>Ga0265298_10005076_pt1 | contig 16621 bp, 15 predicted proteins | sample AusTroGonzalo_MG_3_FD_193486 | JGI IMG/M metagenome (GOLD analysis project Ga0265298, IMG submission 193486) | Bovine rumen microbial communities from tropical cattle in Woodstock, Queensland, Australia - Gonzalo_01 | ecosystem: Host-associated > Mammals > Digestive system > Stomach > Rumen ... | reverse complement strand
CAAGATCCTTCTGAAATGGATTGATACTGAATATAAGCTTTTCCACTACTTTGAGGAGCGGTTTTACCAGCCCATCTATTCCTCTCCGTTCAAGGACTGCCAGTCACTCATAGATTTCTCCAATGAGATTCTGAATCGAAGGAAATCACGTGCTGGCAAATCTCTTGAGCACCACCTTTCCAGAATCTTTACTACGGCTCAGTTAAGGTTTGATGAACAAAAGGTGACAGAAGGGAACAAGAAACCCGACTTCATTTTCCCCGGCATCGTTGAATACCACGACTTCCTGTTTCCTGCTGACGATCTGGTCTTCCTTGGCGCAAAAACGACGTGTAAAGACCGTTGGCGTCAGGTCCTGACAGAGGCCGACAGGATTGAGACCAAGTATCTGTTTACGCTTCAACAGGGAGTATCATCAGCGCAATTACGCGAAATGAAGCAGTCCAACCTGATCCTTGTTGTCCCTGCGGCAAATAAGACCTGTTTCGATCCTGCATTCAAATCAGACCTGTTCTCGCTCGGCGAGTTCATCAATATGGTTAAAGTCAAACAGCATATAGCATAATGCCTAAACTTGTAGAAAATACACCAGAAGCTGGCAGTCTTGTTGGTTCAATGCGCTCTATGGGCTACTCATTTGAGTCAGCGGTGGCCGATATCATTGACAACAGCGTTACTGCAGGTAGTTCTGAAATTCGGATTTTTTCCCCAGTGATCCTTCACACTGTTATGTGGCTGTGTTGGACAACGGATGTGGCATGTCCAACAAGGAACTGCATACCGCAATGCGCTACGGCAGCACAGCGTGTGAAGAAGACCGTGCTGAGAATGATCTTGGCCGCTTTGGTCTGGGGATGAAGGCTGCGTCTCTCTCTCAGTGCCGCGTAATGACTGTGGTCAGCAAAAAGAAAGGTCGTTTGTCAGCATATCAATGGGATTACAACAAGATTAAGGGACAGAGAAAATGGTTGATGCTGGAGTATTCCATTGACGAGTTGAAGAAACTCCCGCACCTTGATGAACTGAAGGCTCTTTCCCATGGCACTCTGGTGGTATGGCAGGATTTTGACATTATCTCCAAGGCAAGCAGCGGTCAGGTTTTCACTACGCTGACCGAATACAAGGCCAAGATGATAGACTATGTGGGGCTAATCTTTCACCGTTTTATAAGTGCCAGGAAGCCCGCAAAGATTGATTTTTACATCAATAAACACAAGGTCGAAGCGCTTGATCCATTCCTTGAAGGCCATCCGAAGACGAATGCCCGCCGGGAAATAGATCTGGCAGTCAAGGATAAGGACGGTATTGAAAGGCATATTAAAGCTCAGCCCTTTATTCTGCCTTATATCAAAGATCTGAGCGAAAAAGACATAAAGAAGATTGGCGGTGTTGAAAATATGAGAACCCGCCAGGGCTACTACATCTATAGGAACAATCGTCTGATAATCTGGGGCAAATGGTTCGGTCAACCGCGAAGTGAACTGACCAAGAATGCCCGGGTAAGAGTAGATATTCCTAATACACTGGATGATGTCTGGGGCATCGACGTGAAGAAACAAAATGCAACGATACCTCCCGTCATCCGTAACCAGCTGAAGAGGGCGGTGGATGAAGCTATGAATATTTCCATCAGGCAGCAGACTCATCGTGGCCGCCGGGAGAATCCGGATGACAAGATTTCATTTGTCTGGAACCGAATTGAGGACCGGGAAAATCATTGCTATTACGAGATTAACAAAGAATCCGAACTCTTTAAGTTTGTAAGGAGCAAAATAGATGACCAGAGCTTCTCTTATGTAGAAATGCTGCTTGAAGAACTGGAACAGAAACTCCCTCTTCATCAGATGTATCTTGATGAGTCAAACAACATCGTTGATGAGAAGCAGGTAGAAGACAGGGATGGAGAACTGTTCCAAAAGGCCATCATGCTCGTAGACTCCATCAGGGAGATAAGCGGCAAGTCGCCCAAAAGCATCATAGACCGCATTCTGGAAACGGAGGAGAGTTTCTCAGGAAACAGCAAATTGAAGAAACAACTTTACGCACACTATAGTTTATGACAGATCAATCAGTTCTTGACAGTTTGCTCTCGCAAATAAAGTTAATGATCGACATCAAGAAAAAGCAGGGTTTGATTATTGAGGAAGATCAGCTTGATGAAATCATTGATAAGACTGCGTCGTATTCGGATATCACCCTGGAGGATTTTGAGCGGGAAAGAATCAAGGGTGCTATTGAGTATTATACCCAGATTCGCCACACAGAAGATCAGGTTATCTATGATGACTATGAGGAATCAAGGGATTGGTACAGCAATCTGGAAGACAAGAACGGATGGTTCTGGACTCGCTATAAAGACTATCTGCGCAGGACGGGCGATTTAGACCCGGTCAGTATCAATAAACTGGAATCCGAGACGCTCATCAAACTGATGAACTGCCTTGGCAATCCTAACGATAAGATCAAAGGTAAAAGGCTGCGCCGGGGTCTCGTTATTGGTGATGTCCAGTCGGGAAAAACAGCAACCTACATTGGTCTTGTATGCAAAGCGGCAGATGCTGGCTATAAAGTTGTAATTCTTCTTACAGGTATAACGGAGACGCTCCGCCAGCAGACTCAGGAAAGAGTAGAGGAAGGTATACTGGGCTACACTATAAGGAGTTTCGGACGTGGAAAGAACCGGTACAAATCATCCTCAAGGGTTGGCGTCGGACTTGATAACATGGAACTTAAAGCATCCGCTTTTACGTCTTATGAGGATGATTTCAAGGGAGATGTTGACCAGGTTACCATGTCGCTCAAATCCCATGACTCTCTGGTCCTTTTCGTTGTAAAGAAGAATGTCGCAGTCCTCAATAAGCTATATAAGTGGTTGACTGACTACAACAAGGACATGCTGGACGACTTGATTCACGCTCCCATGTTGCTGATTGATGATGAAGCAGATAATGCCTCAGTCAATACAAGCAAAGATAAGCTTGATCCGACCAAGACTAACAAAGTCATCCGACAGATTTGTAATTCGTTCAACAATGCGACTTATGTAGGATTCACTGCCACTCCCTTCGCCAACGTTTTCATAGACCCTGACACTACAGAAGAGATGAAGAACGCAGATCTGTTCCCTGAAAACTTCATCTATGTTCTTCCTACACCGTCATCATATATTGGCGCCAAGGAAATATTCTATCCATACGGCCGGTGCTATGGCAGTATAAAGTTCATTGAAGACATTGTCGAGCCATCCCGAGAGGAAATCAAGCAAGATCCGAATAAGGACACGCGCCCTCTGTACTATAAACACACAAAGGAATGGCATGGTACATTCCCGGATTCCTTAAGCGATTCCATCCGGTGCTTCTACCTTGCTAATGTGATAAGAGACCTGAGAGGCGATGTATCCCAGCCGAGAACCATGATGATAAATGTCTCCCGGTTTGTCAAGGTTCATGGTCATATAAAAGAGTGGGTTCAGAACCTGTATTCTCGGGATATCAATGAGATTGTAACCAACTTTGATGACAACGAGAAGGAGAATTCCAGGAATCTCTTCTGGCAGGAATTGGCGCAATTGTTTGACCTGTATTTCTCTCATTGCGGCGTATCCAAATCCAGGGTTTTAACCAAGCAGAATCTTCTATGTGCTATTGAACCGATACAGATTGTGGGAATCAATAGCAGGAAGGAATCCGGCACGCTTGATTATAAGTCAAATCCTTCTCTCAGGGCAATCGCTATCGGAGGCCTCTCCCTGTCTCGAGGCCTGACCCTTAAAGGACTGATGACGAGCTATTTCTATCGTAATACCGCCACCTTCGATGTTCTGATGCAGATGGGACGCTGGTTTGGATACCGCCGTGGATATGATGACATCTTCCAGATCTGGACAAGTCACGAAAGTGCCGAATGGTATATGGATATCTCTGTGGCCACTGAGGAGTTGAAAGAGGATCTGAAGAAGATGTTCCTCGACAAGATGACTCCGAAGGAATTTGGTATCAAGGTAAGGGATATAAGCGACGAGCTGCAGATTACCTCAGCCAATAAAATGCGGAGTGCTTATTCCCACTCTGAAACGGTTGTTTTCTGGGGAGGGTTGTTTGAAACGCCGTATGCGAATCTTATAGTGCAGAATAATACGGACAACCTTGTTCAGACCAAGAAATTCCTGCAGAAGCTTGAGAATGATGGGGCCGATAGAACCCAGAAAGGGCTGTTCGGTACAATTCATTATGAGAAGGTCCCATATTCATATATTGCCAACCTGCTTTCGTCGATTAAGGTGTCCTTAAAGAACATCAAGTTCGACATTGAACACATACAGGAGTTTATTACTGATGAATGCGGCGGCAAATTGAAAGAGTGGGATGTCAACATATATGCTGGTGACGGGAAAGAGGCATACCCACTAACTACGAAGACATCTATATTCCCGATGATGCGTACACTACATCTGAAAGGGAATCATATCGCTTTCACCAACAAGGCTGTTCTTGGCAGCCCGTCTGATGGTAAGCTGGGGCTTAGTCCGGATCAATTGAAGACTGCAGAGAAAGGTTATGAGGATGATCATGATGGAAAGAGACCGGAGAAGCAGTTTCCGGGTTCGACATGGTTCCGGTATGTCGATGACCGCCGGCCGTGCCTTATGATCTACTTCGTCATGCCGGTAGAAGTTGACCCGGCCAAGGTTGACAAGAATGACCCCAAAGCACTGGAGACTATTAAAGACCGTCTCGTTGCATATAAGAATGAACTGGGTGAAGAACCGATGGTCGCTTTTGGAATCGGATTCCCAAGAAATGACAATCAATTGTATGCGTCCAAGACATACAAGGTTAATAAGGTATATTACAAACAGCTACTTGAAGACGCTGGCGAGGAGGACGACGACTTATGAATTCTATAACTGAACTTTTGAAGCAGGATTTTGCTCCCGGGTGCTATATCCTTGTTGATGATAAGCATCCGCTCAAATTGTACATTGGTGCTGACGAGGCGGGGAATTATGCCCTTGAGTACAGAGGCGTTTATAAGCCGGCAGCCATAAAGCCATCAAGTGTGCTTGGAATAAAACACTACCCCAAGAGCGGTTATACGTGTTTTGTAATCTCTCTGCTGGACCATTCCATGCTGGATACCTTTGGTGTATTCATTAATGACCTTGTTGAAGCCACCCGGAATGCATTGGACGACAAGACCGGCTATCAGATGATTACCAACCGGTATTACGCCTGGAGGAAGATGTTCTACCAAAAGAATCGCCTTCTTGATGAAAAAGAGATTATGGGGTTGATGGGTGAGCTCTTGTACCTTCGGGACAATATAATCCCTCTTTGTGGCAGCTTGCGGGCCCTGGCATCATGGAGCGGTCAGGAGAAGACAAAAAAGGATTTCTCTTTGGATCATACGTGGTACGAGGTCAAGACCATTCACTATGGTAAGGAATCTGTCCGGATTTCGTCATTAGAACAGCTGGATAGCAATGTCGAAGGGCACTTGATCGTTTATCAGCTGGAGAGGATGAGTCAGGCATTTGATGGCTTGCGGCTGAATTCCCTTTGCCGGAGCATCCTGAAAACCCTTGACAGCGATGAGTCCAGAGACATTTTCCTTGAGAAACTGGCGAATGCAGGCTTTACCTTCGAGAGTGTATATGACGAGTATGTCTATGAGATAAAATTGCTTGACTCATATACGGTTACAGAAGAGTTCCCCAAGTTGAAGAAAGAGACCATACCTGAAGGCATTTCAAAGGTGCAGTACGATCTTCTTCTTGCTACAATAGTTCAATTTAAGGAGTACTAATATGGATATTAACGAATACAGAGGAGAGTTTCTGGAACGAATCAGGTTCCAGGCAGAGCATAACAGCTCTGATGCTCAAAGCCAGTTTCTTGACACCATTCTGGAAAAGCTGGAAGAGTGTGGCGAGCTCAACGACCCGTATCCATATGAGTGCAATATGTACGGGACGCGTGGGCGTAAACTTGCTTTTGATGCTTACGCCTATGATGAAGCCGATAGTTCTATCGTGCTGCTCATCAGTGATTTCTACAATGATGAGAATAAGGTTTCATTGAGTAACCAAAGGATTGAGGATTTGTCCAAGGCAATGAGAAACTTCATCCTTGAAGCCTATTCCGGGGAGATCAGGAAGTATTGTGATGACTCAGACTTCATCATAGACATTGCGAAGGAATTCAAACGTCGTATTGGTAAGAGTAAGTACGACACGGAAATCCTCAAATTCAAGTTCTTCCTTGTGACGAACGCGGAGATGAGTGAGAGGGTCAAGACCCTTAAGCAGGAAGAACTTCTTGAGCGTCCCGTTGAATTGAATGTATGGGATCTTGGCCGTTTCTACCAGCAGGAGACATCGCAGATTTCAGAGGTAATTACCATCGATACAGCCAAATATAACCTGCCCGAAGGTATTCAGTGCCTCAAAGCCAATATCGCTGATTACGGCGATTATGATGCTTATCTGGCCATTGTTCCGGGGAAATTCCTCGCTGACATCTATCTTGACAAAGGTAGTCGCCTTCTTGAAGGAAACGTTCGCTCATTCCTCAGTGCCAGAGGAAAAGTGAACAGCAAAATCAGGGAAACAATCAATTCTACTGCGAAAAGACACAACTTCTTCATCTACAATAATGGTATCGCCGTGGTAGCGAACCGGATACAATTATCCAAGGATGGGACCAGACTTTTGTCGTTTGAAGATTTTCAGATTATAAATGGCGGCCAGACAACGGCTTCACTAGCCAACTCTTTCATTAAGAAGGAGTCGGATCTGAAGGATATCTTTGTTCCCATGAAACTGACCGTTCTGAATATGGCTGAGGAAAAGAGCGAAGAGGAGCAGGATAAGTACAACGAGATGACCAAGGAAATTTCGAAGTGCGCCAACAGCCAGAATGCAGTCTCAGAAGCAGACTTCTTCTCGACTCATCCTTTCCATGTCCAGATGGAGAAGATGTCGCAGAAGTATCCTGCACCGCCAGTCGACGGTAAGCCGTATCAGACAATTTGGTACTACGAAAGGTCCCGTGGTCGCTGGGAGCAGGAGCAGATGAAGATGACGCCTGCTCAGAGGGATAAGTTCAAAAGGATTCATCCCTCCAATCAGGTCATCAAGAAAGAGAAACTTGCCAAGTGTCTCAATGCGGTATTCATGAATCCTCATTCTGTTAGTGCGGGTTCTGCCAACAATATGAAGGCCTTTGCTGGCATAGTTGATGACATCTGGGCCAAATCCCAGGACAACATCAACGAATTCTTCTTCCACAAGGCCGTTGCCTCGGTTATCATGTTTGATACTGTGGATACGATGATCAATAAATCAGAATGGTATCAGAAGGGAGGTAACAAGGCAATGGTTACTCCGTACACCATTTCCAAGATTATCTCCATGGTGCCCAAAGGAAAGGATATCGATTGGGAGTATATCTGGAAGCGCCAGGCCTTGCCAGACTCTATTGTAAGGCAGGTGGAGATTGTATCTCAGATCGCAGATGGATTCCTGAACAACTCCGGCGGTATGATTGTCCGAGAATATGCTCGTAAAGTTGACACATGGAAGAAGTTCCGGGATGAGTGTGAAATCGAAGCGACGGAGGATTTCCTTGATTCGCTGATCTCAACAGTCGAGAACAAGGAAGCCGAAAAGAGCGCAAAGAGGGCACACAAATTCAATAGCGATATAGAGTTGTCGGTCCAGATGTTCAGCCTCGGATACCAGTACTGGATGCGTGTCTACAAGGATCTTGAGGCCAACAGGCTGGTTCCCGTTGGTGATTGTGAGTTCGTCAAATCAATTGCCGGGTACATTCAAAGGTACAGTCTTCCTTCCGCTGCGCAGTGCAAGAGGATGAAGAAGATTCTCGACAAGGCGGAAGATGCCGGTTACATTATGCCTGAATAATAATGGCGGATGTCCTGACACCAGACCAGCGTCATTTGAATATGACCCGTATCCGTGGCAAGGATACGGGCATAGAGAAGCATGTGAGGTGCCAGCTGCATGCTGATGGTTTCAGGTTCAGGCTGAATGTAAAGGATATGCCAGGCAAGCCAGATGTGGTCCTGCCTAAATACCGCACGGCTGTCTTTATTAACGGCTGTTTCTGGCATGGCCATCAAGGCTGTCGGTATTTCGTTGTTCCACAAACAAATACTGAATTCTGGGTCAATAAGATTGAGGGCAATATCAAAAGAGACAACGAGAAATACCTTGAACTTGAGGCAATGGGATGGAATGTCATCATCGTGTGGGAATGTGCATTGAAGAAGATCCGGTTCCAAGAGACAATCACACAACTCGAGACCGCAATTCGAAATAATGGCCTTGCCCCTAAAGGAGCAAAGCCAACCCGTTTATCTATTTGATTCCAGACTTATCGAAGACTCTCTATCAAATTGTCAATTGACCCCACAACCCGGTCAAACAATTTGTACATAAGCTCCGGCTCTACCATCTCCGGAATATAGACAACCACTTTTTTCCCTGCACCGGCCATCCATCCAGCCTCCGTGTGGGCACTTCTGCCACAGGGTAGAAGGAGAACACATGTGTCCGCCCAGTTCAGGGCCTCCAAATCTGCCTCAAACTGCTTTTCGGCCTTCGGATGGTGCAATCCCTCGGAATACTCCTTAAACGTCCAATTTGGGGCGTTTACGTCCACGTCAGTCCAATGGAAGCCGCTGCCCCCGTGGGGAGGGTTCCGGAAGTCATATACCTGATGTCCTTCTGCCCGGAGCCTCCTCACGACTTCAGGGTAATAGGGATTCCTCCAGCTGGAGGCGACATAGATGTTAGCCATGGTCTCGCGTGTTATCGTTATTTGTACTTCCTGTTCGTCAGGATCTCATTCTCGTACTCCCGGTATGCCTTCTCCAGCATACTGAAAACCTCGGCTCTTTTGTCCGGGCTCCAGTGATTCATTCCTTCGCTCAGATTGGCGTTGGCGCGATCGAAATCCATTCCGAGGGCATCGCCAAAGGCATTGAACACATCCTGACGGTCAACCTCGCCACCGGCAACGTCGGTGAAGAAGCCCATTTCGTGCATCGCCAGTACTACTCGCAGAAAGTCCAGCTTCCGGCCGGCGCCCATATTGAGACGCACTGGCTTGTGCTCAGCCTTTTTCCCGTGCTCTTTGTCGTATTCCTTCTGCCAGGACTCCGGATACGGCATCCTTACCGGCGGATGCTCCAGCCAGTGATTCTCTTGCATGTTAATAACTCCGTTATTGTTCAGCGTATCAATCTTCATTGTGCAATCTTCGGAAGGTCAGGCCCGGCATCCGGCAGCTGCACGGTGGAGCCCGATATCTCGTTCAACGTTCCATTGTTGTTCAGCGTCCCGATGTGTACCTCGTACTTCTCGGAATGCTCCTTCACCTGGGCGAACATCCGGTTCATCACTTCCTCGGCTTTGGCGCTCCAGCCGGTTCCCGTCAGCAGGAAGTTGACGTACTGCAGAGCCTGGGTCTGCATCTGGAACGTGGGCAGACGCAGAATACATTCCGCAATCTTGTTGAACGAAATGTATGAGCGGCCCAGCTGTTCTTCCATTTCCTTGATGGCAGCCTTGTACTCCTCTGATTCACGCATCCGCTGTGCGTTCTCGGCCTGTGCTTGGGCAAGCAGCTGCTTCTTTTCCTCAATCTCCTTGCGGACCTCCGTCAGCTCGTCATTGGCCCGGGCAAGTTCCGCCAGGGCCTGAGGATTGGCCTCATAGTCGGAGGGCTTGATGTCGGCCGCCGTCTTGTGGTACAGCTCGTTCTGGACGTCATCGCCCACATAGACCTGAAGGATCTGCTCCTCGGTAAGCTGGGCCTTAAGGAGTTTCTCGGATTCCTGAAGGAAGAGGTCGTCCAGGACATTGTTCTTGAGGGCGTAAGCACGGAGTTGCCCCAGAATGCCTTTGGCGACCAGCTGGGGGTATTCGTAAGTGCGGGCCAGTACCAGGATGCGGTTGACGTTTGCCGGGAAGAAATTGTCCGTAAGATAACGCCAGTTGACGAAGTCGGAGTTGGCGAAGTAGGGCGTCCGGGGATAGAAGTCGAGGTAAAATGTCTTCTGGGGGATGACCTTCAGGAGGCGGCAGAGCGCGGATGGCGTGACGGCCTTTGCAATCTGCCGGCGAAGCTCCTCGAGGACGTCAAAATGGTCCAGAAGGCGGTAAGTAACGGCATAAACGGCATTGGCCACCTTGCGGCCCATGCGCTGGCGGGCTTCGTCGTAGTAGTCGGCTTTGAACTCCATCTTGGGACCGAAGTCCAAGAGGAGGGCGCGAGCCTGATAGTAGGCTTCGTCCACGATTTCCTCGGCGGGCCATTTATTAGAGATGACGTCGAGTTTCTGCAGGGCAGCGGCGATTTCCCGAACGTAGGATTCTTCGTTCAGGTACTCCTCCCATTGGTGTCGGGCGGTGTGTATGAGCTCTCTGCCGTGTTTCATCTCCGTGAGCAGGCGGTTATGCCCCTCATTGCAATTGGTCTATGTGTCCAGATGTTATTGGTGGGAGTACAAATATAGCGATTTTAGGTGACAGTTTGTAAGTAAAATGTACGCAAAAGTTATGAACACCCGGCAAATACGTGTTGCAGGGCGTTCAGACAATGATTGTACTTTTTTGACTTTATTGGGAACGCTTGCGGCCGTTTTGGATGAGCCAGTTGTTGACTTCGGAGCGGCGGAAATAGTAGGATTTTGCGTTCTGGTAGTATGGAAATCCGTCGTAGCGTATCCACTGGTAGATGGTGCTGCGGGCGTTGTGGCCAGGGAGGTATTCGCGCAGCTGGTCTATGTCCATCCACTCGGAAGGACAGGCTTTGCCGGTGTTCTGCTTCAGGAGGGTGGTGAGTTCCTCGATCCTGTCGCGTAGTTCTGCCAGTATGCCGGGCATACTGTCGAAAGTGATTCTTTGTTCTGCTGAATCCATTGCTGTACTGTGTTAAGTTTGACAATGGCTTCTTGATTTGTGCGCACAGAAAAAGAAAGCCAGACTCCGGGTTGGAATCTGGCAACAAAAATATAGCAAAAAAAACGGGATTTCCCTTGAGTCAAGTCCGGGTCAAGGAAAAAATTATCATTCTGTGCCATCTTCCAATTTCTCAACTCCGATAAACTCCAGATCCAACTCGTGGATGAGCGCCCGGATCTCCTCGTGAACCTCTGGAGAGAAGTACTGCGCCACGGCGGCGAAGGTTGCATCGGCCCGGGGATTGGGTGTGCGGTGCCAGCGGATGAGCCAGTCGGCAATGTCGATGTGATTCTCGCGGTCTTCGGCGGTGCCGTGCTTCTGGAGGAGGTCGGCCACCTTGATGCCCAGGTCCGGGAATTCCGCGGCTTTCTGGCACCAGGTGTCGTAGCCGTCAATGTCCGGGAAGGCGGTGATGGAACGGCCCTTTAGGACGTTCAGCCGGGCATTGAGCTGGGACTTGCCGCCGGTGGCGAGCCAGAGGAACTTGGGGATGAGTCCGGCGCAGATGACGGCCGTCTTCTCAGATTCGACGAGGGCCACGGGCTTCTCGGGGAAGAGCGGCAAGAGGTGTTCGCCGAAGAGGCACTGCGTCAGCGTCCATTCCTGCGGAAGTTGGCCGGAGTATTTGAGGAGGGAGTGTACCCAGGTGATTCGGCCTTTGGTGTTCTCGTCCTTGATGCGGTGGCCGGTCTCGGGGTCGTATTTCATGACTTTGCCGGTACGGATGCGGCCTTGAACGTCAATCTGGTAGAAGATGACGGCACGGTCGCGGGTGACTCCAATGCGGTATTCGTCGATGAGGCCTTCCAGGATGATGGGGTCAAAGATGGTGGCAAGGAACTGTGTGAAATCCGAAGGGCGGTCGGGCCTGAGGGTCTTGGCTACGATGTCCTCGGGGAGCGTGTCCACTTTGTCCACCGGGTGGACGGGTGGACAGGGTGGACAACGGTGGACGGATTTGTCGAGCCAGTCTGGGGCCTTGCGCCAGTCTTCGGCGTTTGGTTTGGCGTCGGGGTGATCCTTGAAGTACTGCGACGGGGTGTAGTGGTAGCCGCAGCCGGATTCGTGGTCGCATCGGCCTACAGAATCGTTCAGGGGCTCGTTGTTGGCGTCAACGTAGAGGGTAAAGCAGCGCTTGCCGCCGCAGGCGGGGCAGGTGTGCCGGGAGGCGGTGCCGGCGTATTTCTGGAGGTGGTATTCGTAGTCCATACTATTCTTCCTCTTTCTGGTCAAACAGGTCTTGTCCACCGGTGTCCACCTTGTCCACCTTGTCCACTGCGTTTACCCCTGTCTGCGCGGTGGACGCTTCGGCCTGCTTGATGATCTTGGCGACCATGGACTTGCTGAGGCCTACTTCCTGAGCGATTTCGCGGTAGGATTTGCCTTGCTGGAAGAGCTGGATGATGTTCTCCACGCGGTTCAGGGTCTCGGTCTCCTTCTGCTCGCGGAGGTGCTCTCGCTCGGTGGAGTACTCCTTGAATTCGAAGTGGGTAAAGCCGCCGGTCTTCTCGATTTCGTAGACGATGACGTTGTCGGAGTCGTACCGGAAGGCACCGGCGCGGACCTTGAGCTGCTTGACGTAGCGCAGGCGGTCGTCTTTGGCCGATTTGCCGATGGCGAAGACGCTGTCGAAGAAGTTGTAGAGCTTCTTGGAGCCTGCGAGGTCGTTCTGGGTGATGGGGCTGGAGAGCGAGCGTTTGGGCGTGTGGGCGATGATGAGGATGGACCAGCCGTGCTTCTTCTTGAGCTGCATCAGTTTCATCATGAAGAGGCCGGCGTCCACGCCTTTGTCTGACGAGTTGCAGAGGTAGGTGAGGTTGTCGATGATGATGATGTTGCAGAGCAGTTGGAGGGCTGCGGCTTCGATGTTCTGGAGGATGCGGTCTTCGTAGTCCTTGAGGTCCAGGTGCATGTTGTCGATTTCGGCCCGGTACATGCCGCCAGGGAACTGGTGCAGGACACCGGTGATTTCGTCGGTGTAGCGGAGCTGGAACTGCTTCTCGGAGAGCTCGCAGTCAAGGTAGAGGATGTTGTGCTGGCGGGCGATCTGCTCGGCGATCTGCACAGCGTAGATGGATTTCCCGAGGTTGGAGTCAGAGAAGAGGCAGGAGACTTCTCCCTGGTACCAGAGTTCGAGAAAGAGCGGGACCGGGTTGGGCATCTTGGAGGCATCGGAGAGGGAGTCGTTGACTTTCTTGATGGCAAGCATGCCGACGGTGCTGGTATGCGCGTTTCCTTCCACTGCAGCGGTGATGGCTTCAATGGGGTTCAGGCTATCCGTTGTTTCCATCCTTGTGGTTCTTGAAGAGTTCAACGGCCTGCTCTACGTCGATGACAATCTTGCGGCCCTGCTGCATGACGGCGGGCTTGAGGAAGGTGTCCTTGTAGCGCTGGGCAGTCAGGTGCGAGCAGTTGAACAGGGACTGGATTCCCTTGAGGCCATAGACGTAACGTTTCCCGTTGCCCTGGTTGGGCTTGACGGAGGCGCTGGTGCGGTCCAGCTTGAGTTCCCGGAGGAGCTGCATGAGGTCGCCGACTGTGAGTGCGGCGATGGGGGTGGTTTCATCAAAGATCATAATCGTCTTGATTTGAAGTTTAACAAAACACAACCGGTTGTGTCGGAATAATCCGTAGCGCTGGAACAAAGGTAAGTCCTTTTAACTGCGCTTGCAATATGTTGATATAGTGCGGTTTACAAGTATTTAATTAGAGTAAACTTTGATGTGGCCAAGTATATCCAAACCGCTTCAAATTGGGGTGGCGTTTGACATATTTCTGCAATTCTGTAAAGTTGATGTGTGATTTGGGTATAGTTTGGTTTGATTTGGTAATATCGGGGGGCTGGAGTGTCAAATAGTTGTCAAGGGTTCAGTTAAGGGGATTGATTCATTTGGCGATTATAAGTAAATTTGAATCAAAGAGTTACGATAAATTTACTTAGACTATGATAGCGCTTCCTTCCATTGCTTTCGGGGGTTTCTCCGGTTCGGCTAAGGGTGTTACGGCTCGCCAGGTCGGCGGCCGTAGCATCCTTTCCGTTAAATGCTACCCGACCGGGGTTGCCACGGGAGCCCAGCTGGCCCGCCGGGCTTCGCTGAAGAAGATTTCCAAGTCCTGGGTAGCGCTCACCAACGAGCAGCGTCAGGAATGGGACCGGCTGGCCGAGCACGCCTCCGGTGCTTCGTCGCTGGGCCAGAAGGCCGAGCTCTCCGGTATGAACCTGTACGTGCGCCTGAATGCAAATCGTGTGATGGCGGGAGAGGCCGTGATTGCGAATGCTCCGGCCGGACAGGTGGCTGTGCCGAATGTTGTGTTCACCCAGGTTGTCGTTACGCCTCAGCTCATTGTTCTGGGCGGGGTTACGCACGAGCCTTCGCCGAATAAACTTGTCGTGAAGATGTCTGGGAGTCAGTCCTCGGGCGTTTCCAATGGCTGGAGCAAGACTGTGATCATCACTCCGGGTATGGAGGATGACTGGGGCGAGGCGGATGTCACCAGGCTGTATCTCAAGACCATCGGCATGGAGCCGGTGCCGGGGCAGAAGGTGTTCGTCGAAGCGTACTGGCTGGATACTTCGACGGGATTTGCCGGGCAGGTGGCCAGGGAGTCGGTGATTGTGACCGGCGAGTCTCCTTACCAGAGGCGCGTGAAGGCTACGATGAATAATCTTGATCCGACGGAGGAAAGCCACGTGTCTGAACTGGATGTAGATTTCTCTACGGGTGCTCCGGTGGCGCAGTTCAACGCCCAGTGCCTTGGCCACAGTAACGTTGCTTCGTCCGAGGTTTATCTGGACCAGGCGTTGCCGGCGGGGGTTGTCGGTACGGGTATGGCGATTGGTCGCTCCAACGACGATCAGGGGCATATCAACGCCCAGTCTTACCTGGTGTATATGTACAACCGCAACGGCAAGTCCCAGCTGACTTTCGCGCATCGTGGCGGTACGTACTACACGCATACCGAGGTTTTCGGGACCGGTATCATTTATTAAGAATAGGAGGCTACAGATATGTTCAACAGCATTTCCAATAACTTCGGTGCGCCTCAGATCCAGTTCAAGGATTACCAGGCTCCCAACTACGTGGTCCTGAACGGTAAGGTCGAGTTCGACCCGACCAATGCGGCGTACCAAGCCTGCCAACAGCTGGAGATAACGGTGCCGGATCTCACCATAGACCGCAGTACGGTAGGCGGTGTGTTTGTGCGCTTTGTCGAGACGCAGCACTATTCCTGGGGCGATTCTATCTATGACGGCGGCACTGTGCTGAAGTCCTGGATCAAGGATAAGAATACCATCGTTGTGGAGAAGCAGCCGTGGTTTGACCAGAACGGTCCTCTGATTCTCTATTTCGTGACGATGTACGCCCAGTTGAACCAGGGCGCGAATACCATCAAGGGAACGAAACAACGCCTTACGGTAACCTCTGAAGACAACTATCTGCGTTTCTCCAGTGACTCCTTTGTGGTTGTCTTTGACCACTGGGTGTTCATGCATCTGCAGTTCTCCAGCTGCGCCTATGCTCACCGGGACTCGCCCTGGGAAGCGACCTTCGAGGAACTCCCTGCAGACGTTACGGCGGATGTGCCGGTTCCCGGTGGCGGCAACCAGTTCCATCAGGATTGTTTCGGCATGGGAGAATGCCATCTCGAGAACAAACTCTTCACGATGGACCGCCGCGTGGCGGGCTTCTGGGATACTGGTCGCGAGCCGTTTGCCTTTGCCTTCCTTGTACGTGACAATAACGAATAATGGTTATGGCCCAGAAGAAGAAAATAGAACTTACTCGCCTGCAGGGAATCATCGCAGTGGCCAGCTTCACCAGCGGTGTCCTGATCGCGGCTGTGTGCCTGTTCTTCATCGAGCCACTGGGGGAGATAGCTTCTTCGGCCGTGTCAATCGTGAGTGAGCTTCTGGTCCTCTGTGGAGCTATCCTGGGCGTCAAGGCCAGCTACGATGTCAAGTTCAGGAAGTTTGAAGCCGAACTCAGCCAAGTAATAGAAAACGAAAATAGAAATAACGCATAAACCAACCTATGAGATACGTTCTGCCACTGCTTCTGCTCGTGCTCGCTTCTGCCTGCAGTACTGTCCGCCAGCTTCCTTCGACGGACAGTACCAAGGTGGAAGTCCGTACGGAGACGGTCATCCAGAAGGATACCGTCCTGGTCGAGCTGCCGGTTGTTGTGGAGCGGGTTGCAGTCCTGGATACTGTGTCACATCTGGAGAATGCTTTTGCGGCTTCATCGGCCGTGGTTTCCGGAGGAGTGCTGAAGCACAGCCTGGAGACGAAGCCCGTGAAGTTGCCGGCGGTTGTTGACAAAGAAATCGTGTATCGGGATTCTGTTGTGTTCCGCGACCGCGTACAGACCGTTACGGTTGAAGTGGAGCGCAAGTTGACCGGCTGGCAGCAGGCTAAGCTCAGAGTAGGGGGCTTCTGCTTCTTTGCTCTGATTTTGATTGCACTTTATTTCCTTATCACTCAATTTATTAACCTCAAAATCTTCTGACTATGAAGTACATTCCTTCCATCGCCTTCGAGGAGATGAGCGGATCCGCCAAGGGCGTGACTGCCGCTAAAATGAAGAATCGGAAGTACATCCGCAACCGCGGGTACGGCGGCAGCGTCCG
>Ga0265298_10005074_pt1 | contig 16623 bp, 9 predicted proteins | sample AusTroGonzalo_MG_3_FD_193486 | JGI IMG/M metagenome (GOLD analysis project Ga0265298, IMG submission 193486) | Bovine rumen microbial communities from tropical cattle in Woodstock, Queensland, Australia - Gonzalo_01 | ecosystem: Host-associated > Mammals > Digestive system > Stomach > Rumen ... | reverse complement strand
CACCGGCGAGGGCGAAAGCGGACTGAATGACCGATGCCAGTTCCTCCTTGCGGCTCTCCACCGACGAACGGGCGAGGCAGATGACCCTTACGGTATTTACCATTTTGTCATTTACCATTTGTTCATTTGTTTCGATGATGGCGAGGTTGTTGGAGGTCTCAACGATGTCCGGCATTTCGGGGATGACGCGATAGACACCGTGCGGACAGAGGGTGATGGCATGGATAAGGAAATCCTGCACGTCTTCCGGCATTTCGGTCTTGGGGCACTCCACCTCTTCCGCCGTAAAATGCAGGTCGGGCTCAATGCCGTCGTACTCCTTGAGCCACAGGTCTTCGTAGCGATCCACAAGGTCCTGCAAGTCCTGATAACTCTCTTCGGGGATGGTAATGACCGCCGATGCCTCACGCGGGATCGAGTTGCGGAGCGAACCGCCCTCGACACATGCCAGACGCGCTTCGAAGTTCGCCACGGCGTCCTTGAGGAAGCGGAACAGCAGCTTGATGGCGTTGGCGCGCTGCAGATGGATGTCGCAGCCCGAGTGACCGCCCTTGCAGCCCTTGAGGCTCACCTTGAGGGCGATGTCACCTTCTTCGGTCTCCACGGGCTCGTAGGCGAAGGTCGCCTCGGCGTCAATGCCTCCGGCACAACCGACGTACAGTTCGCCTTCGGTCTCGGAGTCCAGATTGAGCAGGTACTTGCCCTGGAGCCAGCCGGACTTGAGGTCATTGGCACCATACATACCGGTCTCTTCGTCGATGGTGAAGAACGCCTCCAAAGGCGGATGCACGGCGTTCTTGTCCGCGAGGATGGCCATGGCGGTGGCCACGCCGATGCCGTTGTCCGCACCGAGGGTCGTGCCGTTAGCCGTCACCCACTTGCCGTTATCCTCTATATAGGCCTCGATGGGATCGTTCTCAAAATCGAAGACCTTGTCGCTGTTCTTCTGCGGCACCATGTCCATGTGTCCCTGTAGGATGACACCCGGATGGTTCTCATAACCGGCGCTCGCAGGCTTGCGGATGAGCACGTTGCCGATCTCGTCCTGCAGGGTCTCCAGACCGAGGCTCTTGCCGTAATTCACTAGGAAATCCGCAATCTCTTTGCGTTTACCGCTGGGTCGCGGTACTTGGGTCAGGCCGTAGAAACAGTTCCACAGACCTTGAGGCTCAAGGCCATTTACCATTTTTTCATTTACCATTTTTTTAATTTATTTAGTCGTTTCAATCAATAGTCATTTCACCGCAGAGGCTCTTGCCGAGCAGGTCGCGGGCTTCTTCGGGCCGCTCGCCGAGAAGAAGCATCATTTTGGTGAGTAGCGCTTCGGTCGTGATGTCGTATCCGGATAGCACGCCGGCCTTCATCAGATTGAGCGAAACGGCATACCGTCCCATCTCCACCGATCCGGTATTGCATTGGGTCTTGTTGACGATGATGATGCCCTTGTCCACCGCCGCCTTGAGTTCGCGGTAGAGCCATTTGTCGGTAGGCGCATTGCCGGCGCCGAAGGTCTCCAACACCACTCCTTTTAGTCCGCGCGTACGCAGGAGCGCCTTCACCACCGCAGGCTGGATACCCGGGAACAGTTTGAGCACCGCCACGTTGGTGTCGAACTGCTCATGGAGGATCAGCGGGGCGTGCAGATCGCAGTAATGGACGAGGTGCGGCTGGTAGGTGATATGCACGCCGGCCTTGGCAAGGGCGGGGTAGTTATAGCTGTTAAAGGCCGAGAAATGCTCCGCATTGCGCTTGGTGGTGCGGTTGGCGCGGAAGAGCCGGTCCTCGAAATAGATGGTCACTTCCGGCACGATGGCGTCGCCGTCCTCATCCTTGGCGGCAGCGATCTCGATGGAGGTCAGCAGGTTCTCCTTCGCATCGGAGCGGAGTACGCCGACGGGCAGTTGCGAACCGGTGAAAACAACAGGTTTGTTCAGGTTCTGGAGCATGAACGACAGCGCCGAAGCCGAATAGGACATCGTGTCCGTGCCGTGCAGCACCACAAAGCCGTCGTACTCGTGGTAATGGTCCACCACCATCCGCGCCATGCGCTGCCAGCACTCGGGACCGATGTCCGACGAGTCGATGAGCGGCGTGAACGCCTGTATATCCACCTGTATATCGCCGGCGAAAAGCTCCGGCATATAGGCCTTGAATGTCTCTATGTCTGCCGGCGTGAGCGCACCGGTTGCACGGTCGCGAACCATCGTAATGGTTCCTCCCGTCGATATCAAAAGCACCTTGTCCATCGTGTTTTGTTCAATTAGCGGTGCAAAAGTACAAAAAAATTTGCATATATGCAAAAAAAAGTGTAATTTTGTAGCGTTTTTTGAAAATTATGGCAACCCGAATACTCATAATAGACGGCGATATCAGCCTATCTACCGTGCTGGGCGACTATCTTGTCAGCCGCGGATACAAGGCGCAGACGGTGGAGACCGGCAAGGCGGCATTGGAGATGCTGACCAACGAGCACTGGGATGTTGTGCTGACGGAGCTGCAGGGAATCGGCATCAACGGCTACGAGCTGCTGAAGGATATCCGTCACCGGCTTCCTGAGGTGCCGCTGCTGGTACTGACCACGCGCCATGACCGCGAGGACCAGATGCGGGCGTTCCAGCTGGGTTGCGACGATTATCAGACCAAGCCTTTCTCGATGGATATCCTCATCTGCCGCATCGAGGCGGTGCTGCGTCGGGCACGGGCCCGCGAAGAAAGCAAGCAGCGGGTGTTCGACCTCAACGGGCACAGTTTTGATGCCACCCATCAGACCTTCGACGGACAGCATATGTCCTCGCGCGAAAGTGACCTGCTGCTCATGTTCTGCCGCAACGAGGGCGAGGTGGTGGACAAGCACCGGATCCTGAGTGCGCTATGGAAAGAGGACAATGCCTTCACCGCCCGCTCTTTGGGCGTGTATATCAATCATTTGCGGCAATTCCTCACGCCGGCAGGATATGAGCTTATAGCCGTACGATACCGAGGCTATAAGCTCGTTAAAAAGTTAAAAAGTTAAAATGGTTTTTATTGCATAAAAACGTTAAACAGATACCTTATGAAATTGATTGCTCCGAGTGTGTTGTCTGCGGATTTCGGACATCTGGCAGACGATTTGGAAATGATTAACCGCAGTGAGGCGGACTGGCTGCACGTAGATGTGATGGACGGTACGTTCGTGCCGAATATATCATTCGGTTTTCCGCTCATGAAGCCGTTCAAGCAGTACTGCACCAAGCCGCTGGACGTGCATCTGATGATCGTCCATCCGGAGAAATACGTGGAGCGTTTCTGCGACGCCGGTGCGTGGTCGGTGGGTTTCCACCTGGAGGCGGTTGATGACCCGATGCCTATACTGGACCTTATCAAGGCAAAGGGCGTGCGTACCTGCCTGACCATCAATCCCGACATCGATGTGAATCGGCTCGTACCGTACCTCGACAAGGTTGATATGGTGCTGCTCATGTCTGTTTTTGCAGGCTTCGGCGGACAGAGTTTCATTCCCGAGACGATGGACAAGATCCGTTTTATCCGTGAGGAGATAGACAAGCGGGGATTGAGCACAATGGTGGAAGTGGACGGCGGTATCAACACGAAGAACGCCGCCGAGGTGTTTGCCGCCGGCGCGGACGTGCTCGTTGCCGGCAGTGCCGTGTTTGGCGCCAAAGATCCCGAAGAGGCTATCCGCCAAATGAAGGGCGATATATAAGAAATTAGATATTTTTAAGGACATTTTCTAAAATCACGCCATAATATACTATGTATATTATAAGGTAGGGTAGGATAGCATGAAACCAGCATCCGCACAGGCAAATCCGATGATTGTATTGCTGCTGCCTTTGGTGGCAGCAATATTTGTTTGTAACCGCTTCTATCCCTTGCGCCAGCCCTGGCAGAAAACGGAGCCGAATGTCTTGCAAACTGAACTATACAAACGCTTGATTGCCAGCGGATTGAGCGGAGACGAGTTAGCTACTATAGGAGCATTAACCTTGGGGTATAAGGAAGACCTGCCGCCGGAGTTGCGGACGCATTTTCAGGCATCGGGCGCGGCGCATGTGCTGGCGGTCAGCGGACTGCACACAGGCATTATCTATGCGCTGGTGGTGGGACTGCTGACGCTGGGCGGACGGTTGCGGCCGATGCACGACAACCGATGGGGACGCTGTGCCTTGGGAACGGTCATCATCGGCGTCATGTGGGCGTACGCATGGCTGACCGGCATGACGCCCTCGGTGGTGCGCGCTGTGCTGATGGTGACAATCTTCGAAGTGGGACGGATGATCTACCGGCAGTCTTTTTCGCTGAATACCATCGCTGCGGCTGCCGTGCTGATTTTGCTCGCCAAACCCTCCGATCTGTTGAGTGTCAGTTTTCAGTTGAGTTTTGCGGCGACGTTCATGATCGTGCTGGTCGCACGGGAGTTTGAATTGATCCTTCATCGCAAGGAATGGAAGGAAACATGGTACGGACGGGCGTGGAGCTGGATAGTAGGCACGGTGATCATCTCCCTCGCCGCGCAGTTGGGCACCTTGGCGATAACAATGTATTATTTTCATCAGATCAGCACCTATTTTCTGTTGGCGAATCTGATGGTGCTGCCCATCGCCACCCTTTTGGTGCCCTGCGGTCTGCTGTCACTGGCGTTAGGCGGGAGTGTCGCAGGCGTCTGGGTGAGCAAACTGACGGGGGCACTGGCATGGGCGATGAACCATTCGGTGGCGTGGATAGAGTCCCTGCCTGGCAGCACGGTGCATGTGACCATCGGCGGCGAAATGGTGGCTGTTTACTATGGAATAGTCCTTCTTTTCGCCTTCTTTTTCACAAAAAGCACATAATTCTTCATAAAATTGGCTTTATATTTGCATAAATGCAAAAAAAGTAGTACCTTTGCGCCCGATTTTGAAAAAACTGCGTTACATAGTGTTCTTTTTGGCGGCGATGCTGTTATCCCAAACGATGACGGCAGCGACGAGTCTGATCAGCAATGACCCGAACTGGCTGGGCGGCAAGGCGACGTTCAACACGACGGAAGGCAATGACTTCTGGCTGACGTTCATGAACAACGGCATGTTCGACGCCTCCAAGGCGGAAAACAAGAACAAACCGTTTGAGATGAAGGTCCTTGTTTCTGCGCGCGAAGCGATGAGCGTCAAGATTGACGTAGGAACCACCAACATCTACACGCTGGAGTTAAATGCCGGAGAAACGCAGATTTATACCATTGACCGGGACATCTACGCCAAAAGCATTTATCTGTTCACCAGCGAGAGTACGCAAGCAGGTTATAAGGGCGTGCATGTCTATGCCGCACAAAAAGACAAGGACAAGTTCTTCTCTTGTTTTACCTATAACCGAACGGGTGATATAGCAGACTCCTATCGCGAGGCATCGCTTATTCTTCCGACACAATCGTTAGGCAAAGAATACTATATACAAAACAGCCCGGAGGACAACTTCTCGTCCCAGTTTGCGATTGTGGCTACCGAAAACGGAACCGTTGTCCAGTTTACGCCCTCCGACACCACTTTTGCCGGTCAAGTTCCCGAATACGCGCCCTATACGGTTACGATGAATAAAGGAGACGCCTATTTGGTGGCATCCAAGACGAAGAAAGAAGGTGTGGGCACCTATGAGCTGGACCTCAGCGGCAGTTTTATCTGCGCCAACAAGCCCATCGCCGTTTTCAACGGTAACCAGCAGACGAGTATTCCTATCAGTGTGACCAAAGCGCGTAACTTTGCGACGGAGCAGAGTATTCCTATCGCCCAATGGGGAAAAGAGTTTTATATCACCAAACTGGAGCGCACCAAAATAAACTATTTCCGCATCACGGCAGCCTATGACAACACGACCATCACTGTCAAGACGGAAAACAACACGACAGGCGCTACACTGACACTGGCTGAAAAAGGCCAATCCACTTCCATTGACGCAGACTACATTGTAGGCGTCGATGCCAATGAATTCGTCATCACCAGTGACCATCCGGTTATTCTCTATTCCTATACATCCAGTGCACATGACAACGATGAGAATGTGACAGTTGACGGCAGAAACATCAAAGTGCTGTGGGGTAACTCCGCGAACGCGATGATGCCGGCATGGAGCCACCGTGCCAAGAAAATGAATTTCTTTACGCATGAACTGGACCCTGAGAAAGTATTAGGCAAAACCCCACCGCAGGAGTTTTATGTCTATCTGGTCACCAAGACTTCCGATGCCAATAAAGTAACCGTGGACGGCGCGACAGTGACTTTCAAGCCGTTCGCTGCGAATCCCTCCATGTCTTATGCGCATGTAGAAGTGAGCAACACGACGGCATACCACACAGTGGAGACCACCGGTGAAGGTTTTGTCGGTCTCGTGTATGCTCTCACGCACGCGCAAGGCTATTACACCGCCCTCGGTTTCACACCTGACCCGTTCGGCGATTCGCTGTTCATCAACAACCAGGAAGCGCTGATGAAGCCCGAGAGCTACGACATGGACTCGCTTGACGGCCATGGCTGGTACCAGCGTCAATGGGGCGAGTGGGTGGAAGGCCACGAGCGTCTGGATACGGCGGTGGTCTGCGACAGTTCGTTTGTCCAGTGGACCCTTGAGACCCATCCCGAGCGGGCGGCGAAAACGATTGACTGGAATCTGTATGACGTGACGGACGGAGCGCGCACGTCAGTGGAAAATGACGATTTTCCGAAGCAGGACGTCACGCCGACCGGCACGAAGCATCCCTTCCGGTATCAGTTCATCCTGCCCGAAGAGGACAATCCCAAGACCCGTCATCAGTTCTTCGACTACGAGCTGGAGATCATCGTCCATCGGGATCAGATTCTCTGCGGCGAAGAGGAACTGGACACCTTTCGCTGCGTGACGCGCGTCACGCGCATTTTCAATGATACAAGCTGGCGGGCGATCTGTCTGGGGGACACCCTGCTTTTCTTCAATGACAGTCTGTATGACCAGGGTGACCTGACCAAGTACAAGGCGGGCGAGAAGAAAGAGACCCGCTTTGTCGCCACCAAGGACGGTACGCCGCAAGACTGGTTGTGGAATGTCACGCCGGGCTCGTATTCATACACCCGCCGGTACGAATCGCAGTTCGGTTGCGACTCGCTGGTCACGCTCGAGCTCTTCGTTTGCGATACCTTCCGTTTCTTCGATACGATCCATCTCTGCTCCAATCAGGATACGATGTATATGGGTACCAACTACAAGGGTATTGATTACACGGGCCCGCATTCGGGCAAGGAGGTGAGCAAGTCCGGTACCTATTATAACCGCTACAAAACGGAGGACTGCGGCTGTCTGAAGGACAAGAACAAGGACAAGTACCTCGATGTGAAGGGCAATAAGTTCAAGGGCTGCGACTCGATCTATCAGCTGGATATTGTGCTCCACCGCAGTTATGATACGCTTACCGTTGATACGATGGATTACCATCAGCCGCGGTGGCAGGACTCTGTCTATCACTGGCCGATCGAGCGGGACGGCGTGACGCGCGATTCGCTCATCACCAAGTATAATCCCGGCATGAAATGGGATGACAAGGCGCAGGCATGGGTCGGTCATTTCGGCGACACGCTGCGTACCAAGACCTGTAGCGAGTGTAACGGCGGTAACCCGAAAGGCTGCGACTCCATCAACTCGCTGCACCTCATCATCCCGCCCACCTATTATTTCGACACGACGATTACCTGGTGCCGTCTGTCGTACGACTGGAACAGACATGACACCATCCGTCGGGATTTCCAGTGGAAGGGTCACCACGGAAACATCATCTATCCCCAAGACGGTATCTATTACGACAGTTGCGTCTCGCGCTACAAAGCGGACTCCATCTACCGTCTCGAACTGATTTACAGTAAGGCGAAAATCCCGCACTATGATCTGGTGGACACGACCATCTGTATGGACACCGTCAATACGAAGTTCCAATGGATTTCCCACGACGGAGTCTTCCAGATAGATACGATTCCTGTCAATCAATGGGGAGAATTCTATTATGTGGATGACACTACCCGATGTGACACCATTTATGCGCTGCATATCACGATTATCAAGACCTTCTATCATGAGGACGAGCAACTGATCTCATTGGAAGAGAAATTCAAATGGTATGCCGACGGCAAGACCTACGCAGGTCCTAAAGCCACCGGTTCGGATATTGACGTGGTAGTCAACAAGCCGTTGTCGGAGTTCATCTACGAGCAACCGACCGATCCGGTGAACGGCGTGACATGTATCAACACGTACAAACTGATTCTGCATATGGGCGAGGTCTATCGTGATACGATCCATGACCGGTATGTCTGCGAAGAGGAGACAGAGTATCACTGGATAGAAGACCGACCTCAATACTATGTGGACGGTCAACCGTTTGAGCGTAAGACGATCACGAGTTTTCCGGCTCGTGGCGAACGCCGTGTGTATGAAGACCGGTATGAAACGATATTGGGATTTGACTCCATTTTCTATTTGGATCTGTATCGTGCGCCGGCGCATGACTCGACCGATGTGCTACGCACCTGTCAGGCACCAGGTGCTACGTTTGACTGGCCCGGACACGGCGCAGGACACACGATATACGATGCCGAAGGCAAGAAGGTGACGTCTATTCCGGCAGAGCGACACGGCGACTACTGGTATATCGATTCGCTGACGACCAAAGGATACGGATGTGACTCGATCTGGCATCTGCACCTGTTTGTGGATTCGGTTTATCATAGCGATTCGACGTACAAAACCTGTCAGTTTACGGAAGACTACGCCTTCCCTTATCAGGATCCAAATGCCGTCTTTGACAAGAACGGCAACAAGGTGAAACCCATCCCCACCGATCATGTCGGGGACTACACCTATTATGCGAAATACAAGACTGTTCACGGTTGTGATTCTACCTTCGAATTGACCCTGCATATAGACACGGTCTATAAGGTAGCTGTGACGGTGACCGACACCGCGATGTGCGACAAGGACTCCATTGTCTTTGTGGATCGAACGATCTACGGTTCCAATTCGCCCAACAAACCGGCAGATGTAGCGCCGGAGAACGTGGTGACTATTCCTGCTGATAAAGACTCGGTGATCGTGGCGTTGAAGGGTTCCGTTCGCTCCTCTTTAGGATGCGATAGTGCGGTGGAATACAGTCTGACGGTCTTCAAGACCTATTCGGATACCACTTATCTCCGTCTGTGTCAACCGTCCGAAGGACGTGACTCGTTCTACGTATGGTCGGATCACGATACCGTATGGGACGTACACAACCAGCGTTTCATCCCTGCGGACTCTATACCGAGGTTCGTTAAGGGCGATACCACCTATCTGTATATCGACTCATTGCGGACCAAATTCTGTACGCTCTGTAACGAGGGACGAGGCGGTTGCGACAGTTTGTTCTTCCTCTATCTGACCATCGATTCGACCTATCATTTCTATGATACGGCCCATATATGCGAGAACGAATACCACACATGGCAGAACATACGCTTCATCGGTGATTCGTTGCCGCAAGCCGACCGTCTGCCCAAGGACAGCGTGCTCGCGCCCGGCACGTACCATATGCGTGTCCGCTATGACGCGCTGCATACCTGCGATAGTATTTATTATCTGGAGCTCTATGTACATCCCGTCTATCATACCAAGGACACTGTCCATGTATGCGACAGCGAGAGAGAGCATACCTTCTTCTTCAGCGACACATGGGGCACAACGTACAGCGACCCGATCAGTTTTGCACCGCACCCGTCTGTCTTCGAAGAAGACACTGCCACCACGCACTATGACGTACGTTACGAGACCCGGGAACATCTGTTGAAGTCCATTGACGGTTGTGACTCGCTCGTGACGCTGACGCTCGCTATTCATCCCACCTATCGTTTCATTGCACGCGGTAAAGGATGCTTCGGTGACATCGTCGAATGGAGAGGAAACAGTTACTCAAGGAGCGGTATGTACTACGACAGCCTGAAAACGAAAAATTGGGATTGCGACTCCGTCTTCGTGCTGGAGTTCCTCATCAAACCGGTGTCGATCATCCCTATCACGGACACGATATGTGAAAGCGAATCGTACTACCACCGCGACACGTTGTGGGGCGCACACGGCGATTTCTCGGTCTTCGAAGAGATGATATGGGAACCGGGTAATCCGCGTCCAAGACCGAATATCGATGTGCACATCAAGGCGTACGACGGTGTATGCGACAGTATCATCTACCGCTATAATATCACCGTGTGCGATACCTTTGTTTTCCGCACCGCTGCAACTGTATGTTCCGGCGTTGCCTACCATTCGGATGAACTGAACCATACTTGGGAAAAATCGGTATTCGAATACGATATAACGGATCAAGAGAAAAAGCCGTTCGACACCGTCTTTATCGATCCGCTACTGACCGTCAAGGGTTGCGACAGTCTCTATATCCTCAATGCTCACGTGCTACCCTCCTATCGGCACGTCGAGTATGACACCATTTGCGGCAATGCGAGTCTGCTATGGCGGGATACGCTGCTGCATGACCTTGACTACGGATCGTATATCGTGCATGACTCGAACTACACGGCGCTGTACGGATGTGATTCGATCTATGAGTTGCGGCTCTATGTCTATCCGAAATACCTCGTGGAGGAGTATGCTACTATCTGTGCGGATGAGACCTATAGTTGGCGTGCGCATTTTATAGAACATGCATCGCCGGGCGACAGCCTTGTCTATGATTCGATTGAGACGATCTACCACTGCGACTCTATCTTCCATCTGTACCTGCATGTGAACGATACCACCAACACCGTGCGTTACGACACGATCTGTATCGGCGATACGCTGACTATCACCGAGACCGGACATATGTACACCGTTCCGGGCGAGTACAAGGACACGACGCTCAACGACGAGGGCTGCTATCATTTCATCTACACCCACCTGGCGGATATACCTCCTACGGTACCCACCATCTGGGCGGAAGACCCGATGTGCCAGAGCGAGGCGGCGTTCGACCTGTTCTACACCTATACGAGCCATTTCCCCATTGCGTACTCGCTCTATTTCGACAGCGTGGGTCTGTCCATGGGCTTTGAGGATATGGAGGATGTGGCGATCACCGAATACACCGATCCGATGGTCATCACCGTTCCGATTCCTTATCGTGACGATGATCCGACCAAGTACCCGAGGCCGGATAACTACAGCGTCCGTCTCGTGCTGGACAACGGTATTTGCCAACATAAGGAGACTGACTGCTACCGCGATTCGACCTTCATGATGAGTTATCCCAAATGGCTGACCGAGCAGCGTCACGGCGATGTGATCGCACTGCTCAACGAGCGCTATAACGGCGGTTACACCTGGTCGTCCTACCAGTGGTATCAGGGCGATAAGATGCTCGTCGGTCAGACCAATCCTTACCTTTATATCCCGACCGGTCTGGAGGTAGGCGAGCAGTACCATGTGCGCCTGACGCGCGAAGGCGAATCGCAGTCCTTCCCGACCTGTCCGATTACCGTCGGTTATGCTCCGCTCAACGACTATGCGCCTACGATGGGCTACCTCGATGTGGTGCCCACCTGCGTGGTGCCCGGTCATCCGTACGTGACCATCATGTCGCGTCATGACGGACACTACCGCATCACTGACAGCAGCGGTTCGTCGGTGGCAAGCGGCGATTTCCAGACGGACGCCACGGTCGTTCAGGTTCCGTCCGTTTCGGGTATGTATATCGTGCAGTTATGGTCAGAGCAGACCCAGGAAGAACCCTATAGAGCCATTAAGATTGTAGTAAGAGACGTATGCGAAACTTGCGGTACATCCTTCTGATCCTGTGCCTGTGCCCGGCGCTGATGTGGGCACAACGGCGTTTCTCTGCTTCCGAACGATGGGAATATCGTTTGGCGGGGCTCAGTGGGTTCTCCAATCAGGACCTGGGTACCGCGACGGACGTGATGCTGGGTCTGCATGCATCGCAGTACACGGGTACGCACCATATGGTAGGCTTATCGGTCGAAGGCGCCTGGACCTCTTTTGTCGGCTCCATGCCTGCCGCCAAGGCTACCCCCGGAGGCGGCGCTGTCGGACTGCACTTGCTCTATGAACTGCAGTACAGCGGTACGCTCATCCAGACCGGACTCGGCGTCTGCTACCAGCGTGTGTTCACCGATAATGCCGATACGGCGATCTATCATGCGAATATGTGGGCGGGCAGTCCGCCGATGATGTTCACCCTCCGCCATCAGTTCACCGAGCGGCGCGACATGTCGCAGCAGATCTATGCCCAGTTGCCGCTCTATGCTGGTCATTACATCATCAGCCCCATCGGCATCGGCTATTTCCTCGCGGGTGTGCGTGTCAACTATGCGATGTGGAGCAATACAAGCGTGTCAATGCTCGGCACGACCTCCGGCCTCTACGAGCGTTATGTCGGTATATGGCAGCAGATGCCTAACCATGGATTCCGGGAGAATGTGCCCGTGGAGCGCAAGGGCGAGCCGTTGAAACTCAAGTTCGATATACTGGCTCATGTCGAGATGGGTTACGAATATACGTCCGCGCAGAGTACCTACAAGTATCGCTATAAGCACCGCAAGGGCGAGATGATGGATATCCGTATGCGTTTTGCCGGCTTTGCCGATTTCGGTATTCTCGATATATGTCCCAATACGGAGAAAATCTATTACGGTATTCCTGACCAGACCGTCTATGATTTCCCCACGTACGAGATGAATCATGTCTTCTCCACCAAGGACGCCTCCCGGTACTGGATGCGCAACCTATTCATCGGTATCCGCTTCACCGTCCTCTTCGGCTTCGAAGGCAAGGAGCGTTGCATCCTCTGCGACCCCTGGCGACACTAATACCCATGGCTGCGTATGAAGAGCTATACTCTTTCTGAACTTTGCAATGAGATAGGCGGAGCGCTGGACGAATGTCTGGCGCCTACTTATTGGGTCAAGGCGGAGATCAATAGCCTGAGCGAGAAGGGCGGGCATATGTATCTGGAGCTGGCAGAATCGATACCCAACAGCCAGCAGCTGAAGGCTAAAATGCGCGCCACCTGCTGGGCGGGCACAAAGGAACTGCTGACTGCCTATTTCGAAACCGAGACCGGTCAGCGTTTGCAAACGGGCATGACGGTGATGGTGGAGGCGGAGGTGCAGTGGCACGCCGTTTACGGGCTCAGTCTCTCCATCGTCGGAATCGACCCTGCATACACGCTCGGCTCTATCGCCCGGCAGCGCCAACAGACCATCGCCGCCTTGCAGGCGGACGGACTGCTTGACGCACAGCAACTGCTGCCGATGCCGACCCTCATCCGCCGCATCGCCGTTGTCTCTTCCGCCAATGCCGCCGGCTACGAGGATTTCAAGCACCAGTTGGACAACAGCGGCTTCCGCTTCGAGACGCAGCTTTTCGCCGCTACCATGCAGGGCACCGGTGCCGAGCAGTCCATCATTGCCGCATTGGAAGATATATCAATCGCTAATAGTCAGTCGCACAACCGTCAATCATACGACATAGTCGTAATAATAAGGGGTGGCGGTGCGACATCCGATCTCAATTGCTTTGACAGCTATACCCTCTGCGCCTACTGTGCGCAGTTCGAACTGCCTGTCTTGACCGGCATCGGCCATACGCGCGACGTATCGGTGCTGGATCTGGTGGCGCATGAGGCGCTCAAGACGCCGACGGCCGTAGCGGAATGGCTCATCCATCGCATGGACAGCCAGTTGACGCGCATCGCCGATCTTCTTGTGCGGCTCCATCGCACCGCCGAACGGCAGATTCTCATTCGCCGCCACCGCATCGAGATGCTGGAGCAGCGTCTCGCCGCCTGCAATCCCGAGCGCATCTACCGCAGGGGCTACAGTCTTCTTACCATGAATGGTCAGCCCGTCCGCTCCGTCTCCCAGTTGCATCCCGGTGACCTCGTCACCACCCATCTCTCCGACGGCACCGTCCAATCTACCGTGACCGAATAGCGCATAACCATGTTAGCCAACGAACAACGCATAGGAGCCATTGTCCTTTTGGGCATTGCGGTCGCCGTGTGGCTGGTTGTGGCAATCGTCCGCTCGCCGGAGCCGCCGCAGCACAAGGCACCCAGGCGCACGTGGGAGCAGATCAAGGACTCCATGCGTCTGGCGGATTCGATGCGTTACGTTCAGTGGGCGGCGGAGCGCGAGCAGCGCTATGACTCGTTCCGCGTGGCGGACAGCCTGCGCCGTGCCGAGTGGAAGCGCATCCGGCAGCAGCAGTACGACTCTTTCCGCATCGCCGATTCGCTCTGGCGCGACTCCGTCGGATGGCGTTTCGCACGCCATGAGAAGCGGGACACGGTACTTGATCTCAACCGCTGCGACACCGCCGAACTGCAACTGCTCCGCGGAATAGGCCGTTTCACTGCCATCAGGATCGTCCGTTACCGAGAGGCGCTGGGCGGCTATTACAGTCCTGCCCAACTGACGGACGAAGCCCTCGCCGGACTGCACCTCGATACGCTCTTGCATCGTTTCACCGCCGATCCGGCGGACATACAGCCTTTGTCCGTCAACAGTTGCTCCGTCGAGCGTCTGCAGCGCCATCCCTATCTGCGTTACGAGCAGGCGAAAGCGCTCTATCAGCTCCGACGCAGTCGCGTCCGTTTACAGTCGATAGACGACCTGCGCTCTCTTCCTGAAATCACCGAATCGGACTTTCTCCGTCTCACTCCCTACCTCCGTTTTGAGTAAAATTTGCGTATATCAAAAAATGTAGTAATTTTGTCGCCATAAAATAGCGTTTATTGGCGCTTAATACCCTACTTTGCTGAAAAAAAACAAACGGACGATCAAAGTCGTCCGTTTTTACGTGGTTTTATAATGGCTTAGGTCAGTTAGCGCAGCTCGTCTGAGATGACGTGCCCCGGCAGGCGTCGCAGGTTGTACTGGGACGCCATGATCTCGCCGTAGGCGCCGGCGCTGCGCATGACGAGCAGGTCGCCGCGTTGCACGGCAGCGATGCGGTAGCCCTCGACGAACACGTCGCTTGATTCGCAGATAGGTCCTACGATATCGTAGGACTGCTCTTCGTTATCGGGGCGGCTGATGTTCTCCACGCGATGGAAAGCGCCATAGAGGGCAGGGCGGATCAGATCGGTCATGCCTGCATCGACGATGGCGAACTGCTTGTTCTCCCCGCGTTTGACGTACAGCACCCGTGTGATGAGACTGCCGCACTGAGCGACGACGGAGCGCCCGAGCTCGAAATGCAGATGCTGGTCGGACCGCAGGCGGATATGCTCGCGCCACGTGGCGAAATAGGCCTTGAAATTCGGTATGGGGAAATGGTTGGGGTGCTCGTAGAGGATGCCCAGACCGCCTCCTACGTTGATATGCTCCACCGTCGCGCGCACCGGTTGTCCGTTCGCGTCCGTGCAGTCCAGTTGCTCCACCTGCTCCACCAACTCGTTCACGCGGCGGCTCAGCTGGACGAACGGCTCCATGTCGGTGATCTGCGAACCGATATGGAAATGCAGTCCGAGGAAGCGCACCGCCGGCAGCCGGTAGCATCGCTGCACCGCTTCGGGCAGGAACCGCATCGGAATGCCGAACTTGTTCTCGCTCAGTCCGGTGGTTATCTTGTCATGCGTATGGGCATCGATATTGGGATTGACGCGCAGGCAGACCAGCGCGACGGTGCCCATGGATGATGCCATCCGGCTGATAACCTCCAGTTCTTCCATTGACTCCACATTGAAGCAGAAAATGCCCTGCTCGAGCGCATAACGTATCTCACGGTCGGTCTTGGCTACACCGGCAAAAACGATCTGCGAAGCAGGAAAACCCGCTTCAACGGCTGCTCTGACTTCTCCACCGCTCACGCAGTCGGCGCCCAGACCGTTCTGGGCGATGGTGCGGATGACGGCACTGGTCGCGCAGGCCTTGACCGCATAATGGACATGCCACCGCGGGTCGGACGCTTCCTCGCGCAGTACGCGCAAGGTCTCACGCAGCACGTCCATGTCGTAGTAATAATAAGGCGTATCAAGGCGGTTGAGCCGCTCTACGGGAAAAGAACCGGTCATCATAGGGCGCACACGTTTTTATTGGAAAAGCGAACGGCTGAGCGATTGCAACGCCTGCACTTTGTTGGCGGATGCGATGAGCAGTGATATGTTATGCTCCGAACCGCCGTAACTGATCATTCGGATGGGGATGTCCTGCAGGGCGGAGACGACGCGCGACTCGATGCCACGGTTGTCCGCGCGCAGGTCGCCCACCACGGAGATGATGGTCATGTCCTTTTCCACGGATACCGTGCCTAACGTCCTTAGTTCGGCTACGATGGACTCCAGCTGACTGCTGTTATCAACCGACATGGAGACCGCCACCTCGGAGGTGGTGATCAGGTCGATGGACGTGCGGTATTTCTCGAATACACCGAATACGCGGCTCAAAAAACCGTACGCCATGAGCATTCGGTCGGACTGCACGCGCACGGCGTAGATGCCGTCCTTGGCTGCCACCGCTTTGACGGGTACGGGGGCGGTACGGTTGTCAATGAGCGTACCGGGGGCGTCGGGCGCCATGGTGTTGAGCAGGCGGACGGGCACGTTGTGCATCTTCGCCGGCAGGATACAGGTCGGGTGGAGTATCT
>Ga0265298_10005073_pt1 | contig 16623 bp, 14 predicted proteins | sample AusTroGonzalo_MG_3_FD_193486 | JGI IMG/M metagenome (GOLD analysis project Ga0265298, IMG submission 193486) | Bovine rumen microbial communities from tropical cattle in Woodstock, Queensland, Australia - Gonzalo_01 | ecosystem: Host-associated > Mammals > Digestive system > Stomach > Rumen ... | reverse complement strand
ATGTACGGCGACGATTCATGGCGTTATTGAAAAGACCTCGGATGGCTTTAAGTTCAGTCACTCCGATCCGGATACTCCAAAAATTCCGACTTCCTTTGATGCCGTTCAATATGAATAGTGCGGCGTTCCACTAACTAATTCAAGCAACTTTGAAAAATGTACCGTACAACAGCGGTACATTTTTTTATTTTCTTGCAAGAGGATTTATATCATGAAACTTTTTATAGCGCAGATGAAAATTTTGCCGGGCAATGTGCAGGCGAATATACAAACGATGAAGGACGCTTTTGATCGTGCTCGGACTGTGGAGGCCGATTGCATTGTTTTTCCGCGTTATGCTTTGACGGGACCGGTAAATAGGGGCCTTTCTGTGGATTGGTCTGAAATCCGCAAGTATGCAGGGGTGATGCCGTTCTTTTTTAGTGGCGATGTTCTTGACGATACGCCGGTTCACGGTATTGCCCATGTGACGCATGGCCGCGATTTTTACACGGTCGGTCGTCGCGAAGAGGAAAATAAGGAATTTTCGCACTTGGCAAAAGACAGTGCCATGCCGATTGTTTGCGTGAACGGTGTCGGGACTGACAATACCGGTAAGAATATTTATGCGCTTGCGGGCGGAAGCCGCGTGTTCGACTGCGATGGCAAAATCATTTTTGAAATGCCTTTGTTTAGCGAGGCGGATGCTGTCGTCGAGTTTGTCGATGGCTATGTGCAAGTGGAAGGTAAGTCTGCAACGCCGTACCCGAGTGAGATTGCAGAAATCCATGATGCGCTTGTGTACATGATTCGCGAAAACTTGAAGATGTTCCATATTTCACGCATGGTGATTGGCGCAAGTGGTGGTATCGATAGTGCTGTTTCTGCGGTTCTTTATTCTGAAGCGATTGGACCGGAGAATGTGTTCCTCGTGAACATGCCGACGCGCTTCAATTCGGATACGACGAAGAATGCTGCGCGCGACTTGGCCGAGAACTTGGGTACACCTTACATGGTCGCTCCGATTTCGGATATTTTAGAGTCGGTATGCCATACGCTTGAACGTTGCTCTTTTGTGCGTAACGATACTGTGATGAAGGTGGCTGGAATCAATCACGAGAACTTGCAGGCGAGGACGCGTTCTGCATCGATTCTTTCGACGGTGGCATCTGTTGTTGGCGCTGGCGTGACCTGCAATGGCAACAAGAGCGAGGCGATGGTTGGCTATTGCACTCTTTACGGTGACACTTGCGGTGTGATGTGCGCTCTTGGCGACTTGTGGAAAACTCAGGTTTATGCGTTGGCGCGTTACATCAATCGCGATAAAGAAATCATCCCGATGGCTTCCATTGACATCCCGGCGAGCGCGGAACTCTCCGAAGCGATGAACGTCGATGAAGGCAAGGGCGACCCGATTCTTTATCCGTACCACGATAAACTTTTTGCGATGTGGGTTGAAAAAGGCGTGAGCCTCGAATTTACCGAAAAGCTTGCCGCGCAAGGTTTGATTTGCGAAACGCTTGGCGTCGACGCACTTTACTTCAAATCTCATTTGCCTACGACCGAAGCTGCCCTTGAAGACATGCGCCATTGGTATCGTAGGTTCAAGGGACTTGCGCTTGCAAAACGCGTCCAGTTCCCGCCGATTCTTTCTGTCAGCGGACATGCGTTTGGCGGCGAATATCGCGAAAGCCAGGTTTCTGCTTAGAACTTAGAACTTAGAACTTAGAACATTCTCTCTTACCTTTAAGAATATCTAAGTTCTACCAACTAAGTTCTACCAACTGCGGCTCTGCCGCCCTAAGTTCTAAAAGCGAAGCGGTCTAAGATCTACCAACTGCGGCTTTGCCGCCCTAAGATCTACCAACTAAATTACTACATTTGTGCTCCAAGACTCAACCGCGGGCTTGCTCGCGATTCTAAAGGATATTTATGAAAATTGCAGAAAAAACAGTCGTCCAGATGCATTACACCCTCAAATCCGATGAAGGTGCCGTGATCGATTCTTCCGAAGGTCGCGAACCGCTCCAGTACATCCAGGGCATGCACATGATCGTTCCGGGCCTCGAAAAGGCGATGGTCGGTCACGATGTGGGCGACAAGTTTGACGTTGTTGTGATTCCGGCTGAAGGTTACGGCGAATACGACGAACGCATGACTCAGGAAGTTCCGCTGAACGTTTTCCAGGGCGTTGACAAGGTCGAAGCAGGCATGGCATTCTATGCCCAGACTCCGAATGGCCCGATGCAGATTCGCATCAAGTCCGTTGGCGAAAAGACCGCTGTTATCGATGCCAACCACGAACTCGCTGGCAAGAACCTCAACTTCGCAATCGAAGTCGTTGATGTTCGTGAAGCAACCGAAGAAGACCTCAAGCCGTTCCAGCACCAATGCTGCTGCGGTGGTCACGATGGCGAAGATCACGAATGCAAGTGCGGCGAAGAAGGTCACGAATGCGAATGCGGCGGCCACGGCAACAAGGAAAATTGCGATGGTAATGGCGGTTGCGGCTGTCCTAACCATGACAAACACCACGGCAAGTAAAGCTTTGGGCGAGTCCTGCTAGCATCCCTTAAAAAATTGAAAAAAGGCTTGAACTTTTGTACGTTCTAGCCTTTTTTTATTTAATTTAAATGAAGGAGTGTGGAATAACTCACTAGAGGATAGCCTATGCAATTTGCTAAAATCGTATCTGTGGCCGCTTTGCCGATGTTTCTCTTTGCTTGCAGTGATAGCAATTCAGGAGATTTTTCCAATAGCCCGCAAAGTGATCTCCCGAAGGAACCGACAAAAATCGATACCATAGTTCCCAATAACGATGATTGGAAACCAATCGAAAGAGATTATTCCTCGATTTGGCAAGGCGAAGGTACTGCCGAAAATCCATACTTGATTTCGAATGAAGAAGAGCTTCGAAAAGTGGCGTTCTATGTGAACGACTCTTCGATGACTTTCAAGGGCAAATTCTTTAAGCAGACGGCCGATATTGCGCTCGCAAGTGCATGGAGTCCGATTGGTATTTTTGGTAAGAACCCGAATGGCTTCGGTAATCGTCCGTTTAGTGGTTCCTATGATGGTGGCGCAAAGGCCATTTCTGGCTTGACAATCAGTGATACGGCAGCATACTCCGGTCTGTTTGGACTCGCTCGTAACGCTCACATTAGCAACGTTGTCATTAAGGGCGCCAAGATGAATGTCGGCTCTATTGCCGGTGTGCTTGCTGGTTTGGCCGATACTGTGACTGTGGAAAACTGCACGATCGAAAATGCTGAAATCAAGGGGACGGACCGTGTTGGCGGTTTGTTTGGCGAAGCAAAGTACGTAACGGTTACGAGCATTTCTGTGGCCGGTGCCGTAAGTGGTACTAACAATATTGGCGGTGTTTTGGGAATCGTGCAGAACGGAACTCTTACAAGTTTGACAAATACGGCTACAGTGACTGGTAAGTCTACTGTTGGCGGTATTGTCGGCGGCTCTTCAAGTGTTGGTGATGAAAGTAAAATTACGATGGCGTTGAACCATGGTGCTGTAACCGGTGCTGGCGACGTTGGTGGCGTGGCTGGAAAGATTTCTACAACCAAGATGGAACGTGCCGGTAACTTTGGCGCAGTGACCGCTGATGAAAGCCAGTTAGGCAATGTTGGTGGTGTTATTGCGGTTGCTTCGAATAAATCTGCTGTGAACGAAGTCTTCAATACCGCTACCATTACGGTGAAGAAGGTTCAGAATGTCGGTGGTGTTATCGGTAGCTTGAAGGCTGTTACGGCAACGAATGTGTTCAACCAGGGTGAAATTTCTGGTCAGGCTTCCAAGATTGGTGGTCTTGTAGGCATTGTTGATAATGACGCCAAGCTTGAATCGGGCTATAACTCCGGTAAGGTTCCTGATAATAACCTTTCGGGCACGGTAGCTGGCAAGGTCAATTCTTCGGCTACTTTAACGAATGTCTATTACGACAAAATAATTTCGGGAGATTGTTCTAATCCCGCAGTATGTCTCGTGATTGCAGAATCGATGAGCGCGGAATCTCCGACCGGATTTACGACCGAAGAAATGAAAACTGCAACGTTTGTTTCGACATTGAATGGCTCAGGCTCTGTTTGGGCAATCGATCCGGCCAAGTTTGGCGGCTATCCGTCCTTTAGCTGGGCCAAGTAATTTCTACATTTAGAACATGGCTAAAAAGAAAAAATTTTGGAAGTCGCCTTCTGCCGAGGCGGCTTTTCGTGGTAAAGAAGACAATCTCCGCAAGACGCTTCGCGAGATTGTAAGTGGTCAAAGTCGCTTGTTGCATCGCCCGGACGATTTGTACGAGGCGATTGCGAATGGCCTTGATGAAATCGAAAAAATTAAAGATGTCAAAGTCCAGCTGGAACTTTTGGCTTGGACGCTTCGTGCCGATTTCTTGGCATTCAAGGCCGATGACGAAGATATGGACACGTGGAACGATTTGTTCTACGACGCGGGAACGTTCTTTGTGGAAGTCGCAAAGACTTATGACGACAAGGATTACATTGCCGACTTGATTCACGATTTGGCGGTGCGCCATGTGGGTGGGGAAGGTCGCGAAGTCGTGTTCCTCTCGATCGAAGAATTTATGCCGGTTGAACGCGCGAAATCTTTGATTGTGGAACTTCTTGGCGTGATTGACGAAACGGAACTCGAGAACCGCGAAGATGTTCTCGATGCGATTTGTGACATGGCCGATGCCATCAAGGATACCGAGAATTTTGCGAAGGCATCGCTTTACAAGGATCCGGACAAGAGCAATGCGACGCTTATCGACATAGCGAACTCTTACTTTGTCGCAGGCGATATCGCGATGGCCAAGCAATGGCTCGGTGATGTGAAGGACCCGGGTGCCGAAGACGAAGAAGCTTTCCTCGATTTGCAGGCGGCGATTGCCGACCGTGAAGGCCGCAAGACGGATTGCCTCAAGTATGCAACGCGTTTGTACGAATGCTATCCGAAGATTATGAATCTTTCGAGACTTTGCATGCTCAAGGATGACGCAAGCGTCGATAAACTTTTGATTGATCATGTGAAGTATCGCAGTAATTCTTGCGACACAAGCTACATGATGCTTTTGGCGAATCTCAAAAAGTTTGAACTTTTGGAACAGTACGTCAAACATTTCGAAAAGGAATTGCCTGCACAGGATGCCTCCGAACTGAACGCTGTTTCGGAAGAACTCGAACGCGTCGGTGAAAAGGAACTCGCCAAGCACATCCGCGAATGGACTGTCGAAGAACCTGAAGATGCTGAAGCCTTTGATGATCGTGATTAAAGACTTCGCCGCGCTCTTAAATGATTTTGCAAACAACCAATGACTATTGACTAATTACTAACACAAATTACTTATTATGATTATCCGTCCTCGTCGTTTACGCAAAAATGAAGTTATCCGCAACATGATTGCAGAAACTGCAGTGAATCCAGATTCTCTCGTTTACCCGATGTTCGTGGTAGAAGGGGAAGGCGTCAAAGAAGAAATCGCATCAATGCCGAACCAGTTCCGTTTTTCAATTGATGAACTTTTGAAGGAACTTGCAAGCTGTGTGGCAGTTGGCGTAAAGTCGATTCTCCTGTTCGGTATTCCGAATCACAAAGATGAAATGGCGAGCAGCGCCTACGACAAGGAAGGCATTGTGCAGCGTGCCGTGCGTGCTATCAAGGCAAAATTCCCGAACTTGTACGTGATTACGGACGTGTGCCTTTGCGAATACATGAGCCATGGCCATTGCGGAATCATCAAGGATGGCGATGTCGATAACGATCCGTCACTTGAACTTTTGGCAAAGACCGCTCTTTCTCATGCCGAAGCGGGTGCCGACATGGTCGCTCCTTCTGACATGATGGATGGCCGTGTGGCTGCAATCCGCGAAATGCTTGATGCAAACGGCTTTACGAACACGCCGATTATGGCTTACAGTGCAAAGTTTGCAAGTGCGTTCTACGGTCCGTTCCGCGATGCCGCCGATTCCGCTCCGCATTTTGGCAATCGCAAGTCGTACCAAATGGACGTGCGCAATGGTCGCGAAGCGCTTCACGAAGTGGAACTCGATTTGGAAGAAGGTGCCGATATCGTGATGGTCAAGCCGGGCCTTGCGTTCCTCGATGTACTCCGCCAGACGGCTGAAATCAGCAATGTGCCTGTCGCTGTGTACAACGTAAGCGGTGAATATTCCATGGTGAAGGCCGCTGCAAAGATGGGCTGGATCGACGAAAATGCGATTATCCGCGAAAACATGATTGCGTTCAAGCGTGCAGGCGCAGACATTATCATCACGTACCATGCGAAGGAAGTTTTGGAAAAGGGAATTCTTTAACGCAGGAATGTTAATAAAGGAATAATTTTTATGAAAGAGTTTGCTGGATTTTTAAAGGATATTGGTATTGTCAACCCAATTCTACAGAATGTTGTAGAAATTGCAACTGTCATTGCTACAGGCGCAATTATCTTGTTGATAATTAAGTTCATTCTGAGTTTTGCGATTAAGAAAGGCGCTGATGAATCTGTAAAACCGTTACTTTATTCGCTATTCTCTTATGCGGTCTACATTTGTGGCTTGCTGATGATTTTGCACATTCTCGGCGTGAATACCGCTGGAATTGTGACGGTGATTGGTGCGGCATCTCTTGCCATTGGCCTTGCTTTGAAGGACACTTTGGGTAACATTGCGTCGGGAATTCTTTTGCTGTTCCTCCATCCGTTCCGTGCTTCGGATTATATTGAATGTGGTTCCTTGAAGGGCAAAATCGTGGGCGTGGGGCTTTTCAATACAATTCTCATTTCATTGGATGGGCTTTATGTCTCGGCTCCGAACAGCATGCTTTGGGGTTCTCCCATTATCAATTATAGCCGTAATCCCAAGCGCCGTTTGGATTTGTCGTTCGGCATTGATTATGCGGATTCAGCAGAAAAGGCGATGGCCGAAATGAAACAGCTTGTCGAAAGCGATGCTGAAGTATTGAAAGATCCTGCTCCTTCTTTCTTTGTTTCGTCGCTGGATGATAGCGCTGTGGCTGTCAACATGAGAGTTTGGGTCAAGACCGCTAAATATTGGGATATGCGTTGCAAGTACATGAAGTCGGTTAAGGAACGTTTTGATGAAGTTGGAATTTCGATCCCGTTCCCGCAACGTGTAGTGCATATTGTAAAGGAGTAGATTTGTAGAACTTAGAGCTTAGTTGGTAGATCTTAGAAAATAGTGCCTAGTGACTGATTAAGGATTTTATATGAATCACTCTTTAAGTGAAAAGTTATTCGCAGAAGCAAAAACCTTGATGCCGGGCGGCGTGAATAGCCCAGTCCGTGCATACGGCAACGTGGGTGCAACACCTCCGTTTATCGCCCGCGCAAAGGGTTGCCACATTTACGATGTCGATGGAATCGATTACATCGATTACGTGGGCAGCTGGGGCCCGATGCTTCTGGGCCATGCGCATGACGCTGTGATTAACGCGGTTGCTGAAACGGCAAAGAACGGTCTCAGTTTTGGCGCTCCGTGCGGTCTCGAATCGGAACTTGCAAAGCTTGTGATGAGTCTTGTGCCGAGCGTCGAGATGATTCGCATGGTGAACAGCGGTACCGAAGCAACGATGAGTGCGATTCGTGCAGCTCGCGGTTTTACTGGTCGCGACAAGATTGTGAAGTTCGAAGGTTGCTACCACGGCCATAGCGATAGCTTGCTCATCAAGGCGGGCTCAGGAATGCTCACGACGGGCAAGCCGAGCAGCAAGGGCGTTCCGGCGGATCTCGCGAAGTACACGCTCACGCTCCAGTACAACGATGTGGCTGGCGTTAAAGAACTCTTCGACAAGATTGGTGACGAAATCGCGGGCGTGATTGTGGAACCTGTGGCGGGAAACATGGGCGTGGTGCCTGCAAAGCCTGAATTCTTGCAGACGCTTTCCGAAGAAACCAAGAAGCATGGCGCGCTCCTCATTGTGGACGAAGTCATGACAGGTTTCCGCGTGGGCATCCATTGCGCTCAAGGCTTGTACGGCATCAAGCCGGACTTGACGACGTTTGGAAAAATTATCGGCGGCGGTATGCCGGTGGGCGCTTACGGCGGTCGTTTGGATGTAATGCAGCAGATTGCTCCGCTCGGAGGAATTTACCAGGCGGGTACGCTTTCGGGCAATCCGGTCGCGATGGCGGCTGGCCTTGCAACGATGCGTGAACTCAACGCTCACCCGGAATATTACGTTCATGCCGAAGCGATGACAAAGCGTTTGCTCGCGGGCCTTCAGGACGCAGCGAAGTCTGCGGGTGTCGCGATTTCCACGAACCAAGTGGGCTCCATGGGGTGCATCTTCTTTACCGAAGGCCCGGTCACTTGCTTTGCCGATGTGCAAAAGTCCGACTTGGAATTGTTCCGTCGTTATTTCCTCGGGATGCTCGACGAAGGCATTTACCTTGCGCCAAGCCAGTTCGAGGCGATTTTCGTGAGTGCAACCCATACCGAAGCGGATATCGACCGCACCATTGATGCTGCAAAACGCGTATTCAACAAATTGAAGTAACGTTAAATAATCTGTTGAAAAACGAAAAAACTAAAAAAAGGAGCCTCGTTGCAGGCTCTTTTTTGTGCATGTAATGTAAAAATAAATTATAATTTGCATTGATATAATTAAGTTATATTATGTTCTACCATATTTATTATCATATTGGTAATATAAAAAAAGGAGATGATAAATGAAAAAAATGTTGATTTTGGCTGCTGTTGCCGCTGCAGTTCTTACCGCTTGCGGTGATGACGATTCTGCGTCTGCAACACCGTCGCTTGGCTGCACGGTCTCGTCTACAGACAACTCTGCAACGGCTACGATGTCTGTTGCTGGCTATTCGACCACGAAAACGTATACGGTGACAGAAGAGGGTTACAGAATTACTTTTGGTGGCTATGGCGCTGAAGCGAATGAACCGATCGATATGCCGTCGTCGACGCCGGTTACTAAGGACGATTTGGTCGAAATGGCTCAGAAAACTTGTGCAATGGCACAGTAATTTTTTGACAGCTTAGTTCAAGAACGCATCCGGTTGGGTGCGTTTTTGTTTTGATATTCGCATTTTCATGAAATTATGTTGTATATTGTATACATCATAAACAATGGCTTTGGCTGAACAGCCATCCTTATAGCAAGGAGAAAACTATGAAATTCTTTATGGTTCTTACTGCATTCGGAGCTGCAGCAATGCTCTCCGCTTGTTCTACAGCAGAGAAGGTGACATCTGCGGTAACGGACGCCAGCGATTGCTCGGTGTCTAGCACGGAAAACTCTGCAACCGCCAAGACAAAGGGTGGTTCCGTCACCTTTACGCAAACTGAAAAGGGATATAAGATGACTTATGGCGGTGCCCTGAGCTCTCTTGGATCAAAGGAATTTGACGTCAAGGTTGGTAAAGATCAGTTGCTTGACATGGCAAATAAATATTGCGCTGATCAGAAATAAATAACGCAAAAATTGAAAAAAGTCCGGCTTCTTTTGAAGTCGGACTTTTCGTTATTTTTCTTCAGCAGTTCCTTCGTTTGTGTTCTTCGCATCCGCATTTTCGGTTGCTGAACTTGCCTGTGATTCTGCGGCATCCTTGTCGCGGATGGTGGCTCGGCGGATTTTTCCACTGATGGTCTTTGGCAGTTCCGTCACAAAGTCGATGATTCGTGGGCTCTTGTAAGAGGCCGCGATTTTCTTTGTGAAAAGCTGGAGCTCTTTGGCGAGTTCCTTTGATGCTTCGTAGCCCTTTTGCAGAACGACCGTTGCCTTGACTGCTTGTCCGCGATCCTTATCCTCGACGCCCGTGACCGCCACTTCCAAGACAGCGGGGTGCTTGTGTAGCACTTCTTCCACTTCGAATGGGCTGATGCGGTAACCGGAACTCTTGATAAGGTCATCGGTACGTCCGACAAACCAGAAATATCCGTCCTTGTCACGAGTGGCCGTGTCACCAGTATGGTAGACACCACCCTCGAAAACCTTTTCGGTACGTTCGTCATCGCGATAGTAACCACCGAACATGCCGAACGGCTTGCCGTGATCAATTTTGATAATCAGTTCGCCGACCTCATCGACTTTGCAAGGATTGCCTTCGGCATTTACAATTTCCATGCTGTAGCCGGGGGAGGGCTTGCCCATGGAACCCGGACGGGGGTCGCTGAAGCCAAAGTTACCTGTAGTGAGAGTCAATTCAGTCTGGCCGTAGCCTTCTTGCATACGGATTCCCGTCTGCTCGAAGAACTTGTTGTAAATGTCAAGATTGAGTGCTTCTCCAGCCGTAGTGCAGTACTTGAGGCTAGAAAGGTCGTACTTTCCGATTCCGTGATGCAGAATATAGCGGTAGACCGTGGGCGGTGCGCAGAATGTCGTCACCTTGTATTCTGACATTTTTTCCAGGAGCTTGCCCGGAATGAACACCGTCATATCGTAAGTGAACACGGCGCTACCGGCAATCCACTGCCCGTAAATTTTGCCCCAGAGCGCCTTAGCCCAACCTGTTTCAGCAACAGTCAGGTGGCGGCCTCCGTCAATCACGTGCTGCCAGTATTTGGCCGTCACGATATGGCCAAGCGGGTACGTATAAGTATGCGCAACCATCTTCGGGTTTGAACTTGTGCCGCTCGTGAAATACACAATCATGATATCATCATTGTGCGTCGCGGCTTCCCCAGTTGGGCGTTCGAATGTTGCCGGGAAAAGTTCGTAATCGTCGTAGAAGCTAATCCAGTTTTGGCGTGCAGTCTGACCGACAGTCACGAGCTTTTCGACCGATTGGCATTTTGCCTTAGCCTTGTCCACTTCTTTTTGCAACGATGGTTCGTCGTAGGCAACGACCATCTTGATTTCGGCGGCATTGAATCTGTATTCCAAGTCTTCTGCCGCGAGCATGTTCGTTGCAGGGATTGCAATAGCACCAATGCGGTGGAGCGCCAACAAGAAAAACCAGAATTCATAACGGCGGCGCAAAATGAGCATCACGCGGTCGCCCTTCTGGATTCCCTGTTCTACAAGAAAGTTTGCCGTGCGCTGGGAGGCAAGCGATAAGTCCTTAAATGTGAAAATATGGCTCTCGTCATTATCGTCACACCACACGAGGGCTTCGCGCTTGGGCTCGGTCTTGGCGTATTCATCGACAACATCGTAGGCGAAGTTAAAGTCGTTCGGAATTGTAATCTTAAAATTCTTGTACAGGTCTTCGTAAGACTTGTAATCTATCTTGGATATGAATTTATTTAAAAGCATTTGCCAAGTCCTAGAGTACTACAAATCTTTGTACATGATTTTTTCACGCATGGTCGAAATGTAACGCACCATGTTCAAGATGCGTTTTTCGCCAATCGTCCTAAAGTCTTTATCATGGAACACCAAGCGGTGGACGCCACCCGGCAAGAGCATTCTGAGGCATGCGTAAGTCTGGGCGATGCCAAGGAGCGGGGTAGGCAAAATAGAGAAACTGAGCGTACTGGAACTAGTCTTTTTGACGTTACCTTTCACCTTCTGGTAGATTCCGTGGAAATCTTCGTAATAATCGAAAATCGAAAGAGCCTGTTCCTTGAGGTACTTGTTCCCGAACCAAATCGGCGGGATAAAGCCAGAGGGCTTGCCTGTACCGTGAGCCTTCCACAAGGCTAAACTGCGCTTGAGGAGAGCCTGCGTGAATCGTTCGTCGATGCCTGCAAATTCAGCTTCGTTGTTCGAAACCAAAAGTGCCAGTTTGCCCGAAATGCTACGCTTCAACGACAAATCGGCACGGTGACGAGCGCCATGGAGCATGATCTCGTAGCCTTCTTTCACGAACTTTTCGAGTTCTTCACGGAACTGCTCGGCCTCGGATTCCGGAGCCGCACCAAACGCCGGAATCACCGCGATACTGATGGGCGCGCCCGCGGCTTCTGCAAGTTTACGGATCTGAACGCTTGCTTTCTTGAAATTGTTTACGCTAAAGCTGTGATAGCACAGAATGTACTTTTTCTTTTTCTGAAAAGTCGCTTCGGCGGCCTGGATGTCTGCAATGTCTTTATTCTGTTCCATAAACTACTCGTTTTCCTTGATGTTCGAAACTGATTCCTCTTCAAGCTTCTGCGAGACGAAAATGTGATAGATGAAAAGCAGTATCGCACTGCAAACCGAAAACTTTATGCATGACTTGATAAACCATTCAAACATACGGGCTCCTTTGCGGTAAAGCCCCGCTTCGGCTCAATTACCGATTTGCGGGGTATGCTCATTGGAAAGATATAAATTTTTGCCTGTAAATGATTGCCGTTGTCGCTTTTTCTATGAATACGGAGGGGGAGGAATCCCCCTAATTGCAGCCCCGGTGTCCTGTCACCTTGGAGTACCGCGATTGGGGCCACCGGGTCTTCCATTACCCCCTCGCCTAGGGGGACACCCCCTAAAACCCCCGTTGCATACGTCATTCTGAGCCGAAGGCGAAGGATCCAGTCACTTTTTTACTACAATTTATCATACATAGCCCTTTGCCTTGAGGCTTTGGGCGACCGGTTTTTGAGATTCGTCTCTTATTCTTGTTGCGGAAAAACGACCAAAATTTTCAACACTCGAGAATAAGACGAGCGCTCACGTCCCGTTTGGGGCGTGGGTCGTTTGTGCTTATTGAGTGTTTTGGTTTCTTGGTCGTTACCACCGCAACAATAGGCCTACGACTCCACGCCTTTTTTTGTTTTCAGGTCGTGCGGAGTCGAATCCCTGAATGGAGCAGAATCTTTCCATTCAAGGATGCGCCATGACTGATTTAGATAAGAGCAAGTACCAAGCCGTAGAACGCTACATCGCCGAAGTCTCCAAACAGTTTGCGACGGGCAAGGCGACCGAGCACAGTTACCGTCCGGCGTTGGCTTCGCTCTTGTCGGAACTTTTGCCCAAGTATGTGGTGACGAACGAACCTCGGCGCATTGACTGCGGTGCCCCGGACTACATCATCTCCAAGGGTGGCTCATCGAACATCCCGGTGGCGTTTGTCGAAGCGAAGGACGTGAATGACCGCGACCTAGACGGCAACCGCGAACACAAGGAACAGTTCAACCGGTACAAGAATTCTCTTGACCACATCTTGTTTACGGACTATCTCGATTTCCATCTCTATGAGTTTGGCGAATTTGTCGATAGCGTGCGCATTGCCGAAGTTCGTGGCGACAAGGTGGTTGTTATCCAGCCGAATGTTACGAAATTCTTGGAGGTTGTGGATTCCTTCTCGGGCGCACTCCCGCAAAAGATTACGTCTGCGAAAAAGTTGGCGCAGATGATGGCGGCAAAGGCGAAACTCCTTGCCGAAACGATTCACAAGACACTTGAGAATGATTCGGAAAAGACGGGTGAACTGGCGGGGCAGTGGAATGCTTTCAAAAGCATCTTGATTCACGATTTGACGGAAAAGGCTTTTGCCGATATTTATGCGCAGACGATTGCATACGGCATGTTTGCGGCGCGGCTTCACGACAAGACTCCCGACACGTTCTCGCGAGCCGAGGCGGCGACGCTGATTCCCGAAACGAACCCGTTCCTGCGCAAGATTTTCCAGAGCATCGCCGGCTTCGACATGGACGAAAGTATTGTTTGGATCGTGGATGACCTGGTCGAGACGTTCCGCGTTACCGACATTTCCAAGGTGATGAAAAACTTCGGGCAATCAAGTGGTCAGGGCGATCCGCTGATTCATTTTTACGAAGATTTCCTGTACCATTATGACCCGAAACAGAAAAAGTCCTGTGGCGTTTATTACACACCGGAGCCGGTTGTCGATTTCATGGTGAATGCGGTGGATGAAATTCTGAAGGACACGTTCAAGCTACCGATGGGCCTTGCCGACACAAGCAAGGTGAAACTCAAGCGATCGAACGACCTGTATACCGACAATCGCACCACTGACCACAAACGCCATGAGGAAAAGGAATATCATCGAGTGCAGATTCTCGACCCTGCGACGGGCACGGCGACATTCCCCGCAAAGATTGTGCGGAAGATTTACAGCAGCATGCAGGGCAACTTGGGCGCATGGCAGAACTACGTGGACGAACACCTTTTGCCGCGTTTGAACGGCTTCGAGTTTATGATGGCTCCGTATGCGATTGCGCATCTCAAACTCGACATGGTGCTTTCTGAAACGGGCTATGTTCCGAAAAAGAACAAGCGTCTGCGTATTTACCTAACCAATTCTTTGGAAGAATGTGACCCCAATACGGGAACACTATTTGCGCAGTGGTTGGCACAAGAAGCAAGCGAAGCGAACTTCGTCAAACGCGATACTCCTGTAATGGTGATGATAGGGAATCCACCGTATAGCGTGAGCAGCAGTAATAACGGTCCCTGGATAAACGGCTTGATGAATGATTACAAGAAGGACTTGAATGAACGTAATATCCAGCCGCTTTCCGATGATTACATCAAGTTCATTCGATTAGCGCATTATTATGTAGCAAAGAATGGGGAAGGTGTTGTTGCGTATATTTCGAATAATAGTTTTATTGATGGTATCATTCATCGGCAAATGCGTAAGTCGTTGCTGGAAGCGTTTGATGAAATCTATATCCTTGATTTGCATGGCAATTCCCGCAAAAAAGAAACGGCTCTTGATGGCAGTAAGGACGAAAACGTCTTTGACATTATGCAAGGCGTAAGCATCAATATTTTTGTGAAGAAAGGAAATGTCTTTGCGAGCGGGGCGAAGCAATCCATAGCAAAGGTGTTCCATTACGAACTCTACGGTAAACGTGCTGAAAAATACCATTATCTAAAAACCCATTCCATAAAGAATGTCCCTTGGCAAGAACTGAATTTGCAAGCTCCGCAATATTTCTTTGTCCCAAAGGATTTTTCAGTTCAAGGAGAATATGAAAAGGGATTTAGGATTGATGAGTTGATGAAAAATTATGTAAGCGGAATACAATCGGGTCGAGATGATTTGTTTATTGATGTTTGTAAGAATGATTTGAAAAACCGTATTTCCATTTTATATTCATCCAAAAGAGATTTGAAATTTGATGAACAATACAAAGTTAAGGATTCAAGTGGCTATAATTTGTTGAATCGTATTGCTGCAACAAATTTTAATGACAAAAAAATACGTATAACGAATTATCGCCCTTTTGATAATCGCTATCTATATTATGATGAAAATTTGATAAAAAGAGCTTTCTACAAAGTACAGCGAAATCTTCTTGAGAAAAATGTATGCATACTGTGTTGTAAACAACTAAGTACGTCTTTTTACAGGCATGTTTTTGTTTCGGAAAATATTTCAGATTTGAATTCTATTTCTTTGCAAACGAAAGAGCAGTCTTATGTCCTCCCTCTCTACATTTACCCGACGGAAAACGAAGCTAATCTCGGCGAACAGCGAAAGCCAAATCTTGACGAAACCATCTGGCGTAAAATAGATGAATGTGTAGGCAATAAAACTACTCCAGAGCAAGTCTTCGATTACATCTATGGAGTTCTCCATACGCCATCTTACCGCGAACGCTACAAGGAATTTTTGAAAATCGATTTTCCGAGAATCCCGTACCCTGATAATGCTGAGGAATTCAACCGTTTTGCCGCCGTTGGCGAAAAGCTCCGCAAACTTCACTTGATGCAAGAAATCCCGCAACCGCTGACGGTTTCGTTTAACATTCCAGGTGATAATGTTGTGTCAGAAGTTCGGTATGAAAAGGAGATCCCCGACCGAGTCGGGGAAGACAAAGTGGGTAAGGTTTTTATCAACAAGTCGCAGTGCTTCGAGAATGTTCCCGAGCTGGCGTGGAACTTCTACATCGGTGGCTACCAACCCGCGCAAAAATGGCTCAAGGACCGCAAAAATCGCACACTCACATACGATGATATCGAACATTACCGCAAGATTATCGCTATCCTCATCGAAACCCACAATCTGATGCAGGAGTTGGAAAAAATACACCAATACTAAGATTCAGCTTAATTAATATAAAGAAAGACCCGCTCGCAGCGGGTCTCAAACATATTTTGGGAAAAATTTAGAAGTTAAACAAAACGGCGAATCCAACACCAAAAGCAATGTGGCTGTCATCTACGTTAACCCATTTGTTTATTCCAGTTGAAGCATCGATAGAAATTTTTTCGTTAAAGTTGTATTTCACACCGATGTATGAGGCTAGATTTAAATCACCGCCGCCATGAGAGAATTGGTATCCGTGACCAGTGAATATTTCACCGAGTTCTAGATATCCACTTGTCTCTATGTACGGAGTAAAATTTTCCGTAACGGTAAAATCAAGTTCTAATGCAGCAGATGTGGATATAGGGATACCGTCGCCATCACCCTCTGTGTCGAAATCAAAAGCAAGTTGGGATCCGAAGTTGAACAACTGGTTAACTTTCCTTGAAAATTGCAAACCGAAGTTGAAATGCCATGGATCTTTGCCGAAGCAGTAATCGCTATTAGGTAAATAAATGTCCGCAAATACGTTCATGGTGGGAATAAACTGGTAACGGCTCATAAGACGGATTTTACCTGTTCCGTCTTCTCCTAAATGGCTACTGCCATAGTACGAGAATACATGGTATGGAACAACGAGTGCAAGTTCTAGACCCGGGAGTATTGTATATCGAGAACCTAAAGAGAGATTAAGAGTGTGGTATTGCTTAATTTCTCCAGAGTATGTAGTG
>Ga0265298_10005071_pt1 | contig 16638 bp, 17 predicted proteins | sample AusTroGonzalo_MG_3_FD_193486 | JGI IMG/M metagenome (GOLD analysis project Ga0265298, IMG submission 193486) | Bovine rumen microbial communities from tropical cattle in Woodstock, Queensland, Australia - Gonzalo_01 | ecosystem: Host-associated > Mammals > Digestive system > Stomach > Rumen ... | reverse complement strand
TCCATTATGCGGGTAGACGTCAGGACACAAATGGCTATGCGGATTATTCAGGAGTTCCAGAGAACTCCCGCATACAGTACCGCGATGGACCGCAACAAAAAACTGACGGTTACGCTGCTGGGACTGGGCGGCATCGGAAAGGAAATACTGGAGAATCTGCTCTGGATGTGCCAGCAGTACGGGAGCAAACTGATTGTCAATGTGTTTGATGCCGCAAAACCGCCGCTCGGCCGGGATCCGGACCATGCGAACAATCCGCTGTATGACCGGCTTGCGTGTGACTGGCCTGAACTGATGAAAACAAACCGGGAATGGCAGGAACACCGGCCGGAACATCCGGACACGGAATCCAATTATGATATCCGTTTCTTCTTCGGGATCAATTGCTTCAGCAATCGCTTCCGCTGCATGTTTGATGAGGATTCGGCAGACAGGCGGCGGCTTGTACAGAGCGATATCGTTATATGTTCCCTGGGCGATGACGACAGGAATCTGGAAGCGGCCATGATGATGCGGCAGATTTTTACGGGGGACATGGTGAAAACAGGGAAGGCAGTATCGGAGGAGATTCTCTACGGACAACCGCTTATTTATGCGGTAGTCTATGACAACCAGCGGTCAGACTGCGTTTCGGACCAGGACCTGATAACGGATTATCAGGGGAAACCGTATAACATTAAAACAATGGGCAGTATGCGGACCCAGTATGACTATGAGGGAATCCGGAAACTGGAAGAGAGGGAAAAGAAGGCGGTCGCGAACCATGTCTCCTGGATCCTGACCAGTATCAATATGAGGGAGTACTTGAGCGGAAACGACGATGACAGACGCAAAACAGCGGAGGAGATGATGAGCAGTTATATCCATTACGAGTATTACCGCCAGTCCTCCATGGCCCAGAGTATTCATAAGGAAATGCTGAAAGACAGGAATCTCTTCGCGGAGGAAAAGGAATGCGGGCAGGAACAGGCTGGCCGGGATGGCCCTGCGGAAACCGGTCCGGATCCGCTCAGAAAAGCCCAGATTACGGAGCATATGCGCTGGAATGCGTATATGCGAGTGAACGGATACCGGTTCGGGGAAAAGAAGAATGATATGGCAAAGATCCATCAGTGCCTTATATCGTGGGATGAACTTCCTGACAGTGAAAAAATCAAAGACTGAATATGGAGGATATCCAGAAGAAATTTATTGGTATTTGATAAAGGTCTGCATATCAGCGAGCCGGCATGACAGATGAGGAACAATACCCGATAAAGTCCCGAATGACAACAAAAACCGGATACGGACCGAAACATCTATGACCGGATTGGTTCATTCCTGCTGATCAGGACATTCATATACGGATAGGGGATCTCTATTCCGGCAGCGACCAACGCCTGGTTTACCCGGGTGTTGATGTCATCTTTGACGACCTCCGTCGGACTTGTCGGTTTATAGTAGACGGTCGTTGCCATTTCAAGGCCGCTGGAGTGATAGGCGATGAAGTAAACAGGGGAATAGGATTCGCCTTCCCGTGGAACAGCATAGGGACTTTGCCGGACAGCGTCCTGGATGACTAGTTTGCCATGTTCCGGCGGGGTGTTTAATCCGATTATAAAACGGAAATGAATACTGCGTGAGCCCGCCATATGGCTCAGGTTCGTGATTCGCTTGCTGTTGATTTCACTGTTGGGAATCACAATCTTCAGTGTATCGATTCCCTGCAGCACGACGTGACGGATTGTAATATCCTTCACGATGCCGGCGGTCCCGTCATCAAGTTCAATCCGGTCTCCGATGTTGAAAGGTTTTGTTGTACTGATCATAAACCCGCAGAACATATCCGATAGGATCGGCTTGGCCGCAAAACCGGCGATCGCCGCCAGCACGGCGGTCCCCTGGAACAGGGAATTGCCAAAGGACTGGGTCAGCGAACTGCTCATGACCACCCACATTGCCGCGATGAAAATAATGACAAACCGGATCACCCGCTCCGCAAATCGGGCGTTGATACCGTCATATTTCGCGATCCATTTCCGTGCGATCTTCTTTTCCAGCTTCAGCAGAATAAAAGCGATGACAAACGCAATGGCCGCATTGATTCCGAGCCTGGTCCACAAAGACAACGCAGACTGGCTGTTAAGGAAATCGTTGATCATTTCCATTTTTCTTCATCCTCTCCCAGGTCATAAAATGGCACGCTATTTCAGAAAAAAGACAGAGATAATGCTTTATCAAGCCCTTAACGCGCGACAAACATTCCGTATTCTTTTGGAATCCGCAGGACACCGTCAGGCATATTCTGCACCAGCACGGAACGGATTGTATCTTCCGGCAGCTTTTGCAGATCCGTCATCCCGGTCAGGGATCGGATATAATTCACCAGATCATCCACATTGGTCACTTCCAGCGCATCTTCATACAGAAAGAGCTGAACATTCCTGAAAACGGATTTTAGTTTCTCCCCGCCGTTCTGCAATGTAAAATTGTTGTTTATTTTCTTCTCAACATGGTATGCGCTGAACAGACCGGTAATATATTCCATCATCCCGTTCTCGCCGAATGTCGCGCAATAGAATGTACCGCCCGGTTTCATGATACGCCTGACTTCCCTCAGCCCCAGGAAAAGATCCGGAACATGATAAAGCATCATATTGGCAATCACGATATCAAACGTACTTTCTGCAAACGGAATCTCCTGAATATCGATCGTCCGGTACTCAATTCCTGTACAGTTCCGGAGCGTTTCCTTAGCCTTATTCAGCATGCCTTCGGAAAAGTCGGACAGGATGAAGCGGGAGCATCGTCTGATGATCACGTCCTTTCCGGCCCATATATCACCTGTGCCGCATCCAAGCTCCAGTACAGACATGCCTTCCCGGATCTGATAATGAGAGGTGATCCAGTTCCCGAAGCCCTGTTTGTTTATAGAATATTTACTGTGGATTGAGATCCGGGTGTTCAGCTTATCTGCTGAACTGTATTGATTTCTGACCGTTGTGCTGTCGTTCAGTTTTTCTTCCGTACCGGCTGTCATTTGACTGCTCCTTCATCATCAGGGATTCCCAAGGGCACGGAAATAAAATTCGGTCTCAGTCAGATCAAATCCTCTATATCATCCGATTAGCCTGCACGGGGCAGTTCGCAGCGGAGGCCCCGTCCGGGTTCAGAAGCCGTAACCGGGAGTTTGCCTGGCGGTGCCCGAGCTGTTCCATCGCTTTCCTCCGCTAAACCATCCTTTGGTCAATTGTTGCGCGATCCTCTTCAATCATGCCATAAAGCCGGACAATACCGCATAATGAAATCCTGTGATAATCAGATACGAAAAATATATCTGGCTTTGCGAGGCGCGGAGACCTTGGGTTTCTGGTCAGCATACCCGAGAATGCAATGGCCGATACCCTCATAATTCCCTTCTATTCCCAGGGAGCGCAGCAGGGCTTTTCCTTCTTCGGTCTCAAACTCCTCTTTCGCCCGGTGAATCCAGCAGCTTCCGATTCCCAGCGCATGCGCCGCGTTCATCAGGTTACCCATAACCAGGCTCCCGTCATAGAGGTATGTCCCTATACTGCGGTCTGCCAGGACAACGATCACAACAGGTGCGCCGTAGAACGGATCGGCATTTGTTCCCATGACTGCGGCGTTCATCCGGGACAGACGGTCCCGGGTTTCCTTATCTGTCACTGCAATCATGATGGGGGATTGTTTGCCCATGCCGGTTGCGGCATAGGTCCCTGCTTCCAGGATCTGATCCAGAATGTCCCCGGGAATGGGATCCTGTTTATAACTGCGGCAGCTGCGGCGTTCGATCAAACTCTTCAGTATCTCGTTCATAACGATTCCCCCTCAGTATATTCTTACATGCTGTATTTTTATCCTGAAATGAACAGAAATGCTTATCATATTTTGTCCGACTGCTTGCCAAATTCTGCTTATGCAGCAGAAAAGGCTGTATTCATGAAAGGTGTATGTGCCGTGACAGTCAGCGGAAAAGCTGGGCAATGCCCGCAATAATTGCCGCGAGCAACGGAAACCCGATCAATGTACCAGCCCACTTTTTGATCTTTGCTTCTTTGGGAATATAGGGCATAAGGTCTTCCGTACCGGGAATAATCCATGCTTTGGTGTGGCTGACCCACCATTCGTCAATGAAGAGCCGGTCAAACAGACCTGCGATCAGGTATACGCAGGTGAGTTGGAGAAAGCTGTCGAGGAAGCCGGTAGTACCGTTGAACAAGAAGACCAGCAGCGGGAACACTGTGAGCTGGGGAACAAAGATGGCGATCACGGAAAGTGTGCCGGCTGTTTTCAGCTTTTCTGTTGTGGTGAAACCCAGACTGATGACCCTTTCCTGTACATTCTTTTCATAGAAGACGGCCATACCGGCAGGACCGTAAGCGGTACAGATCACACAGACCAGAAGCAGCCAGGACGCATTAACCAGGCCTTCCAGAATGATAAGCATATGTTATTCCTCCTGAATCATATGATCATAATAACAATAAACAGTTTATTCGGATACGGGACGCTGTTGCTGAATGGCTCCGTCATAGTTGTCCCTGACCTGCCAGAGTAATTCAATCAGTCCAGGGAAATAGGGAACGAATGATTTGTCTATCAGCATCCGACGGACTTCATCCAGGGAGGCCCATCTGACTTCTGCTACTTCACTTTCCTGAAGCTTCAGTGCGGAAAGATCCTGATTCGTCAGTTCAACGGTATAGAAGTCATCAAATCCGCGGGTGTAGTTGATGCTGAAATGAGGCCGTATATTCTTCAGCTGCAGGCGGATCCCCAGTTCTTCAAATGTTTCCCGTTCAGCGGCCTGCCAGCTTTCTTCACCTGCCAAAGCGCTTCCGCCGGCGCTCATGTCCCATAGGTCTGCCCAGGCATGTTTCCTGGGTGATCGACGCTGGATCAACATTCGGTTTTCAGCATCAAAAATGGCGACGTGAATGATCAGATGATAGGCTTCCTGCCCCCAGGCAGAGGGCCTTTCGATAATCCGGCCGGTACGCTGTCGGTTCACATCGTAAATATCCCATTTTTCGCTCATCCTGAAGCGCTCCCTTTCTCTGTTTGTTTTTTCTGACTCCGTTCGGAAATCTGTTAGGTTTCATATCAATGATAGCATATTGTATCCAGTGTTTCATGGAGTCTCCGTCAGCGTTTCCATACGTGCGTCATTATCAAGTCGGTTCCTACCTCTACGACGAAATCGCCGTTGAGCATCTTCATGCACGCATAGAGTTCCTCATCCGTACTCGGCATCTTGTCTCCTTCGATATAAGCGATAAAATGGGTAATCACAGCGTACTGCCCGTCCCATACCGAGTCGTATACATTCCAGGCGACCAGTCGGCAGGGACATTCCAGAACAACCTTCCCTTTTTCCAGCGCCTGTGCCACGGTTTTCCGGATCCCCTTCCGCCACTTGTCGATGCATACCGCTGTCTGTACGTCATCCTGTGGGATTTCGCAGGGTGACGCCTGCGCCACCGCCGCGACGGCAAACGGTGTGTCCGTGAACGTGTCGGTATCCAGGTCTGTATATTTCCGCAGGCAGGCGATGAAAGCCGCACCGGACTCATAGGTCACTGCCCGGGCCGGAAGATATTTCGTGGGATCGACCAGGTCGTTAAACATCTGTTCCCATTTCTCCGCCGCTTTGGCCGGGTCGAGCTGTGCCAGTGCGGCGTTCTCCACATAATGGGCCGAGCCTTCGATCTGTTCGGTCCGAGCCTCGTAGTCATACTCATACGGAAAGCGTTCCATCCGTGCCTTCCGCAGACTTAACAGCCGGTCGAATGCGGCCGGATCCTCTTTTTCCAGGCATTTCCGCATGCAGGCAGCTTCGTCTACTCGGATTGCGATATTGGCCGCCTCATAGCGGTATTTCACCATTGCCGCTCTTTCGTCCGCCCAGCGTTTCTCTCCGCAGGCGTTCTGGTACGCGTGCAGCATTTCATGCACGATTTTCGACGCCAGAACGTCGAAATCATACGTTTTTTCGATCAGGTGCCAGATCGCCGTATCTGCCCCGTTGTATTTCACTGCCGTATTGGCAATAAACTCACCCGGACGGTCGACAGTCTTTCCGTCGATATAGGCCTGTGTTTCGTTGTATAATGCGAAGGGAAAGCGGGAAAACCCGCGGTAAAGCGAAGAAAAATCGATCTTCTGCAGTCTCTTTTCTATTTCCCGGTATGCTCTGCTGAGTTCCATCCGGATCCACCGTCCTTCTGCTTTTCTATCATTTTTATGGTGACCATGTTCTGATCATGTGACATTTCTTTCAGTAAGGAATATATTTTCTGAGCTTCTTGCTGCTTTTCCTGAATCATATTTTTAATAACATTGTGTCATACCACACAAAAATAGAAAAGCATCAAACACTTTATCAGCCGAGTTTATGTATGCTGATTATATCATACAGGAGCTCGCATGCAAATCACAGACGCTGTTTTTGATCCCGAACTTGGCTGTACCGCCTTCACCGTGGAGCGGATTGCCTACACCCGCAGCCGCTCCGGGACGACATCCCGAAGTACGATCGCCCAGGCCCTGGGCTGCATCCATCCGGGAACGACGGAGATGCTGCAGCTCCTGCCGGAGGAAGAAAAGACAGATGAGTTTATAGCAATCTATACCGACTACGTGCTAAGCACCGGAATGCCTGAAGGCTCCGGTGCTTCTTCATTTACCGGACCGGACAGGATCCACTGGAACGGAAAGACCTGGCGTGTTGTCCGTGTCCGCGACTGGCAGACTTTTGGCTATTACCAGGCGTACGCCGTCCTGATGCAGGAATGAGCGGAACAAGGAGACCGGAACAAGGGGACGGCTCTTTTCGTAACCCGAAGGGGAACGAAATGGGCTGTCCCCGACGTTCCCCCACGAAGGGGAACGAAATGGGCTGTCCCCGACGTTCCGCTGGACAAGGGCGTTGAGGAGGCCGCCGGATTGCTGGAGAGCCTCGAAGCCGGAGAATGAGCAGAAAAGGAGACTGACCCGGAACCTATACCCTGGACGACCTGCCGGATATTGTGGAATTGATCCGGGTGAGAAGGGAAAACGAAATAAGGGCCGCTGACGCGGCCCGGAAGTGAAATTCTGTTTTCCGATATTCCTGACAATCAAATTCTCAGACCATCCTGTTAACAGGTGGTTTCCATGGTTTCGGAGTCAGCAAAGTCGTTTTCCCGATATCCGGCAGCACATCATAGACAGAGCAGCCTATTCTGTTCTCAAAGGACTCCTTGATTTCAAAAGCGATCTCCCATCCTTTGATATATCCTTCCATAATTCCATATCTTCTGGTAACATCAACAAATCGCTTTTCAAGGATCACAAATCCATAATCGACAGCAAGAGAATCACAAAGCTGGATCAGGCGGTCATAATCATCAGCCTCACAGTTCACAATATAATCCCTGATTGCTTTCCCGGTTTCGGTATCCGGTTCATAGCAGAATTCATCCCGCATCCGGAGATAGGAATGTGTCATACAGATCCGGGCTGCCTCGTCCCAGTTCTTCTCCATACAGTAACGGAAACCTTCATACACATGTGTCGGAATATCCACAATGCCGACCCTTCTGCCGATATCATGCATTAGACCGACAATGTATGCTTTCTGCGCATCCATTCCGGGAATCCTTTCAGCAATGTTTCTTGCGGCGATGCCAACATTGAGTGAATGGTTTACCCACGGTCCGGGATTCATTTTTCCCGCCGTCTCCAGTTCAAATAAGGCTTCCTCTCTTGTCGGTAACATTTTACTGCTCCCATGGTCGTATATTTTGATAGTGCATTAACTCGCAATAGTCGACCTGACGGAAACGGATTTCGGTCTGCAGCTGCTGGGGCTGATCAAACTCTATTCGGGAACGGTGTATGTGCCATGACAGTCAATCAAAATATCCGTATTGATAATCTTCTTCAAAAACAAATCCAAGGGCCTCGAGCTCTTCACGCACTGGCTGCAGCCTTTTTCTGACCTCCGCCGGATGCTCATCCAGTACGGTGACAACTGTCATGGGTAATGCTTCCGCGTCATCTACCATCCGTTTTGCTTCCAGGAGGCCGAGACCGGGGATCAGTTCCCGGAGAGCCTTGCAGATCCTTACGGTATTGCCCGGTTCATTGGGATCATGGCCTGTACTGACCAGGATCAGTTTATAGTAAGGGGTCCAGTAAGCCTGTGACCGCGCTTCCTTCTCCCGGGCCCGGGTTTCATCTTCTGCCGGGGCGGGAACGTATCTTCGCGTCAGTGCGTCGGCCAGGTCCCGCAGTTCCGGAAGGCTTTTGCTCTCAAGGGACGCGATTATCTGGCTGATTGCCGGACTGTCCATACGTAAAGCCTCTCCTCATTCCTGCTACAGCGATTCTATCATTCTTTGAAAGGGAGTACAACACCGGATGATCCGGCTGACTTTCACCGAGGACGTTGATTTTCTTGCAAAAAGGGAGCAGTGCCTGGAATACTTCAGAATCACCAGGTCGATGTCGGCCTGACATCCTCCGCCTCGTCCCGCTCCCGTTTCCTGTTGGCGATCCATACCCGGGGATCACCCATCATGCGGATCCCGCCGCGGCCGGCGGTGAAACCGGCGCTCAGCCGGGAAAGCCTGCGGGCGGAGATGGCGGTTCGCCCGATGAAGGACACCGGCGTGCTGTACAGTGATTTTGATTATGAGATAAAGGAAAGATAGGACACAGGCGCTGGCATTTATCTTCCGGGATAAACAGCGAAGCGTTATACAAGTTAAGGAGAAAGAAGTATCGGGAAAAACTCCTGTGTGAAATCAGAGAAACTTTTGCCCGCAACGGCATCTGAGTTCTCGAAGTATGAAAGCCCTGGCTCTGGGCTGTATCCATCCGGGGACGCCGGAGATGATCCAGTTCCTGCCGGAGGAAGAAAAGACAGATGAGTTTATAGCAATCTATACCGACTACGTGCTAAGCACCGGAATGCCTGAAGGCTCCGGTGCTTCTTCATTTACCGGACCGGACAGGATCCACTGGAACGGAAAGACCTGGCGCGTGGTCCGTGTCCGCGACTGGCAGACTTTTGGCTATTACCAGGCGTATGCCATCCTGATGCAGGAATGAGCGGAACAAGGAGACCGGAACAAGGGGACGGCTCTTTTCGTAACCCGAAGGGGAACGAAATGGGCTGTCCCCGACGTTCCGCATTGCTGGTTTATCTTCCGGATGAACTGACTTTTCTGCTGTCTCTCAGGTCTGTCCGGTCGGTTGTCAGGTGTCGATGCCGATCTCCCGGCCCAGCACCCAGCCGGTAACAGGGGAATTGATCTTGTACCAGGTCTTGCCTTCCTGGTCGTTGTAGTCTACCGTGCCGGTGAAGTTCACGACGGTATTGTATCCCAGTGTTCTGACGACCGGATAGTTAGAACCGGCGCCGGAGCGGACCGTCGCGCTCCCGGTGACAACCGTCTTCTGGGCTCCTCCGCTGATCTTTTTCATGTCTTCCATGCTCAGTTCTCTCATGCTCTTGCTGTCCATATGATTACCTCCCTTTCACTGAAAATGATTTCTCTGTATATTCATACGCAGCAAATGACCTGTTGGCTGTTCGGAAAACTGGAATTATCCGCTCCATCAAACCTATGCTGATTATATCATACAGGAGCTCGCATGCAAATTACAGACTCCATTTTCGATCCCGAACTTGGCTGCACCGCCTTCACGCTGGAGCGGATCGCCTACACTCGCAGCCGCGTAGGAACGACTTCCCGAAGTATGAAAGCCCAGGCTCTGGGCTGTATCCATCCGGGGACGCCGGAGATGATCCAGTTCCTGCCGGAGGAAGAAAAGACAGATGAGTTTATAGCAATCTATACCGACTACGCGCTAAGCACCGGAACGCCAGAAGGCTCCGGTGCTTCGGAACAAGGGGACGGCTCTTTTCGTAACCCGAAGGGGAACGAAATGGGCTGTCCCCGACGTTCCCAGGCGTACGCCGTGCTGATGAGAGAATAAAAAGCACCGCGGTGTGCGGTGCAGAAAATGTGGATCAGTGTTACTTCTTTTCCTTTTTTTCCTTATCGTTTGCAAGTATATAGAAGAACATGCTGACAAAGACACCCACGCAGGATGCGATCCAGCTTTTGCCCCATGCGTTTCCGACAGCGCCCCAGATCACCTGAACCAGAATACCTAACATAATGCAAAGGCCGGCAATTTTCTTGTAATCCATATGAACATCTCCTCGTTCGTTTTTTACATCATAATACATTGTCAGAGAAAAGCAATATTTTTGGCCCGAACGGTCGTTTTTTATGTCTGAAAGGTAGAAAATGGATTTAAAACGGCGATTTTCGACGCTCTCTGCGCCTGCCTGAACCTGAACAAGACCAGCGCGGCGGCCGCGGCCCTGATCCACGAGGCCTACGCAGAACCGGAGAATGATCCCCGACCCGGACGGAACAAAAACGTGATCTACTGGACGGTACTGCAGGGCCCCTCTTCGGATCAGGTAAGCACAGCCTGGATCGGAGCGGAACAAGGGGACGGTTCTCAATGGCATTTAGTTTAGCCTGAAAGAGTAGAATAACCAAAGCTCCGGCGGAAAATGATCACGGATTAAATTCAGACGAAACACCAATCTGTAAAGAAAGGTCTTCCTGGGCCGGGACATTGCCGAACCGGTGTTCATTTGATATACTTTTCAGCGAATGAGACTGATAACAATAAGCCGGAAAACGGAAACAGGGACGGAAAAGACGGAGTGATTATTTCATGATTGTTCTACCGGAAAACTGGAACGATTGGGAAATTATAGGTGAACTGGGATACGGCTCCTTTTCGAGAGTCTACGAGGCAGCACGACGGGATGATCCGTCAGTCCGGTGCGCCATAAAGGTTATTTCAGTCCCGCAGGACGACGCGGAGTATGATGAACTGATCGCGGATGGATTTAACACTGAACTGTCGAAATCTTTTTTTGATGAAGCAATCCGTGATTTCACCCGTGAAATCCAACTGATGGAGCGTTTCAGGGGAATCCAGAATATTGTCAGCATCGAGGATTACAAGGTTGTTCCACGGGAGGACGGAATAGGAAGCCGCATCTTTATCCGGATGGAACGTCTTACACCGCTGGAGCAGTATATCAGCGACAAAAAGCTGACGGAACCGGAAGTGATCCGGATAGGGATCGATATCTGCACAGCCCTTGAATTCTGCCATGAGCAAAAGATCATTCACCGGGATATTAAACCGGCCAATATTTTTGTGAACGACAGCCTGGGTTCCCGCGTGTTCTACAAGCTGGGGGACTTTGGCATTGCCCGGAACCTGGAAGGCAGGACCATGGGCATGAGCATCCGGGGCACACCGAACTATATGGCGCCTGAAGTGGCGGCCTGCCTGCCGTATAACACCAACGCGGATCTTTATTCACTGGGGCTGACGATGTACTGGCTCCTGAATGACTGCCGGCTGCCTTTTTTCCCCCGGACGCAGCTTTACGGTCCTTCGGCGAAGCGGGAAGCGCTTCAAAAACGTCTGTCCGGGGAAATATTAGAACCGCCTGCCAACGGTTCTCCGGAAGTTTCGGCTGTCCTGCTGAAGGCCTGCGCGTTCCGGCCGGAGGACAGGTATCAGACAGCGACGGAAATGAAACAGGCGCTGATACGGGCAGCTGGAAAGGAACCGGCGGTTCTGTCAGTCCCGGAGGCTGCCAAAGGGCCTTCGGAGATAACGGAGAAGAAAAAACAGGCCGGTGCCGGCCTGAAGGTGATTGTGGTTCTTGCAATTGCGTTTTGCCTGGGAATTGTGGGTTGGTTTGTTTTCCGGCATAACGATCCGCAACCTGACAGAAACACGCCTGTGACCGCGGAGACAGATGAAGCCGGCGGGGGGATGCCTGCAACAACGCCCGAACCGGAAGAAACCAAAGAAGCAGAAACAGAGAAAGTGATTACAGCGGAAACGGAAGAGCCCGTTCCGGCATGGCTGATGGAAGAACCGACGAAAGCGACCGAAGCGCCGGATTTGCCTGACTGGCTGACGGGTGAATGAAAAGATTCTGGATTCCTTGCTCTTCTCCAGGGTAAAAGAAGAGGGGGTGACTGTTATTATCGTATCGTTCCCTGCGATTATCAGTATAAAGAGGCATCTGAAAAGCCTGTGAAATGTGTTTTACGATGTCATGATTCGCCTTAATCAACATATTGTACAGGAATTTCATTTGATTCAAAGAATTCTGCCGCAGAAGAGCCTCTGTATACCTTGAGCAGCGGAGGCCACGCAGGATCCGATGAACCGTGGGAAAACCCTGTAACACTCGCGGGGATTACAACTTCAGTCAGCTTTGGATTGTTTCCGATAGTGCCCATGGCCTGAATACCCTCTTCCAGGGTCAGGCTTTCCAGATCCGGCATATTACAGATGGCGTAGAAACCAATTTCCCGCACAGTTCCCGAAACCTTCAGCTTGCGGATCTTCGCACCATAGAAGGCATAATCTCCAATGATCCTGACGCTGTCCGGTGTTCTGAACATGTTCCGTTGCATTCCGGCAGGATAGGCGATCAGTCTGTCATCTGAATACAGGACATTATCCACCGCGTAATATACCGGGTTGTCCGGGGAAACCAGGATGACTTTAAGGCCGGTACAATCTCCAAACACGCCATCTTCTATGGTTTCAAGAGAAGCAGGAAGACGGACAGTATGCAGCGATTCACAAGCGAAAAAGGCACCGGATCCGATCTCTTTCAGCCCGGATCCAAACTGGACATACTTCAGATCGGTACAGTATGCAAAAGCACTGGATCCGAGCACCTGAAGACTGTCCGGAAGCAGGACTTTCTTCAGTTGCTTACATTTGAGGAACGCATAGGCATCAAGCTGGATAAGCGTTTCAGGAAAATCCACATGTGTCAGCTTTGAACCATAAAACGCATATTCTCCGATGCTCCGGATTCCCCGGGGAATAGTGTAAGAAGTCTGCTCATTCCCTGCCGGATAGGTGATAAGCTTTTTTTCCTTTTTATCAAACAGTACTCCCTGACAGGACGCGAGATTGGGATGATTGTCGTCAACGAAAAAGCTGCTGATACCGGAATCTGCGAAAGCCGAGTTTTCAATAACTGTTTCAGTTTCTCCACCGGCGAAAAAGACTTCCTTCAGGTTCTGACAGTTTTCGAATGCAATATAATCGATGACAGCCACAGTGGAAGGTATACGCACGGATTCCAGACCACAGTTTCGGAATGCAGACTGGCCGATGCTCAGAAGACCTTCGGGCAAAACCACGGATTTCATTTCTGAACAGTTGTAAAAAGCTTTGCTGGCAATAGCGGTTACTAATTTACCGTCAATCTCCGCGGGGATGACCACTTCTGTTAGCCCGCCTGGGTGATAATATGGCTGTCCATCGTCCCGGTGTGTTTTGTAGACCGAAGTATGGCCGGTAATCGTTACCGTCCCGTCTTCTGACAGGATATAGAAAAAATCACCGTCCTGCAGTTCGTAGTTTTCAGGTTCATAAAAACTGACAGTAGCCTGACAGGCCTCTGTATCTTGCGCAAGAACAGGTGATAAGCAGACCATGAGCAAGATGAATACAATGATCAGAACAAAGGCCGTTTTTTTCATAAGGTCCTCCCAAGGAATAAAGCGAGTGCTTCCTGTTACTTTATTATCGATTGCGATTATTGTTCCGTCAAGACAGGATTTGGGAAAATACCAGATCCCGGTTTGCTGCTGCCGGCATCGGAATAACAGGATACCTGGAAAGCTATGCAGCCTGCAGCTATTACCAGAAGCAGGATGCACTTGATAAAAGGGATAATGCGCCGTGGTTTCCTGGTGTACTTGATGATGCTGTTCATTGTGAACCTCCTTACATCATGATTGAATTTGCCGGGTTAATGTTCCCTGTGGCTTTTAGTATAAGGAGGAAGCTGGCGGTCCTGTGAAACGGGTTTTATGATTTCCTTTTCCGGAACCGTCATTGCTGAAGATGCTGGCATTTGGTATAATTTTTCCAGCCTGCTGCAATTGAAGACGACCGCGCGGAATGCGGGAATGGTGTCGGCCTGGCTGAAAACGAGTGCGCAAACGCAGGGAGAACACCGTAATGGATGACATGCTCGACCGCAGTTATGACTTTACCCGGATGGCCTGGGACAGTATGTATGAGGCTGTGGATCACCGGTATTTCCAGGATATGGATGCGGAACTGATCTACCGATCGCTGGAGAAACAACTGAAGCCGGTACCTTTCTGCGATTACCTGAAGCGGTATATCTACCGGAAAACCGGGCTGGAGGGCTCTTTCCGGACAGTGCCGCTGAAAGATTACCAGGAGATTATTCTTGACTCTTTCCGGGATCGCCATACGCCGGCATCTTTCGAACCGACGACAGCGAAGCTGAGCGCGCTGAGCAAAAACTGGCTGACACAGCAGACGGTGAGCAGGCAGGTGGTCCTGCTGCTTGGCTTTGGCCTGGGAATGAGTACGGAGGATGTGAATGATTTTCTGTACAAGGCGTTGCATGAGGCCGGGCTGAACATGCTGGACCCGCTCGAAACCATCTGCTTTTACTGTTACGAGCACGGATACGGCTACTATAAATTTGAACAGCTGCGGCAGCAATGGCAGGAGCTGAAACCGGAAGAAGCGGCCTCGTCCCGGGCCGGGGAAGAAATCCGGCCGCCGCGGGACGACGCGGAGCTGATGGCCTGCCTGCGGACAATGAAGGGCGAAAAAGGAACCTCCAGGGCGGCGGAGGCATCCTATGCGGCTTTTATGAAGCTGTACGAAGAGGCGCGGAAACTGATCGCGGAGCAGTATAACCGGGAGGCCGGGGAGGAAAACAAACTCCGCGTGAACGAACTGAGGGAACAGATGGACCGGAACGACCGGCTGTATGAGGAGGAAAAACAGGAGCGCATCCGGAAGGCGGAAGGGGAACGGAAACAGTGGATCGCGGAGGAAATTACGGAAAGCGATCTGGAGCATATCCTCTGCTCCGCAATTCCGACGGACCGGCATGGCAACCTGGTCCCGGCAAAAAAATCGACGCTGAACAGGCAGTTTGAGGGGAAACGCTTCAGCAGAAAACACCTCAACATGATCATTCATCGGGAAAAGGAAGTGGAACGGTTCGACCTGATCACGATGAACTTTCTGATCCATTCGGAAAAAACCGACCGGACGCCGAACGCGAAGAAGCGATATATTGATTACATTGAATCAACAAACGGGATTCTGGAAAGCTGCGGCATGGGCCCGCTGTATGTTGCGAATCCCTATGAGTGCTTCGTGCTGATGTGCATCCTGTCCGTATCTCCGCTGGAAACCTATGCGGACGTGATGGAAATGAGCTACGGGGAAGGGACCTGATCAGGTTCCTTTCCCGTTTACATACTGTACCGGGATTTCCTCGCCCAGGCAGTATTCCTCAGCGAAGGAACCGGCATATACGCGGACAACCGGAGGCCACTCATCCGCCGGCGCACTGTCAGGCATTTCAGCAACGCTCCGGGGAAGTGTTACTTCAATCAGTTTCGGATTGCCTGTGATACAAGTCAGAGACCGGATGCCTTCGCATAGAATCAGCTCTTCCAGTTCAGGCATGTCGCTGATGGCAAAAGCGCGTACAGACTCCACAGATCCGGGGATCATCAGATGCCGGATGCGCGCTCCGGAGAAAGCGTATTCTTCAATGACCTTGACGTTAGCCGGTATGGTATAGTTCTCCTGCTGCATTCCGGCGGGCCAGGCGATCAGCCGGTCATAGGCAAATAAAACATTGTCAGAGTCATAGAAAAACGGACTGTCCAGGGAGACCTGAAAAGCCAACAGGCTTGTGCATCCAGCAAAAGCACCGCTTCCTATGGAACGAAGATCTGCGGGGAGGTAGATTGACTGCAATGAACTGCAGTAACTGAAGGCTGAGTCTCCTATTTCATTCAGCCCGGATCCTAACCGGAGATAACGCAGCCCGGTACAGTTGTTGAAGGCATAGTCGCCTATCGTATCCAGGCTGTCCGGAAGCAAGGCTTCCTGCAGCTGCTCACAGTTGGAAAATGCGTAGGATTCGATTCCATGAAGGGTATCCGGAAAGGTCAGGTGATCGAGCGCTGAACCGTAAAACGCGTATGCTCCGATACTCCGGATTCCCGTGGGAATATTATACGAAGTCTCTTCGTTTGCAATGGGATACGCGAGCAGTATTTTTTCGTTTTTATCAAACAGTACGCCCTGGAATTCTGCCAGATTTGAACTGTTGTCCGGTACGGAAAAACGCGTGATACCGGCTTCACGGAAGGCTCCGCCAGCGATGGCGACATCTGATTCGCCGGTAAAAACAACTTCCTTCATCTGCTGGCACATACTGAAAGCGTTTTCTTCAATATACAGAATTGTGGAGGGAAGCCGGACGGATTCCAGGCCGCAGCGCCAGAACGCACCGGGACCGATATCCACCAGGCCTTCCGGCAGGACCACAGACTTCATTTTGTAACAGTAGGCAAAAGCGCTCTGGCCGATAGTTGTGACCGGCCTGCCGTCAATTTCAGCGGGGATGACCACTTCCTCCTGGCCGCCGGGGAGATGAGCGAAATAGCCGCCTGCCTGACGCTTTTTGTTGACTGACGTATGGCCCGTAATGGTGAC
>Ga0265298_10005070_pt1 | contig 16638 bp, 13 predicted proteins | sample AusTroGonzalo_MG_3_FD_193486 | JGI IMG/M metagenome (GOLD analysis project Ga0265298, IMG submission 193486) | Bovine rumen microbial communities from tropical cattle in Woodstock, Queensland, Australia - Gonzalo_01 | ecosystem: Host-associated > Mammals > Digestive system > Stomach > Rumen ... | reverse complement strand
CAGCGACACACTGCTGGTGATGAGTCCCAGGAAACCGGTATAAGTGGGCACCTTGTAGAAACTGGACTTGGTGCGCGCCACGTAGATCACATCGTTGGGATAGATATAGTAGTACTCCGAATTGATGATCGTGTTCGTACGCATATCAAACTCCAGTATCTCCGGTTCCTGACCTCCGTCGCGCGGACGGATGATACGTATATGCCGGCGGTCACCGCTGTTCATCACATCGCCCGTCATGGCCAAAGCCTGGAATATGTTCAGTTTCTCCTTGTAGATATAATACCTTCCCGAACGGGCATCACCGATGATGGAGAACTGCTTGTTGTACATCGCCAGTTTGACGCTCGCATCGGGCAGTATTTCCTTGAAGGCGGCACACAGCGTATCCTGCGCCTCCTGTTCGGTCAGTCCGGCCAAGTGCACGGGTTTCAGGAACGGTATATCCACGGTGCCATCCTCTTGGATACGGTAGGAACTGGTGTACTGAATATTCGTATAACTATCATTACTTCCCTGGATGGCCTTGAAAATCGACTCATCCATCGTGATAAGGCGATATACGATCTCATCATTCACACGCAGCCGATACGGGTGATAGGGAACCGAATCATATACCGGCAGTTTGTTCTGCTTGGTCGGTTCCTGCAAGTAACCTATCACACGGTGGCTGTAGCAACTGCTCAGCAGCACGGCTGCCAAGGCAAGCAATATCAGTCTGAACTGTTTCATTGCGCACCTCCTTTCGCCGGCGCACTACTGGTCTTGGGATAGTGCTTGTTCACGTGGTTGATACCCGTCTGTACGATCGTATAAATGAATACGGCAAACGAGATAGTCGAGGCCGTCACACCCAGTACGGTCGAAGCCGAATTAACACCGAAACTGTATCCGGGTATCTTGCGGATGTAGATAATATCGTTCGACTCTATATAGTAGAACTCCGAATTGACGATATCTTTCGAGCGCACATCAAACGTTTTGACGGTCGTTACGCCGTCCTTTTCACGGATCAGTTTGATCTCCCTGCGGCTGTTGAATTCGCCCAAGTCTCCAGCTTGAGCCAATGCCTCGAAGATGGTCATTTTCTCCTTGACGATAGGATACCGACCGCTCTGCGCACCGATAATGGAGAACGTACGGTTCACCGTGTTCACATCCACCGAAATAGTGGTAAAGCCCGGCAGTTCCTTGAGCAGCGTACTCAACTCCTTCTCCAGACGATGCTTCACCTCACGCGATGTCAAGCCTTTCACCGGCACCTTACCGATGGTCGGAAAATCAATGTCGCCATTTTCATCCACCAGATAGGTGTACAAATCCTGAGTACCGGTATTTGTGTTAGTGTTGTTCTGCAACTGGTAGCGGTAGTATGCGCTGTTGCGTCCTGAGCCGGAATTGTACATCTGCGTGATTTTCGGGTCGAGTGAATAGACATACACATAGATGCGGTCACCCACACGCAACTGGTAGTCCTCAAAACTCAGCGTATCGGCATAGCTCGGGATTTGTTTGTCCGGTTCCTGCATATAGTTGACCTTCCGCGCAGTCACACACGATGCCAGCGCAAAGCCCACTATCGCAAGAAACAATATGTTCCGAAGTTTATAAATCATAAATCAAAAATCATAAATTTGAAATACGCATCAGCGTCTCTCGTCCCATCCGAACGGGTGCTTGCAGAGCGGCAGTTTGGCCAATGGATGATAGTCGCCCACCAGACCGATAGGCTCGGTATGACGAATCTCTGCCACCGTCTCTATGCACGGACGAGCCTCCGCGATGCGGAAACCGTTGCCGGCCAAGATCTGACGATAACTCTCCGTATGCAACTCGGTAAAGCCTTGCGAGAACTCAAACTCCTCGCCGTCGATCGAGAGCGTACGGTAGGTGCGTTTCTCACCCTGCACAGCATTAGCCGGCAGACAAGCGGCGTTGATGCTCAGGAAATAACGTACGCGGGCTTTCTCCAGTTCCAAGTAGCCGGCCACGCGGTCGAACGACATCACGTGCACGATGTTCTTCTTCACCGGCCCGAACACCCACTGCAGCATGTCGTAGAAATGCACACCGATGTTCGTTGCTATACCGCCGGACTTATGCACATCGCCTTTCCAGCTGGCGTAGTACCAGTTGCCGCGGCTGGTGATATAGGTCAGGTCCACGTCGTAGATCTTGTCCTTCGGACCCTGCTCCACTTTCTCCTTGAGCGCACGAATCTTGTCGTGCAGACGCAACTGGAGGATCGTATACGCCTTGTGTCCGGTCTCACGTTCTACCTCCAGCAGGTTGTCGATGTTGTAGGGGTTCAGTACCAGCGGTTTCTCGCAAATCACGTCGCAGCCCAGACGCAGACCGTAACGGATGAACGCATCGTGCGTGTAGTTGGGCGTACAGATCGACACCCACTGCAACGGGTTGTCCGTGCGCATTTGCTTCGAGCAGAAGCGGTCGAACTGCTCATTCTCCGTGTAGAACGAACAATCCGGGAAACTGCTATCCAGACGTCCCACACTGTCAAATTTGTCGTACGCTACCAGCAGGTTGTTGCCGGTATCACTAATCGCTTTGATGTGCCGCGGAGCAATGTATCCGGCCGCACCGATCAATGCAAAATTCAATTTCTTATCCATAGTCTTTTTATAATGTTCTTCACATTTTGTGTGACCAACTCCAAGTACCAGTCTTTCTGGTTGTTGGTCCAGCGTTGCGGATGGCTGGTCATCATCACATGCCGGGGCAGTTGGTCTGCCTCAATCGCCCGAATCAGTTCCGGCGTCGTATGCCATGTGAGACCCTGTGCCGTCCATTGGTCCTGAAACTCGGGTATCTTGTCGCGCACGCTCACCTTGTATCCGTCCCAGCAGCGACCTGTGTCCGTCAGGTAGAACACATCGCTGAAATCCGTGTCCAGATACGGTTCGCCTGTGATGCCCAGCGTGCGGTAGTCATACTGCCGCCAAAGATCCTTGCCGTCGTATTGGCTCGTCGGCGCACCGTGCATACAAATCGTCTCCACGGCATAGAACCGCCGGAAATACTCCAGCCACGTTTGGAAATGCTCCCATGCTTTGGCCGCATCGCCGTTGCAGAGCGACATATCCTCGTAGTGATAGCCTATCTCGTGTCCCAGCCCGGCAATCGAACGGATAATCTCCGGCCGGTTGCTCTCCTTGCCGCAACGGAAATAATACGTGGCTTTGGCTCCCAACGCGTGCTCTATCTGCGCCGTCCGCAAACTGTTCGCCGGCTTCAGATCCACATCGTGCCGCAGGATGACATAGCTGTTGGCTGTCAGCTTTTGGCTGTTAGCTATGTAGTCCCGATACGAAATCAGTTCGTATCCCTTGCTCTGCAAGGCTTCCAGCAGCTCGCGATATATGTCCAGCGTAAAGTCTCTCACCTCTCTGCCCGCATGGGGTTCTCCAAAAAGTCCTTGTAGGCAAGCCGTATTCCGTCCTCCAGCTCGGTTTTGTAAGTCCAACCCAAAGCCGTAGCTTTGCTCACGTCAAGCAGCTTGCGCGGCGTACCGTCCGGACGAGTGGTGTCCCACTCTATGCGACCTTTATAACCAACCACTTTCGCTACCAGTTCGGTAAGCGCCTTGATGGTCAGTTCCTTACCCGTTCCGGCATTGACGGTCTCGTTGCCCGAGTAGTTGTTCATCAGGAATACGCATAGGTTCGCCAAGTCATCCACATAGAGGAACTCGCGCAGCGGACTGCCGGTTCCCCAGCAGGTCACGCTCTCTGCTCCACTCTCTTTCGCTTCGTGGAAACGACGGATGAGTGCCGGCAGCACATGGCTGTGCTCAGGATGGTAATTATCGTTCGGACCGTAGAGGTTGGTCGGCATCACAGAGATATAATCCGTGCCGTATTGGCGGTTGAGGAACTCGCAGTACTTGAGTCCGCTGATTTTCGCCAAGGCGTAGGCCTCGTTGGTTTTCTCCAGCTCGCCGGTCAGCAGACACGATTCCTGCATCGGCTGCGGAGCCATACGCGGGTAGATACAACTCGAGCCCAGGAACTCCAGTTTCTTGCAACCGTTTTTCCACGCTGCATGAATGACGTTCATCTCCAGGATCATGTTATCGTACATGAAATCAGCCAAGGCATTCTGGTTCGCCACGATGCCACCTACCTTAGCCGCAGCCAGGAACACATATTCCGGTTTCTCCGCGGCAAAGAACGCTTCCACCGCCTCCTGACGGCAGAGATCCAGTTCCTTGTGCGTACGGGTAATGATGTTCGTATAGCCCTGTCGCTGCAGTTCGCGCACAATTGCACTTCCCACCATTCCGCGGTGTCCGGCTACGTATATTTTCGAATTCTTTTCCATTACTTCACAATTCCCTTCTCCAAATACTCCGCCAGGTTGTAGTGCTCGGTGGTCACTTTCTTCATATCGTGCTTCACCATCAGTTCTACCAGTTCCTCGAAACTCGTCTTCTGCGGGTTCCAACCGAGTTCACGTTTGGCTTTCGACGGGTCACCCAGCAGGTTCACCACATCCGTCGGACGGTAGAAATCCGGGCTCACAGCCACCACAACCTTACCGGTCTTCGTGTCAATTCCCTTCTCGTCAACGCCCTTGCCTTCCCAGCGCAGCTCGATGCCTGCGTGGTGGAACGCCAACGTAGCGAACTCACGAACGGTATGTTGCACGCCCGTAGCGATGACGAAATCCTCCGGCTTCGGGTGCTGCAGAATGAGCCACATGCACTCCACGTAGTCCTTGGCATACCCCCAGTCGCGCAGCGAATCCAGATTGCCCAGATACAGGCAGTCCTGCTTGCCTTGCGCGATACGGGCGGCGGCCAAAGTGATCTTGCGGGTGACAAAGGTCTCACCGCGACGCTCGCTCTCGTGGTTGAACAAGATGCCCGAGCAGCAGAACATATCATATGCCTCGCGGTACTCCTTGATAATCCAGTAGCCGTACAGTTTGGCTACGGCGTACGGGCTGTAGGGATGGAAAGGCGTGGTCTCCGACTGCGGCACTTCCTCCACCTTGCCGTAGAGTTCGCTGGTCGAGGCCTGATAGATCTTGCAGGATTTCTCCAGATGGTTGGTGCGCACGGCCTCCAACACACGCAGCACACCCACGGCATCCACGTCGGCGGTAAACTCCGGCGCGTCAAACGAGACCTGCACATGGCTCTGTGCGGCCAGGTTGTATATCTCCGTCGGCTGCACTTTGCCCACCAATTTGACCAGCGACATCGAGTCGCTCATGTCGGCGTAATGCAAATGGAAATGCGGTTTACCCTCCAGATGAGCTATACGCTCGCGGAAATCCACCGAACTGCGACGGATGATGCCGTGCACTTCGTAGCCCTTGTCCAACAAAAACTCCGCCAAGTAACTTCCGTCCTGGCCTGTAACACCTGTTATTAATGCAATGTTCTTCATTACGTATAAACTAAAAAAGCGCGCAAAGGTACAACATTTTTTTTACATACGCAAGCGCGCACGCATATTTTTTAAAAAAAGTGCACTATTGTATAGAAAAAATGCTTTCTCTCAACTCTCAACTTTCCACTCTCAACTAAAATTACTACTTTTGCACGCTAATTTGGAGTAAACTATGCAACAACATTATCTACACTATCTGACGAATGTGATGGAACACCAGTGGAACGATCCTGCGTTGACCGACTACGGGGAGAACCACGAATATACGTTTGGCGAACTGGCCGTGGAAATGCTGCGTCTGCAGACGATTTTCGAGCAGGTGGGCATCAAGCGTGGCGACAAGATCGCTTTGGCCGGTCGTAACTGCGCCAACTGGGCGGTTGCCTATCTCAGTATAGCCGCCTATGAAGGCGTGTGCGTGAGCATATTGCAGGATTTCAAGGCCGAAGACATCGCTCATCTACTGGAGCACTCCGACTCCGACCTGCTGTTCGTAGGTCCGTACGTATGGAAAGAGCTGCAGGAGCAGCCTATGCCCAAGCGCCTCAAAGCCGCGCTGTCGCTCGAAGATTGGCGTCCGCTGTATGTGGCCGACAAGGTCGTGGTGCCTACCCGCGACCAATTGGACGAACTCTTCCACACCCGCTTCCCGCAAGGCGTAGAGCCGGAGGACATCCATTTTGCCGCCGACCCTGAAGGGCTTGCGCTCATCAACTACACCAGCGGTTCGACGGGTTCGCCCAAAGGCGTTATGCTCAACGGACGCTCCATCAGCAACAATATCGAGGTAGGAATGAAAATCCTGCCGGTTGACCCGGGACAGCGTCTTGTGTCCATGCTGCCGTTGGCGCACATGTTCGGCCAAGTCTGCGAACTGCTCTACCCGCTATGCTGCGGTACACATATCTATTTCCTGACGAAAAGTCCGACGCCGAGCATATTGCTCAAGGCGCTTAAGGATGTGCAACCCTATCTGGTGGTGACCGTGCCGCTGGTGATCGAGAAAATCTACAAGAAGAACCTCGACCCCATGCTCAGCAAATGGGCTATCCGCACATTCTGGCACATGCCCGTTATCGGCGACATCATCAAGGGTCGCGTCAAGAGCGGTCTGAAGAACGCTTTCGGCGGCAAACTGCGCTATTTCATCTGCGGCGGTGCAGCCATGAACCCCATCGTGGAGAAATGCCTCATGGACATCCATTTCCCGCTCTCTATCGGCTACGGTATGACCGAGTGCGGACCACTCATCGGTGGCAATCCGCCTAAGTATTTCAAGGCACGAACGGGCGGTGTGCCGGTAGCGAATATGGATGTCAAGATCGACGAACCCAACGAAGCCGGTATCGGTGAGATTCTCGTCAAGGGCGAGAACGTCATGCTCGGCTACTACAAGAACCCCGATGCCACCAACGCCGTCTTCACCGAAGACGGATGGATGCGTACGGGCGACCTGGGACGACTCGACAAGAAGAAGAATATCTACATCAAGGGTCGCTCCAAGACCATGATCCTCGGTGCCAGCGGACAGAATATCTACCCCGAGGAAATCGAGGACAAACTTAACAACCAGGAGGCCGTAGGCGAATCGCTCGTCATCGAACGCGAAGGCAAACTCGTGGCACTCGTCTTCCCCGATGAGACGCTCACAAAACGCATGTCGCTCGAAGAAATCCAGGCCATCATGCGAGCCAATCTGGAGAAGCTCAACAACCTCATCCCGAGCTACAGCAAGGTATCGAATATCGAGGTGCAGGACAAACCCTTTGAGAAAACCCCAAAACGCTCCATCAAACGATTCTTGTATAAGTAATGTGGGTTCTTCTGGCCTTCGTTTCCGCCCTGTGTTTGGGCTTCTATGACATCAGCAAAAAAATCGCACTGCGGGAGAATGCCGTTGTCGATGTACTGACCGCCAGTGTGCTGATTTCCAGCGGCATACTGGTGGTGCCTTTGTTGCTGTCGCGCCTCACTCCGGAGACCATGCAACCTACCCTTTTATACGTGCCGCGGCTTGACCTGCAGGCACATCTGCTCACCGTGCTCAAATCGGTCATCGTGCTCAGCAGTTGGGTGTTCGGCTATATATCCCTCAAGCACCTGCCTATCTCGGTCGTCAACCCGTGGCAGGCCACACGCCCCATGTGGACGCTCATCGGCGCGCTGCTCATCTTCGGCGAACGGCTCAACAGCTGGCAGTGGCTCGGCATCACCCTCGCTATCGGCAGCATCCTCGTTTTCTCCTTCGCAAATCATAAATCTCAAATCTCAAATCATAAATCTGCAATCTGCAATCGCTACTACATAGCGTTGGCACTCACCATCCTCATCGGAGCTTGCTCAGGCTTGTACGACAAGTTCATGATGCGCCATTACGACCACAACGCCGTGCAGGTCTATTACACATTCTATCAGGCTGTTATGATGTTCATCGTCTGGGTAATTCATCATCATAAACACTCAACACTCAACACTCAACACTCAACTATAAAAAACATCGGAGCCATCATCCTGATTTCGGTGTTTTTGATAATTTCTGACAACGTCTATATGCTCGCCTTGCGTGACCCGGATTCGCTCATAGCAGTTGTCTCCACCATCCGTCGCGGCGGCGCCGTCATCGGCTTTGCCTACGGCCTGATTTTCCTGCGTGAGCCCGATCCCTGGAAGAAAATCCTTGCCATGTCCGGTGTCCTCGCCGGCCTTGTCTGCCTCGCCCTCGGCACGATTCATTAATACTTTAAATGTTGTTTTTTCTCCTAAAATCGCGCGCGCATTTGCGTATGTCAAAAATTTGTTGTAATTTTGCAGCGGGAATATAATATATGCAGAATATAGCGGACATACTGCAATCCTTTGAGCCGATCAGTTTGGCGCAGATGGAGAGCGTGAAACTGATGAACCGAATAGACACCAAATATGCGGTGACTATGGCGGTTCTTCCGCTTATATTGGAGGCGGCCAAAGCCGACTACTATGTGCAGGAGATCGATGGCAAGCGGATAGCGACGTACGACACCATGTACTACGACACCGACACGCTGGATATGTATGTCCGTCATCACGACCGGCAACTCGTTCGACAGAAAATACGCGTGCGGCAGTATGTGGACAGCAACCTGACGTTCTTGGAAATCAAGCGTAAGAACAACAAAGGTCGCACCAAGAAGAAACGTATCTTAGTGCCGGGATTTGATATCACAGCCGACACGCCGAGTGTGCTCAAACATAAACACAAAGAGGATGAAGCGGTGACGGTAGAGAGTTTTATTGGTTCCAAGAGCCGATATACATGGTCGGAAATCACGCCGCACCTCTGGACGAAGTTCCACCGTATCACGCTGGTGAACAAAGCCAAGACGGAGCGGCTGACGATAGACATGGATCTGGTGTGGGACAATGTCGTGAGCGGCGAGAAGAAGACGTTTGAGGACCTCGTCATCATTGAGTTGAAACGTGATGGCAACGTCCCCTCGAAGATGACCCATATCATGCTCAACCTACGTCAGCACCCGCTCAAGATCAGCAAATACTGTATAGGTACTGCCCTAACCACACCGGATATAAAAAGGAACCGGTTTAAAGCGAAGATTCGCAAAATAGAGAAAATGTTAAATGTTTTATGATATGCTTTTTCAAGTTGATTTAGCCAACCCGACGCTGGAGTTCCTGGAGAACGACCCGGACATCGCTGCCCGTTTTGGGACGAGCGACAGTATTTCCTACTTGATGCACTCGATAGCCGATTTTCTCGGTGTGAGCGAGAACCTGATCACGATGCCGTTGATGTTCCTATTCAACCTGCTGGTGTCGTGGGTTCTGATCTACGCCATCTACTATCGCTACAGCCGTCGCCGCGACTACTACGTGCAGTTTATGCTCTTCTCCAGCGGTATGTTCCTGCTGCTGTGGCTGATGCAGATACTGGACATCCAGACGGGCTTCGTGCTCGGTTTGTTCGCCATCTTCGGTATGATCCGTTACCGCACGGAGACGGTGCCTATCCGCGAGATGAACTATATGTTCCTCATCATTGCCCTCTCGGTCATCAACTCGTTGAGCCTCAAGGCCGACGGTTTGGCATGGTATTTGTTGCTGTTTGCCAACGTACTGATGCTGGCTTTGGCATGGGGATTTGAGCTCTGGAACGGTCGCAAGCGTATCTCGACGAAGATCATCCTCTATGAGAAAATCGAGAATATTCGTCCGGAGAATCGCGCGGCCCTCATTGCCGACCTCGAAGAGCGCACGGGGCTGAAGGTGCTGGATGTGGAAATCGGACATATCGACTTCCTCCGTGACGTGGCGTACATCAAGATGACCTATCCGCTGGAGGCAGGCAAAACCGTTAACAGTATTGACCAGATAACGAAGTTTAAGTAAAGGTGAAAGGTGAAAGGTTAAAGGTTATAGGTGTGCTGCTACTCGGCAGTATCAGCACATTTGCCTGGGACTATAGTTCGACGCAGAACGAGGACCGGCACGCGGCACAACTGCGTGTAGAGGCGAGTTATGGCAAGAAATGGAAGAACGGTCTGGGGCTGAAGATAGAGGAAGATCTGCGATTTGACATGGTGTCCCGCGTCACGACGGAGACCTCAACTGCTACGACGACCGCACTGGTGGGACCGCGTTTCGGCAAATCTTATACGACGCTCTCGCTCAGCTACAAGCACCCGCGGTTTCCTTACCTGAAAGGCGATGTGGGCTATACGCTCAAGCTGATCAACAAAGACACGCTGGATGTCAGGGAGTTTATGCGGCATCGTGTGTTCTTCGGCATCACGGGTTCCTACCGCTACGAGAACTGGTCGTTCAGCCTGCGCGAGCGTGTTCAGACGGAGATTCGTATGGACGATTTGGACCAGCATACCGCAACGGGTTACTACGAAGACAACCGTGCCAACTGGTATCTGCGGTCGCGAATCAAAGTGACCTACCACGCGGTGAGCAAACCGGTGAAACCCTATCTGTGGGTGGAGCTGGTGAACACACTCAATGCCAACCCGCTACAACAGTACTACGCCTCCAACAACACCGCCAATGCCGGACAGCAGTATATCCGGCGCGTGCGGACAGGAATAGGTGTGGTGTGGCGGCTCAACAGACGCAATTCGCTGGATTTCTACTACCGCTTCAACTACGGCTACGAACGCGATATCAACGTCAAACCGAAGAAACAGACGATACATTTGTCCGAGGAGCGTGAGTATGTACACGCCATTGGTATAGCATATCATTTTGCAGATAAAGATTAGTATGAAAAAGATTTGGCTTATTGTGCTTTTGGCAATCGGGATGATTGCCTGCACGGAACGAAACACGCCGACAGACACCACCGGCACAGACGATGGTTCGGGTGACACGGGAATCACCGATGATGATGTGGACGATCAGACATGGTCGGATACGATTCAGATAGTATGGAACGGTGCGTCGGCCACCATCAGCGGTGCGAACGACAGCCTGAGTATCACCAACTCGAACGGCTACGTCACCGTCAACTCGTCCGTCACGGGTACGAGGATCGTGTATCTGCTGTCCGGCAACGGAACGGGTCAGCTGACCATCTACGGCACGTACCGCCACAATATCACGCTGAACGGCCTGACGCTCAGCTGCTCCGACGGACCGGCTATCAATAACCAGTGCCATAAGAAATGTTACCTCGTTGTCAACGGCACCAACACACTGACGGACGGCAGTTCGTACGCTTCTTCGTCGGAGGACCGCAAGGCGGCTTTCTTCAGCGAAGGACAGATCATCGCTTCGGGTGCGGGAGCACTCACCGTCAAGGGTAACTACAAACATGCGCTCGCATCGGATGACTACATCCACTTGACGGATGGTCTGACCGGCACGCTCCACCTGACAGCCGCGTCGGATGGTCTGCACGCCAACGACGGTATCTACATCAACGGCGGCAACACCACTATCCAGGCCGGAAACGACGGCGTACAATGCGACTCCATCATCACCATCAGCGGCGGTTCGCTCAATATCACAGCCACCGATAAGGGTATCGTTGATTCGATGGGTATCAACATCAGCGGCGGAACGATCGTTATCAGCAGCGAATACAAGTGCATCAAGACCAAAGCCAATCTGCTCATCAGCGGTGGTGATATCCAGGTCATCTGCACCGGCACGGCTTCTTCCGGAAACGGCTGGGGCGGAGGTTCGTCCTCGTCGAGCAGCCCTGAAGGTATCGAAGCCAAGGGAACCATCACCATCACAGGCGGTAAGGTCTTCTCGCAGTCGGCTGACGATGCCATCAACTCGGGCGGTGACCTCACTATCTCCGGCGGCCTGGTGATGGCCTACTCTACCGGCAACGACGGTATCGATGCCAACGGCGATTGCTATATCCAGGGCGGCACGGTCTATGCTATCGGTGCCCGCTCGCCCGAAGTGGCGATAGATGCCAACACGGAGGAACGCAAGCAGCTCTACGTCCAAGGCGGAACGATCGTCGCTATCGGCGGTCTGGAGAGCGGTGCGAGTCTGACGCAGAGTTGTTATTCCGCTTCGTCGGTCAGCAAGAACACCTGGTACGCCCTGTATAGCGGCAGCGATCCGGTGTTTGTCTTCAAGACCCCGAGCAGCCTGAGTTCGTCCACCTTCGTCGTATCGACCAACGGCACGGTAAGCCTCAAGTCCGGCGTGACAACCAGCGGTGGGACGGCTATACTGAACAGTTATGCTCTCTCCAACCCGACCGTCAGCGGCGGTTCTGCCGTGAGCTTGTCCTCCTACACAGGCGGCAACCAGGGCGGACCCGGCGGTGGCCCCGGAGGCCCCGGAGGATGGTGATTGCAGATTTATGATTTATGATTTATGATTTATGATTTCAAATTTTAGAATATATGAAACGATTTATTTGTGCCCTTTGTCTTTTATCCCTTGTCCTTGCTCCTTTGGCAGCGCAAAGTCTCCTGACTCCTGAGCAGCTTGCCAAACGCGAGAAACGCAAGAACCTGACGGTGAAGGAGTGGAATACCGACGAGAAAACCAAAACCCGTTGGCTCGACCGTATCAAGGTATATGACAGCCAAGGACGCTGCGTCGAGGAAATCGAGTACGCCACCTACGGCCAAAAATGGCGCGTCACCTACAAGTATGACGACGTCACCGGTAAGGTCACCGAGGAGGTGGAATACAACGACCGCAATCGTCCTATGCGCATCAAGAAATACGAGTGGAACAAAGACGGCACCAAAGCCAAGCAGTACAACTACCTGCCCAACGGCAAACTCTATTCCGTTAAGGTGTACGAGTATATCTTCTCGGATAAATAAGTTGAGAGTTGAGAGAGTGAGAGTTGAGAGAAAAAAGCGTTCTTCGGAGCGCTTTTTTTATTTTCCGCTTGCACATGTCAAAAAAAAGCAGTAAATTTGCAGCCGATTTATGTGCGTATGCGTTTGCACGTGCGGAAACGTGTGCGAGACGCGCGCGAAAAACGTATATTATTAGAACGAAACAATGAATATATCTTACAACTGGTTAAAGCGCTATATCGACCTGAAGGACGATGCGCAAACGGTAGCCAAAATCCTCACTTCGATTGGTCTGGAAGTGGGGACAGTAGAGGAAGTTGAGACCATCCGAGGCGGTCTGAAAGGACTAGTAGTGGGCGAAGTGCTGAGCTGCGACCCCCACCCCAACAGCGACCACCTGCACGTAACAAAAGTGAACATCGGTGAGGGCGAACCCCTGCCTATCGTGTGCGGTGCTCCGAACGTGGCGGCCGGACAAAAGGTGATCGTCGCCACCATCGGCACTGTCCTCTACGACGGCGAGGAGAGTTTTACCATCAAGAAAGGCAAACTGCGCGGTGAGGAGAGCTGGGGCATGATTTGCGCAGAAGATGAGATAGGCGTTGGCACCGACCACGCCGGTATCATCGTGCTGCCCGCCGACACGCCGGTGGGCATGAAAGCCGCCGACTACTACCACATCGAAAACGACACAGTCATCGAGGTGGATATCACGCCGAACCGCTCAGACGCGGCTTCGCACTACGGCGTAGCGCGCGATCTGTATGCCTATTATCAGGCACATGGACAGAATGTCTGTCTGCAGAAGCCCTCGGTAGATGCATTCAAAATCGACAACCACGACCTGGAGATCAAGGTGACGATCGATGCACCGGAGGCATGTCCGCGCTATACGGGCGTGAGCATCCGTGGTGTCGAGATCAAGGAATCGCCCGATTGGCTGAAGAATGCGCTGACGAGCATCGGTCTGCGTCCGATTAACAACGTAGTCGATGTGACCAATTTCGTGCTGCACGAGTGCGGTCAAGCGCTGCACGCCTTTGATGCCGACAAGATAAAGGGCAACGAGATACATGTGCGTTATGCTCGCCCGGGCGAGAAATTCACTACGCTGGACGGCGTAGAGCGCGAGATGAACGAGCGCGACCTGATGATCGCCAATGCCGGCGAAGCCATGTGTATTGCCGGTGTGTTCGGTGGTCTCGAGAGCGGCGTGACGGACAACACAAAGAACGTGTTCCTCGAGAGCGCGTATTTCGACCCGGTCACCATCCGTAAGACCAGCCGTCGCCACCAGCTGCAGACCGATGCGTCGTTCCGCTACGAGCGCGGCTGCGACCCCAACAACACGCTGTACGTACTCAAACGCGCTGCGCTGCTGATTCAAGAAGTAGCCGGCGGAACGGTCTCGATGGACGTGACCGACAACGGTCAGACATGTTTCGAACCCTGGCATGTGACGATCGATATTCAGCGCGTGAACAGTTTAATTGGAAAAGCCATTGGCGAGGAAACGATAGAGACCATTCTCAACGCTCTTGAGATTAAGATCATTGAGAAAATGGAAAATGGAGAATGGAAAATTAAAGTGCCGCGCTACCGCGTGGACGTACAGCGCGAGTGCGATGTGGTGGAGGACATCCTGCGTATCTACGGATACGACAACGTGGAGTTCCCCGAGAAACTCAACACGAGCCTCGCTTACGGTCAGAAACCCGACCCTGTAGCGCTGCAACGCCGCATCGCCGAACAACTGACTGCACAGGGCTTCAACGAGATTCTCAACAACTCGCTCACCAAGGTCAGCTACTACGAACCGCTGCAGCAGATGCCGCTCAGCGAGTGCGTCAAGATCATGAACCCGCTAAGTCAGGACCTGGGCGTAATGCGCCAAACGCTGCTATTCGGCGGACTGGAATCGATTGCCCGTAACGCCAACCGCCGCAACGGCGACCTCAAGCTCTATGAGTTTGGAAATTGCTATCATTATAAGGCCAATCCTGCCGCCCGTGAGCATAATCCCGAGAACTCGCTGGTCGAGTACAGCGAAGAGCCGCATCTGGGTCTCTGGTTGACCGGCAACAAGGCTGCACAGAGTTGGGTGCGCCGCGAGGAGAAGACCTCGTTCTACGAGCTCCACGCCTACGTCAACACCATCCTGACGCGCCTTGGCGTAGATGTGCAGAAGGTGAGCGTAGAACGGCTCGAGAACGAGCTCTACCAGGACGGACTCGTGCTGAAAGCACAGAACGGCAAGCCGCTCGGATTCATCGGTATCGTTGCTCGCAAGGTGCTCAAGGCGCTGGATATCGACCAGGAGGTCTATTATGCCGACCTCGACTGGAAGACGCTGCTTCGTCAGAACAAGCAGTACAAGGCTGTCATCAACGACCTGCCCAAGTATCCGGAAGTGAAGCGCGATTTTGCATTGCTCGTGGACAAGGGCATCGAGTTTGCCGACCTCGCCCGTGCGGCGTTTGAGACGGAGAAAAAGCTGCTGAAGAACGTCTATCTGTTCGACGTCTATGAGGGTAAGAACCTGGAGTCAGGCAAGAAATCCTATGCGCTGTCGTTCATCCTGCAGGACGCAGAGAACACGCTTAAGGATACGCAGATTGAGAATATAATGAACCGCCTCAAAAAGACCTTTGAGGACAAGTTCGGTGCTGCATTACGTTAATTTTTAATTCTTAATTCTTAATTTTACAAAGTGCTACCCTCCGCTGATCAAGAAGAAATACTGCGTCGTCGCACGTTTGCGATCATCTCGCACCCGGATGCCGGTAAGACCACGCTGACGGAGAAACTGCTGCTGTACGGCGGCGCTATCCACGTGGCCGGTGCGGTCAAGTCGAATAAGATTCGCAAAACCGCCACCTCCGACTGGATGGAGATAGAGAAACAGCGTGGAATATCCGTCGCTACCTCCGTCATGGGTTTTGACTACCGGAGCGGCTCCGGACCCGAACATGCGCAGCAGGACGTAACGTATCATATCAATATCCTCGACACGCCGGGTCACCAGGACTTTGCGGAAGACACCTTCCGCACGCTGACGGCCGTGGACAGTGCGATCGTGGTCATCGATGCCGCCAAGGGTGTGGAGACGCAGACACGCCGACTGATGGAGGTCTGCCGTATGCGCAAAACACCCGTGATGGTGTTTATCAACAAGATGGACCGCGAAGGCAAAGACCCGTTCGACCTGCTGGACGAAGTAGAGCACGAACTGGGCATACACGTTCGTCCGCTGTCGTGGCCGATCAACCAGGGTCAGCGCTTCAAGGGGGTATACAATATCTACCAATCCACGCTCGACCTCTACCAGCCGGACAAGACGCACGTGACCGAATCTATCCGTTTTGACGATGTGAGCGACCCGCAGATAGCGGCACTCGTGGGAGACAAGGACGCCGAGAAACTGCAAGAAGACCTGGAGATGATTGAGGGCGTCTATAATCCCTTCGACAAGCAGGAGTACCTGCGTGGCGAGTTGGCACCGGTGTTCTTCGGCTCCGCGCTCAACACCTTCGGTGTGAAAGAACTGCTGGAGTGCTTCGTGCATATCGCTCCTTCGCCTCGTCCCGTACAGGCCGAAGAGCGTGAAGTGGATCCGATGGAGGACAAGTTCACGGGCTTCTGCTTCAAGATTCATGCCAACATGGACCCGAACCACCGCTCGTGCATCGCGTTCTTCAAGATTTGCTCGGGCAAGTTCGTTCGCAACACCTATTACAAGCACGTTCGCAAGGAGCAGCAGATGCGTTTTGCTGCGCCCACCTGCTTCATGGCGCAGAAGAAAGAGACCGTGGATGAGGCCTACGCAGGCGATATAGTCGGACTGCCGGACACGGGCAATTTCAAGATCGGCGACACGCTGACCAGCGGCGAGGAACTGCATTTCAAGGGACTACCGTCCTTCTCGCCGGAGATGTTCAAGTATA
>Ga0265298_10005069_pt1 | contig 16643 bp, 19 predicted proteins | sample AusTroGonzalo_MG_3_FD_193486 | JGI IMG/M metagenome (GOLD analysis project Ga0265298, IMG submission 193486) | Bovine rumen microbial communities from tropical cattle in Woodstock, Queensland, Australia - Gonzalo_01 | ecosystem: Host-associated > Mammals > Digestive system > Stomach > Rumen ... | reverse complement strand
ATAATAAATAATAAATAATAAAGGAGAATAAAAGTGGCTAAATATCTTGATGGAACCGGATTAAGCCAAGTGTGGACCAAAGCCAAGAACACATTTTCACCACTATCACACTCTCATAACTACTTACCCTTAAGCGGTGGGACACTTTCTGGAGCACTAAATACAGGGGGGGGGGGCACGTTTCTTTACTCTTGGACCAAACATCTCCTTTATTGCAGATTTTTCCAGTGATACTGGAGGTTGGGCCAATATTCTTTTAGGGGTTAAAGATAAAATTAGCACAAAAACTTTAATATCCTGCTATGGTGATTCTACGAATGGCCTAGCTTACGGAACATTAGGCGGGGAGTGGAATGACCCAAGTGCAAGAATATATCAGGATGGGTTTGAGATATGTAAGTCAATGTCCATAACGCCTAAAGCAAATAAAACATATTTCTTAGGTGGGAGTTCTTTAAAATGGCATACAGTATATTCAGATAAATTTGTCAAGGATTCTAATTCAAGCGAAATTCTCCTAGCAAATGGAAATACTGTGGCTCAATCTACTTTTTCTAGCTCTTCACATAACCATAATTCACTTTACATATCTAAGAATGGAGATACAATGTCTGGAGACCTCAATTTCACAGACATGAACTGTGGAATCAGGTATAAAGTTAATTATAATGGTGGTTGGGCTAGAAGTGCTTATTCAATATATGCAATAAAAAATCCTGGAGATACTGATTTAAGCGAAGTATTTCATATTGGCTGTTTAGGAGATAATGGGCCGAGTTATTCGTATACTTATCTTGGAACCGATATTTATTACGGTCAAAATAATCTACGATTCAATAAAAACGGGTCAATAACAATCGGTGATAACATAGTTTATCACGCTGGCAATCTTCCGGCGTATCCTACTAAAGCATCTTGGAACTATGATGATAGATATTTAAAACTTGCCGATGGAGGGACGGTTTATGGAGTTGTTAACATATCTAGCACCGGATCAAATCGAGCTAATCTGAATCTAATTTCCGCGGCGGATGTTCCTAATGATCTTTATTGGGGATCTAACGGAACAAAACACTTCTCTTTGTCTTCACGTCATACAGGAGAAAATAATAATTTTCTATTTTATTCCGTCGCCGCAGGTGCTACTGCTTATATAGACTATTCAACCGGTGTTTGGAAATTTATACAGCAGCCAACAGTAAATGGAAGCAAGATCTGGAACGAAAGCAATGATGGATCTGGGTCTGGCCTAGACGCTGACTTATTAGATGGGCAACATGGAAGTTATTATGCCACCTCATCACATAATCACGACAGCACATATCTAAAGCTTTCAGGCGGGACTATGTCAAACACAAACGTAGTTACCAATTTAAATGCAGACCTGCTTGATGGCTACAATTCAGACTCTTTCTCAATAAAAAAGAGTATAAGATCAGACCAAGATAGTATATACGGCCTAAGGTGGAATTTTGGAACATTCGATAAGGGGGACTTTCAGGGAACTTATAGAGGGGAATATCCAACAAATTATGGAGTATACCTATCGTTAACATATAATAATAAAAATACAGCCGCCCTTGCATTTTTCGATTGTCCTACAAGCAACTCTCTTGGGCATGTTTATGTATGTACTAGAGGTGCTGGCGATGGAAATACAGCTTTCTCTTCTTGGGGAACTTTGGCTTATTTAACAGATAACGTGGCCTCAGCCACCTATGCAACGACCGCTGGAAGTGCTAATAGTGTAGCGTGGAGTAATGTTAGCGGAAAACCTGATACCTTTACTCCGTCATCTCATAATCATGATTCAGTATATTTAAAATTATCTGGTGGAACTGTAACCGGAGCGACTACCTTTAGTAGTGAGATGTACGCCAAACATATATCGATTGGGTACGCAAGAACCTCATATGCCCTATCTCGTGCAGAAATGGATCTAGTTACCGAGGCAGACGATGCTACTGATCTTTGGATGGGAGTAAATAAAGAGAGACATTGGGATTTAAGTGCTAGAGGCAGCTCACAGGAAAATAGATTAGTAATCTACAATAAAGATATAAATCAGAGATTCTATTACACACAAGACGGATATTTATATGCTTATGGCGGATTTATTAAACAAGGATCTGACTCCAACCACCTACTTACTGGTAATGGTGGACATAAAGCTGTCTCTGATTTTGCAACATCCGGACATAATCACAATTCCGCATACGTAAATAAATCAAACGGGAGCCTATCAGAAAACATATCATTCTCCGGAGAAACCTATATTACATACTCCCCATACAGTGGTTGGGGTAATTGGGCTAGAGGGCCATATAGAATTACTGATGGAACCACTACTTTTGCATTTGGAGGATATGGAGATTCTGGAACTGTGGTAGGATATGCTTTTATTGGGACCTCGTACGATAGCACAAGAAATATAAGAGTATACCCATCTGCGGATCCAACTGTGGGAGGAAATACAATAATTCATGCAGGTAATTATACTTCCTATTGTGCTACGTCAGGACATAACCATGACAGTACCTATGTAAAAAGAACCGGCGATACTACTATGAGTGGAAATTTAACCTATACCTCCGAGAACGGCTGTAGGTATAAAATTCCACGAAAGAAGTCGGGCGGAGGCGGTTGGGCGTATAGTCCTATTCGATTCACTGGAAATGATGATCAGATGTTCTTTAATATAGGTGGATATGGAGGAGACGTTAGTTTTGAATATGCATATATAGGAACAGGAGACTATAACTCTACAAATAACTTAAGAATTTACGAAAATTCAGTTCGGTGGGGATCAAATATAATATACCACGCTGGAAACCACACAGCCTTAACAAATTCAGAAATAGACGCAATAATAGTTTAAGGAGGTTTGAATGTATCTCCTTAAGCTCACAGAATTAAATTTATAAGTAAAAGAAAAATTATGGAAATACTAACATCACTTTTACCTTCGGGCGGATATGGTTATAATTTTCCGTCCCTATCAATTCGGCCGATGACTTTTATGGAAATTTGCGGGTATAATGAAAATGTGCCCGAAGAAGAATTAGCCAGGTATATGTATGATATCAAAGTGCTAATGAGAGACGACCCACATATTCTTGACGTTTATGTAATGGATCTCGACTTCTTAATCTTCTACAAAAAACTCATAACAGTCTCGGGCGATCTTACTTACAACCTCAGTATTAATTGTCCGAAGTGTGGAAATAAAATTGATGCTAAGGTCGATATTAATAAAGACATACATTTTTCACAGATCGACCCGGCAATTATGGATGGGGCGGTGATAAACTTGAATGGACATAAATACGACGTTAATGTTCCGACTGTCCGTGATTTTCTTAAGGTCTTTGATGTTTACTTAAGATATAAAAAGGTCAATGATATAAAGATGATTAAGACAATTGCTATGATCTCTGGATTTGACACACAAGCTAATCAGATAGAAAATGATGTCTTAGGAGCAACACATGAGGATATAACACTTCTTCTAGCACTTCAGGAATTATATTATGACCGGATAGAACCAATAACGCTAATTTGTGATAATTGTAAGGCTGACGGGAAGGAGGCGTCTGTGGCTGTTAGTGTTGAATCACTGGCAGTTGACTTCTTTCGAGACGTCTGTAAAAACTGCCCAATTGATGGAACTAAAATTTTATTTAAATAAGTTCCTGAAGGTTGACAATATAGAAAATTACACCCTGGCCTCACTTGAAGAATTACGCCGAGTGTATGAGAGATTTACCGATAAGACAGAAGGTTTCGATCCAGATTTCCCTATGATGTCAGTTGGTGGAAAGGATGGAAAGGGACAGACAATAGCAAAAGGACAAAATAATATATATCGTGTGGCTGATGAAATGGGTGAGGGAGAAACGGACATCGAGAAATTTAAATCCGATATCTCACTTGGCTATAAAGAATTCCCGGCCGACGATAATAATTTTACACTAAGAAAGTAGAATGGCAAATAATAACGACATAGAGAAGAACGCCAATAAATTCTCACAATCACGGCCTGAGAATGGAAAGGAGTTTGAACAGATGCAAGGAGCGCAGAATCAACTCTTAACCATAGCGGGTGCACAAAAACAGAATCTAATGGAACAACGACTGGCTGAAAGTAATCTAGCGGCTCAGAATGATATAATGAGACAGGCAGCGGAATTAGGAGCAATGAGTGGCGGGAATATGTACGTTAATCAAGCTACTCAAGGTGTTATGGGAAGATATGGACTACAGAAACCCATGACCACCTCTAGCAGTAAACAGATAAGAACGCCACAAGGAATAGTAATAAATAATAATACTACTAATATAACCACCGTACCAGCAAATATCGGAGGACCAATTCAAGGACGTCCGCTACAATTTCAGGCTCAAGGTGCGGCGGGGGAGAGTAGTAAATTTAAAGACTGGATATCTAAAGCATTCGACAAACAAAACGAAGAAGCCAAGAAGAGAAACCAAGAATATGCCCGCCGAGAAGTGAGCCTGACAAAATCTAGCAATAAAATAATGAGAAAGCTAGAGGAATTTTCACGAGATATAACCAAAAAATTAGATCCGAGAAATATAGGCAAATCGGTAGGCGGACAAATTGGAACTATCTTTAAGCTCTTCGGAATGGGTTATCTTGCGGCTAATACGGAGAAAATATTAGACGGGATAAAAGGATTTGCTGATAAGACTAAAAATTTCTTCGAGTGGATTAAGGGAGATAAAAAAGAAACTCCTAAATTCATAAAAAATTTCACAGAATCATTTAAAAAATCATTCGGTGAGATTATTTTTGGAGATCAGGCGACGGAGAGAATGAAGTCGGGCGGATTAATGGGTGGACTTAAATCAATGTTCACAGAATCCCTTGACAGCTTCATTGAAAAAATAAATAAATTATTCAACGAAAGAGTAAAATTAGCTAAGTCTGCCAATAGTAATTTAAAATTTGGTAAAGCTTGGCATATTAGTGAAAATCTTGAAATTTTAGGAAATAGAATAGTTAATTTAATATCGATTTTACTTGGTGGAGAGGCTGCTTATAATGATGCAATTAGTAATCAAGTATCAGACTCGGCCAAAAATAGTGGAAAGAAGTCATATGGAGTAGCAGATGAGGTAGGAAATAAATACTACGATAAATCTTCTAGACATTCCTTTGTGACTCGTGGAATAGATGGAACAGTACACGACAGAGAAACTATATTTGTTGGTAATGGAGATACGAACTTAGTAAGTGGCAGTCTTAAAAATAGAAGCTATATCCCCAGACAATATGTAAACGACGACGGATCAATTAGCTCTAGTGCAGGTGGAACATTAGCACTATCTAGTAATATAGTTGCTAATATGGGCCACAAAAACACTGCCCACCTAAGTAGTGCATTTGCTAACTTATATAATGCAGCCGGTAGTGGAAGTGCTATGGTTCATCAAGACCTACTAGGCAGCTTAGACGTAAATCAAAGAACTGCCCTTGAAGCCTCTGGTGCAATAGTTAATGGACAAGATGCAATAAATTATAAAAGTGACATCTATCTAAATACTGGCCTTGCTTTTGATAAATTTGATAGACGAACTCAGAAGGAAATATACGATGGTGAATATTTTGCTTTTGTTGATCCAGAGAGTTGGTGGTGGGTTTATGTTCCTAGGACCGACGATGAAATTTTAAATGATGCAAAAGAACTAGGAAAAGAGCGAGATTATCAGACAGCAAAAGTAAGTGCAGAATATACAGTAGGTAGAACAGTTACTGCCAAATCTATTCAGTGGGTAGTCAAATCAAAGGTCACTAGAGAATATATAAAAACTCAAGGAAGAAGTGCTTTAAAAAGTGCAGCAGCTAGAGCAGCAGAAAATGCCGCTCTTGATAGTGGAGCAAGAATGGCCGCCATGATGCCAAAATTCTTTGAGAAATATATAATGAAGTTAGCTACCAGAAAAGCAGAACAAGCGGCTGTTAAGGTTCTTTCTAAAGAAGCTATTGCAGGTGCAGGTGCTGTCGCTGCTGTGCCGGGCCTAAGAGAAGTGGCTTTAGCAGTGTTTACTATTTGGGGAATATATGATATAGTGAAACTCTTTACTGAATATCATATCCCTACTCACTATCGTAGACTAATGCAAATGCAGGATTTTACTTTAACATCAATGGATGAACAGGTAGATAGTAGACGATCCTATCGGGCAGACGGGAAATACATTATCCCAAATAAAGTTAGAATCTGTCCTGGTTTTTACGTAGATGGAAAAGTATCAGAGGAAGAGGCAAAAAATATAGCTTTTATTAATCAAAGTGCAGTTAGAGCAGTTCTGGCTAATGCAATTCCGGATAATGGACACAATGCAACTTCTGCTGGAGCAGATGGAAAAGCAAATACCGCAGACGATTATCAATATTACACTGGAAATTTTGGAACCGCAAGTAGGCCAAGCGCTAGTCTAGTAAATGATATCCATAATGGAACAAAATTTTGGCAGGGAGACGATGACATGAGCGTAGACTGGAATACATATGCAAAAACAGCCGAATCTCAGAGAACAAATTATGTAGAAGTCGACCCTTCATCATCTGCTACATCTGGACCTAATGGCGCTCCTATGACAAGTGAAGGAAATGGCGATTTTGATATTCAAGCTGCTGTCGACTTTATAGCTGGTCATGCTGCTCCTAAATCAACAGGCTGGTGTGCTCGTCATGTTAGAGCTGCCCTAGAGGCTGGTGGTTTAAGTACAGAAGGTCGACCTGGCTATGGTGGTGCCTACGGTCCTTGGCTAGAATCTCATGGATGGGAAAAAGTGACTGATGGATCTAGATTACCCGGCGACGTAGAAGTAATTGCACCAATGGGAGACCATCAGTATGGACATATTCAAATGTGGGCAGGTGATACATATTACTCAGATTTTAAACAGGCCGCGCACGGAAATGTTTATGGTAAAGGCACACAAAGAGTCAGATATAGATATAAAGGATCTAGAGGAGACTTAGTAAGTGGGCCTCGAATAGCCTGGGGATCTCTTGGAACAGATGTAGGTGATAGTAAGTATGGAGGATCTGACAAAAATGATGATCCAATATATGGAAAGGGCCTATTTGGTTTGATTAAAGATGCTGCCTCTAAAGTCTGGGAAAAAGCTAAGAGGAAAGTAGTAACCTCCGCCGACGGAACCAATACTGAATTTATTGGCGGCATAATTAGTTCACATAGACCAATCGATGTAAATTCCAAACCCCTCTCTGGCATAACAAAAGAAATTGTTAGCAAATATTCTGGAGCAAACTATACAGGCGGTGGTCTCGAATATTTAAATCAGTTTGGTATAGATAATACAAGAACTGATGCAAATTCCAGACGAGTTTTATCATCTCTATTTGATAAAGATGGAAAACTTAAAGTTAATACAACACACCTTGATCCAGAGCTGGCTGAGAGACTTAAATCTATTGAGACAGAGCTTAAGAAAGGTAATGCTATTGATATTGAACAGATTAACCTAACAGCTGCTGGTATTGATACGACCATTTCTACATCTAATGCTCAATCTGTTGCTACAGCTCAGGCAATTGCAGGTTTGGGAGGTAGAAAAGAATCTGTCCCATCAAGAGTAAGTAATTTAGGAAATCAATAATTAAAATATGGCAAACGAGAGAAATACTGATAGATATAGAAGTTGTTGGTTTTATGATAATCAGCTGCTCGACAGAATGACTAGTGTATCTCTTCATGCAAATACTTATCTGGATAATAATAAAAAGTGGAGAAAATTTGAATCCGGTATTGATAAAGGCGGATATTGTTTAGCTCCACTTTGTACTTCTATTTTAAATGAGGATTTTCAGGTAAGTATAAGCAACACCTGGAATGAAGTAGGTGGAGATCCTATTACAGGGGCCTATGAGTCCTTAATAAAACCTATGGCTCCCTATGCTGGTTATGCTAAAGATGTTATTGCCACGCTCGGTAAAAACATAGAAAGGTGGGGCAATAAAGAAGGAAATGCTAACTCAGATGCAGTAAAACATATAACCGACTGGGCAGGAAACATCGGTAGGGCTGTTGATAAACACGGAGATGATGTGGTTGATTATATGAACTCAGTATTAATCTCACAGGGAACTAGATTCTCTTATTACTCTGGCTCTGGCGTTAGTTTTGGTAATCTGCAGATGAGATTTACAGTATTTCCAATTTGGGCAGAAAACGGAACCTTTTTATCAGTTCCACAACAGCTTGAATTATTATTTCCTTACGTCATGGGTACTTATTCAAACTTAGTACTTGGCAATAAGGTAAATGATAAAGGAGAAAATGAAGAAATATCCTCTACTCTCCTAGGTTGGCAAAAACCACCTGCCGGATATCAAGCAGTGTATGAAGATATTGATAAGTCTGGTATAAAAGGAACACTAAAACTAAGGATCGGATCTTTCTATGTTCTTGAATCATTAGTCTGCGAATCAATGAGCTTCAACATGTCAAGACAGATGGTAAAGAAGCCAATGTCTGGTGCTTCATTATCTGGCCCTGGTTGGAGCGGAATAACTAGAGCAAATAAAAAGACAGAGGATAAATCACTGAGCATAAAAGAACAGATGGCATTTTCCCCTTTATTCGCTGAGGTTATTTTATCATTTAAGCCTGCTACTAAATATTCTGATGCCACAATGAGAAGGTTTATTTATGGTCTTAATATTGCTGGTGAAGAAAATGAAGGTGGCCAGGATGCAAGTGAGGTAATGAAAAAGAATCTCAAAGATGAAATTCAAAGACTAGATAAAAAGTTTGGGAATGGATTAGTAGAGGTCTAATATAACCAGAAACAAGATGTATAAGAGATCAAAGAAAATAATAGGAAATAAATTAGAATTAGGGAATTATATAGAGGAATTTGATGTATATAATTCCCTTTTTCTTAGGGAAATTCTTAATCCTTCTTTGACTAGAGTTGAATATAAAATAAACAATTATGAACTTCGGCCTGATCTAATTGCACAAGATTTTTATGGGTCGACGGATTATACAGCTATTTTAATGATTCAATCTAGTCTTAAGTTAGAGGATTTAAGAAAAGGAAAAACACTATATCTAATACCAAAAGATGTAGTTGATGCAATTATAAATAATATGTAAAAACTATGGAAAGTCCTAATGACATCAAAGTCAAATTCACACCATGGGAAGATAAGGGATTTAAAATGGAACTCTTACATATCTGGGAGAAACTAGGAGGAGAAGAGCCTAGTGGAATGATGGAACTTTCTCATGATGGTAGACAGGAAGCACTAGACTTTATAACTTCCCAACAAACTGGCGTGATAGAGGTAAAAGATGATAAAGATGAGGGACTTAGCTTTAGTTTTGGAATTTTTATAGTTGATCGAAATTTCTTTAATAACCGAGTCGAGCTTATTTTTACTATCATCCCACAAGACGATCTCCAAAAGGGCAAAGATTTCTATACCAGGCCAAGATCTATGACTTTTAATTCACTTCAAGAGGCCGTAGAATCAGTTTGGCCAGGGGAGAAGAAAAACCCGATTATTAAAAATGTAGAAACAGACACTAAGCCAGATAAAGAAGTATACCAAGATAATGAAACCGGTTATAATTTCTTAAAACGACTATGTGCCAGTTGGAAATTTAAATCTGTTTTTGCTTTTTCGTGGGAGGGTTTGGTGATGAAGAAAATAGATGATCTACAGTCTGATATTGAAATAACATCTGGTCCTGGTCTATGGCAACAAACCAACATGACTAAACTAAAATATAATAGCCAAAACAACAATGAGCTATTTAGTCCCTGGACCAATGATTATAAAGATGATGATCAAAGTATATCCAAATCAACAACCGGCGAAGTAGATTTTAAAGATAAAGCCCCAAAATTCGTAACCAGCAGCATATCCAAGGACACATATAAAATTCACGCCCCAGGATATGAAGTGCCTGAGAAGAATTTAAAAAAGAATTCTGAGTTTCATGGTTATTCCAGCATCACAATTTATGCTCAAGATATGCCGAAAAATTGGAAAATAGGTGATATTGTTAAGTATAAAAAAGTAGATCAAAATAATGCTGAGAATACTGAAAAGGATGTCTCTGAAACAATGTGTGTAGTAGCTGGAAATGAGTTCTTTTTCGCACAAAATGGAGCTACTAAAACAGGCCCTCACGGACAAGATCTCGAATGGACGGCAACATTATGGGGATTAAATGAGCTGGATATAAATAAAGAACTACAGAATAATACACAAAATAATAATGAGTAAATCAGGAGTACAAGGAAATTTTTATCTTGGTATTGTAGCTGATATTGTTGAGAAGGATGAAGTAAAAAAGACCTATCATCAAATTAAAGCCGATATACCAGGGATAATATGTGGAGTTAATGCATTTCCCTTACGTGGTGATTGTGATGAACCTAAGAAAGGTGATCCAATTATTCTCCTAGGCCTTGATCCCGACTACAATTCTTATTATCTCTACTGGAAACTAAAAGAAAATGATTTCACCGGCTTTCGTGCTTATGGAAAAGAAATAAGTATCGAAGAGGGGAAATTAGTAATCCGGTCATATAGTGAAGGAGATTATAAGGATGACGAACATGAGCCGGGTGAAGAAAATAGCAGGATAGAATTAGATGATCAAGGAAACATAACCATCATTGCTAATAAAGACGCTAATGTCACTATCCAGAATGATGCTATAGTAGAGGTAGGAAATGAGGCAAAAATAACCACACCAATTGCAACTGTTGAAGCCGTTGATGTAGAAATAAAAGCTAATCCTAAATTTGGTGGGGTAGGTACGCTGGTAGTTAAATCAAATGGAGTAATACCTGATCCAAAAGGCGGACCATTTGTGGCAACCCCAATAACCCCAGCCCAAGGAGCACCATTTCCGAGCGGCAATACAATAATTTTAGGAGGATAAGGATATGGGACTTTTAAGCGAAGCGAAAGACTTAGTTGTAGAAGAAATAGCAAAACAACTAGCAGAGAATTTGTATCCTCAAATCCCTAATCTAGATTTTAGTCAACTACCTAGCAATACTAAATCTAAAGAAATTATTGAAAAGGCAGTTGAGGATAGAAAGAAGCAGGTGGAAGAAATGGCTGAGGGATTAAAAGAAGAGGTTGAGAATAGATATAAAAAACTTGAAACCAATTTTGATCTCATGGTCGAACAGGCCAAACAGCTATTGCCTAGAATGATAGCCTATATATCAGATATGGTTGGAACTTGTGCAGTTGGGCCTACTTTAAATATTAATAAAATCCCCGCTGCCCTAAACCAAATTAAAGGTGATGGCGAAGTGGTAGGAAAAGCATATAATGACACTGAAACGTCATTCAAAGACCTATTAATGGGACTAGATGCAAGCAAACTCGGTGGGGCTGTTGGAAGTATAGTTGGAATAATATCTGGTGCTTTGGCTGTCGCAGCGCCTCTTCTTGCTGTATTCGGTGTTGAGCGTGGAGGATGTACGACTAATACTCCTGACTTCAAACCACCAATAGATCCCCCAGAGTATCTAGCCGAGGATTGTCAAAATTATATAGCCGATTCAGAGCATTCAGGAACACAGCCGGGCACTAATCCACCGCAATCCTGGTCAAAAGAATGTAAGTATTGTACTAAATTCGAGCATATCACACCAGAGAAATCTATTTACGAGTTTAAGGATATCCCCGGTGGAAAAACTGCGCAAGAACAATACGACGAATGGTATGCACAATGGGTGGCTGAAAATAGAGAATCATTTACATGCAACAACTGTAAATTCTTCAAAAAATAAAATAGAGATTAGCTTTCCCAGGACTATTGTATACATAGTTCCTGTCTCTATATTTGGATCACGGAGACTGATACTTTCCGTGGTTCGCCAATTAAAGATAATATATTCCTTATAATTGAGATGAGAAATTTTAGTTATAAGGAATATATTTTAACTAAATGAAAGTACGACAATTATTAGAGATGAGTGATGCAGAGATTAGAAGATATGTTAAGTCTTGTCGGATTGATCAGGGCGGAACATTAAGACTTACTCATTTCTATATAAAAAATCAGGGAGGAGATATAGAGTGGTATGCAAAATTTCTAAGACCAGTCAAAATAATGAAACGCTTCCCTGTCGTAAATAATTCTACCTGGGATCGCATGAATTTTCTCTATCTTAATATTTGGGATAGAGGAGGTGGAATGACGATAATAATTGAGAGTGGTGAAGTAAAGGAAATACATCGATACTAAATGAAGGCGAGAGATATTTTTAAGATGACGATTGATGAGATTTATAATTATTTCTCTCCTTTAGTCCAACTTGAGCCCGATAGATATAAAAACAAAGTCTATCGAACTAATAAAGATGAAAATATATTTGGTCTTTATCCTTACGACAAGCCTAGCCATAAAACAGGTAGACATGTATATAAATTTCCTATTATCGATATCACCTGGAATGCAGACAGATTGGATATAACAGTCGAGCTTCAGTATAGAGGAGAGGTGGTCAGGATGGGAATAACGGACGATGCATATAAGAGAATTTATTATATAGATACATCGTGGGAAGGAGGAAAAGATTATGACTAGTACTGACTTCTTAAAATTAGAATTAGAAGAGGTTAGAGAATATATTGAATCCTTAAAGTGGCGTGAAGATAAGTCTAACACCTGGCACTTTGGAATAACCAGGGTGAGCACTAAGAATGATGAGGTAGGCCGGAAGATAAAGAAATTCCCTAGTATATCAATTATGTATGACCCAGATTGGAAGAAATGGTTTGTTCATATAGCTAAGGATCCAAAAAACTATACAGGCTTCTTCTTTCTAGTGTCAGGGGATAAGATAACAGTAACGGACGTGGGCAAGTGTATTAACGGAAATTTTACATCAATATCATATGAATGCTGCTAAATTCGTATCATTATCAGCAACCGAGATATTAGATTACATAAAGAGACGAAAACCACTCCTTAGGTCTTGGTATTATCGTCGACCCTATCAAACAATTTCACGACTGGACACAAAAATTTTTCAGGGTAATGTACTTGAAATTCCACATGGGTTCTGTACAAAGACCAGAAAGATTTTGAAACTGCCCAAGATCGAATTAGTTTGGGGGCTTGATAATTACACAGTTTATATAACAGATCATAGAAGTGGCGTGAGAATAAAAATATCAATCCCGCCCGACTTTAGTGTATCGGTTAGTAAATACAAGTATCATGTCTGGTAAAGAACTCCTAGACCTACCACTTTTAGAAATACGTGATTGGATAGAAAAACATCTTGGCATAAATTACCTCGGCCTGAAGCATGTTAATATAAAGTCAAATTATAAAAAGAGAATACATAAATTGACTGAACTTAGATTTACGCCGGCTGATGAACCAGATGTAATTAGGATATCTATTTACCGGGCCGATAAGGTGATTCGAGGCAAGGTTGATACAGATTCCGCCCGAGTGCTTGAATTATCCCGGTGGCGACTAGTTTATTCGGTCTGGGGTAAAGGAAGAAGAAAATCCGCTGGCAATGTACTCTTGGAAGAATACAAATATGACGGGTAAAAAGTTTCTAGAATTATCTGCCATTGATGTTAGAGATTGGCTAGATAAATATGACCCGAGGGATATAAAACAAATAGTTCTAGAGCATTGGGTAAAGCGGCGGAAAATCTTAAAATGGCCAACCTATATGATGAGAAGCCACGGAGATAACGACCTTGAATTCTGTGAGATTAGAATTAGATACGGTGAGAAATATACGATTATGAACATTGAAATAATCGACGGAAGGAAAATAATCACCAGACAAGTTAAAGTATATCGTGGGACTTATTTAATTTCGCAATATGTCCGGCCGTGAGTTCTTAGCCTTAGATTCCGGGAGTATGAGGAATTATTTAGAAGGGCCAAGAAAAATAAATCATGCAACTTTCTGGAAAACATTAGGATTGACAGGAGTACAGAGAGAAAGACGTGGAAGGAAGATTTGGAAGAAGTGGCCGAGAATTATAGTAAGAGGATACACGAGAGCAAATAAGTTTAATCTCCCGAGGTATGAGGCTATAATTCAGTCGGCCGAAAAAATAGTTACCATTGATTTTAACTTCACTGATATTAGCAAAGACGTGATTAATATATACGTCATGGAGATAATAATAGATGGAGCCGAGTGAATTTATACAGCTCTCGACAGAAGATTTGATAGATAGATTTGAAAGTGGATTGGGATTTTCTGATGTTTCTCATGTCGTCAAAAGAACAAGAATGAGAAAGCTAAGAGAATTTTACCTACTTAAGAGATGCCTGGTTATTGATGAAGAGAGAAGAAACGTAGTAACCAAAGATGGCTGCGAAACTACTGACATCTATATAACCTATCGAGATTTTGGTTTATGGTTGACAATAACAAAAGACCAAGAGAAAACCAAAGTAAGATTAGTCAAGAGATACGAATGGGAGAATAACGGATGGGAAGAGAAATCAAGCTGGCCGAATTAAAGAGGAGTGAAATAAAAGAGAGAATAGAAAAAGCCTGGGATAGAGAGACACCAATCTATCAAATAATTCGGAATACATTTGGAAAGAAGGTGTTTGCAGTCGGGTATCATAGGAAAAAGAGAATACATAAAGGAATAATACTGGATGTTGGATTTGATGGGTCGGAGGATGGAAGACGATTCATAAAACTGGAACTCACATACTGCTCTAATAGAATAAAAATCACAATAAACGATGGGGTTGTGATTAATATGAAGAAATTAGTGTGGGATGAAATAGAAAGATGCTGGATATTTGTTGTATGGTAACTCTGGCTGATCTGATTGAGAAGAAGACAGAAGCCGAGATAGCCGAAATGATAGAGGGGACTAAATGGAATAAACCCCGAATTCCCACTTCCGTACTTGATCTCTTAAACGAACTAGAAATTACCAGGTTTAGAGTTCTCCCCGAATCCAATGACCTAATAACAGACTGGATTAAAAGAAAGTATTGGAAAAGGGCGGTCTTAAGGTGGGTAATGAATGAAGTGTCTGGCGAGGTGTTTATTAGGATGGCAGGGAGAGATAAGTACCTGGAAATATATCGGACAGGGATTGGGAGCGTATCGATTACTGCCATAAAAAGAGGAGAGATAAACAAATGACCCCTCTTGAATTTATAATACTTAAGACGACCCAGGAAGTTAAGCAATTAGTCCTGGCAGCGTGGAAACCTCAAATTAGTCCCATCGAGTTGGTAAGAAAGATAGTGCCTCGAAGCTTTCATACCTTTCATTTCGACTCAAATATACACAAAGGCCTGATAGTGTGGTCTTATAAACGAGGAGCAGCAACGTATATAAACTGCATATATCTGAATTCCCGAATAGATTTTGTAATGTCTATGTTAACCGGCGAAGTGTATAAAGTAGATATGGCAATTAGAGGTGGTGCATATGATTGGGAGTATTATAAGATTAAAGATGATATTGAATGAGGAGTTTGATATCATTTTTGTTTTGTGATATTTTTTAACATTATAGGAATTGTATATTATTTAGAAAGAAAACGTATCAAGTCGAACGTTGAAGTGAGACAGTTGGGAGACGGAGCGAAGCGAAGTATCCTCAAAGCGGAAGACTGAGCGAGAGCGAAAGATGGAGCGATAGATGATGTTTAAGTATGATATTCTATGTTAGTTATGTAGAAAGGAAGAAAAGACACTGCTCCCCGCCTGCACGTCCCAAGCCGTTTCGGCGGGGACCTCATTCAGAGGTATCCTCTGAATGATAACACTCTCTATACGATGAATTCTTTCTCTTTGAATGAGACTACACGAAGAAGGCCTGAGCGTAGTGAGGGGCAATGAGTGGTGGCGAATGATATATTTCTATAAAGAAGTGTTATTTATAGAATAAGAGCAAAAAATTATTCAAAAATATATCAATACTTAGATGCATTATTTTTCAATGTGGAAATCCTATTATTACATTTATATAAAAATGGGCTTTGAAATAATGCATTTTGCGCTTTTTATGACATCAATTTCTTATTTATGACAGGGAGGACGTTCACTTCGTTCACCTCCCAACCGTTGAAATTTTAAATAGGAAATTATGTTAAATATTAAAGAGTTAGACAATGGCAACAAAGAAATAATTGTGCCAAGAGGAATTAGATATATCAGTGATTGGAAAGATTATGATTTATCTGATTTTAATTTTCCTCACATTTTGGATAAGAAGATTCCTGGATGTGGATTTACTGAATACTGCATTACTTCTGACAACCTAAACGTAATCCTCTGTAGTCCTAGAAAGATATTACTGGAGAACAAAGAAGCTCAACATCCCGATACAGTCCTATATTTCAAGAACTCGCTTGAAAGTGATCTGGAGACTGATAAGGATATCACAAAAGACAATAAAGGATCTGTTCAAGAAGATCCAGAGGCTGAAGAAGAGATCTCTGAAATTATGAGAAAACAGGTTATTGAGTGTATGGAAAATGAACTTAATAATTATATCTCATACTGTAGATTCAACAATAAGCCAGCCAAGATCCTAGTTACATATGATTCTTTTCGGCTTGTTAAGCAGTTTTTAATCGATCGAGGAGTATT
>Ga0265298_10005068_pt1 | contig 16643 bp, 12 predicted proteins | sample AusTroGonzalo_MG_3_FD_193486 | JGI IMG/M metagenome (GOLD analysis project Ga0265298, IMG submission 193486) | Bovine rumen microbial communities from tropical cattle in Woodstock, Queensland, Australia - Gonzalo_01 | ecosystem: Host-associated > Mammals > Digestive system > Stomach > Rumen ... | reverse complement strand
ACGCTCGCAGCTCGGGCTAACGCCCTCGCTGCTCGCTTTACATTTTATTTGGGTGAGTGTGTGTGTGTGAGTGTGATGAGTGATACAATACTGATACGGGTGATGATACGGGATTATGTATCAGTATTATAAATTTTTATTAAATTTTAAAATAATACTTGACAAACACAAAAATATGTTATATAATACAAGTGTAAACTGAATATGATGAAAGGAGACACAAGCTATGGCTAAAATGGTCGATATTGAGAAACTCAAGCCGTTACTCAAGGGCGCCATTAGTGAAGAGAATGAAACGACATTCCTCGAAGGACTGATGGGCATCACGGTCGATTATGATGAGTCTGCTGTGGAGGGTCGAATTGCTGAGGCAACGAAGACGGCACGGGCAGAAGCACAGGCTGAGTACTCGAAGAAGTTACACGATATGTTCTTCAACGGTGCTGACTCATCTAACAATGACGACACCGTAGATGATACAAACACTGACCCTGAGATTGCTCATGATAGTAAGCCAGAGGTCGCAGACATTTTTACTACCGAAGAATAAGGAGGAAAACAAGATGGCAACAAAACCCGTAATGCGTAATCTTAATGCCACATCTGTTGGTATTATCAACTGGGTTCTTGCTGAGGAAAGTGGCTATCTCGCTGGTGCACCTCTTGCTAAAGACACCATTCAGTCTATTAAGCAGGTTGGTGAATTCATCAACGCTTATCAGGCTCGCCAGAACCAGTTCCTTAGCGCTCTCGTAAACCGTATTGCTATGGTTATCGTAGCTACAAAGGCTTACAAGAACCCCTGGTCTTGGGTTAAGAGAGGAACAATGGAAGCAGGTGAGTCCATAGAGGAAATCTATGTTAACCTTGCTAAAGTTGAAAACTTCGACCCTGGCAACACAACTAATGCTCTTTTGGCAGACCTTTTCGGAAAGAGAAAACCTGACGTTCAGGCAGCTTTCCATCAGATGAACTTCCAGAAGAAGTACCCCGTAACTGTTTCTTATGAGCAGCTTGCAACCGCTTTCACTTCGATGAACGGTGTAGCAAACCTCATTGAGTACATTGTACAGTCACTCTACACTGCTTTCGAGTATGATGAGTTCCTTATGTGCAAGTACTTACTTTACAAACTTGCTCTTGATGGCAAGATTAAGGCTGTTACTGTAGCAGACCCTACTGCATCTGAGGCTAATGCTAAGGCAAATGTCAAGGCAATCAAGAAGCTCTCTAACGAGATGGAGTTCATGAAGACTGACTACAATATGGCTAAGGTTTACAGCCATACCCAGAAGGGTGAGCAGATGGTAATCGTACCTACTGAGATTGACGCCGTTCTTGACGTTGATGTTCTTGCTTCTGCATTCAACATTGACCGTGTTAAGTTTTCTGGCCAGCGTGTAATCGTAGATTACTTCGATGATGCTGCAATCGCAAGACTTAACGAGTTACTTGACCTTGATACCACTCATGGTGAGACTTGCTTCACTGACGGTGAAATCTCTGCAATCAGAACAATTACGATGTTCATCATCGATAAGGACTTCTTAATGCAGTACGATAAGCTCGTTACCATGAGAGAGCAGCCCGTTGCTAACACTCTTGAAATGCAGTACTTCCTGCATCACTGGGCATTGTTCAGTGCATCACCTTTCAAGAATGCAGCACTGCTTACCACAGCAAGTAACGCAATTTCGTCAGTTGCAGTTTCACCTGCAACAGCAGAAGTTCTTGCTGGTTCCGATGTAGTTCTTACAGCAACTGTAACAGCTACAGGATTCATCAACACTGATGTTGTTTGGAGCATTGGCGATGACGCAACAGATACCAAGACCAAGATTGGTGCTGACGGTATCCTCCACGTTGGTGCTGATGAGACAGGCGATGCAAGCCATGAGTTCACTGTTATCGCTACTTCAGTAGCAGATAGCACAAAGTATGGTTCAGCAACCATCACTATTGGAGCTCTTGCAGAATGATAGTTCGCTAAAGTATAGGCGGGAGGAGGATTAAGTTCTTTCTTCCGCCTTATTTACTATAATCATAATATCACATTATGATTAATTTGTCAATAGTTTTTTACAAAATAAAGGAGATTTTTATGACATTTGAAGACAGTCTTATGCTCATAGATAATCAACGAATTAAGAACTACTACAAGAATAGGCTTATCAACCTTGCTTTGGCACAGTTTGAGTGGGACGGATTGCCCGACACTTGTGACAGACTGTATTTTGAAAAGCAGTTGCTTTTCACAGGCAAGGCAGCTATGCTTAAACCTGTAGGAAGTGATGAGTGGTTATCACTTGGGTATGTAACTATAGGCAATCTCTCCGTCTATGGTTATCCGACAAAAATAAGGGGAGTTGGCTTCAACAATGCAAACATTGAAACAAAAGAGTGGGAGTTCCTTTACGATAATATGACAAAGCAATCACTCTTAGATGCGATTGACCTGTATGCGTCACTGCTTGCTGAGATTCATGCTACATTCAGATGTAATGTGCAGAAGCAGAATACACCTTATATCGTAACAGGAAGCAAATACCAGGAACTCAGCTTCAAGAATATCTTCCTTAAGATATTTGGACATGCTCCATACTTAATGCTGAAGAAACCTGAAGACAAAGAAGCCATTGACGTACTTGATTTGAAGGTAAACTTCTACGGAAAAGACCTTATGGAAGTACTTAAGATAACATGGGACGAAGCTATTTCTATGCTTGGCATAGCACCCGCTGGCGGACTTAACGATAAGAAGGAAAGACTTATTACAGATGAGGTCAATATGGCTAGGGAAGAGAACGTCGTATGCCGTAACGCTCGTCTTATGAACAGAGAACAGTTCTGTGATAAGATGAAGAAGCACGGCGTTAACCTTAGCGTAAACATGGTAACTGACCTTGATGCTAGATTCGTAGAGTTCGACCACAGCGTAGGTCATATGCAGTACAACATAGATAGCACCAAAGACAAAACTAACTACGGGAGGCAATAAGCTATGAGTAAATATACACAGACAATAAGCTCAATCTTACGTGAAAACGCAAGAGCTGGCGAAGACGTCAACGACTTGCACGATATCTGTGATATAGCAAAGCGTTGCCTCTTCGATGGTTATGGAATACAGTCTCTGCCTAATGACTACAGAGACCGTTTCATAACAGGATTCTCTCTTCATTTCTTCAATGATGAGATAGGTATGGAGACCCTTCCTCTTTTCAAGATGGGTCTTTCAGACAAGCTGTATAATAACGGCGAATACATAGGACAGATATATTCAACCCTTGACACTCAGCTCTTTTCTGATTACAAGACAAGGGCAACTACAGGACACAATACTTCAGTTATAAACATGAATGAAGGTGTGGGTAAAGCAGGTACTATCACAAACGCTAAATCAGGTTCTGATTCAACCCGTCATACAGGAACAGCTAGCGACACTAAAACTGGTACTGATACAACTGAGAATACAGGAACATCTGCTAATGTAAAATCAGGTAACGACACTGTAAAGAATACAGGGTCTACAGCTAACCAGCACACAGGACAGAACAGAACAGACATTACAGGGACAGACGTTCTTATAAAGTCTGGTACTGAGACAACCACAGGGACGTCTACAGGAAGTACGTCAAAGACTGGTTCTGATACTAGCACAGGTAACAGCAGCAATACAAAGACAGGTTCGGAGTCCAAGGCTATAAGTGGAACTGATACAATCGATAAAACAGGTAGCGATTCTTTGACAAAAGAAGGAACAGAAACCGAAAAGATGACTGGCGGACATTCAACAACCCGTACAGGTAGCGAAGGCGTAACTTATGGCAAGAAGACAACAACCAAAGGTGGAGAAAAGGGATATGAGACAAACTCATCGAATGGAAGCACTGATACCAACGCTGCTTCATATAACCTTGACACACCAATGGATAATCTTGAGTTATTAAGAGTTGCCGAGGATAGAGATACAAATCCTCCAACATATGTCCCTTACGCTTCAAGGGGAAAAGGCATATCAGCTTCTTATGCACAAGATGCAAACGGTAACTACCCTAAAATGCGTTACATGACGAATGCTGGACTTACTGATAGCTCTGCTGTAACTGCTGGTCAGGGAAGAGTTGACAGGAATTTCTCAGATTCGAAAACAGAAGCAACGGATAGTGGAACAGACACTACAAATTACAATAATGTAAAAGACGAGTTTAAGTATGGTGCGACAGGTGAGAAAAAAGAGCGTTCATATGATGACTACTCTGAGACGACAACTCACAATACCACTGAAACAGATACGAAGGACCTCAATGAGACCACAACTCACAACGTAACTGATACAGGTATAACTACAGAGACTACCACACACAACACGCTCGATTCGTCATCATCGTCTGAACAGTCACAGTTATCATACGATAACAGAACAGACTCAGAAGCAACCACAGAAGCAAACATTGCTCAGTTTAATGAGTCTAACACGAGGACAGATAACCTTCAGTCAAAGACTGAGTATGCTTCATCTCAGACAAGAACTGACAACTTGACTCAGCAAACAGAGTACGATACCACAAGCACTCATTCTCAGAACTTGCAGGATACCGTACAATATGGAAGCACTAACACCCAGGTCATAAATACTAATGACAGCAAGGTTGGAAACACTAGTAAGAACGACACATTAGCAGGAGATGAAGTTTCAACAGCTCTTAATCTTGAAATGATTTATCGTTCGATGCCTTTGCTCAACAAGGTTTGGGAAATATTTGATGAGCTCTTTATGAGCATATACTAATAAGGAGGTATTAAAGATGTCTCAGTTAAGAATGAACATACCAGCTGCATTTGAAGAGACACTGACCACCGCTGAACAGATAGAGTGGCTGTATAGATTTAAGTCTGCAGCCCTTGAAGCAGGAGCCAATATTGAACTTATCCCTAGCGGTGATAAAATAATTATCACCGCCAAGGGCGAAGGCTTCTCTCCTACTGTATCAGTCAAGGAAATACCTGGTGGCCACGAAGTAACTATTACAGATGGAACTGGTCCTCACACTTTCAATGTAATGGACGGAACCGATGGAGCTGACGGTGCTCCTGGTCAGGACGGTGCAGACGGACAGGACGGAGCTCCTGGTCAGGACGGTGCTGACGGCGTAAGCCCTACAGTAGAGGTTGAACCTATAGAGAACGGTTACTCTGTAACTATTACAGACGGAACTGGTCCTCACACTTTCAATCTTTACAACGGCCCTCGTGGATACACAGGTCCGCAAGGACCTACAGGAGCAACAGGTGCACAGGGTGACCCTGGAATAACTCCTGAAATAACAGCTAGTGCTACTGTAAATAATAATACAGGAGTACCGAGTGTTATTGTTACTAAGTCAGGAACTGATGCAGCACCTAACTTCAATTTTAATTTCCAGAATCTTAAGGGAGCTAAAGGTGATACAGGAGCTACAGGAGCACAGGGAATTCAGGGTGTGCCTGGACAGGACGGTATTGCTGCAACAATAGCAGTGGGAACTGTAACTACTGGAGCAGCTGGAACAGCAGCTGCTATCGTAAACTCAGGAACTGCAAGTGCTGCAATATTTGACTTTACAATTCCCAAAGGAGACACAGGAGCGACAGGAGCTACTGGAGCACAGGGACCTGCTGGCGCAGACGGTGATGACGGTGTAAGTCCTGAAATTACAATTGAAGAGATAACAGGTGGTCATAGGGTAACTATGACCGACGCAGAACACCCCAACGGTCAGTCGTTTGATGTAATGGACGGTACTGATGGAACAGACGGAACAGATGGTGAAGACGGTGTAACACCTGTTATAAGTGCTACAGCTACAGCTGATAATACTTCATCAGATAATCCTACTGTAACTGTAACTAAGACAGGAACCGATGAAGCACCTAGCTTCGCATTTGCGTTCTCTGGTTTAAAAGGAGCTACAGGAGCCACAGGTGCAACAGGTGCTACAGGTGAGACTGGACCTGCTGGCGCAGACGGAGCTGATGGTGTAACACCTAGCATTACAATGACAGCAACAGCTGATGCTACTTCATCTGATAATCCAACCGTAACTGTTACAAAGACAGGAACAAACGCTGCTCCTAATTTTGCTCTTGCATTCTCTGGATTAAAAGGAGCTAAAGGTGATACAGGCGCAACAGGAGCCCAAGGTGAGACTGGACCTGCTGGAGCAGACGGTGCAGATGGAGCTGATGGTGTAACTCCTGTAATTACAGCAACAGCAACAGCTGATGCTTTATCTTCTGCTACGCCTACTGTAACTGTAAGTAAGACAGGTACAGATGCAGCACCTAGTTTCGCATTTGCTTTCTCTGGTCTTAAAGGTGAACAGGGTATTCAGGGACCGACAGGAGCTACAGGTGCAACAGGTGCTACGGGAGCTACAGGACCTGCTGGCCCAGGCGTTCCTGCAGGTGGTACAGCTGGTCAGGTGCTCAGTAAAGTAGATGGAACCGACTACAACACTGAATGGGTTACTCCTTCTGCAGGTGGTGGAGGCTCTGAAGAGGATTGTTTGGCTTACGATGCATACAGCTTTTATACAGCTATGGACTGGTATTGCTATGATAAAAATGGTGGGTTAATACAAGGAAGCCCGTCAATAGATAGTGGTTCAAGTTGTATAATAATAGGAAGGCATAGAGAATATGTAACAGGCTACTCAGCTGGTGTATCAACAACAGATGAAACATATGATATTCATTTGGTTGGTGGAAAAGACAACGGTGGAATTGTTTTAGTCTTAGGTAATGCTGCAACTAATCTTAACTACTTCAAGTTTACAAGTAAATATGGAACTGGAAGTAGTTTTGGACTTAGAAAGAAAGATGGTAGCTTTGTTAATTTATCTCTTAACGATGTCAATACATGTGTTGATTGCGGAATAGCTTACGCAATAGACGCAGTAAGTGGTACTACTAAATATGTTACCTGTAGATATTTTGTAGGAATGTACTCTTACATGGGACAGTATCGTTATGTTGGTAAAATAATATTTGACGAAGATTTGACACTTGCAGCTGGTTCCACAATTGTTATTCAGATGAATTCTGCGAGTCTAAGTCAGTATATGTAAGGAGGTAGCATATGGCAAAAGCAAACACAAGTGTAAGATTCAAGGACCTCTGGCCGCCTTCGCTCAACGAGCCTCTCAGTTACTACGAGCAGGTCAAGGCTCTTACCGAGAAGATTAAGGAACTCGAACAAAGAGTTAAGGCTTTAGAGGATAAAGAGGAAAATAATCCTTGACAATAATAAACAGACATAGTATAATATCCTTAGGGACAAGTACTATGTCTGTTATTTTAAGATTATCTACCTGGAATATGGTACTTGGAATACAGACGGTTTGATAAGCCGATTCATAGACTTGTTCCATTTTTATTTGGAGGATTGACTTATGGAAATCTTTGGAATAGGTACACATAGAAGAAGTAAACGAACGCTTGAAGAACAAGTAGGAGGACAAAGAATATTCATAGGAGGCGGCAGCGGCGGCGGTGGAGGACATACCGTTGAAGATGTAACAGCTAATTTCCTTTTCGTACCTCTACCTATAGCAACTACAGAATGTAACTCATATCCGATACAAACTAGTCATTACCCTATAGCATATACACAGGGTAGGACACAGATATCTATATTCGCTCAGTATAAAACAAAGGACGGTAGAGAAGGTTATTTCTGTATGGGTCAAACGTCAATGGTAAGTAACGGTAACCATGATAACCCTTTCAGAGATGACCAGAATAGACTAACAGATGTATTAGTTGATGCACCGTTTCCTAAACTTGATGCTTATGGAAGCCTTGGGCTAACTAGCCATATAGGTTACATGAACCCTCCAGAAACAGCTAAGCGTCAGATGGGAATGATGTATCGTGAAAGTGACAACACATATGGCGTCTTTCCAACGGCTAGTGGTAACTGGAATGTGGGTCATTCACAACCGCAAGGAAAGCCGACATTACTCCTATGGACGTACAACGCACAGTACAATAGTCAGATTGGTAGAATACAATATATAAATAGACGCTATAAAATAGTTGACCGCTTTGGCGGAGTGTTAATGCTTACAAAATGGTGGGGAGCTCAGGTTGATAGTGGAAACTATCGTAGAATGCAAATAACAGGAGCAGATAATCCTGGAGCTGGCATAGGTAATGGTCTTGAATATATGTTTCAAGATTATACATTGTTTAACGATGAATACTTTAATGTATTAGGTAAACAATCATATAACTTATATTGGGCATTTTATACAGATGGTCCTCTTGAAGGTGAAGAGTGGCCGATAATGCCAGACAGCGGTGGAGCAATAAGACCAATAGCTTCCCATATGGAAGACTTTGGTTTTACAGCATTATAAATAAGGAGGTTTCAATTATGGATTTTGGACAGATTCTGCAGGCTATTGCAACAGTGGGGTTCCCCATAATTGCATGTATCGGAATTGCTTGGTTCTTCAATCGTGTAAACGAGAACTACAGAAATGACATCAAGGAGCTTAGCAAAGCTCACCAGGAAGAGACCAAGACAATTACGGACAAGTTGAGTGAAGAAATTAAAGCGTTGAACGAAAGTATACAGAACAACACTTTAGTTCTTCAGAAACTGATTGACAAATTCGATAAGGAGGAAAGCTTATGAACTACATGATAGGCAATGCGTGGTGTGATGAAAACGGAGGAATTAGTGGAAAAGCTGGCGACCAGAAGCAGAAACAAGTATGTGATTACACAGGGGAAGTCCGCCAGCAGGACTTCTACGAAAACAAGAAAGGTTGGTTTGTATTTCGTTGGAAAGACGAAAAGCTTGCCATTAAAGCCTGTGAAGTAATGATGAAGGCTTGTGACAACAAGAACATCGGTTACTCTCAGACAGACCGTGAGTCTATTTACACGTGTAAGACAACATCTAAGAAACCTACAAACTGTGATTGCTCTTCACTTGTATGTCAGATTATAAGAGAAGTAACTAAGAAGAAAATACCTGATTTTTACACAGCTACAGAACCGAAGGTTCTTGCTGAGACAGGTTTCTTCCAGGACAAGATGACTTACAAACCTGGCATGCAGCTCTGTCATGGTGATATCCTGGTAACTTGTGTTAAAGGTCATACGGCTCTTGTTACTGCTGGTTATCATTTTGACCAGCTTAAGAAAGAACTCACTCAGGCAGAGATTGACAAAATAGCTCGTGATGTTATCAAAGGAAAGTATGGCAACGGGTCAGAGAGGAAGATTAAACTGAAGGCTGCAGGTTATGACTATGCAACCATTCAGAACAGAGTAAACTGGATTTTACGTGGAGGTAAATGATATGGCTGGAATAGGAAGAACTCCTAACAGTGTGATAACATTTTATAACATTCCACAGCTGGACACGAAGGCGGGCAAAACGCTCGCCTTCAAGACCGAGGCTGACAAGAACGACTACTTTAGAAGTTTTGTTGTTGTGCAGGTTGCCGACTGTACTGTTGTAAAGAAACGTTTTCAGACTGTAAGAATTAAAAACAAAATGAAAGATGTTGAATTCTGCAACTATCTTTCGTTTAAGAATCCTGACATTGACAACAGGACTTATTTCTGTGTTATAGAGTCAGTCGAGTATATCAATGAGGAATGTACGGAAATTACATATCTCATTGACTGGTGGATTACAGATATGCACAATGTTACATTCGAGCCTACTTTCCTTCAGAGAGAAGGTTTGAGTAAGGAAGAGTATGACAATCTGTCAGTTAATCCTTATGACACACGTTACGCAGAGAAAATGCGTTCTCAGGAACCTCTTGCTTGTAATATAGCAACAGAGAAAGAAGGGTATATAATCAATGACGGTCCTCTTAGTTCTAGTGAATGCGATGAATCTGAAGGAGCATTGAATATACGTTCTAATGTTGATGGAGCTAACTTATTTACTCTGAACAACAATCAGTATCAGCTTGAAAAAACACTCTCGTGTCTTATGTTTACTGTTCCGTTTACTGGAAGTCTTGATGAAGCTATTTTTAAACTAACAGGAGAAGAACTCAAAGATTTTGAGCCTTATGGTAATTATGGTATATTCGACGCAAACTTCCAAGCAACACATCTCTTTGTTGATGCACTTAACAAGATACGTCTCAAAAGTAAACGTTATGTTATGTACAACAATCTGACATGGGGTTACTCTACTTCCAGAGGTATTCTATATTGGGATAGTACAGATGAAACTGCAAGATTAGCTGATTTAGAAACAGTAAGTATTCTTCACCCAACAGATTATTATACAAAGAGGGAAGCATTCTATACAGCATTCCCTGACCTTCAGCCACCTGATTATGACCCTTATAACTATCCGTCAAATCTTCATTTTGATGTAATAGTTGAAGGTCGTAATAACGGGCAAGAAGAAACAGTTCCTAACATATATACTGATATGGAATATGTTACAACAGAATACCAAAATAATTTATCTTCTGGTTATGCTAAGCCTTATATGATGGTCATATGTGAAGACGAATATATCAAGGACTTAATTGACTTATTATCCAAATGGGGTATGACATCAAGTATCCTTGGTTATTATAGTATACCTGAAGGAATGATTGAAGAGATTGGAGCTGACCTTTATCTTGGTGGTCAGGGTACTTGGTCGTACGGAAATTCTAATTTCAAAAACTATGATGAGATACTTATTCCAGTACCTAAATATACTGGAGACTGGTCACCTAAGTTATATCATTCACCATATTCGTTTGTTACTTTACATGCAAACGACGGCTCAGTAAATGTGGACTATGATTATTCAAGAATGAGTTTGGAAGATAATTCTTGGAATGAAAAGTCATTCAAAGTTGGATTAGTAACGGAGATAAATCCTTCTGGTGTGTATATTGGTGCTGGTCCTAAATTTTATCAAAATTTATACCAAAATCCAAATGGAGCAAAAGCTAACTTTGAGAACTATGCATTTTACAATAACTTCCCTCAGGTTCCGTATAATACAGATGCTTTCGTTGACTTTATGGCAACTAAAGCTAGAGATGTATTAGGTGGTAATACTGCTCTTTATAAGGCAAGTAATGAGCACACTGTAGGAATGGTAAATGCTAGTAACATAATGCAGGCAGTCGGTGGTGTTACTAGTTTACTTGGTGGCGCATCTGGACTTATGTCATCTGGAAATGTTCAATCTCAGATAAATGATAATGTTGAATGGGATAAAAATCAGCGTTCATTGGAAGGTCGACGACAGAACAGATTGAATAGTGTAATTAATGACATTCACAGTGGTAAAATAGCAGGAGCTGCAGGTCTTCAAGGTGTTGCAACAGCAGCTTCCTTAGCAGCAGCAGGAATGAGTGCTGGCGTTGCAGAAGGAAACAATAAATACGCTAAAGCACTTGCCGAATATAATATGAAAGAAATAGGTGGAGCAGCTAGATTCTTTGCTGGTGACACAGGTTCAGCTTTCTATAACAATTATGCAGGAGTTGCTGCAGCATATTCTCAGCCCAACTATCACCCTGGTAGCTGTGGTGGTGTATTGAATATGATAAAGAAGTTCAGAAGTATAGGACTTTACTTCACAAGACATAGAAGGTCAGATGCATATATGGTAGCATATGACAGATTCTTCAAGTTGTTTGGTTACAATACAACTCAGTATAAAGTTCCTTCAATAGCAACATTCGTTGGAGGTCATGGTACGGACGACAACAGTCCTCACTTTGAAGCTGTAAATGGAGAGAGCGTATTCTACACTCAGACAGAGAGATGTAAGATTACAGGAACTACAGGTGAGAGTGCTCAGTTCATTGAAATGATGATGAACGGTGGAATGCTTTTCGTAGACCCTACGACAAGTCCTACACCTCCTGAGCCTACTACTCCCGAGCCTACAACTCCTGAACCTACAACTCCTGAGCCTACAACTCCTGAACCTACAACTCCTGAACCTACTACTCCTGAGCCTACTCCTACGCCTACAGGTGTTGAGTTTACATTTGTTGGCATTTCTGCTGGTACAGGAGCAAGAGCTTCAGCAACTGTAAGTTTTTCAGTTTCAGGTGTTGACTATTCAACAGACAACTATTACACTGACAATGTATATTCTTTCAATCCTGATACTTGGTTTAATGGTTCATATGCTAGGCCATTCTACAGCTACTTCAATAACGAATGCAGAGCATCTGAATATTGTTCACCTACTGACACTACTTATCTTAAGAAAAGGTTTAGAATCGAGAAGGATGGTGAAAGTTATATGTCTGAGCCATTTGAAATTAACTCTCCTTCTATTACTTTTGATAGTCCTGTTGTTTCAACACCTAGTGGAGCTGAGGCAAACGTAAAGAATGTTACCGTTGGCAATATTAGCTGTTCTGGCACTGTACAATTTGTAGGTAAGCCAGTAGGAGGAAGCAGCTATAATCAGGTATTCTCTCCTATTGATATTGTAAATGGAAGCGTAGTATCACCCAATTTCGATAACACTCAGATTGAAAGCGTATGTTTTGTAGTAATAAGCGGTTACAAATTCAAGGGTTCTGATGAAATATCATTAACATGAAAGGATGGTTACCATGGAAAAAGACAATCAAAGTAAGTTCTATGATGGGACAGAGCTCCTCGGCAAGCGGGACGCTGAGGGGCAGCTGCCCGAAATATATATTGTGTGTTCAAGAACACGTTCCGCTGGTAAGACGACTTGGTTCACAAAACTGCTATTCGAACACTGGCTTGAAACCCGACAGAAGTTTGTTATCTTCTGTCGGAACAAGCTGGAACTTGGTAACGTTGCCGAAGGTATGTTTAAGGTAATGTTAGACCTCTTTCACCCTGAGTATTCAATGAAGGAAGTTATCCAGATGAAGGGTATCTATTCCGACATTAGAGTAACAACAGGAACAAATGAAGACGACAAGAAGACATTTCCCGTCGGCTACGTCATTCCATTAGCGTCTGCAGATAATATTAAGCGTATTTCGAGTATGTTCTGTGACGCATCAGAAGGCTATTTCGACGAGTTTCAGCCTGAGGCTAAGACAACCTACCTTAGCGATGAAGTAAACCGCTTTCTGTCCATTGTGACGTCTATAGCGAGGGGTGGAGGAGAGACCAGAAGAAGGTTCCCTATTTACTTCTCGTCCAACTCAATCAGTATAAACAATCCATACTTCATAGAGTTGGGACTGAACAGACGTATTAAACAGGACACCAAATGGGTAAAAGGAATTGGATATGTATTCCAGAAGATAGAGAATGCTGAGATACAGGACGAGCATGCAAATGCTGGTATCAACAGAGCGTTCAGGGGAAACAAATCAATAGACTTTGCAGATGGGATGTGGATGAATGATAATTACACTTGTGTTGAAAACCCTGATAATTGGGGAAGAAGTGATTATTATTGTACGCTTGTCAATGGTAACTACAGATACGGAGTGAAGTATTATCCTGCTGTTGGTCTGTACTACGTAGACTATAAGGTAGACAATAGTGCTATAAGTGTATTCAATATTAAATACGATGATATGACTCCTAACATTCCTTTGATAAGAGGAAGCCTCTCTATGATAACATTAAGGAATGCAATGGAGAGAGGTATCGTAAGGTTCAAAGACATCAGATGCAAGGAAGCTTGCATGGACCTGTTCATATAAACAGAAAGCCCTCGGCATAACACCGAGGGTTTTTCTGTGATTGACTGATGAAAGGAAAAAGACAATGGTTATGACCAAGCCTATTTCAGCGAAGTTTGAAATCGTCTTTGCAAAGGAGGGCTCCACCTTTTATCTGTTTCTTCTTAAGATTACAGCCTTTCATTTCGAAGCCTCGTCTGAAATCATCGACGAATATTTTGCTCGACGGGCTCAGGAGTGCCCGTTGGAAAGTTTTCTTTCCGTTATCGCTGAGCCCAGCGGCTTTCATAATTATATTATAACTCTCATTTCCGTCTTTGTCAAGAACTTTCTTAAAACTTTCTTCAGTTGCAAACTCCATATAAGTCTTCTGTTTTACATAGGTAGCTACTGCACACTTGCTAACCTCAACGTCCCAGCAACAAAACTCTGCACTGTCGAACTTCATTCCCTTGACGTCGTCTGCATCATAGTCTACCATATGTGCACTGTCTGTGTCTGCATAAGCAAAGCCTCTGTCCTCACCTTCAAAGTAATTTTGCTGGCAAGCTCTGATAGTAAAGTTCCTTGCGTATGCTGTGATATAAGCTCCTGCTGATATTGATATCGGCTGTTTAGTGTATTCAATATGTGTCTCGAATCTGAGGATATCATCATCTTCGAAATACACTGTCTTGTAACTGCTATTTGTTGAACTGCTGAGCTTTCCGTAAAGGCTGTTAAGGAAAAGTTTTGCAATTGTACGGGCTACCTTATTGCCTTCGTTGGTAGCGTCTATTTTCATCTTCTTGTACTTATCAATGTAAGTGTCGAATATTCCCTTCTCCTTGTCAAATGCAAGGTAATCAAGAGCCTCGTAGTCTGTAATGTTATAATGTTCTCTGAACAATTCCCATTCAACCTGAGTCATAACAAATTCTCTGACTGTGTCGTTGCCGTCTTTGTCATATCTTTCTCCGAAGATATCAGTTGTCAGCTGACACTCGTTAGCTCTGTAACGTCTATCTCCTCTGATGTGAATAAATGGAAGATAGCCTTCCTTTATATTAAACCTACACTTAAACCGTCTGTAAATGCAGAACATCTTTTCCTCATACTTGTTAGGCTCTCCGATGTGATACTCTGGCCGTCCGATAGGATACTCGTTACCAGACATAGAATGCATCATAGACGGGTAAAGGCTATTCACGTCTGCTACTACTGTGTTCTTTACGTGTACGGGATTTTTTACATACTTAGAAAATTTCTCGTCTGAGAGGAAGACCTTCTCCCTCATATACGGATTAAGATAGCACCAACCTCCAGCATATCCTTTCTGACAATATTCATATGCTGACATTCCACAAGGAAGGTTGATAGCCAAGAGGTCAGGAAACCATTCTTTGTATTGCTCCTCACCAATAAGCTCTCTGTAGCTGGCAAGAGCGTCTCCTGCGATGGTCATTCTGGTCATCTTGTATTCGTACCATACAACATACATAGCCTCTGATAACAAAAGGACATCATTCTTTATGTAGTCCATCTCCTTGGCTGATATTCTTCCGAACTTCTGGCGCTTGCCTTCATATTGCATGGTCAACTTCTTGTATTTAGTATTAAAGTCCTTTCCCATTCTTTCAAGGGTGGACGGGATTTTCTTTGCACTGTCCCACAATTCTATTGTGCGGCCGTCTTCAAAATTAATTGTTAAACTGTACCACTGATTCATCTGAGAGATGCATACTTTATAGGTAAAGTCTTGTGACCTCATCTCTTTATTACTGGCATAGTGGTCAGGATTGTAACTGCTCATAGCTGGAAGGAATCCTTCAAGGTTGAGCTCGTCTAAGATATAGCTTCCATCAAATGAGAGGTTGTGGAAGAATACAATGCTGTGGTCTGGGAGTCCGCTGAGGTGGTCAATGAACTCGTAAATATTGTCATATACGAGGACATCTTCAGGTTCTGGTCTCTTCAGTACGGGACAAATTGCTGCGCTCCATACTTCAGTCTGCGTCTGTTGTTCCTTGAGCTTGATGTCAATCTTGGCTAACTTCCCAGCTAAAGATTCGAGCCTTCTTTTTAACTTTGTCCTTCTTTGTATTTTTGACTCTCTGAGAGAATTAATCTTTCGAATAAGCCTTTTCCTTTTTGTTTTTAAGTCTTCATCTACTGTCGTCTCAAAGTCTGCAACGAATAAGGCTCTTTCGAATGGGTCGATGGGCTTTTCCTTCTTCATCGTCTGTTCCCATTCTTCTGCAATATGCTTCATCTCATAATTGAGATGCCTGTCAATATAAAAGTCCTTTTCCTTTTCCATAGTCATACCTCGTATTCTGCTGCAAGTATTTCCACTTCATTCATCAAGTCATCATCTATATTTAATACATTCTGTAACTCTTTCAGCATTTCTATAAACAACGGTAAGAAATGATGCACAACTGATTCGTACCAGTCGTTGCCTGTACCTCTTTCAAGTAAGGACTGCGCTGAGATTGAGTTTCTGTACCAACTTTCAATTTTATTCCACATTACAGGGTCTTTCATAGCCTGTTGTACTAATGCCACAATCTTTGGACCTACTGGCCTACACCCCATTGTATAAGCTAACGCATTTATCAACATACTATTTCCACCAAACTCTACGCTTCTCGTGACATTTAAGCGTCTGACCATTTTCTCTCGCTTGGCTATATATTCCTCATCGGTCTCTGCTGGCGTCTGGTCGGGGACATCTACAACGTCGTTATCTGATACCTGGTTGACTTCATTAGCCTGGTTTGTTGCTATTGACCATTCAACCACGATATCGGTTTCCTCTTCTGTGAGAGTGTCGGGTGCATTTGCTTGCTTCTTCTTGAGTCTATTGATTTCATACTGACTGACTGTCTTTGTTATTGATGGTGTAAAATCTCCTGTGGCTCGTGATTTGTCTGCTATTGTCAAGTTGTATTTAATCAGCTTGTCATAATATGTCTTATGTGAGGCTTCTTTCAAAAA
>Ga0265298_10005067_pt1 | contig 16644 bp, 11 predicted proteins | sample AusTroGonzalo_MG_3_FD_193486 | JGI IMG/M metagenome (GOLD analysis project Ga0265298, IMG submission 193486) | Bovine rumen microbial communities from tropical cattle in Woodstock, Queensland, Australia - Gonzalo_01 | ecosystem: Host-associated > Mammals > Digestive system > Stomach > Rumen ... | reverse complement strand
AACGTGATTTACTGATCTTGGCATTTCTCTTTCCTTTCAGTTTTGGTGGTTAATACTTAACGAAGCAACAGCATCTCACGTACGGAGCGCAGGTTCGTCTGATCTACTAAAGCAACATGGGTCAAGTTGCGTTTCTGTTTTTTAGTCTTCTTCGTCAGAATGTGACTTTTGTAAGCGTGCTTACGCTTGATTTTACCCGTTCCGGTAAGCGTGAAGCGCTTTTTGGCACCGGAATTAGTCTTTACCTTTGGCATTTTGTTAAATAATTAAATTGTTAATAATGCGCAGTCTCAGGCAGCCGGCCCCAGTTCATGGGGCTTCCAAGGTAAGCCTTACGACTTGCGTTTTTTGTCTTTTATCTTTTGTCTTTCGACTTTCGACTACTTCTGGCTCTTCGGGCTGACGAACATGATCATTCGCTTGCCCTCCAGATTAGGCACATTGTCCGGTTTGCCGAAATCGGCGAGGTCGGCAGCGAAACGCGCAAGCAGCAGTTCTCCCTGCTCTTTGAACACGATGGAGCGTCCGCGGAAGAAGACATAGGCCTTGACCTTGTTGCCCTCCTTGAGGAACTCCTGAGCGTGCTTGAGCTTGAAGTTGTAGTCATGATCATCAGTCTGGGGACCGAAACGGATCTCCTTCACCTCCTGCTTCTTGGCATTGGCTTTCGCCTCTTTCTGCTTTTTCTTCTGTGCGTACAGGAACTTCTGATAGTCAATCACGCGGCATACCGGCGGGTTCGCCGTGGGCGCTATTTCGACCAGATCGAGGTTCTGTTCGTCGGCTATGCGCATAGCCTGTTGGAATGAGTAGATGCCCTGTTCTACATTGTCGCCAATGAGGCGCACCTGAAGCACACCGCGTATCTTGTCATTGATACGATGCGGGTCTTCCTTGATAACACGACCGCCACGCGGTCTTTGAGGAATAGTTGCTATTGTTTTACCAATTAATAGTTAATAATTCTACTTCTCGTGCGGGCACAATACACCCTACCATCGAAAAAGCGCACAAAATTACTGCTTTTTTTTCATATACGCAAATATTTTCGCTTTTTTCTTCCGAAAAAATGAATTTTGATATCTGAAGATTTGGAAAAATGTCTGAAAAAATGGATTACCTTCACTGCAGACTGTACCCTTTTTCGGACAGGAAAGAGGTTATTTTTTCAAAATAATTACAAAAAAATTTGCGTATATGAAAATATTTTCGTACCTTTGCACGCTATTTTGAAAAATTGTGCATAATAGCGAACCTTGAATAGAATACTATAAACGTATAAGACAATGAGAAAGAGCATTTTAGTATTGACCGCAGCCGTTGCATTGGTCGTAATCAGTTGCAAAGAAAACCCGTACATCAATGCGCCCGGCGACAACAGTTATAACTACGATTCCATTCCGGTCTTGAAAGCGGACACGGATGGTATAGTGATCGGCATCGACAGTGCCGTGGCGATCTGTAACGCGTTGGCGAAAGACGAAGAGACCTCCGAGCGGTACAAGCTGAGCGGCACGATCAGTTCCATCAAAACGGATCTGACGAAAGTGCCCAACACGTATACGAACATTGATTTCATGCTGACGGACAAGAAGGGTACGATCACGTGCTTCCGCACGAACTATCTGAACAACTATCCCTTCCGCAGCCGTTCGGAGATGCCGCCTGTCGGATCGAAAGTGACGGTAGTCGGCAACCTGGTCAACTATTCAGGTACGACGCCGGAGATCAAGAACAGTTTTATCCTGCGCATAGATTCGCTGGCTAACGCCGCTGAATAAAAAGACTGACAAAAACAATAAAACATACAAATTAAAAAATGGCAAGTTTACAAAAAATTAGAAATCATGGCGCCCTGCTGATTGCAATTGTGGGTCTGGCCATGCTGGCATTTATCCTCGGAGACTTTTTGAACTCCGGTAGTAGTTTCTTCAACCGCAGCCGCGAGAACGTCGGTGTTATCGAAGGTCAGAAAGTGCACTACACGGAGTACGAGGCAGCCAAAGAGCAATTAACAGAAGTGTACAAGATTGAGAGCGGTCGTTCGGACTTTGACGAGGACACGTACGCACAGATCCGCAACCAGGTGTGGAACATGCTGATGATGGATTACACGCTGCGTGCGCAGGCGAATGAAATCGGAATGGACATCACCGCAGACGAGTTGAGCGAGTTGTGCATCGGTAACAACATTCACCAGATCATCCGCGGCCGTCGTGCTTTTGCAGACGAGAACGGTCAGTTCAGCCGTGAGGCGGTTATCAACCTGCTTCAGGCCATCAACCAGGACGGTGAGGATGCCGAGCAGAACGCCAACCTCAAGCAGGCCAAGACCTATTGGCTCTACTGGGAGAAAGCTGTTCGTATCAGCTACATGCAGGAGAAATATACGACCTTGCTGCAACACCTGATCAAAGCCAACTCGCTGGATGCCGAGTTCGCTTTCAACAACCGTCAGAACGGTGTGAGCGCCGAGTACGTCATGCAGCCGTATTTCACGGTAGCTGACAGTCTGGTGAAGATCAGCGACAGCGACCTCAAGAAGATTTACAAGCAGAAAAAAGAGCAGTTCAAGCAGACTCCGAACCGCGCTATCAAGTATGTAGCATTTGACATCGTGCCTTCTCAGGACGATTTCAAGGCTGCTGAGAACCTGATGAACAGCCTGCAGGAGGAGTTCAAGACGACCGAGGACGTGAGCCTGGTTGTCAACACCAATTCCGATATCATGTACGACGGTCGTGACTATTCGGAGGAGACCGTTCCCGTACAGTTCAAGGACTTTGCTTTCGCCAAGGGTGCCAAAGCCGGCGACTGCACGGAGATCCTGTTCGAGGACAACACCTATGCGATGGCTCGTATCATGAAGGCCGGTTACTCGATGCCGGATTCCGTTGAACTCAAGGCTATCGTTGAAGGCGGCGAGGACCAGGAACTTGGTTGGTTCAAGGCTGCTGACCTGCCGAAGAACATTGCCGAGCCGGCACTGAGCGGCAAACGCGGTGAGCGTTTCACTGTAGCACAGGGCATGGGTGAGCAGACGTTTGAGATCATGGAGATCGGCAAACCGACCCCGAAAGTGAAGCTGGCTATCCTGGCGCGTGAGGTCACCCCGTCCAGCAAGACCTATTCGATCATCTATAACCAGGCCAAGCAGTTCATTGTATCCAACCCGAACGCAGAGGCTTTGGAGGCTGCTGCACAAGAGGCAGGCATGGCCGTTATCCCGCAGTATAACCTGACCGCTACGACCGACAAGGTAGGCCAGCTCAAAGGCAGCCGTACCATCGTTCGCTGGGCGTTCGAGGCTAAAGAGGGCAACGTGAGTGACGTGTTCGAGTGCGGACAGCAGTTCATCGTAGCCGCTCTGACAGAGGTGAACGACGGCGAGTACCGTCCGATGGAGGCAGTGCGTGCCGAGCTGACCCGTGAGGCTACCAACAACGCCAAGGCTGAGTACATCAAGAAACAGCTGAAGGACGTGAAGACCATCGAGGAGGCAGCCGCCGTGATGAACCAGCAGGTTCAGTCGGTAGAGCGCGTTTCTCTGGCTGACAGCCGTTTCGGCAAAGCCGGCATGGAGCCCGCCGTTATCGGTGCCACACTTGCTCTGGCTGCTAACGAGTTGAGCGAACCGATCCAAGGCAACATGGGTGTGTTCGTAGTTAAGGCCGGTGCGGCTAACAACACCGCTGACGCCTTCGACGCAGAGAGCGAGAAAGCACAATTAGCAGGACGTTACGCTTACCTGCCCTACCAGGCTATCCAGCTGGTTGAGGACAAGGCGGAAGTAACGGACAACCGCGCCAACTTCCAATAATACGTACGCGCGTGCGTTATTATTAAGGAGTTGACGGTCGAAAAATGCTTAGCCCGAATGGGCGAGTATTGAACTCTGTCAAATAAGGTGACATTGACAACAGAAAAACATATATCGCCGTGGTTGTGGGTACCGAGTTTGTACTTCACGGAAGGTATCCCCTATTTCTTGGTAAACAGCATCTCCGTGATGCTGTTTGCTAAAATGGGAGTACCCAATGACCAGTTGGCCTTCTTCACCACACTGCTCTATTTCCCGTGGTTTCTGAAAGGGTTGTGGAGCCCGTTCGTGGATATCTTGCGTACCAAGCGCTGGTGGATCATAGCGATGCAAGTGCTGCTTGCCATCCTATGTATTGTGCTGACAATCAGCCTTCCCCACCCTTCCGCCGAAACGATTGCCGCCAAAGCGACATCAGTCGGAACATTCCGGTTTACGCTTCTTCTCTTTATCATCGCCGCTTTCGCCTCTGCGACCCATGACATCGCCGCAGACGGCTATTACATGCTGGCGCATGACACGAAGAGCCAGGCGGCTTTTGTGGGTATCCGTTCCACGTTCTACCGCATCGCGGCCGTCTTCTCGCAAGGCGTTTTGGTGTATATCGCCGGTTACATGGAGAACAAGACCGGTAATATTCCCCTGTCATGGCAGGTGACCTTGGGTGTGACCAGCGTTATTATGCTCTGCGTCACGCTGTACCATTGTTTCTTCCTGCCCAAGGTGGAAAAAGAGCAGAAGGACTCCGCTAAGGAAAGCCGTCAGGCTTTGCGGGAACTGGGAGAGGCCTTCAAGACCTTCTTCACCAAGCCCGGGGTCGGACTGGCTATCGCCTTCATGCTGCTATACCGGTTGAGCGAAGGTTTTCTGGTGAAGCTCTGCCAGCCCTTCCTGGTTGACGCAAAAGAGGCTTTTGTGCGGGAAGGACAGATCATCGGCGGCGGTCTGGCACTGAGCACAGACACGGTAGGACTGCTGTACGGCACAATAGGCGTCATCTGCCTGCTGGCCGGCGGCATCATCGGCGGCATATATATATCCCGCAAAGGACTGAAACGGTCGCTGTGGGTCATGGCGGCGGCGCTGACATTGCCGAGCTTCGTATACTGCTATCTGAGCATGGCGCAACCGGAGTCGTTGTGGCTCATCGGCGCCGCTGTCAGCTTCGAGCAGTTCGGTTACGGCTTCGGTTTCACGGCCTACATGCTATATATGATGCATTTCTCGGAAGGACAGTACAAGACCTCGCACTACGCTATATGCACCGCATTCATGGCGCTGTCCATGATGATTCCCGGTTTCGTGGCGGGTGCCATCGAAATGGCCGTAGGCTACACGACTTTCTTCTGGATTGCCAACGCATGCAGCATCACTACCTTTGCCATCACCTACTTCGTACATAGGCGGTTGCCAAATTAAAAATTTAACAGTAAATATAAAATGAATTACAAACGAATTATTCCGGACACAATCACCAGCTGCAATCTGCTGTGCGGATGTATTGCTGTCTTTTTAGCCACACAAGGCGCCTTCCTATGGGCGTTTGTATTCATTCTGGCCGGTGCTTTCTTCGATTTCTTTGACGGTCTGAGTGCCCGTCTGCTGAAAGCCCCCAGTCCGATAGGTATTCAGTTGGATTCTCTGGCGGATGATATCACGTTCGGTCTGGCACCGGCGATGATCTTGTTCTGCTACCTGCGTCCGATCCTCGGATGGTGGGCTGGAATAGCATTACTGATGGCGGCCTTCTCGGCGCTGCGTCTGGCCAAGTTCAACGTGGACGAACGTCAGCATGACTCGTTCATCGGTCTGGCTACGCCTGCCAACGCTATTTTCTGGGGTGCACTGTGCTGCATGCCTGTTTCCGTGATTGCGTACGATTGGATGGCATGGGTGCTGATCGGTCTGTCACTGGTCAGCTGCTGGCTGCTCAACGCGGAGATTCCTTTCTTCAGCTTCAAGAGCTTCCAACGAGAGAAGATGTTAATCATCTGTTTCTTAGGCGGTTGTGTCATCCTTATTGTATTCTGCATCGCCAAAGCGATTAGCACCCGTCATATTGAGTTCGCCATGTTCAGCGGCACCGCATGTATCCTGTGGTATGTCATTCTGAACCTGCTGCTGACCCTCGTTCCCAAGAAATAATTTCTACCCGATATCATGAAACGTATCATTTTTTGTATCTTTTCGCTGATGGTTGCCACGCTGGTGATGGCGGACCGTTATACTATCGTGTTCAACAGCGGCACGGCTGACTCGAGCAGTCCGACAAGCGATCTGAACACCATCGTGCTCAGTGCGACCGACAACTGCGTCAGCGACATCATCACCGCCAACAAGATCTACCGTGCCAAGGATGGTTACGGCATCAAGGGCGGCACCGGTACGGCGAAAGGCGAACTGACCTTGGGTCTGGATGATACGTATCATATCACTTCACTCACCGTTTATGCGGCGTCTTACGCACACAAGGATGACTCCGTCAGCACGTCCAAGATCAGACGAGGCCTTGTGATCAACGGACAGTACTTCGCATGGGAGGAAGGGCACCGCGCAGAGATCCGGCCGTACATGCTTGCGCCGGACCAGGACCTGACGGAGATATCTATTGCCTCCGACACCACCAAGAGCAACCGCTGGTACGTGCAGCGGATTGAGTTCGAAGCCGCTAATCCCCATCCGACCAAAGCTATCTTGGGTGTGCAGTACGCCACGCTCAACTTAGGCGCTATTTCCTGGGAAAGCGCAGACGAACCAATGGAGGATGTGATTGATTTTGAGGTGGTTGGAAAGAACATCAGCGGAGACATCTCGCTGGCCATGAAGAGCGGCAGCAAGTCCAAGTTCACGGTCACACCTACCCTCTTGCCGCATACCGGAGGTGAAGCGAGTGTGTCATATAGTATCTACATGTCTGCGGCGCCGGACCGGGCCATTCCGTACAAAGATACGATTATCGCCACGGCAACCGGCAATGATGCAGTGGTATATACCCGCAAACTGCCTATCGAACTGACGGTGAAGCCCAAGAGTTCCGAAGCCGGTACGTTTGACGTTGACACGACCCGTATGGCCATCGGAGCGATGCCGGGTCTGTACTACGAGTACGCGCAGGGCACGACCGACTCGACGCTCAAGAACCATTTAGGATACATCATCTGCGCTGGTAAGCGCTACCGCTACGGCAGCGGCAGCAAGAAAACCTGGGATGCTTTCTACCATACGGACCGTGACACGCTCACCAACCGGGTGCTGGACATGTATTCCAACAATGTGCGTTATTTTGATCCGGAGCACCCGACAGCCAGCGTAGCGGAGTTCGACATCGAACACATGTTGCCTAAAAGTTGGTGGGGAGGAGACGTCAATCCCGCGTACTGTGATCTGTACCATCTGGTGCCGGGCGACTACTCGGCCAACCGCAGCAAGTCCAATCATGCACCGGGTATTCCGGCAGACAGCTCGTTCAACAACGGCTCGTTCGTCACCGGCAGCGGAGCACCCTACGGACTCGTTCGTGTCTTCTGTCCGGAGGATCAATACAAAGGTGATTTTGCACGAGCCTATTTCTATATAGCCACCTGCTATGGCGATTCGCTGAAATGGCTCGAATCCGGTGAACCCGGCCAAGCGATGACCAATGAGGGCTGGCAGGAGTTCCGGCCGTGGTTGCGTGACCTGTTGGTGGAATGGCACCGGATGGATCCGGTCAGCGGGAAAGAGCTGCACCGCGCCAGCGAAGTCAACAAGATACAAGGCAACCGCAACCCCTTCATCGACTATCCCGAACTGGTGGAATATATCTGGGGTGACAAGCAGGGGCAGACAGTCGATTTCCGCCAACTCAAGCAGAGTTACGGGGATAAATACGGCGACACCGCCACTCCTATATGTTCACCCGAGACACATGCCAATGAGCGTTCCGCAACCAAACAAATGCGAAACGGACAACTGCTTATTGTCCGTAATGTGTCAATTTATACCATTTTAGGCCAACCTATTCAATAAATGCGTCAATTATTACACATTTTTCGCGGGAATGTACACGCGCGCGTGGGATATTTTGAGTAATTTTGCAGTCGTTTTGTGATTGCAAACATTTAACTGAACAATTTATATGAAAAAACAACTTTTAAACATCCTTTTCTGCGGTATGCTGCTGGTGCCGTTTGAAACCGTTTGGGCGCAGAGTACAGTGGATGCCGGTCAAACCACAGAAGGAAAAGATTTCTGGGTTACCTTTTTGAAGGCGGACCAAGATGCCAACAATAATGGGGCTTTGCAATTGTCCATTTCTGCCCGTGAAGCATGTGAGGTAACGATTGAAAACCCTTACACAAACTACGTTGAGCACGTTAGCGTTGCCGCTAATGAGATGCAGTTAGTTACTTTGTATGAGGGCTCGGTTTTTGCTTCGACCGCCCGCAATAACATGAATGCGTCCGGCAAAGTTTGCTACGCCGTTAATTCAGAGCAAGTAGATACTTGCGCTTTACATGTTTCTGCGGACAAAAACATTTCACTTTTTGCGACCAACTACAAGTACGCCACTTTTGATGCTACGAACATACTGCCTACTGCATCTCTGTTGGACGAATATATCGTACAAACCTATTCTCCGTCCGATCACGATCCGGAAAGCGTCAATTATCCTGCAGGAGGTTCCCATTTCGCTGTTGTTGCGGCAGAGGATGATGTAATTGTGGATATTACCCCGTCCGTAAACACATCCGGAGGTAAAAATGCCGGCGTAACATTTGCGACCGAGACTCTCAAGAAAGGTCAGGTTTATTATGTATGGACAGGAAATGGCGAAGGAGCATCTGCCGACTTATCGGGTACTCACGTAAAAGCTCGTAACGGCAAGAAGATTGCGGTATTCCAAGGCTGTCCGCATACCAACATACCTTACAAGGTGAAACAACGCGACCATATTTTCTCACAGGCTATGCCTACGAAATATTGGGGAAACACTTTTGTGCTGACTGCTTCTAAGAACAGACCTTCCGATATCATTCGTATATTAGCGCTCAATGATGAAACGGTTGTATCTGTTAACGGAACCCCTGTTTATACGTTTGATTTCTCAACAAATCCCAAACAATTCTGGGAGTTTGAAATCGGAACAAAAGGAGATTATGCCCTGGACGGAAGTTGCGTAGTTACCACTTCATGTCCATGCGCAGTACATCTGTTCTTGACTTCTCAAGTATATGACGGCGGTAGTGGTGATGGAGACCCTGCTATGCTGTGGGTTAACCCGATTGAGCAGCAGATTGACCAGGTTACTTTTGCCACTTATCAAAGTCTTGGCAAAAGTTTGAACGAGACTTCTGATACACGTCCGACACGCCACTATATCAACATTGTTACAGACAAACCGGCGCTGATGACTTTGGATGACGAATCCATCGAAAGCGATTTTACAGCAGTTGACGGTTCTTCTATTTATTACTACGCTCAAAAGTCTTTAGGGACAAATGCCACCTCTCATACTATAAAAAGTGATGGCAGTATGTTCATTGCTCACGTGTACGGTTTTACCTCCAACGAGTCTTACGGATATTCCGCCGGAGGTGCCACCAAGCCGCTGACACAATATATCACCATCAACGGCGAGATCTTTACGCCGGACACCAAGAATACCCTTTGCGGTGTGGATACCATTCAGTTTGAATGCCATCCGGATTATGAGTATACCCAGATCGAATGGCATTTCGGCGACGGAGAGAGTACGATCATGACACAGGCGGAGGCGGAAGCCGATCCCGTGGTGCCTCATTACTACCCTGTTTCCGGCACATATGAGGCTTACGTTCTCATCTATCGGGAAAGCAGTAACCTGTGCGCAGGATACAAAGCCGTTGACTCCATTCCTATCTCCGTAACAACGGGCCGATATGAGTTCACGCTCGGCGAGTTGGATCTGCCCTGCCCTGCCGTCGGAGAACCCTATCTGGGTTATATCCCGTACACCAACGCCGGAGAAGTGGACCTCAAGGGAGACAACGTGACTATCCAGTTTGACGAAGCAGCCATAAGAGCCGGCTTCGACAACAAACAACTGATTGTGACCGATGATTATTTCCAGATCACCGTTCCCGAGAACGACAAGGTATCGTCCGACTCCATCTACGGATTGCATCTGACCGTCACCTCCGACTGCGGCGGTACGGACACAACCATGACTTTCCGGCTCAGCTATGACAAGGATGTCATTGTGCAGCGTCAGGACAATGTGTTAGGCCTGTCCAAGAAAGCGTTTGAAGGCAAAGAACTGAGCAATTTCCAGTGGTTCCGCGCTTCGGACAGCACGGCTGTTGCCGGCGCGACCAAGCCTGTTCTCAATTTCTACGACCTGCCCAAAGAGGAGTTCGCTAACGAAGCCTACTATGTATGTTTCGATATCACGGATGACAACACGGACGACTATACCTGCACCTGCGCAAGAGCTTTCGCCAAGCAGGGCAACGCCGGAGCAGATGATATCATTGATATGAATTTTGAAGGTGACTCCACGATGGTCATCAACGCCTCCTATATCATTGACGGACAAGTCATTTTCGTCAATGCTGACTGGAAAGGCCAGACGGACATAGAGTGCTACGCACAGTGGGTGGACGTGAGCGGAAACGTGCTCAACGGTCAGAAACACAACATTCCTGACGGCGGTTGCACGATTCCGGTGCCCGGCGAAAACGGTTTTTATATCCTGCGCGTCGTGACGGACGGAGACAAACGCAGCTTCAAATTCATCATTAACCACTAAAACAAGGAGAACACAGATATGAGAAACATTTTTAATAACATACTGATCGCAAGTGTTGTTCTCAGTTTGAACTGCGCCCCTATCGCTGTATACGCTATGCCGGAACCCGTTCCTGCTACGCAGACCGACAAGCAGAAAGCCGCCGAAGCCAAGAAGAAAGAGGCGGAGAAGAAAAAGAAAGAGGCAGAGAAAGCGAAAGCCGCCAAGGAAAAAGCCAAGGCCGCCGAAGCCAAGAAGAAAGAAGCGGAAAAGAAGAAAGCAGCGCAAGCCAAGGCCAACGAACAGAAGAAAGCGGAGGCGGAGAAGCAGCGTGCCGCACAGGCCAAGGCTAATGAGCAGAAGAAAGCCGAAGCGGACAAGCAACGCGAGAAACAGGCGAAAGCCAACGAACAGAAGAAAGCCGAAGCCGCCAAAGAGGCTGCCAAGGCACAGGAAAAACGGGAGAAAGAAGCGGCTGAACGCGCCAAGATAGCGGCAGAGCGTGAAGAAGCCAAGGCCAAGAAAGAAGCCGAAGCCAAAGCCAAAGAGGAGAAACAGCTCCGTGAGTACGAGAAATATCAGGAGAGTCTGACGAATCCCAAAAAGGAAGTGGTTTCCTATTTCAACCTCGGTTTACGGGGTGGTTATGCCGCCATGATGGATAAGATTGCGCCTACGGCGGACGGTGCGTTATGGGGTGCCGGTACGCTCAACCAAAGCAACGCCTTGCAGCAGCTCATCGGTGGTGGCGGAGCCGGATTGGACCTCACCTACAACCTCGAATACGGTCATTTCCTCTTTGAGACAGGTCTGGACTTCCGTTTCCTCAACTCCAGTTCCAAGTATGGCTTCTCCGCCATGCAGATAGAGAAAAACTCCCGGTCCAAGTATTACTACCTGTTCGACAACCTGCATGAGACGCGCAACATGATGCAAGTCGGCGTGCCTGTCATGTTCGGTGCGCAGTTCAACCGGTTCTATTTCCTTTTGGGAGCCAAGATCGGTTACTCGCTGTGGAGCAGTTACAGCCAAAGCGGCAAGTACGACATCATCGTTGATGATCCGCTGTATTTGGAGCCTTACGGATTGGGTATCTATGAACTGAACGGCCAGACTAACGCCCCGATCAAGTTCCGTCAGCCGGAACTGAGCCTTGCCGCCGAGGTCGGTATAGACCTGGACGAGTGGCTTCAGAAGAGTCCCAAGCCGGCCGACCCGAAAGAGAAAAAGAAGAAGATCGAACCCGGTCAGCGTCTGCCTTTCGGACGTGAACATATCCACTACCGCGTATCACTGTTCGCCGAGTACGGTGTGCTGAACACCAACGGCACTCCAGCCGCCAAGCCGGTAGAGTTCACGGCTACGGATCCGATCGTACAGCGTTCCAACACGATGCTGGCGCTGAATGGTGACACGAAACTGAACAACCTCTTTGTCGGCGCCAAGTTCACCATCCAGTTTGAAGTGCCGGGCAAGACCGCACGTCCTGTGCCGCCGCCTCCCGCCTATGCTATCTACAGCGTAGTGGATGCCGTGACGAACCAGCCGCTCAAGGTGGCGTTTGTCGAGACACGAGGCACCGAATCCGGCAAGATTGCCATGCGTGACAAACAGATCGGCCCGAAAGGTTTCCGCCAGAAACATGCGGTCGGCTCCTTCACCGCCACCGCCAAAGCGGACGGTTACATCACCACCTCGCAGACGTTCACCATCGAGAAAGTGGCTACAACCCAGTATGTCACCATCGCCATGCAGCCGCGGCCTATGCTTCGCATCCGCGTCTATAATGAAGAGACAGGACAGGTGGTTCCGGCTTCCGTACAGATCCTTCGTGACGGTACGGCAGAACCTGCTTTCGTGCTGACCACTGACTCTGTGAACGGAACGGCTCAGGAGATGCTCGAAGAGGGGCCCCGGTACTTCCTGCACATTGCCCAGATGGGTTACGACACCGTACATATGCAAATTGCATCCATCAGCGATTCGCTTAACATAGCCCTCAAGCCGGTTAAGAAAGGCGAGGTATTCATTGTTCGCAACCTCCATTTTGCGACGAACAAGACCCGTATCCTGGCTTCTTCCGAGGAAGCGCTCAACGACCTGTACATGTACTTGTCGCGCAACCCGCAGGTTCGCATCCGCATCATCGGTCATACCGATAACGTAGGTAAGGATGCTGCCAACCAGAGATTGTCCGAAGGACGTGCCAATGCGGTGAAGAAGGAACTGATTGAGCGAGGTGTGACCAACAATCGTATCGAAGCCGAAGGACGCGGCGAGAGCCAGCCTATCGACACCAACGATACCGAGGAAGGACGTCAGAACAATCGCCGTGTGGAAATCGAGATACTTTAGTATTGAGAACCGCATCTAAGCAGATCGAAATTTTATAACACAATTATATGAAAAAACAAATCAAATCATTGTTGATTATCGCCCTTTTGGCCGGAATGTCTACCCCCGTTTGGGGACAGGCTTCCACCGAAGGCAAGGAATTCTGGGTGGCACTGCTGATGGCTAACTCGCCAAGCGGTTTCAGTGGGTCTTCCTTCGACCCCTTCATAGCCATTTCCGCAAAGAAACAATGCCAAGTCACCGTTTCCAATCCTGCTCAAGGATGGACACGTGCTCCGCAAACGGTCTCTGCTGACTCATGGACTATCATCAATGACATACCTAATGACAAATGGTATGATGAAGGATGGCAAGCCAGCAACGCCTCTGAGAAGCTGTCCAAATTGGGTATCAAAGTAGAAGCTACCGAAGAAGTGAGCGTCTATGCGGCTATTCGTATGGAGTTTTCCTACGATGCAACCAATATCCTGCCGGCTTCTGCCTTGGGTAGTGAATACCTGATCCAGGATTACCCGGCGTATAACAAAGAAGGCGAAGCGCACTCCATCATCATGGTGCTGGCCACGGAGGACAATACCGAAGTGGAGATCATGCCGTCTATCAAGACCGTCAATGGAACAGACACGCGGATCAGGGTGACGCTGAACAAGGGTGAGACCTATCAAGTCATTTCTCAGGACCAGCTTTCTTTCTCCGGTACACGCGTACGGGCCTATTCAACTATCGACCGCTCGGATCCCAAGCCGATCGCGGTGTTCTCCGGTGCGGACTTTACGCAGGTACCCGGCGGCCAATCGGCGCGCGACTGTCTCTATGAGCAGGCTATGCCTACCGATTATTGGGGAACGGAGTTCGTCGTAACACGTTCGCAGGAGAAAGATGCCAACCGTATTCGTATCACCGCTTTGGATAACACAACGGATGTCTTTATTGACGGCAATCCGCGTCCGGCCAAGACCTTGCAGCCGGCAGAGACATGGGAGTTCGAGATGTCGGAAAACCTGGCATCGACCGACATGGCAAGCAAGATCGCGAGTGCCGGGCGTGAAGTACCGGCTATCCTGACAGGCGATGCGCACTACATCAAGACCTCATGTCCGGTCGCTGTCTTCAATTATGACGTGTCCAGCGGTTATGTACATAGCAGCACTTCGGACAAAATCGGCGACCCGTCCATGGTATGGATTTCCCCGTTACAGCAACGTATCGGAAAAATCACCTTTGGTGCGTGTGGTACGCCCAAGCAGGACGAAGGTCACACCAACCGGCACTTTGTGAACATCGTTTGTAAGACCTCTGATGTTTCCACAGTCAAACTCAGTTCGGACAAACGTGCCAACATCCCGACCTCCTTCACGCCCGTGCCGGGTAACCCGGATTACTCCTACGCACGTCTGTTCCTGGTGGACACCGATGAATCGAATGCGGACAAGGTCTATACTCTTTCTGCCAGCGATGGTGTTGTGGCACATGTGTACGGTAGCGGAAAGAATGAGAGTTATGCCTACTCCGTCGGTTCGGCGGCTGTCAAACGAGGCATCGCTGTCAACGGCAAAGTGTTCACAGACGGTTACGTAGGCGACACCAAGATATGCACAGGCAGCACAGTGGATTTCAACGCGCAAGTCGGTAACGACGACATTGAGCGCGTGGATTGGGACTTCGGCGATGGTACCTCCATGATCAACGGTCCGGCTATCGTCTCGCATACTTACACTGCAGCTACATGGTATGATGTCAAGGCCACTTTGTACGGCCATCAGGTGTGCACCAATGAAGCGGACCAGGAACTGGGCACCATCTCGTTCTCCTTCCGCATCTCACGCCCGGACACTATCTATCGCAATCAGATAGATTGTTCGGATGACACGCATCCCAGACCCTCTTCGGAGACCGTCACAACTACCTATGACTGTGATTCGATCGTAGTACTGACTACCCACTACCCCACTATTCCGTCCTACGAATACAGCGTGACGGGTTATGACAGTTATGTGCTCAACGGAATCACGTATACCGACGATTACGACACCACGTGGACAATGGCGCGCGGTGACAGGCTTTGCGACTCCACTATTACCTGCCATATTAAGATCATCAAGTGCCTCAACTTGCAGTTGGATCTTTCTTCCGGTCAGGCGATAGATGAACAGGGCAACGGCTCAGCGAACGATTTGTCGATCTGTCTGGACGATCAATACTACCGACTCCCCGTCTCCTATGATGTACACGGCCAGCATGGAAAGGCATGGATGGTCATCAACGGCGAGAAGACGGTTGCTGTTACTGTTGAGAACGACACCACTATCGACGGCGAGCGCGTTCGCGACACACTACGGCTGCCGACGAAGAATCTGACACCCGGTCACTACCGGCTTCGGGTGGAAATGGAGGACCTCAACTGCGACACCGCAAAACTGCCCGCATTGAATTTCACCGTTCGTTATCCGCAGAATGTCTTCGCCATGAAGTTCAACAATGTGCTTGCGGTGTACAGAAAGGGACAAGGCGGCAACCGGTACAGTGATTTCCAGCAGTTCCAATGGTACCGCAACGGTGGTAAACTGACAGGGGCTAACCAATCCACGTATCACACGGAAAAGCCCTTCATCCCCGGCGACATCTACTATGTCGAACTGACGGACGAGAATAATTTGACCTTGCCTACCTGCGAGTTCATCGTGCCGGAAGAGATCGATGATTATACGCCGCAGGAGCAGGAGCCCGCAGCAGCCAAGAAGTTGATTAACAATCACATATACATTGTTATTGACAAGCAGATGTACGACGCCTACGGCACACGCATCAAGTAAAGCAATGACTCATTTATCGACCATTACTAATCTATTACGCCGTAATATCGTCTTTTGTACGCTAAGCCTGATACTGGTTGCAGTATTGGGCTTAGCCCTTTTGTATATCCCCAAAGGCGAGTTGCACCTGTTGCTCTGCGACCGTCACACGCCCGCGCGCGATATATTCTATAGGTATTACACCCAGATTGCGGAATGGTTCCCGTATGCGGTCTGCGTGCTTATTCTGCTTTTCGGCCGGATTGGTGACGGTGCGATGGCGTCCGCCAGCATGGCCGTTTCCGGATTGGCCACGCAGGGCTTCAAATATCTGGCAGACACGGACCGCCCCCTCACCTGGTTCGCCCATAACATGCCGGACATCACCCTGCCGCTCGTCGAAGGAGTACGCATGAGCAAGTTCTACTCCTTCCCCTCCGGACATACCACTTCCTTCTTCGCCTTGGCCTTTGTGGTGTGCATCCTTGCAACAAGGATTCTTTCAGAGAAGCGGTCCTACTGCCTCAGTGCGCTGCTGCAAACCGCACTCTTTGCATTGGCGGCTCTCGGCGGCTACAGCCGTATTTATCTCAGCCAGCATTTCCCGGAAGACATCGCCGGAGGCGTCATCGTCGGTTTGCTCATTACGCTCCTTTGCTATGTCGTATTTTACCGTTTTAAGGATCAAAAATGGTACAATTATCGCATATTTGCAAAAAAATGAGGGGCAATGTGCATTTTTTTGCAAAAAAATTTGGTCATATCAAAAAAAAGCAGTACCTTTGCACCCGCTTTTGAAAAACAAGGCACTCGTAACAAGCGAGAGGGCGTTTAGCTCAGCTGGTTTAGAGCATCTGCCTTACAAGCAGAGGGTCTGCGGTTCGAATCCGTAAACGCCCACAAAAAATGAAAGGAAACTTCGGTTTCCT
>Ga0265298_10005066_pt1 | contig 16646 bp, 10 predicted proteins | sample AusTroGonzalo_MG_3_FD_193486 | JGI IMG/M metagenome (GOLD analysis project Ga0265298, IMG submission 193486) | Bovine rumen microbial communities from tropical cattle in Woodstock, Queensland, Australia - Gonzalo_01 | ecosystem: Host-associated > Mammals > Digestive system > Stomach > Rumen ... | reverse complement strand
GAAACGAGGTACACCATTAGAAAGCGTCCCCCGCGATATCCGTATTGTAACAAACTCAACGATAACAGTTTCTAAAAAAACGTCCAAAAATATTTGGAAAAGTCTTAGAATACCGTTAGGCCCCAAAGGGGACTAAAAGGGAGGCGTTCGACGTTTAGGGTCCGGAGAGGTCCCTTTTGCGTAGCAAAATAAAACAAGGCTTAGCTGCGCGTAGCGTAGCTGCGGAACGTTGTCCTCCAACTGATAGTCCTGCGCTGTTTCAGATACTGATACTTTTTGTAATTTTAATCTTCGATTGAAAATAGGCTACGCCTCGGAATAAAAACCAAGAAATCTTGTTTTTTCTTCTCTCGGCTTGCACTATCTTTGCAGTATGAATTGGAGTGGAATTATTGTGGGCGCTGCGGTGTTTCTGAGCATCGGTCTGTGCCATCCTGCCGTCATTAAGATGGAGTATTATTGGGGTAAGAAGAGCTGGTGGGTATGGCTTGTAGTTGGCCTTATATGCTGCGCCTTGTCCCTGTTGGTAAAGAACCAAATCTTGTCTACCATAATAGGAGGTTTTGCATTCTCATGTCTTTGGGGAATAGGAGAGATGTTCCAGCAGGAGAAGCGTGTGCTCAAAGGCTGGTTCCCGGAAAATCCGGCCCGTCATGATTATTACGAATCTATAAGGAAACAATTTGGTAAGTAACTGAACTGCAAGTAAAATATATGAGGTGGCTGCATCACGCAGTCACCTCATTCTTCTTTTTCAGTTATGCAGATCAGAAAATATACAGGTATGAAAGGTCTGTGTTGCACTGCAGTACCTGTTCTGCACTGTCAGTGGCAGGATCATATGAGAATACGCCCGATGCATCCACACCGTAAGCAGTAACGTAGAACTTGCCGTTATACTCACAGATTGAGCCGCTGTGGGGATCGGTGTTGGGAATACCCTGGATCCTCTTTACTGTCTTGTTGTTGAGGTCTATTACAGCAGCGATGGAGTTGTGTGCGGTATACGGATTACCTTCATTAAGCTCAATGCAAGCCACAAAAGCGATAACCTTGCCGTTACCCATGTAGTATGAGTTGTAGATTGATGCGGGTTTCCAGTTGTCTGTTCCCTCTATGACGGTTCCGCTAAGGTCCCAGGTGCGGTCTGTATCAAATTCGGTGCTTCCGGCAGGTATGCATACAAAACCGTTCTTCAAGTATGTCTCATCATAACCAAAGTTGCCGCAGCATGCAATGTAGATATCATTTGACTCAGTCATGAACATCATGCCGGGCAGGAAAGGACGGGTGGGGAAACTGAGTCCGGAAGTGGTCTCAGATATCTTTTTCTCAACTCTGTCAGTATTTACATCTATAACCAATACGTCAACCTGACGGTAATCCTCAAAGGGCATCCATGTGGGACCTACCTGATCCAGTGCTACAAACAGCTTGCCGTCACGGATTATGCCGCGGGCTGGGTCTGCACTCTGGTCTGTGTGGGCATACTGGCCCAGGTTTATCTCACCCTTGAGCTCAAGTGTCATGGGGTTGACAATCAGGATGTTGCCCAGACCATACTGAGGAATATATGCCTTGCTGTCATCGGCCTTGATGAGTGTATAGGGGGCTGATCCCGGAGTGATCTGCATGGAGGCAGCCCTGCTGAATCCGTTCTCTGAACGTACGTAACGTACAATCTCAAGATTACTTCTGATCATCTCGCTGGGGAAAACGTATAAATCATTACCATATGTCGATATGGTTGATGAGAAGCCTATCTGGAGGGCATTGTCAAACTTGATCTCATCGCCAAAATTCTCAATCTGAAGCAGGTATGATGCACCGCTTGCACCGTCATCGTTCTTGATTGTTGGCTCGATAAGGATGTGACCCTTACCACCGGGGAGAGATTCATTGTCATCATTGTTTTCCTTGTCACATGCTGTGAACAAAAGAGCCATACCGCACATGGCGGCTGCGCTGTAAAAAAGTGTCTTTCTCATTATTGAAAATAGTTAATTGATTGTTATCTAAGAATGTATCGTAACTTGATGCCCAGAGTACGTCCCGGCAGCGGGCAGTTGTACTCTGATATTACCTTGGCATTTGCCACGTTCTTTATCTTGCCCGATACATAGAGCCTCTGGTCAAAGAAACTGTGCTCAAATCCCAAATCAAAGGTGAAACTGCGCGGAATACGTCTTTTCTCATTCTTGGTAAGCTCAAAGTCATAGAAGTACTCCTCGACGAATGATGCATCGGCAAAGAAACGTGTGTTCTGACCGTTGCCGCCAAACAGGTTCTCCTTGTGGAACTCAAGTCCGGCGTTGGCCATGAAGTAGGGGATGTTGGGCATACGTTTTCCTTTGGTGGGGTTAGGGAGGTCCTTGCCAGCCTCATGCTCACGGGTGTCACGCAGGTCCTGGTAGGTGACGTTTGCATAACCGTAGAGAGAGGGCAGCATATCGGCCTTGACCTCGGCCTCTACGCCAATGGTGCGCATCTCACCAAAGTTCTGGTACTGTGCACCCAGGATTCCCTTTACAAATCGGATCATGTCATCCACATGCATATAATAGCCGTTTACCTCAATCTGCAGGTTGGTGGGGTGGATGCCTGTCAGGTCATAGAGCAGTCCGGCATTGAAACTCAGGTTTCGCTCAGGCATAAGCTGCTCGGATGGAGCTATGGTGGATCCGTCGCCCAGCAGTTCGTTCTCGGCAGGTATGCGTACGTCATAACCTCCTGATATCTTGGCCATAAGTCCAGGTGTGATACGGTAACGCATGGCCTCGCTGAATCCGGCGCTTGTCTTGCGCAGGCTTATATCCTCTACAGGAACGGTTACATAGAGGTTCTCATACTTGGTATCCATACCGTACCAGTAGTAACGGCCGGTGAGTGAACTTAAGAAACGCTGGTCAAGTGAACGGTAATCATAGGTCATGCCAACTACCCAGCTGCGCATACGGGAGTCAAAATCAACCTGTTTGCCCAGACTCTTTATCTTGATCTCGTCATTGGGACGGCCGTCGGCAGTCTGCAGCAATGAGTTGAATATCACAGAGTGGCGCTTGTTGATCAGATACTCGATATAGAGCTTGTTCAGCAGCGTGAACTTGGTGTTGTCAGAGTTGGTGGCATATCGGTTGCCGATAAGCTCTCCGCCATATACTGAAGGTGTGGGGTGTGCCTGCCCGTTCCAGTCATAATAGGTCTTGGCGGTGTCAATCATGTTGTATCTGGTATAAGCAAGGGCTGTTGACATGTCAAAGTCAAGACCCTCAATAAAGAAGTCATCCTTTACCAGTTTCAGGTTGAGCAGGTATCCCTGTGATTTGCTGTGGGCTTGACGGATATCGGTCTCAATACCCTGTATCTCATGGAACGTATTCACGTATACGGGTTCCAGCTCAACCTCATCAAACCACCATTTATGGGCCTTTATGCTTCCGCCCATCATTATCTTCTGGTATGCGTCATGGTCACGTTCTATGTTGAGTCCCTTTATGTATGGTGACTCCATTGTGTAATTGTTCTGGGCGTAAGTGTATCCGCCGCCTATTCCGTATACAAGCCCCAGTTTGCGGTCATTCTTTTTGAGTACGGTCTGGAAACGGTTGGTGTTGTATGACTCGCGCTGGTAGCTGGCGTCCAGATAACGCTCCGGATACTCCTTGATGACGATGTTGACCGCGCCGCCCATGGCCGATCCGCCGAACTTGGCCGGAACCACACCCTTGTATATCTCTATGCGGTCTATCATATCAACCGGGATATCGTTCAGGTCAACAAAATCAGACTGGTCTGCCATAGGAGTCTCATCAATGAAGAAACCTATGCGCTTGCCCTCAAGACCGCGGACAGACAGTCGTGAGGTGCTGCCCAGACCACCTGTGGCCCTGATTGTAACGCCTACTGTCTTGGCCAGTATGCCCTGGACGTCACTTACCGTACCCTGCAGCTGCTGCATGCTGATTACGGTAATAGGCATGGCCTGCTCACGCAGTATCCTGGCCTGGCTTTTCTCCGATATTATTACCTCCGATAAGGAGAGGTTCTCTGGCTTGAGTCCTATATCGTTTGATTTGGCTCCTTTGTCGGTGCTGACTACCTTCTCTGTAGGATTGTAACCCAGAAACTGTACCTTAAGGGTATATGTCCCTTCGGGCACTCCGGTAATGCGGTATACGCCATCCATATCGGTTATTACTCCTTTCTCAAGTTCCTCAATATAGACGGTTGCGGCAGGGAGAGGTGAGTTGTTGTTTATGTCATAGACTGTTCCGACTATGTTTATGTCGTTATTATCGGCCCAGACACTATTGAAAAAGCAAATTGCCATCAGGCAGGCCGCCATCTTGCGGCGCAGGTTTTTCATCTTTCTTTTCATTGATATTTATGTTCCTGGTTCATTTCAATTTCCGGCCGCAAAGGTAGAGGCGCACAAATGCCCCTACAATACCATAAAATGGTGATATTTTTTATTTGCAATCCGATTGCAAATGAAAAGTCATACCTTTGTGCAGTTAAAAACAGAAGGCTTTATGAATCCCATTGTTACAGCATTGATGATACCGTTCCTGGGCACGGCTCTGGGATCGGCGTTTGTGTTCTTCATGAAAAAGGATATGCCTGACCTGTTGCAGAAGATCCTGCTGGGATTTGCATCGGGCGTTATGGTGGCCGCATCCGTATGGTCGCTTCTGATCCCGGCTATGGATATGGGTACCGGTACAAAAGCCGTGATTTCACCCACGGTAGGTTTGCTGGCAGGTTTTGCGTTCCTTCTGCTTATTGACTATGTAACACCGCATATCCATCCGGTGGGAGGCCCTGAAGGCCCTGAGAGCCGGTTGTCACGCACCACCAAACTTGCACTTGCGGTTACCATACATAACTTCCCTGAGGGTATGGCTGTGGGCGTAGCCATTGCCGGAGCTCTTACGGCTGATTTCAATATGGCAGGCGCACTGGCCCTGTCACTGGGTATAGCCATCCAGAATGTGCCTGAGGGCGCAATCATATCCATGCCGCTGCGTGCTGAGGGTAATAGCCGTTGGAAGGCTTTCGGAATAGGTGCCCTGAGCGGTATTGTAGAGCCGATAGGCGGTGCGCTGGTGCTGTTGCTGGCATCGGCAGTAATAGGTATAATGCCGTTCATGCTGGCATTTGCCGCCGGAGCGATGCTCTATGTGGTCATAGAGGAACTGGTACCGGAAACATCCAAGGGAGATCACTCGAATCTGGGTACCGTAGGTTTTGCCTTGGGCTTTGCGCTGATGATGGTGCTTGACGTGGTATTATCCTGATTTGTCAGGATACGGTCATCGGGCCGGAATCACCAGATTGAGACGCGTTCATTACGGGGGATAAAAAGTTTGTCCCCCTCTTTTATGCCGAATGCATCATACCAGGAATTGACGTGGGGTAGGATACCGTTTATGCGCCAACGACCTATCGGATGGGGATCTGTATTTGTCTGGTTACGTATGGCTTCATCCGTTATATTCTCACAGAACAAATAGGCGTGTGCCAGGAAAAAACGCTGATCGGGCGTAATGCCGTCTATCGTAGGCAGATTCTCTCCTTTTGTGGCATTCTTGTATGCAGTCCAGGCTATCTCCAGACCGCCCAGGTCGGCCAGGTTCTCACCAAGGGTCAATTGGCCGTTGGCATAAAATCCTGGTAACAGTTCAATGGCCGAAAAGTAATCTGCCAGTTTCCCGGCGCGTATTGTAAACTGCTCTGCATCCTGCTCAGTCCACCAGTCTCTCAGATTGCCGTCCTTGTCATAAAGTCTGCCCTGATCATCGAATCCGTGTGTAAATTCATGGCCTATGATAGAGCCTATGGCCCCATAGTTGTAAGCATCATCGGCTTCCATGTCAAAAACGGGTTTCTGTAGTATTCCGGCGGGAAATACAAGTGCGTTTATGGATGGGTCGTAGTCTGCATTGATGGTTTGGGCATACATTTCATCATACCAATCCCTGCGGTTTACGGGCTTGCCAGCTTTCTTGCTGATATTATTGCTGATATTGAACCTTTTGCATTCCAGTACGTTCTCAACGTAAGACTTGGCGGGGTCTATCATAAGACCGCTCATATCCGTCTGTTCATCGGGATAACCTACACTGAATACCATTGTATTCAGCTTTTCCAGAGCGTTGTTTTTTGTGGCGTCACTCATCCAGTCCAGGGCCTCTATATGGCTTGCCATAGCTGTTGAAAGGTTCCTTATGAGCTGGAGCACCCGTTCCTTGTATTCTGCAGGGAAATACCTTTTGGCATATACTATTCCTACTGCTTCCCCAATGTTTATGTCCAAATCCTCCATGACAGTCTGGTCAATGTCATTCTGACTCCTGATTCCGTTCATGAAACGTTCCATGAAATCAAAATCCTGAGCCACAATCCTGCTGTCCAGATATTTTGCTGTCTTTGAAACAAGGAACCATTCCATGTAATCCCTGTATTCATCAAGTGTAAGTGCGCTCAAGAGAGAGTCCAGACCGGCAAAATATTCAGGTTGGCCTACCACCAGTTCCTGGAAATACCGTGAACTCAGGCCATATCCGTTAATCCGTTCCTCCAGACGTATGTTGGGATAGTCGTTCTCAAAATCGGAAAGTGAGACTTTATTGTAGTTGTTTAATGGTTCGCGCAATTCGGTGTTGGAACGGCTGAATCCTGCCAGATCTCTCTTTACGTGCATTATGTTGTTCATTTTTCCGGCGGCCTCATCCGGGCTGAATCCCAGCATTTGCAACATCTTTACGATATGCTCCATGTATGTATTGCGGGTCCTGGTATTCTCGTCATCTTTACCTATGTAATAATCCCTGCTTTTAAGAACCATGTCCAACTGGCTTATTTTCAGGATATTATTGGTGGCGTCCATGTGGTCTGTAAAGTATGTTGTCTTCATGAACATGGATTCTAGACTTGAAGCCAGCCTTATCTCTATGTTGAACAGGTCATCCATGGTCTGAGCCTGTTCCATCTCTCTTATATATACCATTATCGGCTCCGCTCCGTCCGTGTTGCGGCGGACGGTATCGGTACCCAGAGCGTAGAGGTCACCCAGTTTCTTCTCAACGGAACCAAGCGGATAACTGCCGTCCTTAAGGTCTTGAAGCATATCAATTATGCGTGTTGAATTCTCCTGGAACAGTGCTTCTATTTTACCGTAACTCTTGAATGTGTCAGGAAGGGTGTTCCTTCTTTTCCAACCGCCGTTGGCATACCGGTCAAAATCATCTCCGGGTCTTACGGAGGTGTCAAGGTCATCGTTGCAGATAGCGGAGTAAGGTGTATTGAGGTCTTCTTTATCAATCGTATCCTGACATGATGTAAAGAATAGGGGACTCAATGACAGGGTGTAAAGAACTGTTTTGACGTTCATAGGACTATTGGATCTGAAAGTTTATTATCACACCGCGAAGATACTGACAAAATGCTGTTCTTTTATATATAAAGGTGGCAATTTGTAAGTGGTGAAAAATTTTTAGTGATAAAGTGATATTTTCTTGCCAAAATGTTTTGGTGTATAAAAAAGAGTGCTTAAATTCGCGGCATAATTAGCAAAAACAAGAGAAATGGCTAAAGGTTTGGTCTTTGTAACCAATAATAATCAGAATAATAATCAGAACCAGAATAATAATCAGGTTTTGATGATTACTTCTTTTGGCCAGCGGGAAAGCTAATCATTAAGGAATATAAAGAACAAAACATAAAAGACTGGTCAATTTGATCAGTCTTTTTTTTGTTCCAGACACTGAGACGAATAAATAACAAAAACAATTAATACTATGTGTGGAATAGTTGGAGTATTCAAGATCAAGAAGCAGTCAGAGAAACTCAGACAGCAGGTATTGGAGATGAGTAGAAGAATCCGTCACCGCGGTCCGGACTGGAACGGTATATGGTGCGGCGGATCTGCCATTCTGGCTCATGAGCGTCTCAGTATCGTGGACCCTCAGTCAGGCGGCCAGCCGCTGTTCAGTGAGGATCGCCTTCAGGTGCTGGCCGTTAACGGTGAGATTTACAACCATCAGGCAATACGCCGTGAGTATGAGGGCAGATATACATTCCGCACAGGAAGTGACTGCGAGGTTATCTTGGCACTCTACCGTGATGCCGTAAGGGCGGGCGGCAGTCAGGAGGACTTTATCCGCATGCTTGAGAAACTGAACGGCATTTTTGCATTTGCGCTCTATGATGCCGAGCGTGACGAATACCTGATAGCACGTGATCCCATAGGTGTCATACCTCTTTATATAGGTCATGATGCACAGGGCCGCGTATATGTGGCCAGTGAGCTTAAGGCCCTTGAGGGAATCTGCACCGAGTATGAGCCGTTCCTGCCGGGTCATTTCCTGAGCAGCCGCACCGGAATGGTGGAGCGCTGGTGGACCCGTGACTGGTTCAAGTATGATGCGGTGAAAGACAACGAGGCCAGTGTAGAGGAGCTTCATGACGCACTTGAGGCAGCCGTAAAGCGTCAGCTTATGAGTGACGTTCCTTACGGAGTGCTGCTTTCTGGCGGTCTTGACAGTTCTGTCATATCGGCCATTGCCAAGAAAAACGCTGCCCGCCGCGTTGAGACCGATGACCAGCAGGAGGCATGGTGGCCCCGTCTGCACTCATTTGCGGTAGGTCTTAAGGGAGCCCCCGACCTGGCCAAGGCCCGTGAGGTGGCTGAGCATATAGGTACCGTACACCATGAAATCAACTATACAATCCAGGAGGGTCTGGATGCCATACGTGACGTGATCTATTTCATAGAGACCTATGACGTGACCACGGTACGTGCCAGCACGCCTATGTATCTCTTGGCCCGTGTAATACGCAGCATGGGTATAAAGATGGTGCTGAGCGGCGAGGGAGCCGATGAGGTATTTGGAGGTTATCTCTACTTCCATAAGGCTCCCGATGCCAAGGCGTTCCATGAGGAGACCGTCAGAAAGCTCTCCAAACTGCACCTTTATGACTGCCTGCGTGCCAACAAGTCACTGGCAGCCTGGGGTGTTGAGGGCCGCGTTCCGTTCCTGGACAAGGAGTTCCTGGATGTTGCGATGCGTCTGAACCCTGCAGCCAAGATGTGCCCCGGCAAGGAGATTGAGAAACGCATAGTACGTGAGGCTTTTGCCGATATGCTGCCCGAGAGCGTTGCATGGCGTCAGAAAGAGCAGTTCAGTGACGGAGTAGGATACAGCTGGATTGATACCCTGAAGGAGATTACAGCTGCTGCCGTAACCGATGAGCAGATGGCTCATGCTGCTGAGCGATTCCCCATCAACACTCCTATGAACAAGGAGGAGTATTACTACCGCAGCATATTTGAGGAGCATTTCCCCAGTGAGTCTGCTGCCAAGTGCGTACCCAGTGTTCCAAGCGTAGCTTGCTCTACTGCCGAGGCTCTGGCATGGGACAAGAGTTTCAGCAAACTGAACGATCCCAGCGGTCGTGCAGTCAAGGGTGTTCATGAAAACGCTTACAAATAAGCACTTTGAATGTCGGTTTGCTGCATTAAACATTTTTTTAATGTCATTTTGAAGAAATTTATGGAAGATCGTTTTCAAATTGCAACAATAATTGCTACTTTTGCATCGTTTTTGAAACATAAAGACAAGCAAAAGCATGAAAGTGTTGATAGAATATGGTTTCAGATATGCTCTGGAGGTTGGTTTCAATCCCAAGCGTAATGCCGGGAATAATAATTCCGGCAATTGGAACCGTTTTGTCAGAAGTACGGCTTTTCTCTCTCCAGCCGGGGAGTAAGCCCAAAGATAAAACTCAAACTTTCAATACAAACATAAAGGCTGGCCCGCTTGGACTGGCCTTTCGTCTTTAATAATTAAGAACAAAAACACTAAAACAACAATATTATGAGTGAACTTAGATTTGATGTGATACAGGATGCTTTCAAGAAGAAGGCAGCTGTAGTGGAGACACCCGCAGTGAAGACATCGGAATACTTCGGCGAGTTGGTGTTCAACCGTGACAAGATGCGCAAGTATCTTGATGACAAGACCTTCAAAGCTATTGTGAACTGCATTGACAATGGTGAGCCTCTGGATCGCAAGACTGCCGACGGTGTTGCTGCCGGTATGAAGACCTGGGCTATGGAGCACGGCGTAACACACGTTACCCACTGGTTCCAGCCGCTCACTGACGGTACTGCCGAGAAGCACGACTCTTTCATGGAGTACGATGGCAAGGGCGGTATGATTGAGACTTTTGACGGCAAAGCCCTGGCACAGCAGGAGCCTGATGCATCATCATTCCCCAGCGGTGGTATCCGTGCCACTTTCGAGGCCCGTGGTTATACTGCATGGGATCCCACATCACCTGTATTCATCCAGGATGACACCCTTTGCATACCTACAGTATTCATTTCATATACCGGTGAGGCTCTTGACTACAAGACACCTCTTAAGAAGGCCCTGAAGGCTGTAAACGATGCAGCTCTGCCTATCTGCCGCATGTTTGATTCAAAAGTAAAGAAGGTATATTCATATCTGGGTTGGGAGCAGGAGTACTTCCTGGTTGATGAGGACCTCTATGCCGCACGTCCTGACCTGATGCTTACAGGCCGTACCCTGATGGGGCATGCCTCATCCAAGAACCAGCAGCTGGATGACCACTACTTTGGCGCCATTCCTTCACGTGTTGCCGCTTTCATGCGCGACATTGAGATTGCCGGTTACAAACTGGGTATTCCTCTTAAGACACGTCATAACGAGGTTGCTCCTAACCAGTTCGAGCTTGCTCCCATCTACGGTGAGACCAACCTTTCAAATGACCAGAACCAGCTGATAATGAACGTGATGAACAGCATTGCCCGCAAGCACGGATTCGTAGTTCTGTTCCACGAGAAGCCGTTTGACGGAATCAACGGTTCAGGTAAGCACAACAACTGGTCACTTGGTACCGATACCGGCACACTGCTGCTTGCTCCCGGTAAGGATGCAATGGGCAACCTGCAGTTCGTTACATTCTTTGTAAACGTTCTGGCTGCCGTACAGAAGCACAACGATATCCTCAAGGCTTCTATCGCTACCGCTACCAACGCTCACCGTCTGGGCGCCAACGAGGCACCTCCCGCCATTGTATCAGCCTTCCTTGGCAAGACAATGACATCAGTGCTCAAGAAGCTGCTTGAGGTTCCGTCAGATACTCCTATCGAGATTGCCGGAAAGAAGGGTAAGTCAGTTGGTCTGGTTGAGATTCCTGAGATATTCGTTGATAACACTGACCGTAACCGTACATCTCCGTTCGCATTCACCGGTAACCGTTTTGAGTTCCGTGCCGTTGGTTCAAGCGCAAACTGCGCTGGTGCAATGACCGCTCTGAACGCAGCCGTAGCCGAGCAGCTGATTGCCTTCAAGGCCGATGTAGACAAGGAGATTGCAGCCGGTAAGGCCATGAACATAGCTATCATGGATACCCTTAAGCCTATCATCAAGAGCATTATCGATGTCGTTTGCTTTGACGGTAACGGTTATACCGATGAGTGGAAGGCTGAGGCTAAGAAGCGTGGCCTGGATACCCTGACCAACGTTCCTGAGATGTTCAAGTCATTCACCACTCCTAAGGCAATTGAGCTCTTCACCAAGCTTGGCGTTTACACTGAGAAGGAACTTGAGGCCCGTAATGAGGTCAAGTGGGAGATATATACCAAGAAGGTACAGATTGAGGCCCGCGTAACCGGTCGTATGGCTATCAACCATATCATTCCTGCCGCTCTTGCATATCAGACCAAGCTGCTCAAGAACATCGATCTTATGAAGGATGTTTACGGTGACAGCTTCAAGGATATGGCCGGCGTAAGCATGGGATTCGTTTCCAAGATATCTGAGCTTGTAAATCTGCTCAAGAAACAGGTTGATGATATGATTGAGGCCCGCAAGGTTGCCAACAAGATCGAGGGTGAGTATGAGAAGGCTATGGCTTACCATGAGATTGCCGAGTCTCTCTTCCCGCTCCGTAAGACAATTGACAAACTTGAGGAGATCGTGGACAACGATATGTGGCCGCTGCCCAAGTACAGAGAACTGCTCTTTATTAACTAATAATTGAATATTTATCTTCGCTTCGCTCCGGAAGATGGGAGCGAAGCGGAGATTTATGAAAGCGGTTTGTAAGTTAGATACATTTTTACAGATAGTACAAAGTACAACAATATATGAAAAAATTCGGTTTATACGACCCTCAGAACGAACATGATGCCTGCGGTATAGGTATGATGGTAAACCTTAAGGGGGGAAAGACACACCAGCTTGTTGACAGTTCACTCACACTGCTTGAGAATATGAAGCACCGTGGTGCCGAGGCTGCCGACAACAAGTCGGGCGACGGAGCCGGAATCATGTTACAGATACCCCATGAGTTCATTCTCCTGCAGGGTATTCCTGTACCTGAGCGTCTCAGTTACGGAACAGGTCTCGTGTTCCTGCCCAAGGATGAGAAACTGCGTGGTCAGTATCTGGACATTATCCGTGAGGAGGTATCCAAGATGGGACTTGAGCTCACCAACGTACGTGACGTACCTGTGAACAGCAATATCCTGGGTGAGGCTGCCCGTGCAACTGAGCCCTATACTGTACAGATTTTCGTTACCGGCGCATCAGAGGCCGACGGACTTGAGACCAAGCTCTACAAGATCCGTAAGCATGTTGAGCAGAGGATCGATAACCGTGATTTCTACATTGTATCACTTTCATGCCGTATCATAGTATATAAAGGAATGCTTACCTCCACGCAGCTGCGTGAGTACTATCCGGACCTTAGCAGTCCCTTCTTTACCAGCGGCTTAGCCATGGTGCATTCCCGTTTCAGTACAAATACATTCCCTACTTGGTCTCTTGCACAGCCTTTCCGAATGCTGGCTCACAACGGTGAGATAAACACCATTCGCGGAAACCGCGGCTGGATGGAGGCTCGTGAGAGCGTGCTCTCATCAAAGGCACTGGGTGATGTGAGCGATATTCATCCTATCGTTCAGCCCGATATGAGCGACAGTGCGTCATTTGACAACGCACTTGAGTTCTTTGTACGTTCAGGCATGTCTCTGCCGCACGCAATGGCTATGATGATCCCTGAGTCTTTCAATGAAAAGAACCCCATCAGCGATAAGCTCAAGGCATTCTACGAGTACCACTCAATCCTTATGGAGCCCTGGGACGGACCTGCAGCCATGCTCTTTACCGATGGCCGTTATGCAGGTGGTATGCTGGACCGTAACGGTCTGCGTCCCGCACGTTATCTTATCACCGATGACGGTATGCTTATCATGGCATCTGAGGTAGGATGTATCCAGGTCGATGCTGCCAAGATAGTTGAGAAAGGTAAACTCCAGCCCGGTAAGATACTCCTTATAGATACAGACAACGGTCAGATATACCGTAACAATGAGGTTAAGGATGCCCTGGCCAGCGAGCTTGACTATGCAGGATGGCTCAGTGCCGGACGTGTTGAGCTGGGTAAGCTCAAGAGCGGCCGTAAGGCACCCAATGATGTCCAAGACTATACAAGACGCTTAAGGGCGTTTGATTATACACGTGAGGATATTGACCGCGTTATCGTTCCTATGTGCCAGACAGGCCAGGAGCCTCTGTCATCAATGGGTAACGATACCCAGCTGGCGGTTCTTTCTGACCGTCCCCAGCTGCTGTTCAACTATTTCCGACAGCAGTTCGCACAGGTTACCAACCCGCCTATAGATCCTATCCGTGAAGAACTTGTCATGTCACTTACCGAGTACATCGGTGCCGTTGGCATGAATATCCTTACTCCCAGTGAGGGCCACTGCAAGATGGTACGTCTGCCGCAGCCGGTTCTTACCAACACAGAGCTTGATACGCTCTGCAACATCCGCTACAAGGGATTCAATACAGAAAAACTTCCTATTCTCTTTGAGAAATCAAAAGGCGCCAAGGGTATGGCCGATGCCATCCAGGATCTCTGCAAGAAGGCAGAGCAGTCTGTTGACGCCGGTATCAACTACATAATCCTGAGCGATCGCGGCATTGACGATACTCATGCTGCAATTCCTTCACTGCTTGCCGTAAGCGCCATTCACCACTACCTGGTATCAATCCAGAAGCGTGTACAGACTGCACTTATCGTAGAGAGCGGTGAGATCCGTGAGGTTATGCATGTGGCTCTGCTTATGGGCTACGGCGCAAGTGCCGTCAACCCCTACATGGCATTTGCCGTAATTGATGACCTGGTTAAGAAGGGTGAGATTCAGCTTGACTACGAGACCGCTCAGCACAACTACATCAAGGCCGTTGACAAGGGCCTTAAGAAGATACTCAGTAAGATGGGTATCAGCACCATACGTTCTTACCGCGGTGCCAAGATATTTGAATCAATTGGTCTCAGTCAGGAGCTTCTGGCCAAGTATTTCGGTACAGCATCATCAACCGTAGGCGGTGTTACGCTTGACGGTATCTGCAAGGATGCAGTACGTATGCAGGAGCAGGGATTCAGCAAGGCTGAACCCGATGATGTCCTCCCGTTCATCGGTCAGTATGCATTCCGTAAGGATGGTATACGTCATGCATGGACACCTGAGGCCATCTCAACACTGCAGCTTGCAACCCGTCTGGGAAGCTACAAGAAGTTCAAGGAGTTCTGCTCAATCGTGGATGACCGTCCCGATCAGCTGTTCCTACGTAACTTCTTCAAGTTCAAGAGCAATCCTATATCAATAGATGAGGTCGAGCCTGCCGAGAACATTGTAAAGCGCTTTATCGGAGCTGCCATGTCATTCGGTGCCATCAGCAAGGAGGCACATGAGGCTATAGCTCTGGCTCTCAATACTCTTGATTCACGCAGCAACACCGGTGAGGGTGGTGAGGACAGCGAGCGTTTCCACACTGATGTGGACGGCGTATCACTGAGCAGCCGCATCAAGCAGGTAGCATCGGGCCGATTCGGTGTTACAGCCGAGTATCTGGTCAACGCACAGGAGATTCAGATCAAGGTGGCTCAGGGTGCCAAGCCCGGTGAGGGCGGTCAGCTGCCCGGCTTCAAGGTGAACGAGATAATTGCCCGTACACGTAACTCAATTCCCGGAATTTCACTGATTTCACCTCCTCCTCATCACGATATCTATTCTATCGAGGATCTGGCACAGCTCATATTTGACCTGCGTAACGTTAACCCCAAGGCTAAAATCAGCGTCAAGCTGGTTGCTGAGAGCGGTGTAGGTACAATCGCAGCCGGTGTGGCCAAAGCCAAGGCTGACCTGGTTGTAATATCAGGATCTGAGGGCGGTACAGGTGCATCACCTGCCTCTTCAATCCGTTACGCCGGTGTATCTCCCGAGATAGGTCTTGCCGAGACACAGCAGACTCTGGTTCTGAACGGTCTGCGTAAGGAGATTGAGGTTCAGGTTGACGGTCAGCTCAAGACCCCGCGTGACGTCATATCAATGGCTCTGCTGGGTGCCGGTGAGTTCGGATTCGGAACAGCTCAGCTCATTGTATTGGGTTGCTTGCTCATGCGTAAGTGCCATACAAACGCCTGCCCTGTAGGTGTTGCCACCCAGGATCCCGCACTCCGTGCCAAGTTTCGCGGTCACAGCCAGTACCTTGTAAACTACTACATGTATATGGCAGAGGGCGTACGTGAGTTCCTGGCCGATATGGGATTCCGCAAGTTTGAGGATATCATAGGCCGTACAGACCTTATTGAGATAGATACCACCAAGTTCAACGATAAGACACGCGGTCTTGACTTCAGCCGTATGCTTACCAAGATTGACGGTGAGCTCTATAAGACCGAGGACCAGAAACATGACCTGAGCAAGGTGCTTGACCAGAAGCTCATCGATGCATCGGCCGATGCCATCGAGAAGGGCACCAAGGTTGAACTTCTGTATGATATAATCAACACTGACCGTGCCGCAGGCGCAATGCTGTCAGGTGCGATTGCAAGCAAGTACGGACATGACGGTCTGCCCGATGATACTATTAACGTCAGGTTCAGTGGATCGGCAGGACAGAGCTTTGGCGCATTCCTTATGAAGGGTGTAACCTTCAAACTGGAAGGTGAGGCCAATGACTATGTAGGCAAGGGCCTTTCAGGTGGCCGCATCGCAATATGCCCGCCCGCTGAAAGCAAGTTTGACGCATCCGAGAACATCATTGCAGGTAACACCATCCTGTATGGAGCTACCAGCGGAGAGATATTCATCAACGGTCGTGCAGGTGAGCGTTTCGCTGTACGTAACTCAGGTGCTACTGCCGTAGTTGAAGGCGCAGGTGACCACTGCTGCGAGTATATGACCGGCGGTCGCGTGGTTGTACTTGGTACTACAGGACGTAACTTCGCAGCCGGTATGTCAGGCGGTCTGGCTTACGTCTGGGACAAGAACCATGACTTTGACTACTACTGCAACATGGATATGATTGAGCTTGACCTGATTGAGGACAAGGCCGGTCGTGACGAGTTGCACGGACTGATTGAGAAGCACTACAAATACACCGGCTCAGCTCTGGCAAAGAAGATGCTTGACAACTGGGAACAGTATGTAGGTGAGTTCATACAGGTTACTCCTATCGAGTACCGCCGTATCCTCCAGGAGGAGAAGATGAAGGCGCTGCAGCAGAAGATTGATAACGTTCAGCGTGATTATTAAACTG
>Ga0265298_10005065_pt1 | contig 16648 bp, 14 predicted proteins | sample AusTroGonzalo_MG_3_FD_193486 | JGI IMG/M metagenome (GOLD analysis project Ga0265298, IMG submission 193486) | Bovine rumen microbial communities from tropical cattle in Woodstock, Queensland, Australia - Gonzalo_01 | ecosystem: Host-associated > Mammals > Digestive system > Stomach > Rumen ... | reverse complement strand
CTGACGTATGCCAATGAACCGCATTTGACGCAAATGGCATGTACCTTCGTGACATCATCGGCAATAGCACATAAGGCAGGCATGGGTCCAAAGGGGATGCCTTTATAGTCCATGTCGAGTCCGGCAATAATGACACGGACCCCTCTGTTGGCCAGCTCGTTACAAACATCTACCAATCCCATGTCAAAGAACTGGGCTTCGTCAATACCTACCACGTCGATGTCGCTTGACAGCAACAGAATGCTGGCTGACGAGTCGAGTGGGGTAGAAGGAATGGCGTTGTGATCGTGACTTACCACCTCCTCGTCGCTATAGCGAGTGTCGATAGCAGGCTTGAAGATTTCAACCTTCTGCTTGGCAAACTGGGCACGGCGTAGACGGCGTATCAGTTCTTCGGTCTTGCCAGAGAACATGGAGCCGCATACTACTTCAATTCTTCCTGGGCGTCGTGCTTCGCCCGATGCTGGATATGTAATCATGCTGCAAAGATAATATTTTTTGGTGAAATGCGCACGCATTTCACCAAAAAATATTATCTTTGCACCCGAAATGGGCATATTATATATAGTACCCACGCCCGTGGGCAATATGGAAGATATGACATTGAGAGCTATCCGGATACTGAAGGAGGCCGATGTCGTACTGGCTGAAGACACACGTACTTCAGGCATTCTTCTGAATCATTTCCAGATTAAGCAGCATCTTTTGTCGCACCATAAGTTTAATGAGCATGGAACGTCGGCTTCTGTCATAGAACGCCTGCAGGCAGGCCAGACAGTGGCTCTTATTAGTGATGCCGGCACGCCTGGCATCTCAGACCCAGGTTTCTTCCTGGTTCGTGAGGCTGTCCGAGCTGGTATTGAGGTGCAGACGTTACCAGGTGCTACTGCCTTCGTGCCAGCTTTAGTGTCGAGTGGTTTGCCATGTGACCGTTTTTGTTTTGAGGGCTTTTTGCCACAGAAAAAAGGACGTCAGACTAAGTTGCAGTCACTTGCTAATGAAGAACGTACGATGGTGTTCTTTGAGTCGCCTTATCGGGTACTTAAGACATTACAGCAGTTTAGTGAGGTGTTTGGATCGGATCGTCAAGTGAGCGTGTGTCGTGAAATCTCCAAAGTTCATGAGGAGAGTGTGCGAGGCACATTAGCAGAAGTTATTGCCCATTTCCAAGCGCATGAACCTCGGGGCGAATTTGTTATTGTAATAAGTGGAATAAATAAATGAATATGAAAAAGATTGTATTTTACCTCGCTGCCTTCGTCGCAATGATGTCGGGATGCGGTCAGAAAACTGATAACACAAAGGATTTGGCTATTGCGCAGCAGCGTGATTCGTTGGAGAGCATTATCCAGCAGAAGGATAATGAAATCAATGATATTATGGGTACGATGAACGATATTGAAGCGGGATTCCGTGCCATTAATGAGGCTGAACAGCGTGTTTCTGTAGCTCGTGAAGTGGAGGGCGTGTCTTCTACAGAACGTATTCGCGAGAACATGCAATATATCCAGGATGCTATGCAGCAGAATCGCGAGTTGATTAACAAACTACGTAATCAGGTCCGTCAAGGGTCTGTCAAAAGCGAACAGCTGAAGCTAACAATTGATAATCTGACTCGGCAGATGGAAGAGAAGGACGCCCAGATTCGCCAGTTGCAGGCTGAACTGCAGGCAAAAGATGTGCAGATAGGTGAACTGACAGAAAAGGTGGAAGACCTCTCTAATAATGTGAGTACGCTGCGTGAAGAGACTACTCAAAAGTCGCAAACCATTTCTACTCAGGATAAACAACTGAATACGGCTTGGTTTGTTTATGGTACGAAATCGGAACTGAAAGAGCAGCATATCCTTCAGGATGGAAAGGTGTTACAGTCGAACTTCAATCGAGAATACTTTACCAAGATTGATATCCGTGTCGATAAAGAGATTCGTCTCTATAGTCGTTCGGCCAAACTGCTGACCTCACACCCTGCTTCCAGTTATACGTTGGAACAAGATGCCCAGAAGCAGTATGTGCTTCGCATCCAGAACCCTCAGTTATTCTGGTCTGCCAGTAAATATCTTGTTGTACTTGTCAAGTAATCCCTCGCGCGTACATAAATATATAATATATGTTGTCGTGTCTAGCAAGGCATGATGCACTATTAGAACGCTCCTTTTGGGTATATTTATTCGCAAAATACTTGTTTTTCGTTAATTAAATTGCGTTTTTTTAGAAAAAATTAATGAAATCTTTTGTGATTTCCTTTTTATTTCTTATTTTTGCAGCCAAATTGCACAAAATGTTAGGTATTTAAATGCCAGCATAGCAAATTGTAAGTGATAATCAATATTCACAAACATTTATATAATTAATAATTAAAACGAGAGAGATTTATGAAACAAAGATTAACAATGCTTCTGGCTGCGATGCTCCTGATGGTAGGAACAGCGCTGGCCCAGACCAAGGTTAATGGTACTGTTATCGCTCAGGAAGACAATGAACCCGTTGTGGGGGCAAGCGTCCTCGTAGTAGGAACGAATATTGGTACCATTACTGATGCCAATGGTAAGTTCTCGCTGACGGCTCCCGCTGGTAAGAATACTTTGCGTATTACTTACGTAGGTATGGAGCCCATTGAGGTGAGTGCTCGTCCTAACATGCGTATTATCTTAACCAACGACCAGAAGGCTCTTGATGAGGTGATTGTCGTAGGTTACGGTACACAGCGCCGCGAGGCTAAGACTGGTTCTATCACGTCGATAAACAGTGCTCAAATTGAAGACATTCCTGCTATTTCAGTCGACAAGATGTTGAGTGGTAAAATGGCTGGTGTGATGGTAACCCAGCAGTCGGGTCAGCCTGGTTCGTCATCAGACATCCGTATCCGTGGTACCAGTTCTATTAATGCAGGTAACCAGCCCCTTTATGTAGTAGATGGTATTGCCATCATGACAGGTACATTGACTAATGGTGGTGATGATGACATGGTGAATGGCACAAACCCGCTGTCGATGATTAATCCTGATGACATAGAGTCTATTACAGTGCTGAAGGATGCTGCTGCTGCTTCTGTCTATGGTTCACGTGCTGCCAATGGTGTGATTCTGATTACCACTAAAAGTGGTAAGGAAGGTAAGAGCCATTTCACCGCACGTGTCAAGTATGGTATCTCAACACTGGCCAACGACAATGACTATGGTGTGATGTCAGGTCAGGAACTGTTAGAGTACCAGCGTGACGCAGTTCGTAATGCTGGTAAGGATCCTGATAATCCCACAGTGGGTGCTTCATACTATCGCCCATACGAGTTGCTGACCCGTGACCAGACCAACTGGATGGATCACTTCACTCGTCAGGGTAAGATGCAGGAGTACGAGATTAATATGTCGGGTGGTACTGCCAAGACAAAGTACTACAACTCACTGTCTTATATCAATCAGGAGGGTATCTACTATGGCGTGGGCTTCAATCGTTTCTCTGCCCGTGTCAATGTTGACCACGAGATTAATAAGTGGCTTAAGACTGGTGTTCGTACCAATGCTGGTTATAGCTATACAGAGGACGTTCCAATGCAGAGCCTGTATTATAGCAACCCTGCCTTCGCAGGTATGACCATTCTGCCTTGGACTCCAAGATATGATGAGAATGGCGACTTCAATTCGGCTATTCCTGAAAACTCTAACTCGAACCCACGTGCTACTGCTGCCTACGACGATCAGTGGCAGAAGAAGTACAATTTCAACGGTAGTTTCTATCTGGAGTGGAAACCTATCAAGCAGTTGACCCTGAGAACCACCAATGCAGCAGAAATCAGCTCCACAGAGAGTCGCCGCTACTGGTCTAATGAGGCCCACAACTACGCTGCAGGTTATCCGAAACTGCAGACTATTCAGGCTCAGTATCGTAACTTGACAACTTCTAACACCATTACTTATCAAGATACTTTCTTCGATAAGCATAACTTGCGTGTTCTTGGTGGTCAAGAAGCAAACAAATATCACTATTGGATGGTTTGGGAAATGTCTGACGGCTTGAACCCACAGATTCCTTACCACGTATCAGGTATTGCTGATGACATGCAGGTAGAGGACTACCAGATGACTCGCACCATGATGTCTTGGTTCGGTATTCTGGATTATAACTATGACAACCGCTACTACTTCCAGGCCAGTATTCGTACCGATGGTAGCTCGCTCTTTGGACAGGACTCTCAGTGGGGTACATTCTGGGCACTCGGTGCTTCTTGGAACATTCACAATGAGAAATTCCTCCAGAACCTGAACTGGATCAATACTTTGAAACTGCGCGCCAGCTATGGTGTTAATGGTAATAACAATATTGCTGTTTACCAGCAGTATGGTACATATACCTCTACAGCTTACAACGGTGGTACAGGTCTTCGTCCTTCTACTCCTGCCAACCCCAAATTGTCTTGGGAGAAGAACTACACATGGAACCTCGGTCTTGATTTCCGTTTCCTGAAGATACTTTCTGGTAGCATTGATGTTTACAGCCGTAAGACAACCGATATGCTGCTTGACAAGGCCTTGTCGTACACCTCTGGTTTCGCAAGTGCTACTACAAACATCGGTTCAATGCGTAACTCGGGTGTTGAGTTCCAACTCGATGCTCAAATCATTGACAAGAAGGATTGGAAATGGAGTGTTGGCTTCAATATTGCACACAACAAGACAGAGATTCTGGAACTTGCTGGTGATGAGATGATGGCTTACTCTGAAGACTCACGTCTGCGTCACATCGTTGGTGAGAGCCTGTTCACCTTCTGGCTGAAAGACTACGCTGGTGTGAACCCCGTCAACGGTGAGGCTTTGTGGCGTACTGAGAGTGGCGAGCTTACTAACGACTATAATGCTGCTGCTTATGTGAAGAGTGGCAGTCCTGAACCAACCTATACTGGTGGTATCAATACCAACATTTCTTGGAAAGATCTGACTCTGAGTGTTGTAGGTGAGTTTAAGGGTGGTAATAAGGTACTCATCATCGAGAACCGTTACCTGCAGTCGGATGGTAACCAGATGTCAATGAACCAGGCCAAGAGTGCCCTGAACTACTGGAAGAAGCCTGGTGATACCGGTTGTAACCCCAAGCCTATCGCTGGTAATGCTACCAATTCTTATAGCTTCTCTTCAAACCGCTATATCGAGAAGGGTGACTATTTCCGTATCAAGGATGTGACACTGTCTTATAATGTGCCACGTTCGCTGATTGGCAAGATTGGCCTCCAGACCGTTAAGGTTTATGGAAGTGCTCTTAACCTCTACACTTTCCACGACGTAAACTTCTGGGATCCTGAGCGTGGTGCTGATGGTATGGGTTATGGTATTTATCCCGTATCAAAGACATTCGTACTTGGTCTTGACGTAACGTTCTAATCATCATTCACATTTTAAAGAAGAATTAAGCAATATGAAAAAGATATTATTTGGACTTGCACTGACACTTGTGGCTGGAGTATTTTCATCCTGCAGCAAGTTCTTGGAGGAAGAGCCCAAGATGAAGCAGAGTAATGAGATTACCTTTGCTACTTACGATGGTCTTGATCAGGCTACGCTTGGACTCTATTCGATGATGCAGAGTGCTTCATGGTATGACGGTCAGTTCATCCTGCAGTCAGAGTTGCGTGCCGGCAATGCCAAGAACCCTCTTTCTATTCCTGGCTCTGGCCGCTATCGCAATGATACTCAGTGGAACTATAGTGAGAGCAACACCAGCAGTTGCTGGGCATACGCTTACTATACGATTGCACGTTGCTGTAACGTGATTACAAATCTGGAGGGTAAAGAGTTCCAAGGACATACCCAGCAGGATTTGGACAATTTGAAGGCTGAAGCACTGTTCATGCGTGCCCTCTGTCACTTCGATGCTGTTATCACTTATGCTCAGCCTTATACACAGGCTGGTAGAGATGCTGTCGGTGTTCCTGTTATCACGAAGACTGAGATTGGTCAGCCACGACGTAACACTATTGGTGAGGTTTATGATCAGATTCTGAAGGACCTGACCGAGGCTGAGAGCATTATTGCTGACAACTATACCCGTTCAGACATCAGCGACAAGACTGCTGCTGCTACCAAGCCTGCTATCCAGGCTCTTCTGTCTCGTGTTTACCTCTATATGGGTGAATGGCAGAAAGCAGCTGACTATGCTACTAAGGTTATTAACAGCGGTAAGTATTCACTGCTCAGTGGCGATGCTTATATCGACATGTATTCTGCTCAGACTGCTCCTGCCGGAGGTGAGATTATCTTCCAGCTGTTTGGTAGCAACAAGAACGAGTATTGGGATGAGTCAGGTTGGACTCACCTGCCTTACATCACAAGTTGGGGCAATGGTAACGATGGCTCGGGCGATGTTTGCGCTACCATGGATCTTGTTAAGATGTATGAGGAAGGCGATATCCGTCTGAACTTCTTCGAAAAGAACGAGAACGACTACCTCATTACCAAGTACAAGGGTAAGGAGGGTGGTGTACCCCGTTGGACCAACGTACCCATTCTGCGTATCTCTGAGATGTATCTGAATCGTGCAGAGGCTATTGCTAATGGTGCTTCTGTTGCAGGAGTCAGCGCTCGTGGTGATTTGGAGGCTATTGCCAGCAAGCGTGGTGCCACCGTTCCCGCACAGTTCAACACATTCGACGAGCGTCGTAAGGAGCTGATGTTCGAGGGACATATCGTTTATGACTATGCTCGTACAGGCAAGGATCTCGTCCGTACTGACTTCGATGGCACAGTTAATAAGGACATCAAGGCAGGTGACTACAAGTGGGCTATGCCTATTCCTAAGCATGAGAGGGATGCTAACCCCAACTGTGATCAAAACATTGGTTATAATTAAGAGAATCGATAATCAGAAAAATTGAAAATATACAATTATGAAGATATTTAAATTAACATACGGACTGATTGCTGCTGCTGGTTTGATGCTGGCTTCATGTGTCAAGAACGAGTTGCCTTCGTTCAGTGACGGTGATGCTTTCGTAGCTGTTCAGACAAGTACAGCATCTGTAGCTGAAAATGCAGGAAAAGCAATTGAAATTCCTGTCCTGTTGACTTCTCTGAGTGGTATCTCTGGTTCTGTAGACTTTGTCATTGAGGCTGATTCTGTACATGGTGCTGTAGAGGGTGTCAATTACAAATTAGGTAATGCATCAAAGACTCTGACCTTTACCAAGGATGCTCCCTCTCAGAGCATTATCATCGAACCTATCGATAATAATACTTTTGGAGGTGACGTTAAGTTTACTATTACGCTGACTAATGCCCAGGGTGCAACTCTTGGTGCCAGCAAGACATGTGTTGTAACTATCTCTGACGATGAACACCCGTTAGCATTCATCTTAGGTACATTCTCTTGTAAGGGTGAATCTGGATTTGGTGGTGACCTTGATTGGGAACTGACCATTGAAAAGGATGCTAATGATTTGTCTAAGGTTTGGATTGACAACATGGTTCCTGGTGGTAGCTCGTTGAAGGTTTATGGTACGGTCAACGATGAGAAGACTGAAATTCATATTCCTGCCGGACAGGATATCCACGCTACCTCTTCTTACGATTGTAAGCTCCGTGCATTCTATGGCTATAATGGTGAAGAGGAAATCACCACTGGATATATCACTGGTACAATTGCTGCTGATGGTACTATTACTATCCTTGATGACTTCGGAAGCTATGCATACAATAAGGGTACGACAACCGGTGCTGGTTGGTATGAGTATGTCCTGGGCAATTCTGTTTGGACCAAGAAATGATAATTTTTAAAAGTATATAAAAATGAAGAAACTTATATATAGCTTAGCATTGGTAGTCCTTGCTCTTACGAGCTGTAACAAATGGGACGACCCTCAGACAGAGAACTATGGCGTAGGTCCTGAGGTTGCTGTTACTATAGCCTCAGCAATGCCTACTGACTCAGCTTTCACAATTCAGATCACTCCAGCTGCAGAGGCTACTTACTATGCTTACGTTATTAGTACAGCCCCTGCTAAGGTTGATTCTGCAACTCTGATTAAGGGTGGATATAGTAACTCTGTATTGAAAGTTAGCGAGAAGGCTTCTTTGACTATCAATGTCAAGACTGCTGAACCTAACACGACATACTATGTGTATGCTTCGGCTTGTAATGAAAAGGGTATAGTTGGTAAGTTGGCTTCTGCTAGCATTAAGACCAGCGACACAGGTGCTCCAACGCCAACAGCTGCTCAGGCATCTGCTGCTAACAAGGCTTATCTTGTACAATTCAACCAAGCTATTCTTAGAGGTGAAGGCAAGGTAACTGCTGTTTTCTACAAGGAGTATGATTTTGAGAACCCTGTACAGTCAGAGAATGTTGATGTTCAGATTAATGGTAAGGTAACTCAGCTTACTGCTGTTGATGCTCCTGCTGGTGCTTTTGTGCTCTTCTCATGGGAAGAGGGTGCCTTCGTGGATGCAACAGGCAACGCTTGCGGTGCATTTACTTCAGGTGTAAACCCAGAAGGTGAGACTGTCGAAGATATCTTCCAGGGTCTGTGGCTCCGTGTTCCAACTGCTGATTGGGCTATTGCTGACAGTAATGTTGCTCCTGCAACTGGTGCTTCAATTGGTGATTGGACTGAATTCACAGGTACTATTACGATGCCGTTTGACATCTTTGCTATTGCTGAAGATGCCGAAGATGGTGATATAGCAGTTACATACAAGGGCGCAAGTCGTACTACAATTTACAACTTGCCTGCTGGTAAGTATGCTGTATCTGGAAAGACTATCTCATTTGTTCTTCCTTCAGAACCTGTTAAGGGTGACATTATCTCTGTTTCAGTGAAAGAGGGAATTGCATTCGATGTTTATGGCAACCCCAATAGCTCTTACTCTTCAGAGAAGGTTGTTTGGAAGTATGTAGGCTTTATCCCAACAAAAGAAAATGTATTGGGTACATTTAGCTACTTAATCGATATTGAAGGAACTCCTTATGATTTAGGTCAATTCACTATTGAGGAGTATACAGGTGAAGATGCTAAACCTGGTGATGTCGTGATTAAGAATCTTTATATCCCAGGATCTGAAATCTATGGTACTTATGATTTGGATGCTTACACATTGTCAATCGATCGTTATCAGCCATTAGGTATTCTTAATGATGAGAAAGAAGGTGACTATGGTGTGCTGACCTATAGTAAGGGCGGTTTAAGTGCAAGTCCATTTGATATTAACCCTGACGGAACATTGACGTCTTCAGACTTCCTGTTGGCTGGTGCTGCTCCAGATTATTCAGCGCTGTGGTGGTACGAGATTCCTTCTAAAGCAACGACTACATTTGCGAAGGTTACAGCTTCTGCACCCAAGAGAGCTTCTCTTGCTTCATCGAAGATTGCTAAAAAAAGAATCAATGGTGCTGCAAAGAAGAATTTCAAGCTTTATCGCAAGTAAAATCTTCTAAATATCAATCCTCTTTTTCTTCATGCACTCCCTCACGGGGAGGCATGGGGAGGAAGAGGATTATTGGCTTAAAATACAAAGGATAAGTAATAATGATGAAAAAGACTATAGCTTTCTTGGCTATAATGGCCTTGACCATAGGTGTTGAAGCCAAGGAAGTCAACCAGCAAACTGCATCAACTAAAGCTGTCCAGCTGATGGAAAGTCGTATTGATGGTTTTAATGCTACGGTGTCATCGGTAACTCCTGTGGAGTACGAAGGTCATCGCGCCTACTATGTGGTACAGTTTGCGCCACAGGGTTGGGCACTTATCTCAGCTGACGACACATCGGCACCACTTATCGGTTATTCACCAACAGGTGATTACCCATTTGAGAACATGCCGGATAATATGAAGGGACATTTGGATGGCCTGTGTAAGCATATTATCGATAATATAGCAGAGGTAACCCCACATACAGGATGGAAGACCGTAGATGGTCGCTCGCAAAAAGTGCAGAGACGAGCCAGTTCTGACAAAGTGGCACCTCTGATTACCGTTAATTGGAACCAAAATGGTTCCTATTGGAAATACTGCCCTGCAACAACTAGCGGACAGCATGCCTACGTTGGATGTGTAGCTGTAGGTATGGCTCAGGCTATGAGCGTAGCCCAGTGGCCGGATCATGCTACAGGATCGAAGAGCTATGACCATGCGACCTTTGGATGGCTCTCGGTGAACTATGATGAGGAGCCTGCTTACAATTGGGCGGATATCCTCTCAGGAGCCAATGGCAAAGACGATGTAGCCCGTTTGCTCTGGCATTGCGGCATGAGTGTAACAATGAACTACGGCCTGGATGGCTCTGGTGCCCATACATCTACTGTTGCCAATGCCTTGAAGAATTATTTCAAGTATCCTCAATCTGTAATCTACTATAATCGCGCGAACTATGAGGCTGCAGGAGGTGACTGGCAGGAACTTTTGGTAAGAGAATTGCAGGAGGGACGTGCTGTCGTCTATGCCGGAAATGATCCAGTGAAGAGTTACGGCCATTGTTTCAACCTTGATGGTTGGGATGGTTCTTTCTTCCATCTCAACTGGGGATGGGGTGGTCATGGTAATGCCTATTTCGGACTTGACGGTCTGAAGGATGCTGCAATGGATATGAATTACACATCGGGACATGAAGCCGTTATTGGCGTGCGCGCTCCATCAGAATATCCTATGGACATTATCTTATCTTCGACCAAAGTAGATGCTACAGCTGCTGTAGGTACTGTGGTTGCTGATGTAATCGTGGAGAGTGAGGCTACCAATCCCACATACTCTTTTACAGTAAAAGGTCCTGTGAACCCCATCACTCATAAGGCAACTACACCTCCTTTCGAGGTAAAGGACATGCAATTGGTGACAACCAAGGACTTGTCGGACAAAGCGGGTAAGACACAGACGTTCTCTATTACAGCAAAGAATAATGAGAATGGTCATGAACTGACACGCGACTTCACTATCAGCATCGTTAGTTCGTCTGGTATTGTCAGCATTACGGCTATTGATGCCGCTGAGACTTCTTTCTATACGATTGACGGTCGTCAGTTACAGACTCCCCAGAAGGGTCTTAACATTGTTCGCCAACGTTCTAACGACGGTAAGATGTCATCCCGTAAGGTAATGGTTAAGTAATAATAACAGATATGAGAAAGATAATTGTCTTACTATTGTTAGTTACCGGTGCACTGACAGTCAGCGCACAGAAGTATAGTCCCAATACCAAGTGGCCTTATGTCTATGAGAACTTTACAGAAGGTACCATCTTCTTTGATGGAAACAAGAAAACTAAGGCTCAGCTAAATATACACCTGTGGGGTAATAAATTGCATTACCTATCGAATGAAGGTCGTATCTTCACTTCTGACGACAAGGATGTCATCCGTGTGGAGATAGGCTCTGATGCCTATATCTACAGCGATCATAAGTTGGTGCGTATCGTTGCCGTGGATAAGACTAATCTGCTTGTGGAATTAACTAAGGCCGACTTTGATGCCCTTTTTACCAGTACTGGTGCGTATGGCTCCAGTCTGAACTCTTCGTCATCGCGCGACCTGTCATCACTTGACCTCGGAGGTATGGAAAATTCTGAACTTGGGCTTATGTTACAGGAAAAGAACGATGGTCGAGACATTCCTTTGAAGAAACAGTATTTGTTTGTTCTTGGTGGCAAGCAGATTGAAGCCACCAAAAAGAGTGTCGAGAGCGTACTGAGTGCAGATGGTCAGAAAGACTGGAAGGACTTCCAAAAGCAGAACAAGATTAAGTGGAAGAATGAGGAAAGTCTCAGTCAGGTACTTACTTTTATTAGCAGTCACATGTAGGCCGATTCTGCCTCATTTGATGATTCATAAATCGGGAAGCAATTCATTAGAATGCTTCCCGATTTACTTTTTACCGCTTGTCCTTAAAGAACTGTTGCATCAGTTGGCGGCATTCGTCTTCGAGGATACCACCTACAACGGTACATTTGGGGTGTAGGGCATGGGGAGCGTAATCGGAAAAGCCACGCTTTTCGTCGCGACAGCCATAGACGATGCGGGGTATCTGACTCCAGCCTAAGGCGCCTGCGCACATGGTGCAGGGCTCTACTGTGACGTAAAGCGTACAATCAGTCAGGTATTTACCGCCTAATTCATTGGCTGCCATCGTGATAGCCTGCATTTCGGCATGGGCTGTTACGTCGTGCAGCGTCTCTGTCAGGTTGTGGGCACGGGCAATGATGCGGTCTTGGCATACGATGACGGCACCAATGGGTATTTCGCCTTCGTCGTAGGCGGCTTCAGCCTCTTGTAAGGCCTTGCGCATGTATATGTCATCTTTATTTTGTTGTTCCACGATGCAAAGATACGAATTTTTTTTGTATCTTTGCATCGTGGAATGGAAAATAATACATATTGACGAGACGGATTCCACGAACCAGTGGCTGAAGGATCACGGGGACGGTTCTCCTGATCCGTTGGTTGTCGTGGCTGACTATCAGACGGCTGGTCGTGGCTGTGGCACGAATACATGGGAGAGCGAACGGGGTAAGAACCTGCTGTTCTCAATGCTGATTCATCCCACAGACATCGCTGCTAATGAACAATTCCGGATTACGGAGGCTGTCTCAGTGGCGTTATGCCAGACGCTACAGGTATATATAAATAATAAGGTGGAGATAAAATGGCCTAACGATATCTATGTGGGCGACAAGAAAATCTGTGGCATACTGATAGAAAACCGGTTGCAAGGCAATACCATCAAGGAAAGTATTATTGGCATAGGATTGAACGTCAATCAAACGGCGTTTAAAAGTGACGCTCCCAATCCTGTTTCCATACGGCAGTTAACAGGTAGGGAAACTGACCTTAAGGAGTTGCTGCAGGCTTTCCTTCATGCGTTCGACGTCACCTACAACAGCAAAACAACTTGTTTTGCCTACAAAAGTATGCTCTTTAGGAGAGGAAAGTATGCCAACTACGAGGACAAAACAAGTTGTTTTGGTGCGACGCTGACGGATGTTTTGCCCGATGGAAGGCTTCTGCTCGTGGATAAGGACGGTCGGGAACGACTTTATGCCTTTAAGGAAGTAAGTTTTATTATATAAAAAGATTATGGCAAGATTTAAAAGAATTCTACTGAAGCTCTCGGGCGAGAGCCTGATGGGTAAGCAGGGTTACGGTATTGACCCTGAGCGTTTGAACGACTATGCGCGCCAGATTAAGGAAGTGAGCGAGATGGGTGTGCAGATTGGTATCGTCATCGGTGGTGGCAACATTTTCCGTGGACTGAGTGGTAGCCAGAAGGGCTTCGACCGTGTGAAGGGTGACCAGATGGGTATGTGCGCTACAGTCATCAACTCGCTGGCATTGTCGTCGGCTCTGGGTGCTGTTGGCGTGAAGAATAAGGTGCTGACAGCTATCCGTATGGAACCTATTGGCGAGTTCTACACCAAGTGGAAGGCTATCGAAGCTATGGAGGCAGGCTATGTGTGCATCTTCTCGGCAGGTACGGGTTCGCCTTATTTTACCACCGATACGGGTTCCAGTCTGCGTGGTATTGAGATTGAGGCCGACGTGATGCTGAAGGGTACGCGTGTGGATGGTGTCTATACTGCCGACCCCGAGAAAGATCCCACAGCTACTAAGTTTGATGCTATTACATATAAAGAGGTACTCGCGCGAGGCTTGAAGGTGATGGACCTGACGGCAATCTGCATGTGTCAGGACAATAACCTGCCTATCTACGTGTTCAATATGGACGTAGTAGGCAATCTGAAGAAAGTAATGGACGGTGAGGAGATAGGCACGTTAGTGCACAACTAATTGATAATTGACAATAGATAATTGACAATTAAGCTTCCTCGAACTCTACGTATTCGCCATCGGAGTCGTCGAAAATCTTCTTGTTTTCGCGCTCTTGATGGCGATTGTCTATAATGGTTTCGCCAGTAGCCGTTTGTGTGCGGCGGGCCTGTGACTGGAATTCATCTTCTCTTTGGGTTGAATAGGTGTCCTGGGATGAATGGACATTTTGAGCACTATGTGACTGCTGACGCTGGCTGTATTGCTGACGTTGGCGTCCCGTCTCAGTGCGCCGTTGCTGTTCTTGTTGCTCGGCTGCTTGTTGGACAGCTTTCTTGGCTTTCTGTATCGTACTGTAGATGCGACCTCCTATCAGGATGCCGATGAATACGAAAACGAAGAAAATAAATAGCACAAAACCTAGTATTCCTTTTAACATAGTATCTTTTACGATTAGTAGTTAGTAATTGTTGCTTGTCTAATAGTATTTATCGTGGATTATCGACAGGATGACGTACCACGCAATGATAGCTGCCAGTCCGCTTATGCCTAACAATAATAGCAGGGGAATGCAGGTGATCAGGAAGATGTATTTCACTTCGTTGCCTTTCCAGCCCCAAGTCTTGAACTTGAGGGCAAACATGGGTATCTCGCTAATTAACAGGTACGAGCTGATCAGTACGCCTGCCAGCATAATGTATAGGGCATAGGGTAGGGTGGCAATACGGTCGCCCAATCCAACAATAAGTGCTCCCCAGAACAGCGCGTTGGCAGGTGTGGGCAGTCCGATGAATCCCAAAGCCTGACGCTCGTCAAGATTAAACTTAGCCAGTCGTAAGGCAGAGAACGCTGCCATAACAAATGCTAAGTATGGTATAAATTGAGAATTGAGAATTGAGAATTGAGAATTGAGGAAACTGAACACAATGGCTGAAGGGGCAAAGCCAAAAGTAATGTCGTCAGCCAGTGAGTCAAGCTCCTTACCGATTGGTGACGATACGTGCAGCAGACGAGCTGACATACCGTCAAAGAAGTCGAAGACGGCACCAATAACAATAAACAGCAAAGCCATCTGGTAGTCACCTTGGAATGCCCAATAGGTGGCAATGCAACCTGATATCAGATTCAGGCAAGTTATCGTGTTGGGAATATGCTTCTTCATAATTGTCAATTATCCACTGTCAATTATCAATTACGCCAATTTGGCGATAACGGTCTGGTCGCCAGTAGTCGGCTGGCTCATGGTAACGCATGCACGAGCCGTGAGAGGCAGATATACATCTACGCGCGAACCTAATTTAATAAATCCTAAGTGCTCGTCAATATAGCACTCTTCGCCCTCTTTGGCGTAAGTAACAATACGACGCGCCAGAGCACCGGCAATCTGACGTACCAGAATTTCCTGACCGTCGGCAGTCTCAATCATGATGTCTGCATGTTCGTTCTCTTCGCTGGCCTTGGGCAACCATGCCTTATGGTAGTTGCCGTTGAAGTGCTTTACAAACTTCACCTTGCCATCGACGGGGAACCAGTTGGCATGCACATTGAGCGGACTCATAAAGATAGATATCATGAGTCGCTTGTCGTGGAAATAGGTATGTTCCTCCACGTCTTCCACCACCACAATCTTGCCATCAGCAGGTGCTACCACCAAATGTTCCGTATCGCCATTGAAATAACGGATAGGACAGCGGTAGAAATTAAGCATAGACAGCCAGATAAAGGCCCCGATACCGCAGGTAACAGGCATCACAATGTGACGGGCAATAGGATGAATAGCATCGAGGACAAACCATAGAACCAGATTGATGGCCAGTATGGCGAGTCCGCTATACCACAACTCGCTGGTGCCTTCACGATGTATTCTAATTTTCTTGAGTTTCTTTATTCTTGTTCCCATGAAAGGTGACTTAGTTTTATGTTCTGTAGTGCAAAGGTACGAAAAAAAGTGAAAAGTGAAAAGTGAAAAGTGAAGAATTTTGGAATTGACCTTAATAATTATGAATTTTTTTGGTTATTTCGGCTTTTCGTAGTATCTTTACACCTCAAAAACGATAAGAAGTAGCATTTACATGGAAGATTTCATACATTTGCACGTACATACATATTACTCAATATTGGATGGTCAATCGAGCATCAAACGACTCGTAGACAAGGCCATCGGTAATGGTATGCGAGGCATGGCCATTACCGATCATGGCGATATGTTCGGTATTAAGGAATTTCACGACTATGTAGGTGGCATCAATAAGGGACGTAAGAAGGAAGGCTTAGAGCCCTTCAAACCCATCTTCGGTTGTGAGATGTACGTGTCGCGCTATGGTTCGAAACTGCTGAAGGACGACAAGAAACATCAGGGTGGTTATCACCTTATTGTGCTGGCCAAGAATTATCAAGGTTATAAGAACTTGATTAAGCTGGTCAGCAACTCTTGGGTGGACGGCTTTTATATGCGTCCACGTACCGATCGCGAGGATTTGGAAAAATACCACGAGGGCCTGATTGTCTGTTCGGCGTGTATTGCTGGCGAGGTGCCCAAGAAGATATTGAATGGTGATATCGCTGGTGCCCGTGAGGCTATCGAGTGGCATAAGCGTGTGTTTGGCGACGACTACTATCTGGAGTTGCAGCGCCACGAGGTCAAAGACCCGACTATCCGTGCCAATCGTGAAACCTATCCAATGCAGGAGCAGGCCAACAAGGTGTTGATAGAGCTAGCTCGCGAGTATGGTATCAAACTTGTTTGTACCAACGATGCCCACTTTGTGGATCAGGAGAATGCCGAAGCTCACGACCATTTGCTCTGTCTGGCTACGGCTAAGGATTTGGACGACCCTACACGTATGCTTTACTCCAAGCAGGAGTGGTTCAAGACCCGCGAGGAGATGAACGACGTGTTTAGCGATGTGCC
>Ga0265298_10005064_pt1 | contig 16649 bp, 10 predicted proteins | sample AusTroGonzalo_MG_3_FD_193486 | JGI IMG/M metagenome (GOLD analysis project Ga0265298, IMG submission 193486) | Bovine rumen microbial communities from tropical cattle in Woodstock, Queensland, Australia - Gonzalo_01 | ecosystem: Host-associated > Mammals > Digestive system > Stomach > Rumen ... | reverse complement strand
CAAGACCGGCGCGTTCTTCTTCGGCATGAGCGAGGAGAACCTCGACAAGATTCTCGCGAAGCCGTGGATCGTCCCCGGCAGCGACGCGTCGCTGCGCGCGCCATGGGGTCCCCTGGGCGCGGACCATCCGCACCCGCGCGCCTACGCGACTATGCCCGCGTTCTACCGGCGCCTCCGCGCGCTCGGCGTCCCGCGCGAGCAGGCGGTCGCGCGAATGACCTCGGTCCCGGCGGATCGCTTCGGAATCTCCGGCCGCGGCAGAATCGCCGCGGGCGCGTTTGCCGATATCGTGGTCTGGAAGGAGGACGAGTTCGACGCCAGGGCAACGTATGTCGAGCCTCACCAGTTCTCCGGCGGCGTGAAGTCCGTCGTCGTCAACGGCGTCGTCACCTATGCGGAAGGAAAGTTCACCGGACAGCGCGCCGGCAGGTTCCTGGACCGCTGAGTTGTTTAGGAGGATTTAAATATGCACAGACCATTTGCAATTGCCGCTACCGTACTTGTGTCCGTGGCGTGTTCTGCCGAGACGGTCGTGCAGAACCTCAGCTGGACGCTCTGCGAGTATGCATCGATCGACGGGAACGTCCTTACGGTGGATGTTCCCGAGAGCGAGACGAACAGGAACTTCATGTGCAGCGCCACGCTCGATCTCACGCCTTTTGCGAACAGGGAACTCCATATCAGGGGTGTGGTGAGCGGCGAGAACGTAAGGAACGGGACGGACATCGCCTACTGCGGCTCGAAGTTCATGCTCGTCTACACGAACTTGCGCGACGGCAGCACGGTCCACGCCGAGAGTTCGCGTCCAAGCGGCACATTCACCAACCTTGAGTACAAGCTCGTCGACTTCAGCACGTGCTACGGCCAGCGCTCCGACACGGGGCTGCTGCGGTTCGGCTTCCAGAATGGCTGCGGAAGGTATTCGCTAGACCTGTCCACGCTGACATTCTCGGTCGAAGACCCTTTCTACCCGATCACCAACCAAAACTACGTTGTGTCGTATTCGCCGCGCATCCGCGTGGCCGAGCCGCTGCACGGAGTGATGTCGCCTTCGCGCGCAATGACGGAGGACGACTTCGTGACTTTGGCAGAATGGGGCGTGAAGCTGCTAAGATACCAGATGGTGGGAGCCCCGGCGTTTTCGCCTGACACCCAGACTCACGAGTCGTATCTGGAAGGTTCCTACGGTCCGTGGCTCCAAGGCAAGCTCGACCATCTCGACCAGGAGGTCCTTCCGATGGCTGAGAAGTACGGCATCCAGGTGGTGGTGGATCTCCACGCGCCGCCCGGCAAGGGCGGTTCGAGCGGCAACAACAGCAATGCGCTGATGCTGAACGACGATGTCTTCAAGGAGTACTTCGTCAACGCCTGGCGCGGAATCGCAACGCGCTTCAAAGGCCGCTCCAACGTCTACGGCTACGACCTCATCAACGAGCTGAACCACACCGGACACGTGAAGTGGGACTACTGGACGATACAGTCGCTGGCCGCTGAGGCGGTACGCGAGATCGACCCGGACGTGACGATCATCATAGAGTCGAACGGCTGCGACAGCCACGACGCCTTCAGGTACCTTTCCCCGCTCGCGATGGACAACGTGATCTACGAGGTGCACATGTACTCCCCCGGGACGTTTACGCACCAGGGCGTGAACTCCTCGCCAGTTGGATACGTCTATCCCGACGCAGAGCGAGGCTGGGACAAGGCCTACCTCGAGAACTGCTTCAGGTACGTGAAGGAATTCGAGCAGAGGCACCGCGCGAAGATATACGTCGGCGAGTTCAGCGCGATCGCCTGGGCCGAGGGGGCAGAGAAATGGCTCGCGGACTGGATCGACATAATGAGCTCCAACCGCTGGGACTGGACGTATCACGCCTTCCGCGAGTGGAACGGATGGAGCGTGGAGCACACGGCCTCGACCGTGAACGTCTACCAGGTTTCGAGCGACAACCCGCGCAAGCGGGCTCTTCTCGCTGGCATCAACGAGACGATGCCCGTCTACTCGGCATCGTTCGTCCGCGGCGGCAACGTGAGCGACGCGTCGAACTGGGAGGGCGGCGTGCTGCCAGACCTCGACCGCGCCTCGACGGTGGCGACATTCGCGGCGCCTGGCTCGTCCTGCACGCTGGACCGCCCGGTTGCGCTGCACGGGATGGTTCTCGGCGGAGGGTTCTCGTTCGCCGACGGGACGAACCGCATAGACCTCGGAATGAGCGGAATCCGCGTGCAGGACTCGTCCGCGACGAAGTCGTTCTCCGTGGGCGTTCCTGTGGCGGCGGGAATTGCCCAGGAATGGCGGTTCGGCACGAACACGGTGACTGATTTCCGAAAAACAGTGTGGCTCGACGAGGGCGCGGAGCTCGTCGTCTCTGGACGCGGCCGCGCGAACTTCCATGCGCCGGGAATAGGCACCAACGACGTGTTTCTCGCCGGATGCGCCGACCAGGCCGCGCAGGGCGACGGCGTCGTCGGAATCGTCTACTGCTACACGAACGACGTCTTCGGCACTGGCACGCTCGACGTTGACACGCGCCGCACGCAGCTCCGCCTCGTTGGCGACTTCACGTGGAACACGCCAGTAGTCACGCACAGCGACATGACCGACTGGGACCAGAGCGTCTATTTCGACGGCAACATCATTGTGGACGCCGAATGGAAGAACACGGAAAAGAACGCGCACCTGAACTTTGCGCGGGGGAAGCGAGTCGTGTTCAACAGGACGCTCAAGACGTCGTCGGCCTGCTACTGCTCGACGTCGGGCTCCTCCGGCATTGCCGAGGTCGTGTGCAACGCAAAGCTGGACGTCGGGGACCGCTTCAACGTCGGCAAGAACTTGGAATTCGTCTTGAACGCGCAGACAAACAAGCTGAACGGCAACTCTGGGCGCGTCGACGGCACCATCCGCTGTGGCGTTCCTTATGCAATCGCCGAGAAGAACGGGGCGGGCAAGTGGACGGAGCTCTTCGTGTTTTCCACGGGCGTCATCGACCTCGGCGGACACGACCAGGCGGCGGGAATCGTCTGCGCGAAGGGCGAGACGAATGGCGGCACGGTGACGAGCGCCGAGTCGGCAACGCTTCATCTCGTCGACAGCTACAAAGTCGACAGCTACGACAGCTGGGTGAAGGACGCGTCCGGGACGAAGGTCGCGGTGCCCGGCTACACCAATACGCTCGTCTACGCCGGATGCGTCACGCTTTCGAAGGAGGGCTTCTACACCAACCGCCTCACGCGCGCGAGCACCACGACGGGCGCGCTCGTCGTGAAGCGCGGCAAGCTGGAGTTCGCGCCGACCGCCTCGTGGACGAACGCGACGGAGCTCGTGGTGACAGGAACAGGAGTCTTCTCGCTCGAGGCGCGCACGGATGCGCAGGGTCCCGCGTTCTCGTCCGCGCTGACGATGAAGCTGGACTCGACGGCGACGCTGGAGCTCGGTTCGACGCTTGAGGCGGGTTCGTTCCTCGTCGGCGGGGATAGTCTAGGCAACGGATGCTGGGGCAGCGCCGAGGCGGCCGCGGCAAATCCGTCGCTCAACGTCCGCGTCCTGCCCAACCTCCTCGGCCCTGGGCTCCTTCGCGTGCGCCCCGCGGTGGCCGGCGGCATGAAGGTATTGTTCTATTAGTTCGCATCCAGCGAGCTGTCATAGCTCATGCTGCATGTTGATCCGCCTTCGTTGGCGAGATTTGGTATAATGTTCGGCATGAAGACTTCAATCCTCGCATTGTCGGCGCTCGTCGGAGCCATGTGCTCCGCGGCGGAGTTGTTCAACGGAAAGGACCTCTCGGGATGGACGGCCGTCGCCGACCACGACGTGACCGGCGGATATTCCGCGTCCGAGTCGACGTGGGCCGTCGTCGACGGCGCGATCCGCACGACCGGCACTCCGTTCGGGTACCTGCGCACGAAGCGCGCGGACTTCGCGGACTTCAAGCTGAAGCTCGAGTACCGCTGGTGGCGCGAGACGAAGCGTCCCAACTCCGGCGTGTTCCTGCGCCTCGCCTCCGAAACGGGGACGTTCATCCCGAAGTGCTACGAGAACCAGCTGGAGTGCAAGAGCGCCTGCTCGGTGTTCGCGCTCGGTGGCTCGGTGCTCGAGGGCGTCGCGCCGAAGAATCCGTACGATCCCGCGAACGCGCTCTCCGGAATCGCCGCGGCGCCTGCCAAGGCCCCGTCCGCGGAGAAGCCGTTCGGAGAGTGGAACTCGCTCGAGATCGAGGCAAAGGGCGACGAGATCGTCAGCAAGCTCAACGGAGTCGAGATGAACCGCGTGAAGGGCGTGAAGACCGCGAAGGGCGCGATTGCCCTGCAGTCTGAGGGCGGCGCTATCGAGTTCAGGAACATCGTCGTCGAATAAGGGAGGTCTGTCGTCATGGCGAACATGAAGGTTCTCGCGGCGGCCAGCTGCGCGCTTGTTGCGGCTGCATGCCTCGCCGAGATGGAGCCGGCGAGCCCCGAGTCGCAGGGCATGGATTCGCAGGCGATTCTGAACTGGATCGACGCGTGCGAAAAGACGTTCGACGGAGCGAAGGAAGGGCGCATCCACGGCTTCGTTATCGTGCGCCACGGAAAGACCGTCGCCGAGGGCAGCTGGCGTCCGTTCGACACGCTGAACGAGCCGCACATGCTCTATTCCCACTCTAAGAGCTTCACGTCGTCCGCCATCGGCTTTCTCGTCGACGAAGGCAAGCTTGACCTCGACGAGCGGATCGTCGACATCTTCCCCGAGTCGGTTCCGGCGGATGCTTCCGAGAACCTCCGCCAGCTCCGCGTGCGCGACCTCCTCACGATGAACGTCGGCAAGAAGGACCATCTCCTCCGGAATGGCGGCGACTGGGTGAAGGAGTTCCTCTCGAAGGATTTCGAGAAGAAGCCGGGGACGGGCTTCCGCTACGACTCCGACGCGACATACATGCTCTCGGCGATCGTCGAGAAGCGCACGGGTAAGAAGCTCATGGACTTCCTCAAGGAGCGCATGTTCGACAAGATCGGCATCACGTCCGCCTGGTCCACGACCTCACCGCAGGGCATCGCCTGCGGCGGCTGGGGCATGAACATGACGACGCGCGACATCGCTCGCTTCGGACAGCTCTACCTCCAGAACGGCAAGTGGGGCGACGAATACGTCCTGACGCCCTACTGGACTGCCCTCGCGACGATGCGCCACACGTGGAGCGGATGGAAGAACATTGGCGTGAAGGCGCTCGGCGAGGGCGGCGACTGGGAGCAGGGCTACGGCTTCCAGTTCTGGCGCTGCCGCCATGGGGCGTACCGCGCTGACGGCGCGGCGGGGCAGTACACGATCGTCGTGCCCGACCTCGACCTCGTTGTCTCGATCAACGCCGGGCTAAGGGACATGGGCAAGGAGATCAACCTCGTCTGGGAGCACCTCCTCCCCGGCGCGAAGTCGGCTCCCCTCGCCGAGGGCGAGGCGTTCGCGCGCCTGCGCAAGCGGCTCGCCGCGCTCGCGATTCCGCCGACTGCCGGCTCCGCCGCGGGGCTCGGGAAGTTCCTCGGCAAGACCTACGAGTTCAAGACGAACCACCGCGGAATCGAGTCCGTCCGATTCGACAAGGACGGCGATGTCATTTTCTGCGCGCTCAAGGTTCCCGCCGGCGAGCAGAAGATACCCGTCGGCGTCGGCGAGTGGAAGAAGGGCGAGATGCGGTTTGATACGATGGACTATGAAGCGCTCGCCGCCTACATCGGCGTCCACAAGACCGCGGCCTCGGCCGGAGTCGGCGAGGACGGAACGCTTCGCCTGCGCGTATACTTCACGGGCGACACGGGTCACATCGACGTCGCGGTGACGGCGGACGGCCGCGTGTCCGGCGAGTTCTTCGCGATGAACGGCACGAAGCTGGAAGGAAAGTAGCGCTCGCCGATTTGGTATAATGTGCACATGAAAGAATTGTGCCTTGCCATGTTCGCGGCGGCGTCCGCGATGGCGCTGCCGGCCGCTGAGCGCGACCTCTTCGCCGACACGTGGGACGCGATGGACGCGCTGGGGCGCAAGCTCGGCGACGCGTCGACCGTGCCTGCGCCGCGCAAGAAGCAGGTCGGGATCTTCTACTGGACCTGGCACCAGGGGCAGAAGGGACCCGTCCTCGACAACACCGAGCTTCTCGCCGCGGACCCCACGCTCCCGCAGCGTCCGAAGGATCCCAAGTGGGGCCTTCGCATGACCCACTACTGGGGCCGCCCTGCCTTCGGCTACTATGCTACGACGGACGCCTGGGTCCTGCGGCGCCACGCGCAGCTGCTCTCGCACGCGGGCGTGGACGTCGTGGTGTTCGATTCCACGAACGGCACGTTCACATGGATGGACTCCCTCTGGACGCTCGCCCGCACGTGGAGCGAGATGCGCGCCCAGGGCGTTCCGACCCCGCAGTTCGCCTACATGCTTCCGTTCTGGTCGGGCGAGTACCAGGCGACGAGCCTGCTGCAGCTCTACCGCGACCTCTACAAGCCGGGGAAGTACCGCGAGCTGTGGTTCCTCTGGAACGGGAAGCCGCTCGTCCACGCGTGTCCCGACCTGTTGCGAGAAAGGGCGAAGTCCGAGAAGACGCCGCCGGACGACCGACGCGACCTCGCGGAGATTCTGGAGCTCTTCACCTTCCGTCCGCTCCAGCCCGCCTACGCCGTGGGGCCGACGTCGCCCGACCAGTGGTGCTGGCTCGAGGTGTATCCGCAGCATCCCTACGGCGTCAGGCCGGACGGCTCCGTGGAGATGTGCGCGGCGGGCGTCGCTCAGAACCATTCGTGGAAGACCGGAAAGGGCGAGCGCGGCCTCGCGGCGATGAACGACATCAACGTTTTCGGCCGCGCCTACGTCGGACCTTCCGCCGACGAGCTCAAGCCGGGGGAGACGCTCCGCTTCGCGCCGGACCGCAATCCGCACCGCGGCGAGCCCAACCGCTTCCTCTGGGGCGACAACTTCGCCCAGCAGCTCGCCCATGCGCGGAAGGTCGACCCCGACTACATGTTCGTGACGGGATGGAACGAGTTCATAGCCGGAAACTTCGACGAGTGGCAGGGCAAGGAGGGCGCGTTCCCCGACCAGTATTCGCCCGAGTTCAGCCGCGATATCGAGCCGTCCGACGGCATCCTGCTGGACCACTTCTACTGCCAGTTCGTCGACGGCGTGAGAAGGTTCAAGGGCGTAAGGCCGCAGCGCTCCGCCGCGCAGGGTCCGGTGTTCCGCGACGCCGTCGGCGACGTCGACCGACGAGACGCGGACGGATACGGCACGACGCACTACACGGACGACACCGGACGCAACGACATCGTGGAGTGCTTCGTCTCGCACGACGCGGACTTCGTCGAGTTCACGGCGGAATGCGCCGCGGCAGTTTCGCCGCGCACCGACCCCGCGTGGATGCGGCTTTTCATTTCCGTGCGGCTCGACGCGAACGATCCCTCGCCACACTGGAACCACCTGCACTTCGTCGTCAACCGCGTGACGCCGCCCGACGACCACACGGCGGTGCTCGAACGGTGCCTCGGCGAATGGCGCTGGGAGGAGGCCGCGCGCGTAGCGATGAAGGTCGACGGACGGCGCGTCTCCGTGCGGATTCCGCGAAAGGCCATCGGACAGACGAACCGCATCGACGTGCGCTTCAAGTGGGCAGACAACACGTCCGGGCCCGGTGGCGACGGAAACATCCTCGACTTCTACCGCCACGGCGACGCCGCTCCGGACGGCCGCTTCCTCTATCGTTATTTCGAATGAATATGCTATAATGTGCAACATGAAAATCGATGAACGCTGCCTGCCGTACGCCGAGGAGATGAAAACCTGCGGCTATTGCGCCGAGGGCGAGTACCTCGCCGTATTCGGAATCAAGATCTGCGAGCTGGACGCGACGAAGCTCTACCTCTTCAAGGAGCAGAGCCATCGCGGACGCGTGATCGTCGCCTCCAAGCTGCACGTGAGCGAGATCACGGCGCTTTCCGACGACGAGCGCAATGCGTTCTTCGCGGACGTCAACCGCGTCGCGAAGGCGCTTCACGCCGTCTTCAATCCGACGAAGGTCAACTACGGCGCCTACGGCGACACGGGACACCATCTGCACTTTCACCTCGTGCCGAAGTACGCTGGTGACGAGTTCGAGTGGGGCGGCGTCTTCGCGATGAACCCCAAGCGCAAGTTCCTCTCGGATGACGAATACGTCGATCTGGTCGCGTCGATAAAGTCCGCGCTTTGAGCGATCCTCGACGGCACGGGCAGGCGGGCCGTTGCTTGCTGGCGAAATGCCGTCATGCCGTGCAGGGCGCGTGACATTGCGTTTTGGAGGAAACAGATGAAGGCAAGAACAGTTCGGGTTTTGCTTACCTTGTCCGTCGCGCTGGCGATGGTTGCAGGATGCGCGACGTCTGGCGGACGCGAGGAGGCTGTTGCCCGCGCGACGCCCGTCGCTCGCGCGACGCCTGTCGTCCGCGAGACGGCGACGATTCGCGTCGGGACTTACAACATAAGGCTGCAGCCGGGCGACACGGGGACGCCGAACGCGTGGGATGAGCGGAAGGCCGACATGGTGGAGCTGATCCGCAAACTTGACCTCGACGCTTTCGGACTTCAGGAAGTCTGCCCCGGACAGGCCGACTATCTCACGAACAGCCTGCCGCAGTATGTCATGGTTGGCGTCCACCGCGAGGACGGCATGCGCAAGGGCGAGGCGTCGCCCGTGTTCTACCGGAAGGACCGCTTCGACGCAGTCAAGAACGGCACGTTCTGGCTCTCCGAGACGCCCGACGTCCCCGGCTCGAAGTCCTGGGGCACGGCCTGCACGCGCGTCTGCTCGTGGGCGCTGCTCAGGGACAGGACGACCGGCAAGGCGTTCTGCTTTGCGAACACCCACACCGACCATGTCAGCGCGCTCGCCCGCAAGGAAGGCATGCTCCTCATCATCCGCAGGATGCGCGAGTTCGCCCCGGCCGGAACTCCGATCGTCTTCACCGGCGACCACAACTGCCGCGAGACGGACGAGCCGGCGAAGGCCGTCTCGAAGCTTCTCAAGAACGCGCTTTACGTTTCCGAGACGCCGCCCGAAGGGCCTTGGCGCACGTTCACCGGCTGGCGGTGGCGCGATCGTGAGTATCCCGCCGTCAAGGCGCTGGAACTCGCGCCGGACGTCCGCAACGCCCGCAAGGACTCTCCGCACGCCGACGAGGCGAGGCGCTGCGGATCGCGCATCGACTACATCTACGTCTCGGACGGAATCCGCGTCCTTTCCTATGCGACGCATGGCGACACGCGTCCCGGGACGGAGCTCTATCCGTCTGACCATTTCCCGGTCTCGGCCGTGATCGAGCTTCCCCGCGGACGGGACGCCGTCTTCTCGGTCTCCGCCGATCGCGCCGACTGCCTCTATGCGTGCGGCGAGCAGGCGACGTTCACGGTTTCCACTCCGCAGGCCGTAGGCACGGCCGTCGTGACGCTGGACGACTTCTCGACGAACGTCGTGGCGCGCGCGACCTTCGACCTTTCGAAGACGAACGAGTTCACGATTTCCGGCACGCTGGGCGAGCCGGGGTTCATGCGGCTGCGCGTCGGGGTTTCCGGCGGAACGAAGCAGAAGATCTACGGCGTCGGATTCGAGCCGGAGAAGATTCGCAAGACGAGTCCGTTGCCGGAAGACTTTGACGAGTTCTGGTCCGAGGCGAAGCGCAAGCTCGACGAGACGACGCCGGTCGACGCACGGCTGGAACGCGTCGACGAGCGCTGCAACGACAAGTGGGATTACTACCGGATCAGCGTCGCCTCCTACAAAGGGCGCGTCTGGGGCTATCTTTCAGTGCCCAAGGACGCGTCGGCGGAGCGCAAGTATCCCGTCCGCGTCGAGGTTCCCGGCGCGGGGAAGGGGAAGTGGGCGCACGACATGACGCCCGTGGCCGGCGCGGTCTGCCTGAAGATGACCGCGCATTCGTTTCCGCTCGCGTTCGACGACAAGGAGTTCCTGCGCCAGTACGCCGAACTGGAGCGTGAGGTCAGGGAGAAGTACGGCGTCTCCAACTACGCCGTCGCCGGACTCGGCAAGTCGCGCGAGGAGTTCTACTACTACCGCGCCTTCCTCGGAATCAGCCGGGCCGTCGACTGGGTCGTCGCGCAGCCGTGGGCGGACAAGACGCGCGTCACCTATAGCGGCGGGTCGCAGGGCGGGGGCTTCGGACTGGCGTTGCTGGCGCTGAACAAAAACTTCACGAAGGGGCTCCTGAAGGTTCCTGCGCTCTCTGACAACATGGCGCCGCTCGTCGGTCGGCGGAGCGGATGCGGTCCGTGCCACATCTTCGGCCAGCCGGAGGCGGACCGCGAGACGGCGATCAAGTGGGCGCCGTATTTCGACGGCGCGAACTTCGCGTCTCGCATCACGTGTCCGGTGCGCGTGCTCGTGGGCTTTGCCGACGACACGTGTCCGCCGTCGGCCGTGTACGCGACCTACAACGAGATCCGCGCCAAGGACCACGCGATCGTCCACGGCATCGGCATGGGCCACGGCTGCGACAAGAAGCTCGTTGCGCAGCTGGAAAAGTGGCTGTACGCCCAAGAGCGGCGGTGAGAATCATCCCATAGTAAGCCTCCGGCTTAAGAGAGTCCGGATAGGTCTGCGGACAAATACCGTCATTATCTCGTCTTGAAATGGAGTTACTGACGACTATCTGCCAAATATGGTGTGATACTTGTCAGTAAGTTTCATTTTGTGGTATAATATTGCCGTCAAACCGCACGAGGAGGGGTTATGCAGCTTGTCGGCAGAAAGAACGAGATAAAGAATCTTGAATGGGATTTGCAGAAGAGCGAGTCACAGTTTGTCGCCATCTATGGGCGTCGGCGCATAGGTAAGACATATCTGATTCGGGAGATGTTCTCGGACACGTTTGCATTTTCTCATACGGGGCTTAGAGGCGGTGACAAGAAGGCGCAACTTGCCGCATTCAGGAGTTCTCTTGTCCGCTTTGGGCGCACGAAGTGTCCTGTGTTGCGGAATTGGCTTCAGGCATTTGACGAGTTGTACAATCTCATTGCGGACGCACCAGGCGGAAAGAAGGTTGTGTTCATCGACGAGTTGCCATGGATGGACACGCCACGGTCCGATCTTCTTGTCGGACTAGAATCTTTCTGGAACGCCCGCGTTTCCGCTCGCCCGGAAAAGGACGTGTTTCTTGTCGTATGTGGATCGGCCTCGTCATGGATAGTAAAGAATCTGCTTGGCGACGTCGGCGGGCTCTATGGACGGCTTACCGACAGGATATGGCTTCGTCCTTTTACGCTGGCTGAATGCGAGACGTACGTGGAGCGACTTGGCCTTTCAATGTCGCGCCAGGATGTCTGCGAAGCGTACATGGTGTTCGGAGGCGTTCCGTACTATTGGAATCTCTTGCGGCCGGACATGAGTCTTTCGCAGAACATTGACGCCTTGTTCTTTTCGGAGCATGGTGCGCTGCGCGACGAATTCGGATTCCTCTATTCTTCGCTATTTCGGAATGCCGCCGACCATGTTGCAATCGTAGAAGCGCTTTCGGGGAAGAAGGTTGGCATGACACGCGAGGAAATCGCCGCCGCAACTGGACAGAAGATGGGGGGCAACTTCAAGACCCGCCTCGAGGAGCTGGAACAGTGCGATTTCATACGGCGCTATCTTCCGCCAGACAGAAAGAACAGGGGTGCGGTGTTCCAGCTCATGGACGCATTCACGCTTTTCCACTATGCGTTTGCCGCTTCTCGTGGGGACAGAGACGAACACCGCTGGACGAACTCGCAGCGGTCTGCCCGCATTGCGGCATGGCGCGGCATGGCGTTTGAGCGCGTCTGCCTCCAGCACGTTGGGCAGATAAAGCGCGCGCTGGGAATTGCTGGCGTCAGGTCGAGCGCGTATTCGTGGCGTTTTCGCGCGGACGGCGAAAATCGCGGTGCGCAGATTGACCTTGTTATTGACCGCGACGACGGAGTGGTCAACTTGTGCGAGATGAAGTATTCGTCAGAACCGTATGAAATCACCTCGGAGGAAGCGGAACGGCTGAAGAATCGCAAGCAGGCGTTCATTCGGGAGACCGGGACGCGCAAGACCTGCCGGACGACGCTTGTCACTTCCTCGGGGCTTAAGTCAGGCAAATACAGATGGACGGCAGAGTCGGAAGTATCGCTCGACGACCTGTTTTCGAACTAGTCCTTGCCGTTGAAAGCTTTGTCAGATTTGCCGCGCTCGCTCGTATACTAGTATGCTCACAAGGAGCGTCCGGCTTAAGAGAGCCCGGATAGGCCTGCGGCGGAGAGATTCGCCCTGCGATATTTCCGCAACAGGCCTGATTTCCCGTTCATAGGCCTGAATTTGTGGTATAATATTTTCATCGAAAGGGCATGTTGATAAATGCTGTTGGATGGAAATATGTCGCAGTGTGGGCAGTGGCGTCTTGTGCGTGAAATCGGACGTGGCGCATACGGCGTCGTCTATCTTGCCGTAGGGGCCGACGGCAGGAAGTCAGCCGTAAAAGTCTGCCGCCGTGCCGACATCGGCGACGAGCGCTACGCGCGCGAGCTGCGCGGGGCGAAGCTCTACAGCGCGATTCCGCCGCAGGAAGGGCTCGTCTGCATGCGCGAGCTCGCGGAGACGCCGTGGGGCTTCTATGTCGTGATGGATCTCGCGGACGACGAGTTTGGCCGCGAGTCCCCTACGGCGGAAGCCTATCGTCCGAAGACCCTCGCAAGCGTCATAGAAGGCGTGAAGGCGCTGCCGCTCGGCGAGTGCATGAAGCTTGGCATTACGCTCGCCAAGGGACTGGCCGAGCTTCAGCGGCACCACCTGTTGCACCGCGACATAAAACCGGGGAACGTGATTTACGTTGAAGGGCGACCCGCCCTCTCCGATCCGGGGCTTGTCGTCGAGGAGTCCGAAGCCGCCTCGCTCGTCGGGACGCCTGGCTATGTCCCTCCGGAAAACTTCACCGCCGCGGCTGGCGACGTCTACAGTCTTGGGCTGACGCTCAAGGCCGCGAGCTTTGGCAGGTGCGTCGAGGACCTGGACAAGGGGCCGGCTCAGGAAGCCGACACGGGCGCAAAGTTCTTCAATGCGTGGTGGCGCATCCTCAACAAGGCGACCGATCCGACGCCGTCCCGTCGCTACCAGTCCGCCAAGGCACTGTTGAAAGATATTGAAAGACTTAGCCTGAAGATTGCCTGTGCATCCGTCTTTGCGCCGCGCATTGTAAAAGCCGCAGCCGCGCTTGCGGCGATAGTCATCGTTGCTGTCGCGGTGAATTCAATAGTCTCCGGTCGCGTGTCCGGACTGTATGGCGTATGGAACGATGCGTCGGCGCGGTTTGGCGATTGTGGCGGCGTTGCCAGCGCAATGGCTGAGGTTTGGTCCATCACTCACTTGACATACGTCGGGAATAATCCAAATCTCAGGGCGGCTAAAAATGAGTTTTCGGACATAATTGAAAAGTCGAGAGGACATGCATCAAGATTTTTTGAACTAAGGAAGGTTGCAGAAGAAAAATACAAGAACGGACAGGACATAACGGGTGAGACGGAGGCTGTGAAGGCGATTATTGCAGATGAGGATGCTCTTAAGAAGCGTGTCTTGGAAATCATGCGCTCTATTTATGGAAAAGATTGGGAACCGTCACCAATGGAAAAACACAGTTTCGGATTGTAAACTGCAAACACGGCGGCGTTGAGTCGTATGTTCGACCTCGTTTGTCGCAAGCGTTGAATAAACTCATATAAACACACTTGATCGAAAACAGGTTTTATAGTTGGTGTCTTGATTGTCGCAATCCCTTGGTCATTCTACAGCAAACATTAAATCCCGCTTGTCAGATTCGCCGCGCTTGGTCGTATACTAGTATGCTCACAAGGAGCGTCCGGCAGAGAGAGCCCGGATAGGCCTGCGGCGGGAAAATCGCGCCGCGAAATTTCCGTCGCAGGCCTGATTTTTTGGTATAATATTGGCGTCTTAAGGGTGTGGGCAACCACGCTTGGACGGACAAAACAGATTTCCCGCGCGGGAAGGGTGAAGAACAGTAGCCTGGAACGCGGACATGGGACGCGTCAGATGGAAGCCTGAGAAACTATGCTTGTAAAGACGCACAGAAGGGATGCTGCCCTTGTCATGCAGTTTCACCTCCTTCGGTGTATCTTTACGGGCTCTCTCAGGCGCCTCTTGCGATGCATCGGAGGAGGTTTTCGTTTCCCGCCCCACCGATTACAAAACAGAGCGCAAGCTCTTAGGGAGAGTGACAAGATGTTGAAGTAAAACAAAACAGAAAGGAACGCTAATGAATGCAACACTGCTAAAGGCTACAATCGCTACGGCCATGATGCTTGTAGCCAATATTGGATGCTCTGAAGATGTCAAAGGCATGTCAGGATCTACTGATGCCAAAAAGCAACAGTCGGTAAAAAAAGATGTGAAAGATGAGTCCACAACGCAAATCTCCATCAAGGAACTTGCCGAGTCTGGCCCAGGGGTTTACAAGGTGAAGAAAGGCGAGAACAATGTATTTAAGTCTTGTGTTGTTGTCGGACAGGCCCGCATCAGCACTGTTCTTGGAGCCGGCAAAGGAGTGGCTACAGCCCGCCGCAATGCAAAATTGAAGGCGGAATCAGAATTCGTATCATGGCTAAAGACAAATACCTCAAGCGTTCGTTCTTTTGGCGATGAAGTGGAATTCATGCTTAAAGGTGATGGTAAGGATATGGCTGAGACTGGAACATCCGCTGAAACGAGCATAGAGACAATTACGGCCAGTGCACAGGGCGCAATACGCGGTTTGTCGCTAATTGGCAGTTCTCAGGATGCTCAAGCAGATGGATCAATGATGCTTACACAGGTTTACGCTTGGAAGCCCGACTATGCCAATGTTGCTGACCAAATTGAAGCTGCCATGAAACCTAGTCAGAAGCCATTAACAGCTGAAGCATCGAAGAAAACGGACGAGCAACCGAAGACGCCATCATCACCGATGAAGGCAAAAACGACAATCGCACCTGAAGCTGGTGAATTTCTTTAAGTTATGAAAACTACCACACGCATGCTTGTGGCGATGTTACTCCTTGTGATAACTGCCGCTCCCGCCGCTGATTGGCGGCGGGATTCCCCTCGAAAGGCGTCTGCGAGCGTTTCAATGACCAATGGATTGTGGTGCATTTCAGTAAGCTTTGCGCCAGTGACGTCATTTGATAAGAACAAGAACATCCTTGAGAATCAGCGGATGGCGCAGTCGATTGCAGAATGGGCGTTGCTTAAGGAACTCCGTGCGGAACCATTTCATGTGTTAGAGACCTCTGGACTACAAAAAACTGTATTCTACAGCGGCAAGAATTCCGCAACCGCCATATTTTCCGTCCCCGTGAACAGTGTTCGTCTTGTAGAGAGGAAAGAGCTAATTTCCAGTGACAGTAAGTTGAAGTCTTCTATGCCGACTTGGCCGGAAACTGTGACAAGTGTAAAAATTTGCGACAGCGAGATAGAAGCAATTTTGCGGTGGTATCCTTTCATTGTTGAGACCGGCGGGGCAAAGGTGCTTCACCTTGAAGATGGAAGGGTGCTTGTTGTCGCCATTGGCATGACGGATGCAGCAAAACCGGCGGTCTCTAGGCTGACTATTGCCGAAAGTAAGGCACGCGCGGCACTAGTTTCGAAGGTGAATGGTGTAAGGGTCTTAACAGAGACGCGATTAAGTGAGAAATCAGTTTCGAAGATTTCGGAAAAAGGTGAGGCGACATTTGAGGTCTCAGAGTCAACAGCATGTATTGAATCAAAGGCTTTAGGAGGTTTGCGTGGCCTTGAGATTGTCGGCACATGGGTTTTGAAGGACGAAAACATGTTTTGTCTTGCAATCGGGCGCATTGTAGCCGCTGACGAGTGGCATAGTTTGTTTCATCAGGTCAATAACTAACAAAGGAGTATTGTGTCAATGAAAAATATTCGTATTCTCGCGACATTGTTTGCCGTTCTTGTTCTTGCAGCTACAGCATCGGCGCAAAGTAAGGAACAGCTTGTTGATGTTGTAGCAACGGGGCATGGCTCAACTGTGCGTGAGGCGACAAAAGCCGCACTTAGGTCTGCGGTTGAAGCTGTTGTCGGCACTATGGTAGATGCAACTACACTTGTGCAGAATGATGAACTTATTGAAAATGAAGTATTGTCGTATTCCGCAGGTATGATTGCCTCTGTAAAGACGATAGGTGAGCCCAAGAAGTCGGCTGACGGCCTTTACACGGTAAAAGTTAAGGCCAGCGTCAAGAAAGGGCGGATAGAGGAAAAACTAAGGGCCGCGTCAGTCGTTAATGTCGCACTTGACGGTGCAGACCTCTTTGCGCGCATGACCGCAGCGAAGGACAACCTTTCCGATGCTGAGGCAATGATCAAGTCTGTTCTATCCAAACATATCAGTTGCATTGTTGCAGAAGCCGTTCCTGGCAAGAATGGGAAATCACCAATTGACTTTGATCCGAAGACCGGCGAGGTGTTCGCTAATGTCCGTGTAAGAATTGATCAAGCAAAATACACGCAATTTGCGAATGAAGTGATCGAGATGATTGGCCCAATGGCGAATAAGAAGATAAAGCTATGTGGCAAAGGGAGAGATGGGCGCAAGGGTGGAGATGATAGATACAAACCTGATGGATATGTTGAGTTCTCGTTTGA
>Ga0265298_10005062_pt1 | contig 16651 bp, 19 predicted proteins | sample AusTroGonzalo_MG_3_FD_193486 | JGI IMG/M metagenome (GOLD analysis project Ga0265298, IMG submission 193486) | Bovine rumen microbial communities from tropical cattle in Woodstock, Queensland, Australia - Gonzalo_01 | ecosystem: Host-associated > Mammals > Digestive system > Stomach > Rumen ... | reverse complement strand
CCTCAGCCAGACGATAAACGTTGGCCTCGCGAGCACGATAGTCACCACCCTTCACGGTGTCGTAGAACAGACGATAGACAGAGTCACCATCGTTCTGATAGCACTTGGCGGCGTTGATACCACCCTGGGCAGCGATAGAGTGAGCACGACGGGGTGAGTCCTGAATACACAGGTTGATTACATTGAAGCCCATCTCACCGAGTGAAGCAGCTGCAGAAGCACCAGCCAAACCGGTACCAACGACGATAACGTCGAGCTTCAGCTTGTTCTTCGGGTTTACGAGACGCTGATGAGCCTTATATTCCTTCCATTTCTCGGCCACTGGGCCTGCAGGAATCTTTGAATCTAATACTTTAGCCATAATCTTTTTCTGAATTAAAAAATTAAAAGATTAAATAATTAAAGATCTGCCTTGGGGCAACCTTCCATTTTCTTGCAACCTTCAGCCTTCTTGCAGGCTTCTTCCATTTTGCAGCAGTCTGCATCTACCTTGTCACAAGCATGCGGTTTCACACACTCTGTCTTAGGCTTGCAGCAATCTGGAGTAGCCTTTCTGCAGAGACTCGGAGCACAATTCAAGGCGAAGGCCAAAATCACAGCCAAGAAGCCCAGTGCGAGCAGCGTAACGTAAATGTTGCCAATCACACGCCAGCGGCAGAACCAAGTCTTCCCGCTCACACCCAGCGTCTGCATAGCTGACCAGAAGCCGTGAGTAAGGTGGAACCACAGAGCCACAATCCAGATGACATAGAGCACAACATAGACAGGGTTAGCGAAGGTTACCTTCATGAGCCCAAAGCCATCCGTAGGCGGAATAGGCGTTGCAATGTGGAACAACTCGGCAAACATCATATTATACCAGAAGTTGAACAGGTGAAGCAACAAGCCAAGGCAAACGATGATACCCAGAACAAGCATGTTCTGCGATGCCCATTCTACCTTTGCAGGCTTGTCAGTAACTGCGTAACGCTCTGAACCACGGGCGCGACGATTCTGCGCCGTAAGAATGAAAGCGTAAACAATGTGAACCACAGCAAGTGCGGCCAGGCCGAGCGTTGCAACAACAGCATACCAATTGGCGCCGAGCAACTCACAAATCATGTTGTATGCCTCACCGGAAATCAACGCAACAATGTTCATAGCACAATGGAATGTGAGGAACAAAATCAGCGCGATACCTGTAACAGACATCACAACTTTTCGACCAACAGATGAATTAAATAACCACATAATTGATTGAAATTTAAATATTTAATTATTATTAATGATTTTCGTAGTACCTTTTACTGCCTCTCAGCATCGGAATCGAATACTCAATAATAAGTACGCTCACGCGTGTTTTAGGCTACAAAAGTACTACAAAATAATGAAATCCGCAAACGTTTTCAGAAGAAAATAGCACAAAAATTTATTCTTTATACAAATTCAAAAGCGGAAAAGGTCGTAAAATAGAAAACTTTTTGTACTTTTGCAGGCATAACAATTATACCAATATGAAGGAAATCAAACGTATCGTCCTCACTGGCGGTCCCTGTGCCGGTAAGACAACTGCTTTAGTAAGAATCACCGAGTATTTTTCAAACCGTGGCTATAAGGTTTTCACCATCCCTGAAGTTCCGACGCTCTACAGTCTGGGTGGATGGAGCTACCTGACGCCAAACAAAGATCTCTACTATGAGGGTGAGCGTGCTATTCTGGAAACGCAACTGGCACTGGAAGACTCCTTCATGAGACTGGCTGAGACCTGCCAGAAGCCCGTACTCATCGTTTGTGACCGTGGTACACTGGATATCTCAGCCTATATCTCGCCCGAAATGTGGAACGACATCACGGCCAAGGCCGGTACTGACACAAATGCCCTGCGTAACCGCTATGATGCCGTGCTCCATCTGGTAAGTGCTGCCGACGGAGCAGAACAGTACTACACGACGGCAACCAATGCAGCCCGCTACGAACAGATGAACGAAGAGGGACTCCGCATTGCCCGCGAACTGGACAAGAAGGTCATCAAGGCCTGGACGGGACACCCTCACCTGCGCGTTATCAACAACAACGATGACTTCAATGCCAAGCTGAACCGCGTGCTGAAGGAAATAGCCCATGTCATCGGCGTGCCACAGCCTATTGAGGAAGAGCGTAAATACATTGTCGAGATTACTGGCGAACTACCCGAGTGCATCGAAAGCCTCATCACCCAGACCTATCTGGTGGGCGACCCGGGGTCTGAGATTCGTCTGCGCCGTAGGGAATGGGCTGGTAAGTCTGCCAATATCCTTACCACGAAGTCGCGTGTTTCCCAAAACGAAGAATTAGTCACAGAACGACAGATCAGCAATAATCTTTACGAGAGCATGCTGCAACAGGCAGACCCTTACCGTCATCCCATTCGCAAGCAGCGAAAGAGCTTCATCTGGAAAGGACAATATTTTGAGCTCGATTTCTACAAGGGGGCACTCGACGGTCTCGTCATTCTTGAAACCAAAGGCATACGTAGCCACGAAGACGTTAAATTTCCTCCGTTCCTCCGTGCTGTCAAGGATGTAACGGGCAACAAGGACTATTACAACTATACGATGGCACTGAAAAACTAAAAGATGGAACAAAACCATGAGTTACGAACGGCATGGGACTTTGTCGAACATACCGGTCGTAGCATCTTCTTGACGGGAAAGGCAGGAACGGGTAAGACCACGTTTCTGAAGGCCGTGGTGGAACGCAGCAGTAAACAGTCCATTGTGGTGGCTCCTACTGGTGTGGCCGCCATCAACGCCGGTGGCGTTACCATCCACTCCTTCTTCCAGTTGCCCTTCTCGCCATTTGTTCCTAACGCTCAGATTAAGAGCAAGTTCGACTTTGGAAAGGAGAAGCGGAAAATCATTGCTTCACTTGACTTGCTCATCATCGACGAGATATCCATGGTGCGCAGCGACCTGCTTGATGCCATTGATTCCGTCTTGCGCCGATTCCGCGACCGCTACAAGCCGTTTGGCGGCGTGCAACTGCTCATGATTGGTGACTTACAGCAACTGACACCCGTGGTGACAGCCGAAGACGAACGTATGCTCAGTCCTTACTATGACACGCCCTATTTCTTCGGTTCGAAAGCCTTGGCGCAAATCGACTATGTCACCATTCAGCTCGAGAAGGTCTATCGACAGCAGGACATCACGTTCCTTCAACTACTGAACCACATCCGCGAAGGACACCCTTCAGATGATGACATCGCTTTGCTGAATAGCCGTTGCATGCCCTCGTTCATCCCCAAACCTGAAGAGGGATACATCCGTCTGACAACCCATAACCAATTTGCCAATCACTACAACGAGTCGGAACTCGAGAAACTGAAAGGCTGTCCCGCTGTCTTTCAAGCCACCATCGAAGGGACCTTTCCCGAATACTCCTACCCCACGGCCGAAACGCTGACGCTGAAAGTCGGTGCCCAGGTGATGTTCGTCAAGAACGATCCGTCAGGCGACCACCGTTATTATAACGGACGCATCGGACATATTGTTTATGCAGATTCCAAAAAGGTATTGGTGCAGTGTCCTGGCGATGAAGAAACCATTGAGGTAGAACCCTTGGAATGGGAGAATGCCCGTTACACGCTAAACCCGACAACACGTGAGATTGAGACTGACATACAGGGCACCTTCCGCCAACTACCCCTACGGTTGGCGTGGGCCATCACCATCCACAAGAGTCAAGGCCTGACGTTTGAGCGAGCCATCATCGATGCCAGTCTCTCGTTTGCTCCCGGACAGGTATATGTAGCACTAAGCCGCTGTAAGACACTGGAAGGAATGGTGCTGGCATCACGCATTGAACGGCAGGCCGTCATCAGTGACCAACGTGTTGACAGCTATATTGAACGACAGGAAGAAGAGGCGCGCCGCAGCATTGAACAACTGCCCACGCTGAAAGATGAATACTACCGCTACCTGCTCATGGAATTGTTTGATTTCAAGGATATCCTATATAGGGAGGAATACCTGGGCAGACTGCTTATAGAGTTCTTCTATAACAGTTTTACTGACGTGGCCGAGCTCCACAAGCGAGCACTGGAGAGTTATCGACAGCAGGTGATGGACGTGGCCAACAAATGGCTTCTCAAGATCCAACAACTGACCATCAGCCAGTTGCACGAGACCGATTTTCAGGAACGTGTCAAGCGGAGTGCCGTCTATTTCGAAACAACGCTCGAACAACTGTTGTCAAAGCCGCTTACACTGGTCGTCGATGTGAAATCGAACAACAAACAGGCCATGAACCGACTCACCGAGACCTATGGCGACCTTAGACAGTCATGGCTCTCACGACGCTACCTGCTAACCCAGATAGCCGACAAAGGGTTCTCCATCAACACCTATCTGCGGCAAAAGCAACTCTCCATGCTTGACGCCATGGACGAACAGACGCTAAAAAATAAACGTGGTCGAAAAGCCAAGGGGGCTAAAAAGAAAGCCCAAAAACCTTGAAAACACCATACGGCAACTTTTTCTTTTGTCCAATTAAACGGACTTGGACGTACTATACAGCTTTGCCACCAAAGCACCACTAATATTATGCCATACACTAAAGATGGCACCTGGAATGGCGGCCATCGGGAATGCAGCGAAGTGGATGGTGGCCAACGAAGAAGCCAGTCCGGAGTTCTGCATCCCCACCTCGATGGAGATTGACGCACGTTTGTTGTGAGGAAGTCGCAACAAACGGCCAATGCTATAGCCAAAGACAAGTCCGCTGACATTATGTAATACAACAACCAGTATTACAAGCAGTCCACCGGTCAGCAAACGCGAGGCATTATGACCTACAACGATACAAACGACAAACGCTATCATCAACGACGAGAAAGCCGGCAGATAAGCCACAACTCGCCGGGTAAAGTTTGGCAGGTAGTGTTGAATCAGGAAACCTACCACAATAGGAGCGATGACCACATAGACAATACTCAGCAACATGCCAAACGTATCGACATCGACCAATGTATCTGCCATCAGCCATGTCAACAAGGGAGTAAGCAATGGGGCAAGGACTGTGCTGGTGGCTGTCATACCCACACTCAAAGCTAGGTCACCCTTGGCCAGATAGGTTATAACGTTCGACGCCGTACCTCCCGGACAACAACCAACCAGAATAACGCCTAATGCCAAATCTGCAGGCAGGGCAAATGCTTTGGTAAGCAGCCAAGCCATCAGCGGCATAATGGTAAACTGTGCCAAACAGCCAATAAGTACGTCTTTCGGACGGCTAAACACAATGCGGAAATCCTGAGGAGAGAGCGTCAGTCCCATGCCAAACATGATAACACCCAACATAGGATTAATGAGCCATGTCCCAATCGACATGAAAGGAGCAGGAAACAACACGGCTATCAAGGCAGCCAATAAAACCAACATGCCCATCCATCGGGCTATCAAGTCACAAAGCTTTTTCACCATTCCCAAACTATAAATTGTACACGAACTCTCTGATTTCCATCTTCTGGGTGCAAAGATACAACTTTTTTTCCGAACATTCTTTTGAGTTTCTGTAATTAATTTCGTACTTTTGCAAACAAAGAACCTGATTCATTCAGAGAATATAGCAGATTATTAACTGGGAAATCATTGAAGACCCTTATACCCAATAGCTCATGGCAAGTAATACAGACTTCGTACAGTATATCGCCGACCAATGTAGTGGCGCAGGCGAGATTGTCACCAAAAAGATGTTTGGCGACTACGGCATCTATTGCAATGGTAAGATCTTTGGCCTCATCTGTGATGACCATTTCTATCTGAAGCCGACGGAGGCAGGCCGCAAACTCCTGCGTACTATTGACCTCCGCCCACCTTATGAAGGTGCCAAGGACTACTTCCACATTGCCGACGTCGATGACCGCGACTATCTCTCAACACTTGTCCGAGAGACTTGCCACGAGCTGCCGGAACCCAAACCCAAAGGAAAAAAGAAAAACTAACAACAAGATGACGTCAAAGCAGGCAAGGACCTTCCGTGACGATGTGCTAAACATCGTCAGTCAGATACCTTGCGGAAAGGTTACAACCTACGGACATATTGCGACGTGGGCCGGGTGGCCGAGTCATTCGAGGATGGTGGGACGTACGCTGCGTTATACGCCTGGGGCGGAGACACTACCCTGTCACAGAGTGGTGAACATTGCTGGCCGAACGGCTCCCGGCTGGTCCCGCCAGCGGCTGTTGTTAGAAGAGGAAGGTGTTGTCTTCAAGCCTAATGGACATGTGGATATGAAACGTTTCCTGTGGGAGCCACAACTCGATTGATATCTTTGTGTCAAAGTTTTGCTTTTTTCTGCCCGGAAGGGTGTATATATCCACAAAGTGAATAAGATGATTATGAATCAAATAGCATCACCTCAGTTCACGAACACTTATAAAAAATGATAATTGTGGGTGATATGTTGAATTATTTTGTAACTTTGCACGGCAGAAAAGGGAATCAAGCATGACAACAGCACAGGAAATCATTAAGTATATGGAGTCGCTGCAAAATGAGGAACAGCGGCAGATACTGATGCGCTTTTTCAAAACAGCACCAGGGGAATACGGCTATGGAGACGAGTTCCTGGGGCTGAAAGTGCCACAGACACGTGAGGTTGTAAAGGCTGCGGATATTTCCTTGGAAGAGGTACCGGAACTGCTGATGTCACGATGGCATGAGGTTCGGCTCTGCGGACTGCTGATACTCGTGGCAAAATTCGAGAAACTGGCTACAAAGCGGTTGGAGAAAAATGCAGAGGCCATCGTCAAGCGCGACGAAATCATCACGATGTATCTGCAATATGCCGAGCAGGCGAACAACTGGGACCTGGTGGACCTCTCCGTTCACAAGATTCTCGGCCACTGGCTACTGCTACCGACAAACCTGGGCGACAGAGACTATAAAATAAAAGTGCTTGACGAGCTCGCCGCCAGTCCTTGTCTCTGGAAGCAGCGCATGAGCATTGTCTGCTCTTGGAAGACATCACAGCAGGGAGACCCCTCATGGTGTCTGCGCTATGCCGAGATTCACCTGCATCATCCCCATGACCTCATGCAGAAAGCCGTAGGCTGGATGCTCCGCGAAATGGGCAAGCGCGTCAGCATGGATCTCCTTCGGGACTTTCTACGCCAGCATGCTCAGGAGATGCCCCGCACCATGCTCCGTTATGCCATCGAAAAGATGACAGATGAGGAGCGACAATACTGGATGTATCAAATTTAAACATAACTCATTAAAAAACATTTCGTTATGAAAAAACTATTATTATCACTTGTAGCTATGACAGCAGTCACAACAGGTTTTGCACAGAAGAAACTGGTGCTCTATTACTCAGAAACGGGAACGACAAAAGTTGTTGCCCAGGAACTGCAAAAGCAGTTGAATGCCGACATTGAAAGCATTGAGGCCACAGAGCCTTACTCCGGAAACTTCCAAGAAACCATCCAGCGTGGACAAAAAGAGATGCAAAGCGGAAATACACCGGCCTTGCAACCCCTGAAGTCGAAAATCGCCGACTACGACGTCATTTTCCTGGGATACCCCATCTGGTTCGGCACCTATGCCATGCCCATCGCCACACTGGTCAAAGAGCAGGATTTTGCTGGTAAGACCATTGTACCGTTCTGCACATTCGGCAGCGGAGGTCTGAACACCTCAACCGAAGCTCTCCGGAAAGCCTTGCCCAAGGCAAACATCCAGAACGGATATGGTGTCCGCACGGCACGAGTAGACAAAGCAGAAAAGGAACTTGACCGCTTCTTGAAAGAGAATGGATACAAGGAAGGCGCGATTGCCAAACTGCCCGACTATTCTGCTCAGCAGCCCGTAAATGATGAGGAACGGACCATCTTCGACGCAGCTTGCTCCAGCTATCAGTTCCCCTTGGGCACACCGCAGACTGTGGGCAAACGCACCACACCTGACGGTACCGATTATAAGTACACTGTGACTAGTCGCGGAATGAACGGTGAAGAGTCCACCTCCATTATCTACGTGACTGTGGGAAACGCTGACGGAGACAAGCCTGAGTTTACAGAAGTGGTCCGTTAACCCCTGAATTATTCTTCGGCCGTCAAATCCTCTATCTGGTCGATGATTTCCTGATACTGATGCTGTGTCTTGAAGTGCATCTTGAATCCGCAAATGGCACCAAGAATGGCTCCACAGCCAATACCATAGACCATATATCGCCCTGCTTCGGCATCCTGCTGATATATCTCCCAAGTTAGCCATGCTAGCCAAGCGATAACAGCAGGTATGCCGAAGAAGAGCCAGTTGGCATCGAACTTCTTGGCACGCGCCATCTTTTTACCTATTTCTACCAGATTGCTGCTCATCATATTCGAGTTAACAACATTGAGGTTATTATAGTAGGTAGCTCCTGCACAGACAAGCATGAAGAGGCTGGTGGCAATCCAGAAGGCGAGTGAGAGTCCTAGACTCATGACAAACACCGCATAGGAGTATGGAATCATCAGCAGGGCTACTGCCATAATGATGTAGTAGCGACGTGTGATGTTGCTTGCTGTCTGCTTCATCGAATGACGGATAACGCGGTCATTCACTATCTCCTGCTTATCCAGTTTCTTCTTCAAGGTATTCAACTGGTCGCGCATATTCTCAAACTGAGTCTCGTGGTTTTCAAATTCGTTCATCATAATGGGTTGTGGTTTTAATCGTTAGACATGTTTTTTAATTGCTCTCTGATCCTAAACAGACGGACGCTGACGTTCTTTGCAGTGATACCGACAATCTGTCCAATCTCCTCGTAAGAAAGGTTCTCGAGCCAAAGCAGGACGATTGCCCTGTCGAAAGGTTGCAACTTGGAGATGCGCTTGTGGAGCATATCTACCTGGCGCGTATCCTCATCGCGGTCTTCAAAGAGGTTGATGTCCATGGTCAGCCGGACAGTGGATGAGCGCCGCTTCTTTCTGTCGAGAGAGATACAGGTATTAAGGGCGACGCGATAAATCCACGTCCTGATATCACTGCGATGCTCGAAGCTCTCGAAACCTTTCCAAAGATTGACTAGTACCTCCTGGAACAGGTCGTTCACCTCGTCGGCATCTTGCGAGAACATGTAGCACACGGTATAGATGGTGCTCTTGTGCTCAGCAATGGTTTGCGCAAACTGATTTTCTAATGCATTCATTGTTACGTCTGTTTTTGAATCATTTTGCCCATTAGACGCAGCAAAGATACGAAAAACTACACAGAATATGAAAAAATAAAAAATTTCTTTGTATCTTTGTGCCATTAATAGTTTAAAGACATGGCAGCACATAATGAACTGGGAGCATGGGGCGAGCAACTGGCTGTTGACTACCTGCTACGAAAGGGCTATACCATCATGGAACGTGACTGGAAGTCGGGTCATCGCGATATAGACATCATTGCCAAGAACGGTGACGTTGTGGTATTCGTAGAAGTAAAGACTCGTCGAAACCGTGTGTTCGGAGAACCAGAAGAGGCCGTCAATTACATGAAGCTACGTAACCTAAGAGCTGCCATGAACCATTACGTCAAGTTCAAACGCATTGACAATGAGATACGATTCGACGTGATCTCTGTCATTGGTACTCCCGACAGCGGAACACCAGAAATCAACCATTCGGAAGACATCCCAATGTATTAAATAAGACAACCCATGGAACAAACAGAGCGCATCAGACAAATGGAACAGCGGCTGGAATCAGCCTCGGCAGCCATCATGGAGTTATCGGCAGCACTCGACAAGTACCAAGAGGCACAGAAGGCCATCGCCACACTCAGCGAATATTATGACAGTGACGAGTGGAAACAGGACTTTGCCGACGACGAAGCAGGCCGGCTGCCCAGGAACCTGAAACGTGGCGTACTGGCAGAAGACGGTATCTGGAATATGCTGGCAGATAGCCATGAACTAAACGTGCGACTGGCAGAAACCGTAACAGATGTCCTGAAGAATAGGCCGTAATGACACATTATGGGCATAATCGGTATTTTAGAATTTTCGGAAAATACCTTCTGTTTTCAGAAAGTTTTTGTAATTTTGCATGCACAAATAATACAAAAGAATGATGACTTTAAAATATGATGTCTTGGTGATTGGCGGCGGACATGCTGGATGTGAGGCGGCAACAGCCTCAGCCAATATGGGCGCCAAGACATGTCTGGTAACCATGGACATGAACAAAATCGCTCAGATGTCATGCAATCCTGCCGTCGGAGGCATCGCCAAAGGACAGATAGTACGCGAGATTGATGCGTTGGGAGGACAGATGGGATTGGTCACTGATGCCACCGCCATACAGTTCCGTATGCTGAACCGTGGCAAAGGACCTGCAGTATGGAGTCCTCGCGCCCAGTGTGACCGTGGAAAATTCATCTGGGAATGGCGACGCGTACTCGATGAAACAGAGAATCTGGATATATGGCAGGATCAAGCAGATGAGCTGTTGGTGGAGAATGGTGAGACCGTTGGCATACGTACCATCTGGGGAGCAGAATTAAGAGCCAAGGCTGTTGTCATCACAGCAGGGACATTCCTAAACGGACTATTGCACATTGGACGTAAGATGGTACCAGGAGGACGTATTGCCGAGCCTGCAGTCCCCCATTTCACCGAAAGCATTACCCAACATGGTATCCGTTCAGCCCGCATGAAAACGGGCACCCCTGTCCGCATAGACAAGCGTTCGGTTCATTTCGAGGACATGGAACGACAGGACGGAGAGAACGATTTCCACCAGTTCAGCTTTACAGGACCGCACAGACAGTTGGAGCAGTTACCATGCTGGATGTGCTACACCACACCAGAAGTACACGAGACGCTGCGTTCCGGATTGGCAGACTCACCTCTTTATAACGGACAGATACAGTCCATCGGACCACGTTACTGCCCAAGTATTGAGACGAAACTGATGACATTTCCTGACAAGGACCAGCACTTGCTGTTCTTAGAGCCAGAAGGCGACACTACCAACGAGATGTACCTGAACGGCTTTTCGTCAAGCCTGCCCATGGACGTGCAGATAGCTGCCATCAGGAAAATACCCGGACTTCGCGACGCGAAAGTATATCGGCCTGGCTATGCCATTGAATATGACTTCTTCGACCCTACACAACTGAAGCATTCTCTGGAATCGAAGATTATCCGCGGATTGTTCATGGCAGGACAGGTTAACGGCACGACAGGATATGAAGAAGCAGGCGGACAAGGTACCGTAGCAGGAATTAATGCTGCATTATATTGTGGTGGAAGTGACCCGTTCGTCATGCATCGCGACGAAAGCTATATCGGCGTACTCATCGATGACTTGGTAACAAAAGGCGTGGATGAACCCTACCGAATGTTCACATCACGTGCAGAATATCGCATACTACTTAGACAGGACGATGCTGACGCTCGACTGACAGAACGTGCCTATCAGATAGGACTAGCTACAAGAGAACGTTACGACTGGTGGCTGGAAAAGAAAAAACACGTCGAAGAAATCGAGGAGTTTTGTAAAACAACATCTATTAAGGCCAAAGAAATCAATGGGAAACTGGAGCAACTTGGCACTACCCCACTCGAACGCGGCTGCAAACTGATTGATTTGGTCAGTCGTCCTCAACTCACACTGGCATCACTCAGTGAGATAATACCATCATTGAAAGAGGTATTAAACCGGCCAAATAATCGAAAAGAAGAGATTACTGAGGCGGCAGAAATCCGCATAAAATACAAAGGCTATATAGATAGGGAGCGCATGGTGGCCGACAAGATGCACCGACTGGAAAGTATCCGAATAAAAGGACACTTTAACTACTCGGAGATTAACGCCCTCTCTACCGAAGCGCGACAAAAACTAACGGTAATAGAACCAGAAACTCTTGCTCAAGCCAGTCGTATTCCTGGCGTATCACCCAGCGATATCAACGTTTTGTTGGTTCTCATGGGAAGATAAATCGTCAAAACAATGCCAGAAGACGGCAAAAGGTTTCACGTGAAACAATTAATAAAAATAAACAATAAAAGCTTATGAATAACAAGGTATTAATGGAGAATCTGCGATGCATTCCCGATTTTCCCAAGAAAGGAATTAATTTTCGTGACGTTACAACACTCTACAAAAATGCAGAGTGCCTGCAAATCATGCTGGATGAGATGTACGAGCTGTACAAAGACAAGGGCATTACGAAAGTAGTAGGTATTGAAAGCCGTGGATTCATCATGGGTGCAGCACTAGCAGCCAAACTGGGTGCTGGTATGGTCATGGCCCGCAAACCCGGCAAACTACCCTTCACCGTCATCAAGGAGTCTTTTTCTAAAGAATATGGTGTAGATACCGTTGAAATGCACATCGATTCTATCACGCCCGATGACGTCGTCCTGATCCACGACGATTTGCTAGCTACTGGCGGAACAGCCAAAGCCACCTACAAATTGGTTCAGCACTTCAACCCAAAGAAGGTGTATATGAACTTTATCATAGAAATACACGACGAAGGACTGCATGGACGTGACGAATTTGAAGGGCTGGCAGAGGTTACCACGTTGATGGTGATCTAAAACCAGAGACGGAAGCATTTCTAATGTTTCACGTGAAACAAATAGCGTATCCACAGCATGACAAAAGAAGAAAACGAGCATAGACTCGCCAAGCTTAAGCTTATCGTCAGCAGGCTGCCTGAGAAACCAGGCAGCTATCAGTATTATGATGAAAATGGCACAATCATATATGTAGGCAAGGCGAAAAATCTAAAAGCTCGTGTTTCTTCTTATTTCCACACGGAAGTAGACCGTTTCAAGACCAAGGTACTGGTGTCAAAAATCCATGACATCAGCTATACCGTTGTCAATACGGAAGAAGATGCGCTGCTGCTAGAGAATTCACTCATTAAAAAGTATAATCCAAGGTATAACGTGCTCTTAAAAGACGGAAGACATATCCCAGTATATGCATTACCAACGAGCTACTTCCCCGCATCTTCAAAACACGTACCATTAACAAGAAATGGGGTACCTATTACGGTCCTTACAGCCACGTTGGTACTATGTATGCCATACTTGACCTGATCAAAAAACTGTATCACCCACGAACCTGCAGGCAGACAATGACCAAAGAGGGTATCGAGCACGGGAAATACATGCTTTGTTTGGAATATCACATCAAGAACTGCAAGGGCCCCTGCGTGGCAAAACAGGGCATAGAAGACTACCGAAAGAACATTGAACAGGCACGGGAAATACTGAAAGGAAACACTCGGGATCTGCTAAAAAACCTCCGTCAGGAGATGGAAAATCTGGCCGAGGAACTACGTTTCGAAGAGGCTGAGGAAGTCAAGCAGAAATACTTATTAATTGACTCTTTCGTGTCAAAGAGTGAAGTGGTTTCGCATACCATTAATAACATTGACGTGTTCTCTATCACCAACGACGAAAGAACAGCTTTCGTCAACTATCTACACGTTTCAAACGGCGCCATTAACCAGTCGTTCACCTTCGAATACAAGAAGAAACTTGACGAGTCAGACGAGGAGTTACTACAGCTTGCCATTGTCGAGATGAGAGAGCGTTTCAATAGTCAGGCAAAGGAGATTATTGTACCTCTGGAGATGGAGGGAATACTGGAAAATGTGACCTTTACCGTACCTCAGCGAGGAGATAAGAAAACACTTCTGGAACTCTCTCAGATGAACGGAAAACAATACAAAGTCGACCGTCTGAAACAGGCTGAGAAATTGAATCCGGAGCAGAAACAGACACGCTTGATGAAGGAGCTTCAAGAGAAGCTGCGACTACCTAAGATGCCCTATCAAATAGAGTGTTTCGACAACTCCAACATCTCTGGTACTGATGCCGTAGCAGCCTGTGTGGTATTCAAGGGCATGAAGCCCTCGAAAAAGGACTACAAACACTATAACATCAAGACCGTAAGCGGCCCCGACGACTACGCCTCCATGAAGGAAGTGGTACGCAGGCGATACAGCCGCATGCTGGAGGAAGGAGATGCCCTACCCGACCTCATCATTACCGATGGCGGACGGGGCCAGATGGAGGTCGTCAGAGAGGTTATTCAGGACGAGCTGAACATCTACATCCCGATTGCCGGACTAGCCAAGGATAACCGCCACCGCACCAATGAGCTGCTCTACGGTTTCCCACCTGTCACCATAGGCCTGAAGACGGACTCAGAGCTATTTCATGTCCTCACTCGCATACAGGACGAAGTACACCGCTTTGCCATCACTTTCCACCGCGACAAACGTTCTAAACACCAGCTTCACAGCGAGTTAGATGAAATAAAAGGCATCGGTCCAAAGACAAAAGAGGCTTTATTAAAGCACTTCAAGAGCGTTAAACGCATTAAAGAGGCTAATAATCAGGAAATTACATCAGTTATCGGGACAGCGAAGGCAAAAGTCATTTACGACCATTTTCATACATAGTTTGGTAGTTTAAAAAGAAATGATTATCTTTGCAACATGAGAATCGTCATACAACGGGTTAGCAGTGCCTCGGTTACTATAGATGGCGCCGTAAAGTCAAGCATCCAACAAGGATATTTGATACTGTTAGGCGTATGCGAGGAAGACAGCATGGAGGATGTGGAATGGCTAGTGAAGAAAGTCCTTGGCCTTCGCGTCTTCGACGATGAGAACCACGTGATGAACTGCTCAATTATGGATGTCGGTGGCGAGGTGCTGGTTATCAGTCAGTTCACACTGTTTGCCAGCTACAAGAAAGGCAACCGCCCGTCATGGTTCAAGGCAGGAAGCCATGAGCATTCCATCCCACTCTACGAGGCGTTCTGCCACAGACTGAGCGAGGCAATGGGAAAGCCCGTTGGCACAGGCGAGTTCGGAGCCGACATGAAGGTCTCGCTGGTCAACGACGGACCTGTGACGATATGTATGGATACCAAGAATAAGGAATAGAGTCTATGACTATAAAAGAAGCCCAGCAACAGGTTGATCAATGGATCAAGGAATATGGCGTCCGCTATTTCAGTGAACTAACCAACATGGCATGCCTGACGGAAGAGGTAGGCGAACTAGCCCGGGTAATGGCCCGCAAGTACGGCGACCAAAGCTTTAAGGCTGGAGAAAAAGAGAACATAGGCGAAGAGATGGCCGATATATTATGGGTACTCATCTGCTTAGCCAACCAAACGGGCGTTGACCTGACCGAAGAGTTCGAGAAATCGATGGACAAAAAGACCCGTCGTGACTCACTACGACATATAGAGAACGAGAAACTTTTGGCATAATTAAATCTAAAAAACAATCCAATATGGTAGAAAACAAAGAAAACAACAAGTACAATGCAGCACTTGCAAAGTACAATTGTGAACTGAATGACGACGACGTTAAGGCCGCAGTAAAGAAAATTATTGCCGAGAAAGTGCCTGAGAATGACACTCCCGAAGTCAAGAAGTTCCTGATGGGAAGCGTGGAACTCACCACGCTGAAGACTACTGACTCTGACGAGAGCGTGATGGCCTTTACCGAGCGTGTCAACAAGTTTGACGAAACCTACCCTGACCTACCCCACGTTGCTACCATCTGTGTCTATCCGTGCTTCGCCAAGACCGTCAGTGAGACGCTTGAAGTCGAGGGTGTTGAGATAGCTTGTGTCAGCGGTTCGTTCCCCTCTTCGCAGGCACTCATTGAGGTGAAGGTAGCCGAGACAGCACTGGCTGTGAAGGATGGTGCTACAGAGATTGACATCGTCATGTCCGTAGGCAAATTCCTCAGTGGCGACTATGAGACCGTATGCGATGAAATCAACGAATTGAAGCAGGTATGCGGCGACAAGAAGATGAAGGTGATCCTTGAGACTGGTTGTCTGAAGACCGCCTCCAACATCAAGAAGGCTTCTATCCTTTCGATGTATGCCGGAGCAGACTATATCAAGACCTCTACCGGTAAACTGGAGCCTGCTGCCACGCCGGAAGCTGCCTACGTTATGTGCCAGGCCATCAAGGAGTACTATGAGGAGACAGGCATACAGATTGGTTTCAAGCCTGCTGGCGGCCTGAACTCGGTGATGGATGCACTTACTATGTACACCATTGTCAAGGAAGTGCTGGGTGAGAAATGGCTCACCAACCAGTGGTTCCGCATGGGAACCAGCCGTCTGGCAAACCTGCTGCTCAGCGAGGTTCTTGGTGAAGAGACCAAATTCTTCTAAAGCTTACGCTGAATCACGTAATCAACATAGGCAATCAGGGCTTCCTTGATTGCCTTTTCTTTGATACTTTCTTCAATATAATTCATACATAACGTCCTAAAGTCATTCATACGACGTTCTGCATATTCAATGCCACCATTCTCCTTGGCAAACTCCACCAAAACGGCGATTTCATCAGTATTGACCGTACCTGCCTTCACCTTACGGGCCAACGTCTGCATAGACTCCATGCGACTGTTATTCAGCGCATAGATGACTGGCAGCGTCAGCTTTCCTTCTGCCATATCATTACCCGTAGGCTTGCCGATTTCCTTCGACTCATAGTAGTCGAAGATATCGTCGCGAATCTGGAAGATAATACCCAGGTTCTGGCCAAAAAGTTTTGCCTTTTCTATCTCTTCTGGTGTGGCCCCTGCAGACATGGCACCAATACCGGCACACGACTCAAAGAGTGCGGCCGTCTTCATCTTGATGACATCATAGTAA
>Ga0265298_10005061_pt1 | contig 16651 bp, 10 predicted proteins | sample AusTroGonzalo_MG_3_FD_193486 | JGI IMG/M metagenome (GOLD analysis project Ga0265298, IMG submission 193486) | Bovine rumen microbial communities from tropical cattle in Woodstock, Queensland, Australia - Gonzalo_01 | ecosystem: Host-associated > Mammals > Digestive system > Stomach > Rumen ... | reverse complement strand
GCTTCCTCGGTAATGTCGTCCAGGGGGAATTTGTTCAGCGCATCGTCGCAGGAAACGGCAATGTTCAGTGCCGTCAGTACAAGAATTATTGCATAAATCTTTTTCATTTCGTCACTGATTTAGAATTGAACATCCACTCCGAACATGAAGGTTTTCTGCCATGGGTAGAAAGAGCGTCCGTATGCTTCGGTGTCATCATGCGCTATCGCTTCTGGATCCAGGAAAGAGCAGTGCTTGAAAAGGGGAGACCAGCAGGTCAGGTTCTCACCCGAGAAGTAAACCCTCACTTTCTCTATTCCTGCCTTCTTGCAGACTTTGGAAGGAATGCTGTATCCGACAGTGAGGTTTTTGAGGCGGAGATAACGGCAGTTCTGCAGGTAGCGGCTGTTTGTACGGTTAAGGTAAGCGCCAGACTCCTCGGCTATGTATCCCCTTGCTCTTGGAAAGTATGCGTCGGTGTTGTCATAGTCCCATACGTCTTTCAGGAAATCGCGCCTCATAAAACTCTGCATGGGATTGGAATAAGGCCCCCAGAAGGGGAAACACCAGCGTCCGGGATACCAGTAATGGTTTCCTGTCCCCTGGAAGAAGGCGCTCAGGTCTAGTCCCATGTAATCCATTGAGAACGTGACTCCGTATGAAAGGCTGGGCAACGAGTTCCCCAGGATTTTACGGTCTCCTGGATCGTCGAGCGTGTTGGATCCTATCCCTATTATGCCGTCGGGCTCGCCCTGCTCTTCATATTTAAGGTCTCCGGCTTTCCAGCCAGACCCCATCGCTGAAGTGATATAACTGAGGTCTACGGCTGCGGCATAGGCCTGTGCCTCCTCGTCCGTAGCGAACAGATCGTTCGCTTCAAAGCCCCAGATTTCTCCCAGACGCCTTCCTACATAGTAGTCTGAAACTATTTTGTTGGGATTGTTGTCGTATTTGGTGATGTAGGAGGCGTAGTTGCTTATATTTGCGGAGATTCCGTAGCCGAATGGCCTTCCTGCAACACGGTACTGGTCTTTCCAGCTCAGCGACAGTTCATATCCTTTGGTCTGCAGGTTCGCGGAGTTCTGTTTCGGGGCGCTTGCACCGTACACTGCGGGAAGCGCCGCACCGGAGACCAGCATTCCGAGAGTGTTGCGTATGTATGCTTCTCCGGTAAACTGAAGACGGTCTTTCAGGAGTCCGGCATCCAGTCCGACATTATACTGCTGTACGGTTTCCCATGTGAGGTCTCCTGCATTCGGCGCAGAAATGGAAGATGTTTTTGCAAGGTCTCCCTCCCCGAATGACCAGTCGGCCGTATCGGTTGAAATCTTCCGCAAATAAGCATAGTTGCTTACCACCTGGTTTCCGAGGGAACTCAGGGATGCCCTGAGTTTGAGATTGTTTACCGTGCCTTTGGCCCTGGCGAAGAACGGCTCCTCGCTGATTCGCCATCCTGCGGAAACCGAAGGGAAGAAGCCCCAGCGGTGGCCGCTTGCAAAACGGGACGATCCGTCGTAACGCCCTGATATTTCAAGCAGGTAACGGCCTTTGTAGTCATAATTGAACCTTCCGAAGTAGCCCATCAGGGCATATTCGCTCTGTTCTCCGTCAATATAGTGCTTGGTGGAGCCGTCAAGATCGGTGCCTGCCAGCGACAGGTCGTTGAGCGTATCTGAAATCAGGTAATACGCTATGGCTTCCAGGTACTGGTTGTACTGTGTTTCGTAGTTTCCTCCGACAACGGCGGTTATGTGGTGCGGCCCGGACGTATTGTCATAGGTGGCGAACAGATTGGCAGATTTGTAAGTATATGTCCTTGCCTTTTCGTCCAGTTGGTTGGTTCCTACGCCGGTGGTCCTTGTAATCGGTTCTTCATCGGGATACTGTTTGTAAGTGACATTTGTCTGGCGCGCCGTAGTATGGTTGCGGCGTTTGCGTATGGTGAAGTTCCCGGTGATCTTAAGCTGCTTGAACGGCGTGACATTCAGTTCAGTCGTATTGGTGAAATCGTTTTTCCGCTCGATATGCTTGTCTTTGTTCTCGGAAAGTTTGATATGTACACCGTTGCCCACCGCATAGCTGCTAACGAAATACTGTGAATAATAAACCCAGGAACCATCCGGGTTCTGAAGCGGGAAGCAGGGGAGCGCGTGTGCGGCCGCCATGGTGAACATACGGTCGATGTTGCTGGTTCCTATGCCGAGATAGCTGTAGGTCTGGTCGTAATACGAGGTATTGTTCGATATCGTGGCATACTTGTTAATCCTTCCTTCGAACCGTGCGCGGAGCTGGTATTTGTCGACAATGTCGGGATGGATTTTGAGGATGCCCTGCTGGCGGTCCCACATTCCGGAAATGAAGTATCTGAAATCCTTGCCCCCTCCGGTCACCGACACGCTATGCTGCTGCGCGGGGTTTCGGTCGGAGAAAAGGGTATGGTACCAGTCGGTGTTGGCGTAGTATTTCCACTGCTTTACCCCTCCGACGGTTTCTTCCACGACCCATTTACGGTCAGGATTCTCCGTGACGTCGTTCACGCGGGCCAGCAGCTCGTTCATGTCGTTGTCGTTATACTTCAGATACTGCTCTCCAGGATAACGCTCGCCCCAGAACTTGTTGATCGTATAAACGCTCCAGTAACCGCGGGTTTCAAAGTCGGTGCTCGTGGTGGGGGTCTGGTATCCCCACCGGCCGCTGTAGCGTACAGTCGCGTCGTTTCCGGAGGAGCTTCCTGCCTTGGTGGTAACGAGGATTACTCCGAAAGCCGCGCGTGCTCCGTAAACGGCCGCCGCGGCTCCGTCCTTGATTACGGAAATGCTTTCGATGTCCTGCGGGCTGACCCGGCTGAGGTCGCCTTCCGCTCCGTCAATCAGCACCATGGGACTTGCTCCGTTGATGGATGTGTAGCCACGGATATTGATGTCCGGCGTATCGTTCATAATACCCGAAGAGGTCGTGATATTGAGGCCCGGAACCGCTCCCTGGAGCATGCTCGTTACGTCGTGTGCGGTGCGGTTCTGGATTTCATCCCCCTTCACGGCCGTGATGGCTCCTGTGAGGTTGACCTTTTTCTGGGTGCCGTAGCCTACGACGACGGTCTCCTCTATCATGAGGTTGTCGTATTCAAGGATTACGTCCACCCTTGCCTGCCCGGCGGTGACTTTGACTTTGGCGGGAGAGTAGCCAAGGCACGAAACGTCAAGGGTGATTTCTCCCTTTTTAACGTTAAGCGTCCAGTTTCCGTCAATGTCGCTGACTGCGCCGTTGGTCGTGCCGCTCACCACTATGCCTGCACCGGGGACTCCCTCCCCGGAACGGTCGACAACCCTTCCGGTAAGAGTCCTTTGGGCGAAAACGGCAGATGCGCCGGCAAAAAGCAGGAGCGCCGTCGATATAATACGTTTAGACAATCTCATAAAACCGAATCTGAGTATCTTAGAAGTGTATGATTCCCTGGTCGTCGTCCGGCATATCTTCCATGGGGCTGTCATCCTGACCGGGCATCTGTTCCGCGCGGGCGCCTATCGTCACCGGATCACGGTTTTCCGTCGAAACCGGTTCTGCGTAGCACCCTGCCAGAAGGGGCAGCAGGAGGAAATATGCGGGACAATGCTTCATTACTGATAGTCGAATACCAGCGTGGCCGTTATCGGCCAGTGGTCGGAAATGTACGTTACGCCGCCGTAGGCCTGAAAATCAGTGCCGAAAGTGCCGGATTTGAGGCCGTGCTTGGCATTCTCGTAGAAATACCTGTAGACGATGCCGTCTATGTTGGAATTGCCGCCCGTGCAGGTGCCGCTTGAATAAATTGAGGAAAAGCCGCTACAGGTGGTCGTGAAGTTGTTGTAACTTGTCGGATAGGATGTTTTGCTGGTCTTGCCGTCCTGGTTGCGGGCCCAGTAATAATTGCTCCAGCGGGTGTCGCCTTTTTCTTCGCCGCAAAGCTCTGTGGTCGTCGCGTTGAAGTCTCCGGTGATTATAACAGGAAGGTTCTCCGTATTGATGGAGGCAATCTGGTCGTAGAGTATGGTCGCTTCTGCCTTGCGGGCTGCATATGCCGCATCGGTGTAGTGTGCCGTGAAGTGCGTGTTGAAGAAGTAGAATATGTATCCGTTTTCGTCCCAGCGGAACTTTATCCATGCGCAGTTGTGGCCGTCGTCGGAACCGACCGAAGAAGGCGTGTCAGAGAGCCAGAACGTTCCCTGGTCAAGAATGCTGAACTTGGATGTCTTGTAGAAAATGGCGTTGGAAGAATCCGTGTTGTAATCTTTGTAACTCGGGAGCCAGGAAATTCCGCCGCTGTTGCCGCTGGATTCCTTGCCGTAATCGACGCCAAGGCCGTAGGCTGCATAACCTGACGTATTGTCGAGGATGTTAACCCTCTGGCGGTATTCACATTCCTGGGTGCCGATGATATCCGGGCTCTGGGTGTTGAAGAAGGCATATATGCCGGCCTTGCGGACGCTCCAGTAATTGGCACTGCTCCAGCTGGAGTTGTCGTCGTTGGACTGGCATGTGACGTTGAGAGACCAGACTTTGAGTTCCGGCCTGCTTGAAAGCGCCGGAGCGGGCATCGTCCCTTCCAGGGTGGTCACCTGGGATCGGGTAATTGTGAAACTGCTGGTGACGGCCTTGGTGGCCGAGTTGTTGTTCGGCAGCACGGCCCTGATGCTGAATCCGTCATAGTCTCCTGGAGGGAGTACGAAATAGAATTCGGTAAAGTCGGTGTCTGAAAGCTGCAGGGGGCTGCCCATGGTCATGATGACCTTCTTGTCGGCATCTGAACTGCCGCTCATGGTGAGCGTGTTGTTGCCTCTGTATGCGTAGCCTGCCCCGCTGACATAACTGTTGAAAGTGAGTTCCAGGCTTGATACTTCGATTGACCCTTTCAGTTTGAGTCGCATCACTCCGCAGAGGTTTTTCATGGAGAATGTGCCGTCGAAGCTGTCCTTGGTGCCGGAAAGCATGGGATTGGTGCCGGGAGCGAAGGTGCCCTTGGTGTAGGACACCGTGGCCGGCAGGGTGTAGTCGAAGCGGGTGCTGCCATTGAAGGTCGCGGTGGACGGATATGCGGCGAAATAGTGATCCGCTCCGTCTGCCGGCGGCTCGCCGATGAAGGTTCCGGTGCCTGTGCCTTCGCCGAGGAGAAGCCTGAATTCTTTGCCGGAGGTGTTGCCGTCCCAGAATACCTGCATTTTGTCTCCGGCGGACCATACCACGCTGGAACCGTCCAGGGCGGTTTTTGCTCCGGCATCCCCGTAAACTACTATTTCAACGGCGTCTCCGGCGCTTTTTTTGTCAAGTCCGTTCTGACCGGACACCTCCGCCTTGTTGCAGGCCGCGGTCATCACCGCAGCTCCTGCCAATACCAATACCAAGCGATTTTTCATATTGTTTTTGTCTTTTCGTATGCGTGTATGTGTGCGTGTGTGCGCACACACTTCTGCAAATATACAGTTATTCTTACAAAAATCAAAATAATGTAACGAAAAGGCAGCCCCGGGTGGGGGGCTGCCTGAAAGAGATTTCTCGACTTCGCTCGAAATGACAACTGCTCTACTGTTAGTCAACTCCGGCCTGTGCGGCGGTGACGATTGAGTAGTGGAAGTCAACCTTGGAGGTGTCGCTACTGCCTGCGGATGCATCGTAGAGAGAACTGGAACTGCCCATAAGCCACTTGTTGGCAAGGGCGGTCGTGGTGATGACATCTCCCTGGGTAATAACGGCAGGAGTCGCATTTGAACCATATTGGAATTGGGTAGTGTTCACAACCAGGATTGGATCGCTTGAAGAACCGAATGTGACTTTATAAGCGGTAGAGCTTGTGCTGTTGCACTTCCCGCATACAATACCTTTGTAATTATCCTTGCCAGAAGAACCTGTTCTCTGGCCGAACGTGCAAGCCACTATACAACCTTCCGCAACGGTAACGTTAGCAGTAGGTGCGTTCACATAACCGAACAGACCGCCCATGTAATAATCCTTGGACTGGAAAGTCCTAAGCGTAGAGTTGGGAGTGTTGCCGGTGCCGCCGGAATAGAAGTTTCCGGTCGTAACCATGCCCGTATTGGTACAGTAACTGACAGTAGTCGAATTTGGCGACAGGATGGGGAGAATGCCGGCGCTGACCGAAGAACCGGTAGTGTTGTAAGCACTGATCCAGCCGTTGTTGGTACAGTTGCTGATTGTCTGCGGAGCATCTTTTCCACCGGAGATTCCGCCAATCCAGACAGTGAGGCTTCCGGCCCAGGTGAAAATGTATCCGTTGTTTGTGCAATGACGGATTACTCCCTTGCAGGAACCGCAGATTCCACCAGAATAGTAGTTTGCCGTCCCTTGTCCACTCGGATCACTGACAAGACGTCCGTTGTTTATACTGTACTCTACCGGAGTTGTGGTGGAATTTTGAAGTCCTACGATTCCACCGATCCAGGTATCGCAGTCAGTGTGGGCCTTATAGTGGAATATTTCGCCGTCATTTACGTTGTAGGTGTTGTCGTCCGCTTTCGTCACGACGAGATTCGATGTGTTGCACACGCCAAGTATGCCTCCCATGGCTAAATGGGACTCGCAGGCCGCATCATCATAAATCTTTCCCGAGTTGTAGCAACCCTTTATGGTGCCGGCGTAAGTAACCAGACCGACGACTCCGCCGAATGCCTGACGGTATGATCCGTTGGTTGCAGTCTTGAAACAAATCGCTCCTGAATTCGAGCATTTGTTGACAAGGAGACCACCGCTCTTGTTCGTGAAAGCACCAAGAACTCCGCCAACTCCTACTGTATTATCCCAGGAGCTTGTCTTATCCGTTACTGAAGCGGCATTATTAGTGATGTTTCCTTCATTGGAACAGTTGTCAATGGTACAATTTGCATCCCATGCTTTCCCAACAATTCCGCCCAATCGTGACACGCCGATGCAATTGTTCTGAATTGCGGCATGGTTTACACAGGAAGAAACTGTAGTATAGGATCCGTCCGTAGAACCGAGTATTCCGCCGATTGCAGAGTTTTCAGTAGTCTCACTTGTGGAATTATCTGTAACTGCGCCATAGTTATGGCAGCCGGTTATAGTGATACCATTACCGGAACCTCCGTCGCCTACTCCCACTATGCCGCCAATACCATGCTTACCGGTCACGGAAGCCGCTGCAGTCACAGGCATGAAATTGATCACACCGCTGACAAGGGTTTTCTTCTGGGCATAGCCCACAACACCACCGTAAGTCCAGCCACTCCTGGCGCCGGTAACCGTAATAGAACTGCTTCCGTCATAAGAAGTGCCGTTGGACGATCCGAAAACAACATCTTTCAGTACGGCCTCTTCTGCGTTGCTTGATCCAAGAGTGCCGATAAAGCCCACGTATTGGGCATCAGAAGAAATCGTAAAGTTGTAAATCTTATGATTCTGGCCGTCAAAAATACCCTTGAAACCAGGAACAGGTGTCCATGTATAGCCGCCCAGATTGATGTCGGCACCGAGTTTGACCTCCTCGCCTTCTTCATAGACTCCGGCAGTGGCGAGCCTGCGCCACATCTTGAGCTGTGCTGCGGTCGTGATGACGGGGGGGCAGAAGGTCGCGTCGTCGATGGTGGAAACATCCTGTCCGGAATTCTTTGCAAAACTCTGCGCGCTTGAAGTGGACTTGAGGGACTTGCCTCCGTCATCCTCAGTCATTACAATCGTATAACCGGCAGAAAACTCCGTAGGCCAGAGGGCGATGTAATAATCCCCGGCAGGGAAAGCCGAAACGGCACTGGAGGCCGTCGCTTTGTAGATCAGGTTTATTTTCTTCTGCCCTGCATTCGAAAAATCCATCTTGGGCGCCCCTTCCCCGTCATAATAGAAATGGTTGGAGCCTGCGATGGATTCGTTGTTGTTGCCGATAAGGGTGACTGCTATAATGTCGTCGCGCGAAATCTCAACCTTCAGCAGTGCGAACTGATTCTCGAAATTCAGTTCGTCTGTGCCGCTGGCAACTCCCGTGGATACAAGCGCTTTGGTATCCACGCTGTGCGAACCTATGATGGTCTGGTTGTGGGGGATTGTTACGCTGATACGGGTGTTGGCCGTGCTCAGATTGGTTGCAGCCTCAAGAGGAGCAATTGCATAATAAGTACTTACACTGGAAGCGCTTCCTGAAAATGAGGCGCCCTTTCCCGTGGATGAAAGTTCAGACACGCTGAAATCCCGGATGGCGGTGCCGTCAAAGATTCCAATCTGGTCGGTCGCTTCCCAAACGATGAAGCCACTGCTGTTGATGTCTGACTTTGTATTAATGTCTTCCACGTTCGCCTTGAATGTCATGGGAACGAGGCCGGAGTCGTCGATGACAGTTTCTATTTCGTCATTCGGTTGGTTTTCTTTCAACTGCTTGTCGCAGGATGATAAGGCCAGAAGTGAAAGGCCTATGGAAAAGAGCGTAAATAACTTTTTCATAATCCTTTCGTTTTAGTCTTCTGCATCCCAGCCGCCGGACATTCCATTAAGGTTTACCTGACCGCGCGAGTTGAAATTGTCGCTTACTGCACAGAGCCTTCCGCCCTGCATTACCGCGACCGTCTTGCAAATAGGGGTTTTATATTCGTGTTTCATATCTTTACTTATTAAAGGCCTGCCTGTGCAGGTGTTACAATCGAGTAGTGGAAATCGACAATGTCGGTATTGGAAGTGCCGTTGGTTGCATCGTAGACCTTGCTGGTAGAGCCCATCAGCCATTTCTTCACATTGGTGTCCGTATCCATAACGTCGCCTGCGGTGATTGTGGCCGGATTGCTTGCCGTGCCATACTCAAACTTGGAAGTGTTGACAATGAGCACCGGATCTGCTGCGGTGCCGAAAACGAGTTTGTAAGCGGTGCTTGTAGTGCTCTTTGTCTGGCCGGTGATGATTCCGGTGTAATTGTCCTTTCCTACCGTCTGGTTGCTGAGAGTGCAATTGATGATGCAACCGGTTACATTGTCGGTCACATCTTCAGAGGGAGCATTCACGTATCCGAAGAGACCGCCCTTGTAGTAGTCTTTGTTCTGATAGCTGACCGGCTCTCCTGCCGTATTGCCGCTGGCATTGGTATAAACGTTGGCAGTCGTAATGAGGCCGCTGTTGATGCAGTTCCTGACTTCGGTCTTATCAGGCTGGAAAACGCCGAGAATGCCGCCTATCGAAGAACTTCCGGAGGAATTGTAACCGCTTATAGCACCATTGTTTACGCAACGGAGAATACTTGTGGGATACTTGTCTTTTGCACCCACGATTCCTCCGAACCATGCAATGAGATTGCCGTCGCGTGCGATGAGGAAGCCGTTGTTGATGCAGTCGCGCACGATTCCTGTGCTGGCACTGCCGGCGATTCCTCCGGCATAGAAATTAATCTTGTCTGTCGTCTGGGGGTCGGATCCTACGATTCTTCCCTCATTGGTGCAGAATTCAATGGCGGACGTCGCCTGCTTTTCAATCAGTCCTGCAATACCTCCGATATAAAAATGATGCTTGTGATTCCGGCGCTGGAAGAACTGACCGGAATTGGTCGTCCTGGTGCCGTCATCAGCCTTCGTGATCGTGACGGTCCCCCTGGTATAACCGAGAATGCCGCCGGCGGCGAGATATGAGTTGAACTCGGTTTTATCTGCATACATGAATTCGGCGGTATTGGAACAGCCCTTGATGACGCAACCGCTCTTGGTAGAGGCGCCGACTACTCCGCCGAAGCAGTAATCATAGTCGCCGTTGGTGGCAACGCCGTTATAGAGACGTCCGCTGTTGGAGCACTTGTTTACGGTCGTGGTATTGCCCATGAAACCTATGACGCCGCCTACGCTTATGTCCCAGTTGCCTTTGGTGCTGCCCACGCAGGCTGCATTATTCTTGATTTCTCCCGTGTTTACGCACTCGTCCACGAGCATACCGGTGCCAGTAGACTTTGCCACCACTCCACCAATGCAGGAGACTCCGACGCATTTGTTTTCAATGGTGCCGTGGTTCGTGCAGGACAGTATCTTTACGTCCGTGTTGCCGGTTTGGCCGAGGATTCCGCCGACGGCAGAGTCGTCCGTAGATGTGCAGGCCGAATTGGATGTGACGGCGGCATAGTTGACGCAGGATTCTATCGTTGCATCGTCTCCGGCCGATCCGGCGATTCCGCCGATGGCATGCTTCGTGGTAATTGCCGCATCTGCCGTAACGGGAACGAACGTGGTCACGTTAAGAATGTGACTGTTTTTGTGGGTGTATCCCACCAGTCCGGCATAAGACCATGAGCTGGACGACTCGATGGACAGAGAAATTGAACTGGTGCCGTCTGCCGTCGTGCCGTCGGAAGATCCGAAAACGACGTTCTTCAGCACTGCCGCTTCACCGTTTGAAGAGCCGAGAGTGCGGATGAAACCGACACGGTTGTCGGAAGGATTGCTCACCGTGAAATTGTAAACCTTGTGGTTCTGTCCGTCAAAGATTCCAAGATAGGTGGTGACGGGAGTCCAGGCATAGCCTTCAAGGTCTATGTCCGCTCCGAGTTTGACTTCGTCGCCTTCTGCATACGCACCGGCGGTGGCAAGGCGCCTCCAGGCTTTCAGCTGGGCCGCATTCATGATGGTATTGGGGCAGAAGGTGGCGTCGTCGATGGTGGAAGCGTTCTGTCCGCCGTTCCTTGCGAGCACCTGCTCGGCCGAGGTGGATTTGAGCGCTTTGCTTCCGTCGCTGGCAGTCAGCACCAGGGAATATCCGTTCGTGAAGGTAGTGGGCCAGAGTGCGATGTAATACTCTCCGGCAGGGAATGCGCTGTTTGCGCTCGCGGCGGTCTCCTTGTAAACCAGGGTGATCTTGCTGCCGGCCGCATTTGAATAATCCATCTTGGGAGCTCCCTCGCCGGCGTAGTAGTAGTGGTTGGTGCCGTTGATGTGCTCGCCGTTCTTACCGGTAAGGGTTACGGCTATGATGTCGGTCCTTTCGAGTTTAACCTTGAGCAGCGCGAACTGGTTGGTGAAGGTGAAACTGTCGCCCGTGGCGGTTCCCGTGGCAACCAGGGCTCCGGAATCCACGCAGTGGCTTCCGATGATGGTCTGGGTGCTGGGAATCTTGACGCTGATGCGGGTGTTCTCGGTGCTGAGGTTGGTTGCCGCCGAATTGGGGGCTACCATCCAGTACTGGGCTGCCGCAGCGGCCTCGCCTGCGAACTTGGCATTCTTGTTCTCGTTCGACCTGGAAGTGACGTTGAACGTGTTGAGGGATATTCCGTCGAAAACGCAGATGGCGTCGCCCTCGTCCCACTTGATGTAGGAGCCGTCGATGTCCGCCCTGGTAATCTGCTCGGAAATAGCACAGAACTCAAGGGGCACTTTGTTGGTGATTGCCTCCTGGGTGTTTTCTTCTGTCTGGGGGTCTTCCAGTTGTTTGTTGCAGGAAGCGATGGCCGCTAATGCAAGGCCTATGGCAAATATTGCAATATACTTTTTCATGACTTTCCGGATTAAAGGGTTAATCTTCAACATCCCATCCGGGGGCTCCGGTAAGGACGTCGATGGCTTCGAAAGATGAGTCAAGGCTTCCGCAGACGATACTCTCCGGAACGAAGAGTTCCCTGTGAACTTCCGGGGCCGCATAGGCTTTCCGGATACAAACGAACTGTTTTGTCTTCATATAGTTATATCGTTTTAATTATCTGTCCCGTTTTGGTGTGTGCGCACACACTCAAATATGCAATAATCGCGGCAAATTTATGAATAAATTTCAATAATCCAATGTGTCCGCACACATTTTTGCGGAAATCGGAAAAGTTTATTCGGAAATCGTTATTCTGACTGGCTTTTTTCCGGCCTTGACCAGTTGCTCTCTGGGGCCGTTTTTCAGGCAGACGACAACCGCTGTCTTTTTGCCGGAAAGATCTTTGTCGAATTCGAGTGTGAGCGTGGCCGAAGTCTTGTCCTGGGCCCACTCCGCCTTTGTTACAAGGGTGCCGAAACCCGTAGAAACCGTCCCGGGGGTATTATAGGCGTTGTACCAGTTGATTACAGGGGAAGACAGACCGGAAAAATTGCTCCATCCGCCTCCGCGCCCGGTTGCAAGCATGAAGTGCTCATAGCAGTTGTATGAATCCCTGCATTCTCTCTCCCAGTTGGAAAGAGCCGTGTCTGCAATCAGCCGCGCCTTTTCGGGCAGCCCGAGGTCCAGCATCGTTTTCCAGAGTATCATCTGGTGTGGCATCCAGACCGTGCCGTTCCAGTAGCCGTCGATGCGATAGTAGGGAGCTATCTGGTCAACGGCGGTGATGCCGTAAGGGCTCCATAACTGTCCTTCCGTGAAAATATGGCCGAGCAGCGCTTCGCTCTGGTCTTTGTTGGTGATTCCTGCAACAAGCGGAGTGACTCCGTCCAGCCCCATGTTGAAATTGACGCCGTCGGCCGTGCGGTAGATATTGCGGGGCCTGCCTTCGGAGTCGTGTTCGACGTATCCGAAATAGCCTGTCTCCGCATCCCAGGCGTTGCCAAGTATTCCGGCGGACATTCCGGCTATGTCGGCGTCGTACTGCCTGATATCCTTTTTCTCTCCAAGGTGCGAAGCCAGAAGCCGCAAAATCTTCGCGCAGCGGATGTAGTAGGATGTGGATACCATCGGGGTGGTCCTTGCCCGCAGTTCCTGCTGCGGACGGAGTGTCCACTGGGGCGGGTAGTCGTCCCAGCCGCCGCTGTTGTAGAAAATGTTCCATGTTTCCAGCAGGCCGCTGGGCTTGCGGAAGCGCGCCCCGGTCATATAGTCGTAGAAACGTTTGAGGCGCGGATAAATCTCTTTCAGCAGAGCTTCGGAGCATCCGTTTCTTTCCCACACGTCGCCTATCGCCAGTATCTGGGTGGCAAGAGGCGTGCCGTGATGCACGAAGGGTGCTTCTTCGTCCGGCGTGGTGGTGTACTGGCGTATGATTTCGTATCCCCTGCCGGGGTCGATCTCGCTCATCGCCCAGCCGATGAACCCGCAGTCCCAGGTATAGAGGCTGTTCCAGTTTTTTCCGGGGCAGAAATGCCTTATGGGCTCGCCGAAGGCGTCGATGGGGTAGACTACGTTGGTAAGAAGGGTGGCCTGGAGGAGCTGTACTCCGAGAGGGATTTCTCCACTCGCTTCGCCCGGCCGGAATGACAGGCGGTCACTACCTGTCATTTCGAGCGGAGGCCGGGAGGCCGAAGTCGAGAAATCTCCTCCGCAAACGATCATCTGCCACAGCGTGGTATCCTTATTTGGCTGCAGAACTACCGGGCGAAGGAAATTCGCGGTCCAGTGCCCTTTCAGATCTCCCTTCATCACTTTGCGCACATGGTCGTGTACCTTCTGCGGCATCAGCTGCTCAAGTTTTCCGCATCGCCACTGCCTCACTTCGCTCAAGGGATAATCCCAAAAAACATTGTATGTGGCGTCCACTTCAGAGTAACGTACGCCGAACCATCCTTCTCCCTGTCGTATTTCCGGCGTCCACTGCTCTTTGCTTCCTCCGCTTTTGCGCACTGCGAGCTGCAGGCTGATATTCTGGACAATGTCGGTATTGTTCACGCAGCGTGCTTCCAGCAGCACGCGTTTTTCATCGATAATGTGGTATGTCGCATCTACGAAAACCCTGTCTTTCCATTCGATTTCCTGCCTGTACGTGATATTCCGCATGTCGGCGGATACCGCCCACGGATGCACGTCCGATTCGAACAGGGCGCAGGGCACTTTGACATTGCGCCGGTAAACTCCGGGCACGAGGCAGAACTCAACCTGGATGCCGGAGGACAGGTCCTGTATGTGTGAAATGCCGAAATACTCTTTGGAATACGGTCCCCATCGCTGCAGGCTGGCGATATCGTGTGATGCCGCAAGAGCGTCCAGCCCCAGCGTCAGCAACGCGGATATGAGTACAAGCCTTTTCATTGCAGCAGGTTGGATAGTGCAACCACTCCGGTGTATGAAACGACGCAGGCGAACACGAGGGCAAGCGACATCAGCATGGTGAAGAACCAGCCGGGGCGCCGCTCTCCCATGACGGAACGCTTGTTCAGGAGAATGATCATGAAGAGTATAACCAGCGGCAGCACGAAAACAAGGGTGACCTGCGAGGCTATCTGCGTAATCACGGGGTTCTTGCCGAGAATGGGTATGGTCAGGCCCGCAAGGGCGGCAATCCCTGTGAGAATCTTGAAAAGCGGAGTTCCGGTCTGCATCTGCCCGTGGCGGTAGTCGCTGATAAGTTCGGGCGCCAGCATCATGATGGGGAAGAGCGAGGAAAGTCCGGCGCTCAGGAGCCCCGTTACGAACAGTGCGACTGCAAAGCGGCCTGCGATGGGCTCCAGCACATAAATCATGTCGAGCACCTTATCTACTTTAATCCCGCGCGCGAAAAGCACTCCGGCTGCGCAAATCATTATGGACGCGCTTATTATAAAGGTGAGCGACGCGCTGACTATGGCGTCCCGCCTCTGCAGGCGGCCGTCATCCCTGCCCCAGCCTTTGCTTTTCAATATCATCGGCCTGATGACGAAGGTCGGTGAAGACATGGTGGTGCCCACGAAAGCCGCTACGAAAAGAAGGGCGTCCGGAGATTTCGGAAGCGATGGAACCAGCCCCCTTGCTATGCTGCCGGGAGAAGGCAGTTCTATGAACATCGAGAGTATGAAGGCGATGCCCATCAGGGTCACGAGTACGGAGAGTATCTTTTCGAAAACCCCGTAATTTCCTTTGTTCAGTACTGTCCATATGGTGCCGGCTATCAGAACCGCCATTCCGAGTACAATCCAGTATCCGGCCTCTTTCGGGAGCCCTGGAATGCACAGGAACAGAACTTCGCATACTGCGTTGGAAGTAATGTTAAGTATGCTCGAAAGGCTTATCCACTGGCTCACTACCAGGCCGGCTATAAGGATTATCGCCCACACGCCGCCGCCTTTCAGGTTCTTTCTGATGCCGTGAATGGCGGTGTCTCCGGTGGCTATGCCGAAGCGGCCGTAGGCTTCGGTCATCACCCAGGTGAAGAATGCGCTTATGGCGAGAACCCACAGCAGTCCGGTGCCGTACATGCTCCCGGACTTCACCATGGAGGTTACGCTTCCGGTACCGATGGTAAAGCCCAGACAAAACAGTCCGGGCCCCACCAATGCAACAATCCGCAATATGCGTTTGATAAAACTTTTCATCAGGAGAACAGACACCCTCCGTTTATATCAATTCCCGTGCCTGTAACGTAAGGGGCGGCGTTTCCTGCAAGGAAACATACCAGGCCGGCCACTTCTTCGGCTTCGCCTTCCCTCCGCAGGGGAGCGCTGCGATGAAGCGCCTCGCGGCCTTCCGGTGCCGTGAAAGTGTCGTGGAAATAGGTGTTGATCATTCCCGGGCACACTGCGTTTACCCTTATTCCCTGAGGGCCGAGTTCTTTCGCCATGGCGCGGGTATGGCAGAGCATTGCCGCCTTGCCGCAGGCATATATGGAACTGCCGGGGCCGCCACCGTCGCGGGCTGCCTGGGAAGAAATGTTGATGATGCTTCCTCCGTCTTTCATGTATGGAAGAACATCGCGGGTGCAGAGCCAGCAGCTCTTGAAATTGAGGTCCATGAGGGTATGGTACCAGTCTTCGTCCTGCTCCTGTATTTTTTTGCGGCCGACTATGCCTCCGGCGTTGTTCACGAGAATGTCGATCTTTCCTCCGAAGGCCCTGGCGGCCTCTTCAAAGAGATGTTTCACGTCTTCCGCCTTTGTGACGTCGGCCTTGACGAGTATGGCCTCGCCTCCGGCACGCTTTATCATCTCCAGGGTTTCCTGCGCCTTTTCAGGCCTGTGGCAATAATTGATGCAGACTTTCGCTCCTTCAGCGGCAAGCTTTATGGAGACTGCTCTTCCAATGTCCCGGGAGCCACCGGTTACAACTGCTACTTTTCCTTTCAGATCGTTCATGTCCTTATTGTGTGTGCGGACACAAAGGTAAAAAAGAATTCATAATTATACAAATTTTAACTATTTTTGTGGCTTATGGCGCAACAACTCACAATCAAGCAGATTGCGGATCTCGCAGGGGTGTCGGCAGGTACGGTGGACCGCGTCCTTCACAACAGGGGGAGGGTTTCCCCGGAGGCAATGGCCGCTGTGGAAAAAGTCCTTTCTTCCCGGTCGTATAAATACAATCTCCATACTTCCGCCGTAGCATTCAAAAAGACCAGAAAATCCCTCCGTATAATAGTGTCCATCCCTTCGTCGGAAAAAGGCGAATACTGGGACCTCATCTGCAGCGGAATCAACAAGGGGCTGAGCGAATACAGCGATTTCGACATCAAGATCGAATACCGCTTTTTCGACCAGTTCAATTCGCTCTCGTGCCGCAGCGCATTCGATTCCATCGCAGCGGAGCATTGCTCTGCCGTGATACTCGGAACAACCTTCGTGGAAGAAACCAGGGCGCTATGCAAAAGCCTGTCCGAAAGGCACATCCCTTATGCTTTCGTCGACGGAAGCGTCACCGGCACTGCTCCGATTGCATCCTTCAAGGCTGATCAGCAGGCCTGCGGCCGTCTGCTTGCAAGGCTGATGGACGGGCTTACCCCGGCGGGAAAGGAAATCGCCCTTATGCTGCCCAGGCGTATCGGTACGCAGATATCCAACAACTCCGCAATCAGGCTGTCTTCTTTCAAGGAGTTCTTTGCCGACAGCGGCAGGGACAGGAAA
>Ga0265298_10005060_pt1 | contig 16659 bp, 12 predicted proteins | sample AusTroGonzalo_MG_3_FD_193486 | JGI IMG/M metagenome (GOLD analysis project Ga0265298, IMG submission 193486) | Bovine rumen microbial communities from tropical cattle in Woodstock, Queensland, Australia - Gonzalo_01 | ecosystem: Host-associated > Mammals > Digestive system > Stomach > Rumen ... | reverse complement strand
AGGCATCTCCATCGACGTACCCGACGGACAGATCGTCACCCTTATCGGCGCCAACGGGGCAGGGAAGAGCACCCTGCTGCGGACCATCATGGGGCTGGTGAAACCCCAGAGCGGTACCGTGGAATACAACGGTGAAGCGATTAACGGAATGAACAGCCAGCACATCGTGTCCCGGGGCATCACCCTGGTTCCCGAAGGCCGCCGGGTGTTCCCCAACCTGACCGTGCTGGAGAATCTGCGCATCGGTGCCTACCTTCGCAAAGATGAAGACGGCATTGCCGGTGACATCAAACGCATTTACGAACTGTTCCCACGGCTGGAAGAACGGCACTGGCAGATGGCCGGCACCCTTTCTGGCGGCGAGCAGCAGATGCTGGCTCTGGGCCGGGCCCTCATGAGCCGTCCCAAGATCATGATGATGGACGAGCCTTCCTTAGGACTGGCCCCTCTGGTCATCAAAGATATCTTCAACATCATCCGGCGCATCAACGAAAGCGGCACCACGGTGCTGCTGGTAGAACAGAACGCCAACATGGCCCTGAAGGTGGCTCATCACGCTTACGTGCTGGAGACCGGCCGCATCAAGATGGAAGGCGGCGGCAGGGAGCTGCTGGAGAACGAAGAGATTAAAGAGGCGTATTTGGGGAAAAAGAAAAAATAAATATTTTGTATAGTAGCTTAAAACTCAAAGCGTGCAGGGATTTGTTCAATCTCTGCACGCTTTTGTTTTAGTCTAATATAAATTGCTACTGGACAATTTTGCAAAATTACAAAATATTGTCCAGTAGAAGCATCTTGTCTACACGAAATGTTACACATAAAGCCTTATACCGCTTGTTGATTGGTCGGCGGTATTTCTGCTTATTTGACAGAAATGATTGCTTCCTTTTTAGAACAAAGTTGAATATTTTGCGATTCTGTGGTAAAATCATTAAAAAGATTTTGCGATATTGCTAGTTATATCGATTTTAAAAATTGCGAGCGGGGTGAAGGCTTGTGTTCAGAAGAAAAATCTATGATAAACTTCTGGAGTGGAAGAAGGAGTCAGATGGCCGGACAGCGCTTATGATTGAAGGCGCGCGCCGTATCGGCAAGTCTACTATCGTGGAAGAATTTGCGAAAAACGAATATGAAAGCTATATACTGATAGATTTTGCCGTGGCTTCCAGGGCGGTGCGCGAACTGTTTGATGATGTATCCGATCTTAACTATCTGTTTCTGCAGTTACAGCTGCAATTCCGTACAGACCTTGTCGCCAGAAAATCGCTCATTATTTTTGATGAAGTACAGCTTTGCCCCCTCGCGCGTCAGGCAATAAAAACCCTTGTAAAAGATGGGCGTTATGACTACATCGAAACGGGTTCGCTGATTTCCATCCGTAAAAATGTGAAGGACATACGTATTCCCAGCGAGGAACGGAAAATCACTATGTATCCCATGGACTATGAAGAGTTTTTGTGGGCCTTGGGCGATTACGCAAGCTATAATCTAATCCGTCAGTGTTATGGAGCAGGCCAGCCTTTGGGGCAGCAGACAAATCGGAAGCTTTTGCGTGATTTCAGGCTGTACATGCTGGTGGGCGGCATGCCACAGGCCGTAAGCGAGTACATAGAGACCTATAATTTCCGAAAAGTGGATTTGGTAAAACGTGACATACTGCATCTTTATGAAGACGATTTTCGCAAAATTGACCCGACCGGCAGAGCAGCCATGTTATTTGACGCTATTCCGGCGCAGTTGAATAAAAACGCTTCGCGCTACCAGATCTCCAGCGTGCTGGATAAAGCGCGGGCGGAAGACCTTTTGCAGCTTATTGCTGAGATGAATGACTCCAAAACAGTTTTGCTTTCCTATCATGCCAACGATCCGAATGCAGGGCTTTCTGCCAACAAAGATTTAAAAAAGTTTAAAATGTTTGTCTGCGACACGGGTCTTTTTACCACGTTGATGTTTAAGGACAGGGATTTTACTGAAAATGTAATTTATGAAAAACTTTTGAATGATAAGCTTGCAGCCAACCTCGGCTATTTGTACGAAAATGTTACGGCACAGATTTTAGCGGCCAATGGCAATGAGCTCTTTTACTACACGTTTTTGAACGAAGCGACGCGCCACAATTATGAAATTGATTTCCTGCTGGCACGAAAGAATAAAATATGCCCGCTTGAAATCAAAGCTTCCGGTTACAAAACGCATACATCGCTGGATATATTCTGCCAGAAGTTTTCAGCGCGTGTGCTGTGGAAGTATCTTGTCTACACGAAAGATTACGCAAAAGATTCTGATATCATTTGCCTGCCGGTTTACATGACGCCGTTTATTTAAGAAAGGAGTTAAGACTTATCATGACTAACCCCGTACTTGCCAGAAACACAGCTGCCCTGCGCGGACAGGGCGCCACCGTCCAGGGCATCGCTCTCATTACCTTGCTGTATTTAGGCTTTGTGGTCTCTGCCGCCATGATGGCCTGGCAGCACCCGGAGCTGTTTGTGCCCAAAACCATCGTCTTATCCTTTGGCGGCTTGGGTGTCGGCCTGCTTGTCAGCTATTACCCCAAATGGGCTAACGTACTGGGCCCGGTGTACGCGATATTGGAAGGTTTCCTGATTGGCGTGTACTCCCTGCTTCTGGAAACGCGCTACCCGGGCATCGTGATGGAGGCGGCTACCTGCACCTTTGGTATTGCGTTTGCCTGTGCCATACTATATGGCAGCGGCCTTGTGAAAGTAACAGACACATTTCGGAGAATCGCATTTACACTGACGCTTGGCGTTGCCATCATCTACCTGATCGACCTGGTGGCCTTTTTTGCCTTTGGCACGAACGTACCTCTGCTGCATCAAAACTCAAAGGCAGGTATTATGGTCAGCATCATAATTATCTGCATTGCGACCATGCGCCTGTTTGCCGATTATGACATGGTCTCCCGGGCGGTAGAGCAGGGCGTGGACGCGAAATACGAACCGTACTACGCTTTTGGCCTGACCGTCACGCTGATATGGCTGTACCTAGAGATACTCCGGCTGATGGGGAAGAGCAGGAGCAGGAAATGACTTGATAATATAATGCGGGAATTAAAGTTATAATAAAAAGACGCAGCTTGCAGATCAAATGAACTTGCAGGCTGCGTTTTTTATTGCTCAATTCTCTCCTTCGGGCGTTAAAACGCCCGAACTCGCTTCAAAAACCCAGGCACAGAGCGGATCTTCACACCTGGTCTTTCTATATTAAAGAGAGACAGTTTATATTTTAGATAGAATTGACATATAACAAGCAACATTTTAACTGTAGGGTAGACCTGGCATAGAGTCTCTCTCCTCTGTGCAGAGGATTTTTAACTTTCTTTAAAACGAAAAGCCACCAGGCATTAGCCTGGTGGCAAAATCTACTCTTATACAGTATTTACAATTTTTCCGCAGTACCGAAAAGATAAACAGCGCATCATACATTTTACCAGGATTTGTCAATATCTAAATAGTTGCCTACTGTAATACCGGCTGCAGATAGCCGTTCTAACAGGACCGGCGAACATACTGCCTTAAGTTCAGCCTCGAAATCATGATGCCAGCCACTGTCCTTTGCCAGCCTGATATTATTCAATCCCGGATGCAGCATCACTTCCGTCACTCCGGGGGGGATCTCTTCAGAAAGCCGGATCAGGAATTCCTCATCCACGGCCGAACCTCCTACTTTTCCTGCAAAAAAGTCCGGCACGCCAAATCCCCTGCGCTGTGCCGTACATTTATTCCAGGTACTCAAAATCCAAAGTCCCAGACGGTCAAATGCGGCGTCCGGTCCCCCGGTCAGAAAATCCTTCCTGCTGCCAAAAACTTTAGGTATGCGCACGCGTCGGATATTGCGTGTCTCCAGCAAATCCAGCACGGTGGGGAAGATACCCGGCATAACATGGAGGTGCTCATGACTGTCAGCATGAGTTGGCATAATACCTGCCGCTATCACCTTGTCCAACTGGGCTCCGAGTTCGCGGCATATATCCGTCAGGCGAATCCTGTTCGTCAGATATGCTTTGATAAAAGACTTGTAGTCTTCATAAAATCTGCCTTGGGCAGTGACCAGCGAGGGAATTTCTTCTGCCGGCAATACAGGCTTGCCATTTACCAGTGTCAAATGCACGCCGACCCCGAGTTTCGGACAGCGTTTCGCAAACTGTATGGCATCATCAAAAAACGGTTCGCCGGACATAATACTCGCCGAACGAAGGCAACCCCGTTCCACTCCTTCTTCAACCGAGCGATTGACAAGCGGATGACGGCCAAAGTCGTCTGCGTTAAGTATAAGTATCCGTTTCTTTTGGCTCAATCTGTGTCTCCTCTTTCCGCCATACATGTAACACTCAGTTGCTATTCTTCTTCATCAATAATATATCTTGGCCGATGCTTCACTTCTTCAAAAATTTTTCCAACATAGAAACCAATAATGCCAAGGCTGAACATCAGCATGCTGCCAATAAACAGCAAAAGTATAATGACCGTTGTAAAACCCGGTGCGGCAGCATCAATAAAATAGGAATACAACGCTTCAACGGTCTGGACAACTGCAATAATGAAGAGAATAATTCCGCAAAAAGTAACAAGCTGCAACGGCTTGCTTGAAAACGCCGACATATTGGAGAATGCATACCGGATCAGCGAAATGTAAGACCATTTGGTCTCTCCTGCCACTCGTTCCGGCACATCGAACTCAATGTCCCTCGTTTTAAAGCCAACATACGCGCTGATACCGCGGAAAAACAACGAAGTTTCCTGAAATTTGAGGATATAATCAATCACCTTCCGGTCAATCAGCTGGAAGTCCGAAGCATTGGCGATGCTTAGCTGCGTTGAATCGGAAGAATCAAAGAGACGGAAAAAGGTGCTATTACATAGTTTGCGCAATGTTGATTCTTTACTCCGGTGATTTTTGACACAGCGGACAATCTGATATCCCTGCAAATATTGCTCATACATTTCAGCAATAAGTTCCGGTGGGTGTTGCAGATCGCAATCCAAAATGACGGCGCAATCACCTTTGGCTTTGTGCAGTCCGGCAAAAATTGCAGCTTCCTTGCCGAAATTCCGGGAAAACTTAATGCCATGAACCGTTGTGTCCTTCTGCATCAGGCTCTTAATTGCTGGCCAGGTATCGTCCACAGAACCGTCATCAACAAAAATGATTTCGAAATCATTGTATAAATTCTTGTTTTGCGTTAAGAGTTCTGTCGTTTTTTTATAAAACAACGGTATCGTAGTTTCCTCGTTATAGGCGGGAACAATAAGGGAAAGCATGAATATGCTCCTTTCGGTTGTATTGTAAATTTACCTGTATTATCTTAATATTATATTATAAAAACGAGGATTTTTAAAGGTCCGGTTGTGAGGAAATCTTCAGGCTGCGTTTTTATGACCAAGGACGGGACGAAACGTAAAAACAGCTGCTACCGGTTAAGGTAGCGGCTGTATCAACGTAGCACGTTGCTTCCATAATATTTATTATTTGACTGTTACATAAAGTCCTGCAGCTTTACCTCCGGAATTCGGATTAACTGCAATATCAACTCTTGAAACTTTGCCATCTGCAAACTTAAAGTTTGATGCTTTTACACCGGAACCGGTAGTAACAGTAGACGCTTTGTCGGTTGCCAATCTTGCGTAAGAACTATTGTTTTGTTAAGTTTCTGATTTTTACTAACATGGATGAACACATCTAAAATAATTACCTGTTCATATCAAATCAGAATAATCTTGTCATAAAAAGTTTTTATTTATAAGAGCTGAAGCAATAGAAGGTAGTATTATCTTAGCATAACAGAACACGAAATATAACAAGTAAAATAATAGACTGCAGTTTTACTTTGAGTGTGGTATAATACTATCTTAAGATAATTATAAATTTTTATTGTTAGGATATTTGATAATATGAAGAAACTTACAGTCAACAAAAAAGGATTATTAGTCTTAACAACCATTTTTTGTTTCATGCTGGTACTAAATATGATGAAACCTTTATCATCGGACGATTATTTTATCGCATTTGTCTGGCCACAAGGAATGGGAATTAATGGATCTTTATCGGAAGCGGCCAAAAGGGTATCAAGTTTTACAGATATTTTTGAAAGCCTGAAAGCATATTATTTTGTATGGGGCGGAAGAATTCCCGGTCAAAGTCTTATGACTTTTTTTGTGTGGCAGGGAAAAGAAATTTTTAATGTTTTGAATGCTTTCGTGTTTATGATATTAATTGCAGAGATTTATTGGCTGTCTCATGAGGGCAAAGTTAGTTTTGATTTTGATCCGTCGTTCGTTTTTTGGATTTTTTTTGCTCTTTGGGCTTTTAACATTAGTTTTAAAGATTCTTTTTTATGGTTATCTGGCTCGTGTGAATACATGTGGATGTTAGTTATACTTCTTGCTTTTTTGATTCCATATGTCCGGAATTATTATGATCGCGAATTTCTTAATGAAGATAATTGGTTTGTTTCAATTGGAATGTTCCTTTTGGGAATAATTGCAGGTGACAGCAGGGAGACAGTGATTTGCTGGATTATTATGATACTGTCTTTTTGGTTGTTTAGGAGTTATAAAAAAGGAGCTATGCAGCGTTGGAAAATGTTTGGTTTATTGGGCTTGTGCGTTGGATATGCAGTGTTGATTTTTGCTCCTGGAAATTTGTCCCGCCTTGCCATACAGCAACACTCTGACAGTTTGTTCATTTTTGAAGAAATTTTGATTCCCAAATTAATTGAGTCCATAGCAATTATAGGGTTTCATCTTTTTTTGTGGTATTTCATTTTAAAGTTTATTTACGTTTATGAAAGTTATAAAAGAAATGAGTTGTTAAATGAGCGTTTCACAGCAGTGAATTTATATCTGAATTTTATAAAAGCGTGTGCTGTTGTAGCTTTTGGATCAGGCTTTTTGATGTTTCTAATACAGTCGGAAGCTTTCAGACCATCTTTTGTGAATCTGGTTTTTTTAATCATTGCTGCATCTTCAATTTTCAGGCTTTGTAATCGGACAAGTATTACAATAATACCTGAGGCTGCAAAAAGATTTTTAAAAAGAGTAGGTTACATTTATTTGATTCTGACAGTTTCATGTTCTTTATGGGGGAATTACCTGAACTGGCAGCAATGGAATTCAGTACTTGCACTGGTGAAAAAAGCTCAGCAAAATAATTCCGTGGATGTATTGGAAATAGCACCGTGCCCGGTAAGAGAGAAAAATCCTTTAATGCTTTTATCCGGTTTTCACATAATAGTAATGCCCTTTAGTGGGGAATACGAGACAGATTCTATAAAAAGAACGTTTGCCAGGTATTACAATATTAAGGGGATAAAAGTATCCAAATAAAATGTAATATAAAGAAAAGCTTGTTGGGGTGGATTCTTTATGTCCAAAAAAGTTTGGGCACTGCTTATTTTAATATTTCTGATTATGTTTGGGCTGAATTACCTTATGCCATTATGCTTTGGTGATGATTATGTCTATGCGTTTATCTGGCCCGGTCAATCCATGTATATCTCTCTGCCGGAAACGGTGGAACGGATTTCTGGGTTTTATGATATTATTGTATCACAATGGAGCCATTACCTGACTGGTAACGGAAGGGCTCCAGCCCACCTGCTCGTGCAGTTTTTTGTTTGGCAGAACAAACTGCTCTTTGATACTCTTAACTCGATAGTGTTTGGTATACTGATTCTGGAAATTTACTGGATTTCAAATAAAGGAGAAATTTCATTTAAAAAAATTGACCCGACAACCTTGTGTGTGACGTTCTTTTCCATATGGGCCTTTACTGTAAATTTTGCCGGCGTATTCCTGTGGATATCCGGAGCCTGTAACTATCTCTGGATGCTGGCTATATTATTATCTTTCCTGATTTTATATATTCGAAAATATTACAGGTTTAATAAATTGAATATTCAATCGGATTTTGCAAAGTGTTTGATTTTTACATGGGGAATCTTTGCTGGGTGGGCCAATGAGAATGTCGTTTGCTGGATTATACTTATGCTGGGGCTGTGGCTTTTTAAAAACAGAAAGCAGGAGGGCATGGAATCGTGGATGTGGTATGGGCTGATTGGTCTTTGCATCGGATACGTGCTGCTGGTATTTGCGCCCGGCAATGTGATACGTGCAAGTTCCTATGCCAATATTAATATCTGGTCATGGTTACATATGCGCTCTAAGCTGATTACTTTTGGCGTTCTTGAATTTTTTCAGATTTTTTTGTGGTATTTTGTTTTTATGGCATGGCGAAAGGTTACTGTTACAAAACTTACTGAAGAAGGCTTGCAACATCTTTTGTTAGTAAAAGCAAGCTGTGTATTGAGCCTGTTGAGCAATGGTATTATGCTGCTTACGCCTGAATTCCATGCGAGAAGCGGGTTTTCCAGTCTGATATTTTTAACTATAGCTGTTACTTTGTTAATTTCCAATCAGGCGGATTTTAATGTAAAATTTGTTGATGGTTGTGCGAAAAATATTATATGGATAATAGCTGGGGGATATTTCCTGATTACCTTATGCGGAACCTATGCAGGCATGTATTCCACTTACCAGTATAACCAAAGTGTAATAAAGGCTGCCCAACAACATCAGGCAGCAGGTCTTTCTTCTGTGTTGGAAATCCCGGCTCCGCGAGACCATTCGGAAAAATTGATATGGGCGTCCGGGCGACACATCGTTCAGCCGTCTCTGAAAGAAGACGAACATGACTGGTTAAACGTTGCTTTTGCCCGTTATTATGGCATTAAAGGGATTCGAGTTATGCCGAAATAACGATTTTTGAAAGGAATGACTTGTAGTGACAAATAAAAAGACATTGTTTACATTTGTAGGAATTTATTTGGTTTTATATATTTTTAATTTTTATCATCCTATGAATTTTGGCGATGATTATGTATATTCTTTTGTTTGGCAGGGGCATTCTATGTTGGAACCTCTGTCAGAAGAAGCTGTTCGGGTGTCTTCGTTTAAGGATTTATTTGTTTCTCAGTGGTCGCATTACTTTACGTGGGGGGGCCGTACTGTTGGTCATTTGGTTGCGCAATTCTTTTTGTGGATGGGAAAAGAAACGTTTAATCTTTTCAATGCGCTTATCGGTACGCTGTTAGTGGCTGAAATATATTGGTGTATTCATAAAGGTGCCACCTGTTTTCGCTGTAATCCTTGTGAACTGTGTGGGATTTTTTTCCTTTTATGGGCATTTACCCCTGCTTTCTCATCTGTTTTTTTGTGGATGACAGCATCCTGTGTTTATCTTTGGACCCATACGATTATATTAGGATTTGTAATTCCGTACATTAAAAAATATTATTGTCCGCAGGAAACCAGGAACACAACTCTTTTTTTTAAAACAGGAATGTTTTTTTGGGGGATTATTGCTGGCTGGACGAACGAAAACAGTGTATGCTGGATACTGCTGTTATTAATAGTGTTCAGTTTAGTAACCTGGAAAAATAATGAATTTGAAAGCTGGATGGGATTTGGGGTTTTAGGGTTGTTTATTGGATATGCTTTCTTAATGCTGGCCCCTGGCAATGTTGTCCGTCTGAAAACTACAAATGGCTTGGACTGGCTTGATTTAAACATATTTAAACATACTTTGCGTATGCTTATAGTCGTTTTAACGTATCAACTGATTTTATGGTATTTTAATTTAAAGTCTGTATATAAATTGAGAAAATCAGGCGGCATGTTTTCCAAAGATTATCTCTTCGTGAAAATTCTTTGTGCAACTGCCTTTGGAACCGTAGTGATCATGCTGTTTTCCCCTTTTTTCCCGGCGCGAAGCGGATTTTTCGGAACGATCCTGTTAATTATTGCTATGGGCATTTTGTTAAATATTCAAAAAGAACATAATATAAAAATTATACAAAGTGGCGCAAAAATTTTTTTGATTTATATTGGGGCGGCTTATTTTGTAATGACGGTTACAGTTTCATTATTTAATTTCTACACTATAAAGTTGCAAATGCAAGATATTGTTGCTTCTGCTCAACAACAAAGAATTAAGAACAGGGATACCATTTTGATTGTCGATACTGTTAAAGGAACTTCTAAATTGCAAGATTTGTTAAGCGGATTTCATGTCCCTGACTATAAACTCTCGAAAAATGAAAATGACTGGAAAAATGTTGCTTTTTCCAGATATTATAAAATTAAAGGAATTCGAATGTTGAAGGAAACAGATGAAAAATGAGTAAAAAAACAACTCTGATGATTATTTGTATTTATTTATTCATATTTTTCCTTAATTATTTAACCCCTCTGTCTTTTGGCGATGATTATGTATATTCTTTTATTTGGTCAGGTCACTCTATTCACACCCCCTTACCGGAAACGGTTGAGCGGGTTTCCAGTGTCCGTGATGTCTTAGTATCCCAATGGTCCCACTATTTTACTGGTAATGGCAGGATTCCTGCTCATCTGTTTGTACAGTTTTTCACATGGCAGGGAAAAGATATATTTAATATTGTTAATTCGTTGATGTTTATTTTGCTCATATTAGAAATTTACTGGATTTCAGTAAGGGGGAACGTTTCACTAAAAAAAATACAACCTGGAACATTGTGGGGACTGTTTGTTGCTTTATGGGCTTTTACTCCCGGTTTTAATCCGGTTTTTCTATGGCTTGCCGGAGTCTGTAATTATCCCTGGATGGCAGTATTCTTATTGGCTTTTCTGACACCTTATGTCCGTAAGTATTATTCATTTCATGAGAAACTGGCAACAAATTCTTTTTTCAATTTCAAAATGTTTGCTTTAGGGGTGATTGCAGGTTGTGGAAATGAAAACAGTGTTTGCTGGATTATACTTTTTCTTTTGTTATTTTTAAGCATTTGCAGAAAGTGCAAAGGAAATGAGAGCTGGATGTATTTTGGCTTTACCGGGTTAGTGCTTGGGTATTTATTATTGATGTTCGCTCCCGGTAACATGGTTCTTTTGCATACCAGGTATGGTTCAACCTGGCTTAACGCACAAACGCTCCAAAAAAATCTCTATATTATTTCCATTATATTTATGTTCCAATTCTGTATATGGTACTTTTGTTTAAAATCTATATTTCATTTAAGCAAAGTAAACATGAAAGTGCATAGTATGATGAAAAAAGACGTAGCGCTAGTAAAAATCCTTTGCTGTATTGCATTTGGAATGACTGCTGTTATGTTGCTATCTCCCTCTTTTTCACCGCGAAACGGATTTCCTGGAACGGTCCAGCTTATTATTGCGGCAAGTATTTTATTGCGGATACAGAATGAAACTGGTGTAATTCTGATTCCCGACATGGCGCGAAAATTTATGTTCTACGTAGGGATTCTGTTTTTAATAATAACATCTTCAGTAACCATTCCATATTCTTGTGAAATGAAAGAACAAATGGATGCGTTGATTGCAAAGGCTAAACAAACTCATACAACTTCTGCCGATACAATTCTAACCGTTAAACCATTTAAAGATTCAGGAGCATTAAAAGATCTTTTAAGTGGATATCATTTATCGTATTATGATCTTTCTGAAGATGCAAACAATTGGGTGAATATTGCGTTTGCACGGTATTATGGAATCAAGGGGATTCGCATGGTAAAAGAATCAAGATAATGTTTAATAAAAATAATTAATTGTTAATGACAAAATTAGAATTATTTACTCAATTTTATGTCACTTATTAGCTTTTAACGGAGACTGGTAGCATAATGAGGAAAAAGGGCTTATTTGTTCTTTTATTAATTTTCGTTTTAATGTTCATATTAAATTCATTTACTCCGTTGTTATCTGACGATTATTTTATCGCATTTGTTTGGCCGGAAGGCGTGGGAATTAATGGATCGTTAGTGGAAACGGCCAAAAGAGTATCTACTTTTACAGATGTTTTTGAAAGTGTTAAGTCATACTACTTTACCTGGGGAGGAAGGATTCCCGGGCAAAGTCTGATGACATTTTTCGTCTGGCAGGGAAAAGGATTATTTAATATCATGAATGCTTTTGTATTTGTGATTATGATAGCGGAGATTTATTGGCTGTCCCATGAAGGTAAGGTTAGTCTTGTTTTTGATCCCTCGTATGTTTTCTGGTTATTTTTTGCTCTTTGGGCCTTTAACGTAAGTTTTTACGGTACTTCTTTATGGTTATCCGGATCATGCGAATATATGTGGATGTTAGTTATTCTTCTTGCATTTTTAATTCCGTATGTCCGGAATTATTATGACCGCAAGTTTCTTAATGAAGATAATTGGTTTGTTTCAATTGGAATGTTCCTTTTGGGAATAATCGCAGGTGACAGCAGGGAAACAGTTATTTGTTGGATTATCCTAATATTGTCTTATTGGTTGTTTAGAAGTTTCAAAAAAGACAATGCACAGCGTTGGAAATTTGCAGGTCTTTTTGGTTTGTGTGTTGGATATGCGGTATTGATTTTTGCTCCCGGGAATATCTCGCGTCTTCAGATGCAGCAAAACACAGACAGTGTTATTATAGCGAATGAACTTTTAAGAGCTAAATCAGTGGAGTTTATAATCATATTGTTATTTCATTTTATTATTTGGTATTTTATTGTCAGTTTTATCTTTAAATACAAAAGGAGAAAAGAAAAATTCATCCATAAGGATACTCCATTATATTTAAATATTGCGAGACTGCTCGTTCTGATTGCCTGTGGTTCGGCTATCATGATGTTCTTTATTCCATCTAGCGGATTGCGGCCATCGTTTTTGAATCTTGTTTGTTTAATTATAGCTTCTGCTTTATTATTCCGGTTACAGGAAGTCAACGATGTGTATGTGATTGATGACCGCGGGAAACATTTTTTACAATTTGTTGGATGCGCATACCTGACTGTTACCATCGTATTCTCTGTATGGGGTAATTACATTAACTACAGTCACTTGCAAAACATTCTGATAAGCGTGAAAGAGGCAGGTAAGCAATCATCCAAAGTTGTTTTAGAAGTTTCGCCCTCATTAACTTCACAAAACAATATCTGGATTTTTGGATCCGGTTTTCATTTAGTTCCGTTACCGGTTCATGAAGACGAAAACCACGAAATCAATAAAACATTTTCGTATTATTACGGGATAAAGGGAATAAAAATACGAAAATAGAAATGTTAAAACGGAATCAGGCCTAAAAGGATTCCAATTCCACTGAGAGCAAAGTATGGACCGTAAGCAAAATAACTTTTCCGTTGCTTTTGTTTTGTCATTAGCATAAGCAGGGCAGCGGCGCCGCCGGCCAGCAACCCATACATAAGTACAAGAAGAAGAGACCTGTATCCGAACCACAGCCCCAGGGCAGCTACCAGCTTAATATCGCCGCCGCCGATAGCGCCTTTCGTGACAACAGCCAATAGGAAAAACAAAATTCCGCCTCCCAATGCAGCGGCAACGTGTTCGCCTAAAGGCAGGCGCAAATGCAGTGTATAGCAAAGACCTATTATGGCAAAGGGTAACAGCATGATATCGAATATAACGTATTGCTCAAAATCGGTCACGGTGACAAAAGATAAAAAAGCGATGGCAAGGATAACATAAAAAAGCAATAAGGGGTTTGTAATATAAAGCCATGCTTTGCCGAAGCAAAGCAGAAGCAGTACAAACAGCAGCGGCTGCCGGAATTTTGCGCGGTGTTCTATTTGCTCCGGGAAACTCAGGATATCCCGTCCCTGCGCCTTAAGAAATAATTGCGTTATCCATCTGGAGCCGGCAATGGTAAACAGTAAAGACAGCAGGATTACAGGACATAAAAATTGAAAGTGGATAATGGTTTTTGCGTTCATAATTTTTGTCATAATTGTGAAAAAAGCTTGACATTGTGGAACACTGTGATTAAAATGGGTATTAGGTATAGGTATGTGCATTATTTGATAAAGCTTCAGAAACAAATGTGTATGTACTTCACCTTGTTACTATTCTATCATAAAAGGGTTATAATGCAAACTATAATACAGGTAGAAAGGGGAACTTATCGTGCCAAAGTTCAGTAATTTTATGGAGCGATTTACACCTCGTCAGCTTTTGCTTTTGTGTTGTGTTATCGCGTTAGTGGTTTTTCTGCTGATTTATTTTACACTGACGCGGCTGACCGCTGAAAAGCCGAAACCGGTGGCAGCTAAACCTACCACTGCAATGATTGTAGTGGCCCAAAAGGATATTGCACCTCGTGAACTCATACGTCCAAATATGGTGAAGTTAAAGGAAGTGCCTTCTAACGCGGTTCCGACCGGGGCCGTACACCGGACTACCGATATTATTGGGCGGCCTGCCAAAGTGGGCATTATAGAGGGCGAGGTCGTGACAGGGCAGAAACTGTATGCCAGTGTTCAGGATGCAGGCCTCAGCGGCCGGATTCCGCCTGACTGCAGGGCGGTTACGGTGAGCATCAGTGAAGTTACCGGTGTGGCGGGTTTCGCAAAACCGGGCGATTATGTTGACGTTATGTTGGTGTCCAGCAACGTAGAACCCCATAAGGTAGTCAGCGAGATGGTGCTGCAAAACGTCTTGCTGCTTGCCATTAACAAATCGACAGATAATCCTCCTCCTGCCCAGCCGCAAAATAAGAATGCAAATCAGGGGCAGCAGGGGAATCAGGCTGCGAATCAAAACAAGAACGTAACGGCTGTAGGGAACCCGGCTACCGCCACCCTGGCGCTGACCCCGGAAGATTCTCTGAAGCTGGCGGCCAAGGCGCAGCTTGGGCAGATTTATCTGGCGCTGCGTCCGTTCCGCCCGGCAGTGCCCAACAGCGAAGAAACCTATTATTCTGTGACGAAAGCAACCGGCAGGGCGCAACCCGGTCAAAACGGAGCGGCGCCTGTAGCAGGTGTTGACGATCCGATGGGCAATATTCAGGTAATTCGTGGCACCACAACAACGGTAGGGAGGTAGTAGATGATGAATCGGTATACGATTTGCGCAGGCGTAATGATAAGCGCCGGTATTCTGCTGGCCGCACCTGCTGTTCATGCGGCGCAGCCGTTAAATATTGGTTTAAATGAATCCAGGTATTTGGAAATAGGCGGATTAAGCCGGGTAGCTGTCGGCAATCCGGCGGTTGCCGACGTCCAGTTGATTTCGGGAAATGAACTGTTGGTGGTTGGTAAAAAAGCAGGTTCAACTACTTTATTGGTCTGGGGCGGCGGAACCCGCCAGGAATATCTTGTTGTTGTTTCAGGATCAGATGCAGGCCTTGCGGAAATCATTCAGAATGCCATTGGTCTGCCGGGAGTCACCGTGCAGATCGTGGGTGAAAAGGTACTTCTGAAGGGCATTGTCATGAACCAGCATGAAAAAGATATGGCGTTAAAAATTGCCAGTCTGTATGTAGGAAGTGATGATGTTGCGACGTCTACCAGCAATACCAGCAATACAAATAATAGCGACAATAAAGGTGCTTCTGCTACAGATAAAACATATGAAAACGTTATAGATTTGTTGCAGATGGCCAAGCCGTCCCAAATTCGCCTGGAAGCCCAGATTATTGAAGTCTCGTCCAGCAAAGCGGCGGATTTTGGCCTTGAGTACGGTTCTTTTACAGATGATGCAGGGGCAACGAAAATGGGAGCTCCCGGAACTTTCTACGGTGGTGAAGATTGGTATAATAACCGTCGTTGGGGTGGTTGGCTTGTTAGTCATACAGCCCATATTAATGCAACTGTGCGGGCTTTAATTACACAGGGAAAGGCAAGGATTTTGTCCAGGCCTAACATTTCAACCATGAGCGGCGAAAAGGCCAAGATTTTGATCGGCGGCAGCATTCCGGTACCTGTCAGTAACGATGGCAGTATTAGTATACAGTGGCGGGAATATGGCGTAAAACTTGATATTGAACCGGTTGTGGATGAAATGGAAAAGATTACGTCCAGGGTCCACGCGGAAGTTAGCACGCTGGATTATTCTCATGCTGTTACGGAAAACGGTTTCACCATTCCGGCACTTTCTACCCGTGAAGCGGATTCGGTCATCCATGTTGCGAACGGTATGACCATGGTCATCGGTGGTCTGATGAACAGTGAAGAAAGCAAGACGGTAAGTAAAATTCCGTTATTGGGTAATATCCCCATTTTAGGAGAATTCTTCAAATATACCAGTACAAACCGCGATAAACGTGAACTGATCATTCTGATCACGCCGCATCTGGTGGGTGATGATACACTGGCCCGCATGTCTGACAGAATGAAACAGGTGTATAATGAAGGACAGGCTGAATACGGTGCGGCAAACAAAGTAAATGTGAATACAACCGAACCGGAAGTGGAGAAAGAAATTGCCCGTATAAAGGAAAAACGGGCAGAGGAGAAGGCAAAGAAGGAACGGAAAGCTGCAGAAAAAGAAGCCCGGAAAGCCGCTAAAGAAACCGCGAAGCTGCAAGCTTCCCGTGAAAACGGAAGTGTGGCAAATCCGAAGAGGTCTTCTTTCCGGGAACGGGTGGATGCTATCCTGCAGGAACAAAAAGCGCAGAATACAGCAGCAGGCTACGAGCAGCCGGTTCTTGACAACCGTGTAACCGTTGTCATGCCTCAGGAAGAAGCGGTTCCCGCTAAGTCCGGTGAAGAAGCGGCCCTGGGTAATTATCTGAATCGGTAATCAGCTGCCGGAACAGCAGGAAAAGGAGGGAAGACTGTATGGCAGATGCACGAAGAGGCATAGTCATTACGGTTTTC
>Ga0265298_10005059_pt1 | contig 16660 bp, 16 predicted proteins | sample AusTroGonzalo_MG_3_FD_193486 | JGI IMG/M metagenome (GOLD analysis project Ga0265298, IMG submission 193486) | Bovine rumen microbial communities from tropical cattle in Woodstock, Queensland, Australia - Gonzalo_01 | ecosystem: Host-associated > Mammals > Digestive system > Stomach > Rumen ... | reverse complement strand
TTATCGTTAATGTTTGGCGACTGCAAAGATAACCAAAAGGGCTGAATCTCATGCGAGACTCAGCCCAAATTTTACCTTATACGCATACGCGCGCAAAGCCATCAAAGTTTAGCGGACAGTAATATTTCTATATATCTTTTTCTGCTGCCTTTGGCCATCTTCGGCCAAACTGAAGGAAGTGGCGATATACAGAGAATTGCTGAAAGCGGGAATACTGATGCCCAGAATGACTTAGGTGTGTTGTATTACAATGGCGAAGGCGTTGCTAAAGACTTGGCAAAGGCGGCAGAATGGTATCGTAAAGCAGCTGAAAAGAAACATGTCAGGGCACAATATAATTTAGGCATACTTTATCTGGATAAAGAGGACTTCGTCAGTGCAGCCTATTGGTTTGGCAAGGCTGCTGAACAAGGTCATGCAAAGGCTTTGACCAATCTAGGCACTCTCTATTACTATGGCGTTGGTGTGACACAGGATGTCGATATGGCTATGGAATTGTACAACAAAGCTGTAGGCAAAGGCGATGAGAGAGCCAGGTGCAATCTGATCCAGTTAGGGTTACAAACCGAGCAGAGTAAACAGACTGCGCAGAACGAACCTACAGAAACTGAAGAAATATCGTCACAGAATACAAAACCAGTAGCTTTTGACAATATTGATACGGATATTCCATGTTGCGGATCTGCCAACAATACACTATTTGCTGTCATTATCGGAAATGAGAAATACGACGAGGAGTCTGATGTTCCCTATGCCGAGAACGATGCTGCAATGTTAAAGGAATACTGCCAGCAAACTCTCGGCATCAACAACAAGCATATCAGATTGGTCACCAATGCTGGCTACAACGATATTAGAAAGGCTGTGAACTGGCTTCAGCAGGGCCTCGATTCCTATGATGGTGAAGGTAGTGCCATCTTCTACTATGCCGGACACGGCATCCCGAACGAGGCAGAGAAAACGGCCTGTTTGCTGCCTACAGATGGCTCAAGTAGCGATATTGGGTCGGCCATATCTCTTGCGAAACTTTACGATCGATTAGGCAGGATGAATGCTCGGAATATGACGGTATTCCTCGATGCCTGTTTCTCAGGATCCAAACGCGATGGCGGGATGATGCAATCGTCGCGTAGTGTGGCCCTGAAAGTGAAACCTGATATGCCGCAAGGCCGTTTGGTTGTGTTTACTGCTGCACAGGAGGATGAGACGGCATATCCCTTTAAAGCCAAGCAACATGGTATGTTTACCTACTATCTGTTGAAGAAGCTGCAGCAGTCGAAAGGTGAAGTGACTTTGGGCGAACTGGCTGATTATATTATAAAAGAGGTGAAGCGACAGTCGTTCGACGAGAACAATCGTAAGCAGACTCCTACGGTGATATCCTCCCAAAGGATGACCACAGAATGGCGTAACCTGAAAATCAGATGAGAGTAGATATGAGACAAACAAAACTATACCCACTCTTGCTGAGCATCACCCTGTTGATGTTGTCGTTAGACGTATTGGCAGGCGACGAAGGAAAGGAATATCTGCGTAAGGCTAACGCACATTATAAGAACGGAAGACCAGACATCGCCTTCTCCTATTACCTGAAGGCTGCTGAATATGATGAAACGGAAGCGCAGTTCAACCTTGGCTATGCCCTATATAATGGTGAGGGTACGAAGCAGGATTATCCATCTGCGGTTATGTGGTTCAAACGTGCAGCCAATAAGCAATATCCGAAAGCAGAATATAATCTGGCTTTCTGCTATATGTATGGTAAAGGTGTGCCTTGTGACTATGAGAAAGCTTTGGAACTGCTCATTGCCTCAGCTAACCATGGATTCTCCAATGCCCAATTGACACTCTCGGAGTGTTATGAGCATGGTGTGCTGGTCGAGAAGGACTTGGAAGAGAGCAAACGCTGGAAAGACATCGCTGAGGGTATCGTACCAAATGTGACGGAGAATGTCTCCGGTGATCTCTCGACCACGAGTGTCTATGATGTAAAACTCGACGGCGTGCTCCACGAACGCTCTATCCTCTCAAAACTGAAGCCTCTGCTTTATACCGAGGCCGAGCGTAGTGGACGTTCCTACCATGCTTCTGTTGAACAGACAGTCTCAGATAAGACAACTGTAAAGATAGCTCCGACTCTGAACATCCTCTTCCCCCAAGATCAATCGACGTTCCATACAGACAATGTAAAAGTGAAATACCAATTGCAGGCCAATGGTTTGGATGATTCTACAAAAATAGTTGTCATGGTGGATGGTGCTCAGGAAGTACAGAAAATAGTCAATTCGACAGACCTGACAAGTGTTATTGATGTCAATGTACCCGACCATGATTGTATCATTACTCTCTATGCCCAGAATGAAATCGGCAGCAGCAAACCCACCACCATCAGGCTGTTCCGTGAGCAGATAGAGCAGAATGGTGAATCACGCCTTTTTTGTGTGGCTGTCGGTACAGGTAGCTCCGGCAAGTCTGCACGTAACTTCTCGAAGGTTGTACAACAGAAACAGGGTCTTCCCTATAAGGAAGTTCAGATCAAGCAACTGACCGAAAAGGAAACTACCCGTGCCGACATGGTAGAGGCTATCGAGTGGCTGCAACAGGAGGCCAGACCAAACGATATCTGTATCATCTATTATCTAGGTAGTGGCTTTCGTGACTCAAAAGACCATTTCTACTTCATGACCTATGGAGGCAGTGAAAAAAATCTCTTCAACTGCCTCAGTGCCGCAGACTTTAGTGAAATGACAGACCATATCAACTGCAAGACGCTTGTTTTTGCCGATGTTATATGTACAGTTGATGATGCCAATCATGTGTCGACTATTAGACATTTTGCCGAGCAACTGAAGCGGAAGAAGAAAGGCATGCTCATCTATGCATCGAGCATTGACGATAGCAAGACAGGATTCCTCAAGTCTGGAAGCTTCTTCACCAAGACACTTATTTCTGCCTTCAACGATGGGGCACGTCAGCAGACAGACAAGAGTCTAACGACGAAGGCTCTCGGGTCGTTTCTCTTGAAGGAGATACAGCGCCACAACTCCAATGAGGCTCCAATATTCCTGAATCCAGATGCACTTCAACCCTTTAATATCTTTAATTATGAGAATTAGGCATCTAATCATAATGTTATTATTGTTAATCCCCAAGACTGTTGGTGCCCAGGCAAAAGACAAAGCAGAAGCAGACTTGTTGGTATGGCAGGTGTTGACGGCAGCATATGAGCCAGAGAACTGGCATCCGGAATTAATTATCCATGACAGCCAAATACAGGAAACCGCCGAGGAAGGTATTTTGTGTGTCAAAGGTGACTCTTTTCAAGTCCAGTCACTTCGTAATGACTTCTACGTATGTAAGGAAAAAGATGACTGGGCAGTATTGAACGATTCGCGATTCCCATATGAAACGATGACCAATCTCCTCCTTAACAGAATAACTCCAAACCGTCATCAACTCAAGATTACCCATCACCAATACGGTGGAAAGAGACCTGTCATCACACTGCCTATGCAACAGCTTTATGATGTTTTTGCACGCCATATGCAGCTGTTTGCAAGCGTGACCAAAGTTGACAATAAAGAAATCAGAGGCATTTTGGTTTTCCATCAGCAACGCTTGGACTATATTCACATGCTGGAACTGCGGATTTCCACCGACCAGCTTTCCGACTCAACCAGTATTCTGACAGGTGACCTTTATTCAAACATTCCGCAACATAACATACATTCAATATTCAACGAGAAAGAAAGATGAGAACGATCGTCATTAAGCGAATGAAGACGCTGTTGCTGATACTGGTTTCGTTTGTCAGTTCTGCTGAGGCTGGAGGACATTTTACAATTGTGGAGGGTCTTTCAGATGAGCATTTGAAAACAGTCATGGAGAATAATGTCAATGAGATGATAACGGCTTTTAATACATCAGCCAGCCAGAACGACAAGAGTGTGAAACTTTCAAGAACAGCTTTTACTACCGAGGCAAAGAAGGAAATCGGCCTCATATGGAAAAGCAGTGCCATGATGATTCCTCCAGTCAATATCAAGAGCAGATGCTTGAAGACAAATCATGGATATCAGGTACGGGGTATTCCTGTTGACATGTCAGAGGCAGAAGAAAAAGAAAGACGACAGGAACTGACCATTGATTTTACAACAGATGGTCGAATCTGCGATGTGTCGATAGCTATCGATATGCATCGTTATGATCAGATTATGGCAGAAAAGACTTCTGACATAGACTATGCTCGCAGGCAGATTATTGTGGACTTTGTGGAAAACTTCAGAACGGCATACAATCGTAAAGACATCGGTCTGTTAAACAGTGTATATAGTGACAAGGCTCTGATTATCACAGGTAGGGTAGTGACGGAAAAGCCGAATTCAGATGTCGACAGATTGACATTAATGAATGATAAAGTTGTCTACATCAAGCAGACAAAACAAGAATATCTCGCAAAATTGGCGAATATCTTTAAGCTTAACAAATATATTAATGTGAGATTTGAAGACGTTGATATCATACAGCATCCCAAATACGATGACATTTACGGTGTTACACTCAAACAATATTGGCATACCAGCCGATACAGTGATGAGGGCTACCTTTTCTTGATGATTGACTTCAGGGATGCCGATAATCCGCTTATCCAGGTCCGCACTTGGCAACCCTATAAGAACAGTCAGGGAGAAGTGATTACGAAGAAAGACGATGTCTATCATTTGGGATCGTTCCGTATAGTAAGATAGTAAAGAAACAATTAATATTTATCGCTATGTGTAAAAAATCGATTATTACCTTTTGCATGCTTTTGATAGGAAGCATGGTTAATGCTCAAGGTGTTTTAGAGATAAAAGACATCTCACAACCCAACGATGTCTATGCAAGTGAGAATGATGAGGCAGCAGTCGTCGTAAGGTGCCACAAGTCTATTCATCTGACGTTCTCGTCATCAATGGACAAGACGGTAAATCCATATAATGTGGAACAACAGGGCTCGGATGTATTGTATTACCTTAGCTTTCCTACAGGCAAGAGATATCGTGGACGGGAGATAACCATCGTTGCCGAAGGTTTTTCGCCTGTTTGTTATCGTATAGAGTTACAGCCTAAGCAGTATATTACACTTCATGTGACGGACCCCAATGCGACTGTCGATGCCGGATGTTATAGGGAGCATAGGAATAAAGGTATGTTGGAATTCAAGAACTCCAACTATGAGGAGGCCAAGAATCATTTTGTCTTAGCCCGTATGTGCTCGGATGTAGATTCGGTAGAGAATGAGAAGAATATTACCTTGGCAGATTCCATGATTTTCTATCGTGCTGAAGCGGAGCAGGCCTATGAGCAGATGAATTATACAAGTGCCAGCCATTATTATACAAAGATTTTAGCGCAGAATTCCAATGACAAGTATGCAAGAGAGCGAAACCAGGAATGTATCCGTTTCTTTTCTCAAGAGTGCATGGCCTTGTTCTCTAAGGCTGAATATTATTATAAAGAGAAAGAAGACGACAAGGCCAAGGCATTGTATGAGAAAGTTCTTGAAATGGAATGTATGACAAAGACAATAGTTTTAGAGCGTCTGAACACTATCAATTCTCTGGAACGTGCGAAAAAATATCATTCTCGTGTGATTACATACGAATTCATGAAAGATATGCCTCTTGGCTTTTCTTATGGGAAATATAACATGCATAGGAGCGGATGGTTCATCCAAATGGATTTCAATACAATGGCTTTTGAAGCCATTCGTGGTGATTGCAGATATGGAGATACAAAGTTCCCCGAGGCGAACATTGCTTTGGGATGGACAATAAAAACCTGTGATTATGTTTGGATTCACTTCGGTCCCGGCTTCACATGGAAAGGCTACTATGGCGCATATAAAGGTGATTCTTATCCGACAGTGGGCTATGGTGAAGACGACCTGTTGGACACAAAGGAAATGGGTACGGACTTGAAGCTTCCAAAAGCAGAAATCCCTAAAGGCCATGAGAGTGGTTGGGAAGAGGGAAATTCTGCATTCGCGATTTCACCAGTTATTGGTGTGACTGCCAAGTATAGCTATTTCGCATTCCGTCTTAGTTATCAATATCGATGGTCAACGAAATCAGAACTTAAAGACTTTATGGGAACAAGCCGTATCTCCGTGGGTGTCGGTGTCGCTTTCTAAACAATCACATTTGCAATAGCAAACGGGTGATGCCCACCACTTCGAAAAACATGGCGATCCCAAGGTGGATGATGATGCCTCCCCAGAGATGGTGGGTGCGCCAGGCAAGGATGCCGAGAATGTAGCCGCCGATGACCGATGAGCACAATTCCAAGTCTGGCTTGCCCAAATGGATGCACATATAGGCCAATGCCATCGGCAGCACCGCTCTGCATCCGAGCCAACGGGCCATACCTATCACCAAAGCCCCACGGAACATACCCTCAACGCCGATAAAGTCGTTGGCATAGAACAGTTCGAACAGCCCTATCAGCTGCCAGCGTTCCCAGCCCATCGCATCGTCAAAGCTGACAATGTCCATCTTCGGATAAAAGCTCAGGAACTGAGGTGTGAAAGAAACAAGGAGGAACATCGGCAACAGCAGCACGAAGACAAGCCCATAGACTCGCAGGTATTTGGAAGAGCGTTTCAGGCCAAACAATCCGAAACGCCCGTCTGTCAGTTTGCGGAAGATACAGAGCATCAGCACGATGAATACGGACCGGAACATGAACGACCCCACTAACTGCAAGTAGGCTTTGCCTTTGATTCCGACGCCATGCTTGTCGGCCCAGTCCATATAGCCGTAAAAGCCTTGTCCGGCTCCGTCGATGGCCAGCAATATAACAGGGAACACCCAAACCTGCCATCGCCGTAGCCGCCACAGTTCCGAATGCATGGCTAATGAGGGTATCAGCACAAGGAAATACACCGCTATATATATAATAGGTATACGGAGCATCGAGGTGCCGTCATCGTAGGTCGGCGCAATGATGATATCGTAGATGTTGAACTTCACCTGTGCGATGATGATCGTTACGGCAAGCACCACCGCAAGGAGGTATTTCGACAGCAGGAAGTCTTTCCTGAGGAATCCGATGATGTCGCCTAAGAACTCACCGAACTCGTGGAGCAGCGTGCCCTTGCTGACGAACATGTGCCACCAGGCGAAATGCTTCCTATGGTGGCGATACTCCAGGTCGCGCTCCATCTGGTAGGCCTCCCGCTCGAAATACAGATCGTGATAGGCCCGCATCCCGTTGCGGCATTTGGCATAGCGCCACAGCCATTCTATGCAGTACCACAGTGAAAACCCCACGAACAGCATCTCGCGTTGTTGCAGGGTGTGGATGTATTCGTGGTTCTTGTCTACCTCGCTCAGCCGTCCCTTGTCGCTTCTGCAGAAGATGATGCCAAAGACGTTCGTGGCCAGGAAGCTGCCAAACGGGAAATACCTGTTATAGATGACTTTCATGCTCCGTCTGTAAATCTCACTGCAAAGGTACGAATAAGTGAGCAGAAAACCAAATTCTATTTGATTTTTCTCACGCTCAGCTTGTCCTTGCTCCTATTGCATACCTTAGCCCCTGTATGGTTATATCCAAGCTATATCGTAGGAAGGTCGTTCGTACGTCGTTCGTTCGTCGTTGGTTCGAGGTTGCAGAGGTGACTTATACTGACAAAGGGTACAGGCATAGATCAGCCTCGCTGTTGCCTCGGAGATGGCAGGTTCTTGGCATACTCAAACAGTATGGCTAGAGTATGGCTAGAGTATGGTTAGAGTATGGCTAGAGTATGCCTATAGTATGGCTAGACTATGCCTAGAAACTGGCTAGAGCATAACAAGAAGTCACGTGCACGCAAGGAGGCGACAGAAAAGTCACCCCAAATATTTCGTAATTATGATAGAAACTCTCGTTTTTCCACATCCTTACGTTATGGGGCCCAAAAAATGCCTCGCTGCTGTGAGGCACATGAAGAGTTGTTTGACATTATTACATACACAAGCCTGCTGCCAAGCAGGTAGAAAAGGGCAAGTGACAAACCCCGTGTGAGAAAGTTCGCATGTAAGGCTGTCTAGGGCCGTACTACCCGTAGGAAAGCGTTTGAGCATCACAATGCTCAAATGTATAACTGACGGAAAGTGTATGAAAAACCATTGCAGCGAGCAGTAGAACACATAGACGAGGCCATCCGAGAGGACGGGCGTTTGCAATGGTGTAGATTAGAGAATCTATGGATTGAAAAGAATATCAACACACTAAGACAATATCGCGGCAATCCCGTAGGTGGCGGGCGGGGGTTAAGGTGTGTGTAGACATATAGGGCGAAAGATGTTTGGACATTCCAGTCCGCTGGATGCGGTTCGAGACCGCCATCGTCCACAAAAGAATTAGAATGTTGGATATAGCGGTAAAGCTCTTGCCAGACAGCACTTACAAGGGCACCATTGCATAATTTTCGTTATAAAAACGGCAGATATACTGATTTATTGACTATTTCTTTGTAAATTTGCACAATTATGAGTAAAATTAGATACGCAAGCTTTTCAGAGACTGGTGTGAGGACTAATAATGAGGACTACATCCAGATTGTAGGCAATCCGGACGATGACCGTTATCTCTTTGTTTGTTGTGATGGTATGGGAGGCCACCCAATGGGCGAGGTAGCCAGTCAAGTGGTTAGTTCTACCATATGCGAGTATTGGGAACAAGCATCTTTCGATGATGGTGTTGAGTCAGTCTTGCAGACAGCATTTAAATTAGCATCCGATGCACTTGATGTCAAGGCCGATGTCTTGCATAAGGTTGAGATGGGAACTACGCTCGTTTTGGCAGCAATAGACGGGAACCAATTGACGATAGCGTATGCGGGTGACAGCAGAGCTTACTTGCTTCAGAATGGCGATGTCACATACCAAACAGAAGACCATGTTGATCACAACGTTTGGGGTGATTTCATTGACCGTAGCTTTTTCTCCTACCAAAGAGAAAAGGCTGATGTGGAGATGCATCAGTTTGAATTGAGTGCAGGTGACAGAATCCTTCTTTGTTCCGACGGCGTATGTCAGTTCTTAGCACCTGATATTCTCACTCGTCGTTCGATGGATGATAAGTCGCCAGAGGATGTAATTGATGTCATTCTTTTTCTTTGTGAGAAATTTAGTAAGGATAACTACTCGGCTATCTTGGTTTATTACGAATAGCTTATGACCATATTGTATCGTTGATTCGAGCCAAATCATTCCTGGAATGGGCTAATAAAATTATCAAGGCAAGACGATTCTTACACTCGGTCATGGCATCATCAACAAGGCAATACAAGCTGTCGAGCAAAAGATAAAACCAAAGATGAACGCAAATTAGGTAGTTTCGTTGGTTTTTTGCACTTTTTTCAACGATTTTTATTACAATATGTTAATTTTATAGCGGTTCCTTTTCGCAAATCGATTATTTTTAGTAATTTTACGCCCGTTAAATGGTAGTTGTCTGTACTTTATCTATGGAGATAGATTAGTGTTCAATTGCTGAATAACGAGAGTATTAATTACTAAAGCGAATAACAAATATGTCGGAAGTGCGCATTTATACGGAGGATCTCCAAATTGCCAGGTCTCTCATCAATCGGGATGAGAGGGTTACGCGCAACTATTACTACAAGGATTGCTATCCCCTTTTCAAATCCATCTACGATAATTTTTTTACCGATTGTAAGTGTTGTACGGAGTTCATGAACGAGATATACATTGTCGTCCTCGCTCCGAGTAAGATAACAGGTAAGTGCCAGATGGAAAAATTTAAGGGGAAAAGTACTTTGAGAACTTGGTTGAAGACAGCCTGTCTTTGCTACTGTTATAATAAGTATAAACTTAAACCTCCTATATCCGAACCACTGCTACGTGAATCCGAGAAAAAAGACGAGGATAATGAGGCAATAAGTGATAGAAAACCAGATGAAGCTCTCTCTAATCCAATAGACTTCACTGGTATGAATCGTTCAGATGTCGAAACGCTTCTGTCGCTGATGCCCAATCATAGATACCGCAGGCTTATTAAGCTGCGCTATTTGGAACAGTGGACGAACGAGGAAACCGCAAATGAACTTGGTATGAGTATGGCTAACTATTATAATATGCATCATAGAGCAAAAGAGCAATATGATGTTGTATGCAGAAAGGAGGAGAAAAATGCTTAAACATTCGTTCCCTAGTATAGAACAGCTTGCCGCCTTCCTTGATGGCAACCTATCGCAGAGTGAAATGCAGCAGCTTTCCCAAATGGCAGAGCATGATAGCGTGTTGCACCAGTTGCTAGACGCTAGTGCTGTGGTTGATAACACCCTTGCAGGTTTTACTGACGCTGATTTGAAACTGCCGCCGGAAATTGAAAGAGAGAATTTCGATTTGCCAGTTATTCCTACAGAAGGAATTTCTCAACTTATCACACTTTCTCCAGAGCCAATGGGTGATATGCTTGTAGCTGCCTCAGCATGTGCAGATGAAGATGTTTCAATGTTTTCAACCGCAAATCAAGAAGGTCATATTACAATAGAAGAAGAACTTCCAGACGACAATTCACATCTGATTCCTGAAAGTGACGGTTTTGACAATAGTAATGATCCTTCCAGTACATTCTTAGAGGATTTGTAACTTTTCCAGTTATGAATATACCGATTGCATCACAAAATATTAATTTCCCTGGTTACGGAATGTTTTGGGTGGCCAACTCAATCAGTTCTACACTGTTGGGGTGGAACAACCGCCGTCTTCAGGCGCAAGCACATGAGAAGAATCAAGAATTCCAATTAGAGATGGAACGCGCCCGCCACATCACCGATGATGAGCGAATGCAGGAAGATATAGCTTTCAAACGTCGCCTGGTTGCCCTGTCACGTGAGCAAAGGCAAGAAGTAGCGCAGGAATCCTTCCAAATACAGATGGAGGCTATTGAACTAAATCACTATTTGCAATATTGCTGGCCATTGGATCCTCTGTTACCTGGAACGTTACTGAACGAAATCCGTAATGGTGCGGATCATTCAAGTCCCCGATTAAATGTCATTTTGATGCATGCCCCTCTATTGCCTTTGCGGGCATACGGTACAGATGCAAATGTGCAAGATGCTCCAATATATTCTGCGCTGGAGGATTCAATCCGTCGGAACGATATTCGTCTAATAGGTGATGTTCATTATCGTGAAGGAGCATGTTCTAAGCCAGACTTGACTGGTGGCAATGCCAGCATTATGAATATTCATTTCCTTATGAACCAAATGCCAACATTGGTTATTGCTCCGCAGTATCGTGATGGTAAGATGTATCTTAGTGGTGCAGTATGGGAACCTCAGGCCTCCCGCCCACTCATTCGTCCACTTCTGAACTATGATTTCAACCCTGTTGAAGCAGAAAAAAGTCTAGAATACCGTCAGCAGATGATAGATTTGCTCCATGCTAGCACATCTATAGCTATAGGTGCTGTTCGGGACTCCTATATGTTGCTCACGCAAGGCAAGAAACCCACTTTGTCAACACTGTTAAATGATGCAGACCATGCCAAGATGAAACAGCTTGTGATGGGCAATCCGGACTTGAAAACTTTTATGAAGCAGGAAAACGATAACATCCTTGCAGCATTGGATGAAAAGAAAATGCCCTGTTTGTTAGAGGTCTTCAACGAGGAGGACATAGAGAATATTAAGAAGCAGGTAAGGTCTAATGGAAATAAAATAGAAGAAGTATGGCAATAGGTGCTATAACAATGATACTCACCAATGTTGGGTTGCAAATCTACAACAATTGGTGCGGAAGCCGTCAGAACGCCAAACTCCAACAAAAGCGCGAGGAGTTTGAGCGTGCAGCCCGTGATCGCAACACGGAACACATGTGGAAACTCTTGCGAGAGGGTCAGGAACTGGCAATGCAGTTGGAGAAAGAGAAACATGAAGACCGCCTAAGAGAATTGCAGCAAGAAGCTGACCATCTTCTTCAACGGCGAATCTACGAGGACACCATCAGGAATTGGCCCCTAAAGGTTCTGCCCATTGTCATGATGAATCGGAGGTTTGGCAATCTTTTAGCCAATCAAGAGGAAAATGTGGTTATGCACGTTATCCTAACCCGTTCCAATTATGACAAGTTCAACACATTAGTCTATCCTGTCATTGAAAAGCAACTGGAGCAATATTGCGACAAACATTGGAGTACGATGTCCGACCATCCAGTGCTGTTCTACAGTGGTGCCTGGAAATCAATGACCAGCCCGACTACACCTCAAATTGATGCAATGCGAGGAGAACTGACAAACCTGCCCACGTTGTTGATTACTCCTTTCTTCCGCCCATGTGACGGCAAGTTGGTATTTCAGCTTAATATGTGGGGTATGGGAGCAAATAGTACCGATAAGTTCGACACAATAGAGATAGAACCCAAGAGTGATGAATTCCATTTCCAACGTACGTATACCAGTCAACAGGACTACGAGAATGAAATAGGTCTTATAGATGAGATTGTAGAAGATATAGTTCCCTATTTAGAGTGTATGATAGGTTATATGGCTGACACCTATTTTTGGTCATCGGCAGGTTTATCGCCGCATCTTCCTTTGCTTGTTACAAATGGCATCATCAATACAGATGGCATGAAGTATCTAGTTTATGATAGTTGCGTTTATTATGTACAACTTTTGGAGTCAAGTATTGAAAACAGGAAAGCAAATCCTTTTGTTCAAGAAAGTCTTTTGAATTTGTATGAAGGTATTGCTGAGTTATGGGATGAAGGCGTCAAACAAAAAGAATTGGATAATATTTTATTGTGTTATTGTAACAGTCATTCTGATGCAAAATACCAGAATACTGAAGACATTTTAAAATCTTATCTATTCTCCTTTAATGATTTACCTTTTATCAATTCTTATTTATTTCATTGCAACAATTCTCGACACAGGGATTTCTTTAATGAACTCAAAGAGCATCTTGAAGGAGAGAAATTATGCGATTCTGAAGAATGTGATGTTTTAAATGAAGAGAACCTCCAGATGCTACAAGAATTAGCCATTCAACAGAATCCTGTTGCGTGCTATAGATTGGGAGAGTTGTATGAGTTCTCAATAGGGTGTGATTATAATCCTGATGAGGCTGAGAAATATTACAGTATGGCAAAAGAACTGGGCTATAGGTTGGCTGAAATTAGGTTTAATGTTAAGAAAAGCCATAATATTGACAAATCAGATATTGATTATTTATGTAAGAACAAATCCGATCAAGCAAGAATGCTTTTGGCTCATTGTTTCTATTATGGAATAGGTGTAGAAAGGTCTGTAGAGCAGGCAATGGATGAGTTAGAAACACTTTCAGAATCAAAACATCCACTTGCGTATTATCAATCTGCTCAAATTGTGAAAGAGCAGTTTGGTGAAGAGCAGGGAGAACTGTTAATAGAACTTCTTTTAAAATCAGCTGATATGGGATATGCTCAAGCTCAGGTAGATTTGATGAATATTTACGCAGAAGGAAAATATGTACCTGAATGTCCCCAATTATGTATTGAATTTGCTCAAAAAGCATCTCTTCAAGGACACCCTGAAGCTCTTTTCATGCTAGCTATTTGCCTTATTAAGGGATATGGAACTAAAAAAAACAAGGTTAAAGCAAAAGAGTTTTTAAAAATGGCAGCTGACAGAGGTAATAGTGATGCTATTGAAATACTAAAATCATTATCTTAATGACAAATATGGAACAAATAATCCCTAAAGTTGTTTTTATCGGTGCCAAAGAAACTGGTAAAACGACTACAATAGAAAAATTGTGGCAAAAGGAAAAGACAAACTTCCAAGTGTCAGAGTATATTGAAGGTAGAGGTGTTATAGCATACAATGTTATTGAACTACCTTATATTTCATTTAGTATTGAACAAGAAATCAACGATTGGATACTAAATAAAGAAAACTATAATTGCTTGACTTGTGCAGATGTTATAGTGTTTTTACTTCCTATTGATAATATAACTTTTAGTAGGAAAGCAAAATTTTTAAAGCAACTGCTTGACGCTAATGCTATAAAAAAGGACGTTACGATAATTATTGGATTAAGTCAAGTAGAGGATTTTATTGATGTTGGTGAGTTTCATGGAGAGTATATTTTGTCTTTTGATGATTGTAGCAAAATCATGGACTACAGGATTGCTTTCTTCAAGGAATTCCGCCGGTATATTGGCAAAGTAGATTTTGACATCTCAAATGTCATTCCTTTTTCATATGTTTTTGATTGGCAACTGGATTCATTAAAAAATTCCATAATTGAAGGCGTGATAAAACGACATAATGAAATCGTTTTTAACGAAAAAAATCCAACTATTGTTTTTATAGGGAAGACGGGATGCGGTAAGAGTTCTACTATTAATACACTATGTGGAACGGATTTGCCTGTAGATGGAGCAGTTGCCTGTACAAAATTTCCTATAGTTATTAATAAAGAAATTGTATACGGTGATAAAAGATTCAATGTTAACGTGGTCGATTTGCCAGGGATAGCAGAAAGTCTTGAAGCTAATATCTTGTATGTTGATTATTATAACAAGTATATAAAGGTAGCTAACGTCTTGTTATGTTTGTCTCAAGCTAATACACGTGCATACAAACAAGATGAGGATTTTTATACAGAATTAATAGACACTGGTATTATTGGAGAAGAATCTCAAATCGTTCTTGGGGTAAACAAAATAGACCTTATATTTAAAACAGATGAGCACCTTGCAGGAATAGAGCTATCATCAATCACTGATGAAGATCCTCTTATCAAAGACAAAATTGATGATTATTACGATAGGGTTTTTGCATCTATATTTGAACGAATAAAAACTGTAAGTCGTAATTCTGTTGTTGTTTATTCTAATCAACAACAATGGAATATGGACAAATTGGCTTATAAATTATTTTCAACATTCTAAAATTTACTGATTATGTTTAATCTCAGAAGAAACAGAACCACACAAGTGGTAAAGACCAAGATTCCACGTGTTGTCATAGGAATCAACCAAGTAGATAATCTTGGTGATTGGGATGACAGGTTAAATCTTCCAACAGAAGAAACAGAAAAAGCAATAGCCAAAAGGACTAATGCTATTGTAGAACTCTTATCAAAAGGAAGTCACTCTGCTGCAAAGGAACAAATCGAGCATTACTCCGCATTACGAGCTTATCGTATGTATCAGATGCTAGCAAAAATTGCCCAGAATTGCAAAGCAGGCATTATCATTCCTGATAAGCCAGTTAATCCTTGGGATAAAGAAAAATTCCCAGATATGCCTGAAGAAGTGAGAGCGTTTTACGTTGAAAAAGCTGCAGAACTTGACAAAAAAATGTCAGGAATGGGTATTGATAGTCTATTGGGAAAGATTCTCGACAAATTGGATGCAGCAGATCAAAAGAAACTTAAAGAGAAATGGGCAGTGAAAAAAAACACGCCTATTCGTGTGGGCATACTTGGTAAAGCTGGAGTCGGTAAGACGACCACAGTAAATAACCTATTTAATGCAACATTCAAAGTAAGTCGTAATGCCGTTGGAACTACAGCTGCACAATATAAGGACTTTACTTTACCAGATGGTGGTATAATAACTATTGTTGATATGCCTGGATATGGGCGAAGCATGGATGAGGATGAAGGTTACAAGCAGATATACCTTCAGGAACTTCCTAAATGTGATATCATTCTGTTGGTTGTTCAAGCTGACACTCGTGATTTGACTGATGACCAAATCATGATAGAAAATCTGTACGAATGGAGTAAAGAAGGACGAATTTAATTTGTGTGACTATGGGAAAATATCCATTATCAGATAGTGAAAAGCAGCGCATTATAGACCTTTTAGAAGATACTGAGCCTTCGAAAAGAGAAGTGTTTATGAAGAATGCTGCAGCTTTTGCCTCATGGCTTGCTGGAGCATGCTATGACATTTGGGTTAAAGTCAAGAGTTTCTTCTCTAGTGTAGGTGAAGCTATTGGGGATTTCTTTGATTGGTTGTTTGATTAATTAATATATTTGTATTATGAAACTTACAGAAGAAGAAAAAAGAAGAGTCATTGACGAGTTGGAAGATATAGAACCCGCTCAACGGAATACGCTCTTATCCAACTTACAGAACTTTACGTCTTGGTTGATGAATGCATGTTATGATATCTTCATTAGAGTGAAGAACTTTATTGCAGATGTCTGGAACTGGTTTAAAACTTATATTTTCTAATGGGAAAGTATCCTTTAACGGCATCAGAACGTGCTCGATTTGATAGAATGTGGAATGGGATGTCTGCTAGTAGAAAGGCGACCGCAGTGTTAGATTTTGATCATTTCTGTAGTTGGCTTCGTGGAGAAGACTCTTCATTTTATTATTCGATTAGAGACAAATTACGTGATCTGTGGGATGAGGTAAAATCTACCATAGGTGATATCGCTGAAGGGGCATTTAAAGCTTATGCCTCTGTAGCAGTAACTCCTGTTGTAGCTGTTGTAGAAGGTGTAAAAGAAGGCTTCAACAATGGTTTTGAAGCAGGAATAGATAAAGCGTTTGAAGAAGGGAAAAAATTCTTAAAGGATTTATGGGGCTAAACAATTGTTATGAGAGGAGTGCAGCAATATAAAAGCTGTGTTCCTCTCTATCCTTGTATGCATATA
>Ga0265298_10005058_pt1 | contig 16663 bp, 8 predicted proteins | sample AusTroGonzalo_MG_3_FD_193486 | JGI IMG/M metagenome (GOLD analysis project Ga0265298, IMG submission 193486) | Bovine rumen microbial communities from tropical cattle in Woodstock, Queensland, Australia - Gonzalo_01 | ecosystem: Host-associated > Mammals > Digestive system > Stomach > Rumen ... | reverse complement strand
GGTTTATTACCGCAACTCCCCCGTGCGCAGCCGCGGCTTCGTGATCAAGGGCGAGGTCACCGGCTTTCTGCACCCCATCGAGGAGGACCGTCCCTACGCTTACGGCGAGGGTCTTTACATGAGCCACAAGGTGCTCAATTTCGGCGCCCGCGGCGTCGGGGAGACGGCCGATATGTTCTTCCGCCACGGCAACGGAGGGAAGAAGAAGGCCGATATCCGTTTTGACATTCCCGAGTCCTGGCAGCCCTATGTGCGCATGCGCCAGCCCGGCCGCATGAAGGCCGACGAGCGGGATACCATCCACGTCAAGTTTACCATGCCGGAAAACATTGATACTGTGGACGTTGACATCCAGCCTCTGGTCAACGGGAAACCGACGGAACAAACCCTCAGAATCAAGGCGATAAAAAAGTAAGAAAACTAATCAGTATTCTGATTTAATTTCGTATATTTGCCCCGCTAAATCGTTATAGCGACAACACACAAAACATTAACCCAACACAACTTTATGCGTTACCAACTCAGAAAAGTCTTAGCAGAGGCACTCGTGGCCGCTGCAGGGCTGTTATTCGCAGGTGGCGTAGCCCTGGCCCAGAACCGGACCGTCAAGGGTGTCGTCACCGACGCGTATGGAGAGCCGCTCATCGGCGCCAGCGTAACCGTAGAGGGAGTCGTCCCGCCTGTGGGCGTGGTCACCGACCTGGACGGTAATTATGAGATTGCCGTTCCCGATGGCGCCACGCAGCTGCGTTACTCCTTCATCGGCATGGAAGACGCGCTGGAAACCATTGGCTCCCGCGCTGTCATAGATGTAACCCTGGCCGAAGCCAACAACGTCCTCAATGCGACGGTGGTCACCGCCATGGGCATCAAGAAGGAGGAGAAATCCCTCTCCTACAATGTGCAGCAGGCCAAGCTGGAGAGCGTATCTCCCGTTGGCTCCTTCGTCAACAGCCTCAACGGTAAGGTGGCCGGTGTCTCCATCAGCCAGTCCTCCACCGGTGTGGGCGGTAGCTCACGTATCGTAATGCGTGGCTCCAAGTCCATCTCCAACAACAACAACGCCCTGTACGTGATCGACGGCATTCCCATGCAGTCCCTGCGTGGCACCCAGCCGGAAGGCGTTTACGCCGGCGCCGGCCAGACCGGTGACGTGCTGGGCTCCCTGAACCAGGACGATATCGAGAGCATTTCCGTGCTGTCCGGTCCTTCCGCAGCCGCCCTGTACGGTGCAAGCGCCGCCAACGGTGTGATCATCATCACCACCAAGAAGGGCGACAAGGACAAGCTGGAAGTCGATTACTCCAACAGCACCTCTTTCTCCCGCGCTTATGTGATGCCCGAGTTTCAGAACACCTACGGTGCGACGGCTGCCGGCTCCTACTACAGCTGGGGTTCGAAACTGGCCACGCCTTCTTCCTACAACCCGCGCGACTACTTCCAGACGGGCGTGAACGAAGTCAACTCCGTCTCCCTCTCCACGGGTAACGAGAAGAGCCAGACCTACGTATCGGCCTCTACCTCCAACGCCCGCGGCATCGTGCACAACAACAACGTGGGCCGTCAGAACATCAGCTTCCGCAACACCACCGACCTGGTGAAGGACCTCCTGTCCATGGACGTCAACATCACCTACGGTCACGTAACCGAGCAGAACATGATCGCCCAGGGTGAGTACGGCAACCCCATCGTTCCCGTGTACCTCTTCCCCGTGAGCGAAGACTGGTCCAAGATCCAGGTTTACGAGCGCTACGACAGCGGCCGCGGTCTCAAGACCCAGTTCTGGCCCTACGACTTCGAGCACTCCATGCAGAACCCCTACTGGATCACCGAGCACCAGAAATGGCAGAACGCCAAGAACCGTCTGATGGGCAGCGCCCAGCTCTCCTACAAGCCTTTCAAATGGCTCACCGTGAGCGCCCGCGCCAAGTACGACCGCACCGACGAAGTACAGGAACAGAAGTTCGACGCCGGTACCAACAAGCTCTTCACCGAGGGTTCCAAGCACGGTAAGTACGCCCGCAACAACCAGTACACCGAGCAGAAGTTCGGCGAACTGCTGGCTACCTTCAACAAATACTGGGGCGACAACCTGCTTAACCTCTCCGGTGTGGTGGGTGCCAACATCGACGACATCGTCTTCCGCACCGACAACATCAGCGGACCGCTCCTGACGGTGAACAACAAGTTCGACCTGAACAACATCAACCATACCAGCGCCAACACCGTCATGGTGACCGACGGTTACCGTTCCCAGAACCAGTCCGTCTTCGCCAACGCCCAGCTGGGCTGGCGCAGCCGCGCTTACCTGGACCTGACCTTCCGCGCTGACTGGAACTCTTCCCTGTGGACGGCCGGTGCCATCACCTATCCTACCGTAGGTCTCTCCGGCATCATGACCGAACTGATTCCCGGCCTCAAGAGCAGCTTCTTCCCTTACTGGAAGGTACGCGCCTCCTATTCCGAGGTAGGTAACTCCCCGGATCCCGCCCTCTACCTACTGGATCCCACCGCCGACCAGAACAACGGTAATGTAACCAAGAATACCCGTCGCCGCAACACCCAGCTGCAGCCGGAGCGAACCAAGTCCTTCGAACTGGGTACCAACATCCACTTCTTCGACAGCAAGGTCCAGTTGGACGCTACCTTCTATAAGGCCAGCACCTTCAACCAGTTCTACAATCCCCGCCTGTCCTCCACCTCCACCACCAGCAACATCTACCTGAACGGTGGCCAGGTTGACAACAAGGGTATCGAGCTGGCCCTGCGCTTCAACGACAGCGTAGGCAAGTTCAACTACGGCACCTACTTCACCTGGACCTGGAACCAGAACAAGATCGTGGACCTGCACTTCACGGATCCCGAGACCGGTGAGGTTCACGACGGAAACGGCCTTCCCATGGGCGGTTTCGGCGGTCTGAACACCTTCCTCTATGAAGGCGGTTCCCTGGGCGACGTCTATGTGACCACCATCGCCACCGACGAGCACGGCTACTACCAGCTCACCTCCGCCGGTATGATCCAGGCCGACTATGACGAAAAGGATATGATCTATGCCGGTTCCACCGACGCCAAGCATCGTCTGAGCTGGGGCGGCCACATCGGCTACGGCGGATTCACCGCCAACTTCCTGTTCACGGCCCGCCTGGGCGGCATCGCCATCTCCAAGACGCAGGCTATCCTGGACTACTACGGTATCTCCAAGGACTCCGCTGATGCCCGCGACCTCGGTTACCTCGAGTTCAACGGCATGCGCACCTCTGACATCCAGGGCTACTACCAGACCATCGGCGCCCGCGAGGGTGTCATGAGCCAGTATGTTTACGACGCCACCAACGTCCGCCTCTCCGAGGTTTCCTTCGGCTACGATTTCCCCGTGGCCAAGTGGAACTGCCCCTGGCTGAAGGGCCTGAACGTTTCCGTGGTGGGCAACAACCTGGCCATGATCTTCCTGAAGGCTCCCTTCGATCCCGAAATGACTTCCAACGTAGGAACCTACAACCAGGGTGTGGACTACTTCATGCAGCCTTCCACCCGCAGCCTGGGCTTCTCCGTGAAAGTGAAGTTCGGTTCTGTCAACAACAAATAATTGAGCGCAATGGATATGAAACATATTTTTAAAGCAATCATCACCCTTGCCGCTTCCGCCGCCGTGCTCGCCTCCTGCACGAAGGGTTTCGAAAACCTGAACAAGGACGCTTACGGCGTGACCGACGAGCAGATGGCTCAGGACGGCCTGGCGCTGGGCGGTATGTTCCAGCAGCTGGAGCGCTCGGTCATCATCTTCCGTGACGGTACCTATCTGGACTCCGATTACCAGATCATGTATAACCTGTGCGCCGAGACCTGGTGCGGCTACATGGCCCCCACCCTCTCCGACGGCCACAACGCCGGCTGGGACGTCAACGACGGCTGGCATCGCCGCATGTTCACCGTCAAGTACGAATACGGTATGGGCGGTTACCAGGACTTCGAAAAGGCAGCCGTTGAGCTGAACATGGTGAACGAACTGGCCCTGGCCAAGGTTCTCAAAGTCGCTACCATGCATCAGGTAGCCGACTACTACGGTCCCATCGCCTATTCCCACTACGGTGAACTCACCAACCTGTACGATCCGCTGGACATGGTTTACAAGCAGTTCCTCTCCGAGTTGGATGAGTCCATCGCCACCCTCGAGAAACTGGCCGCCACGAATTCCAAGATCCTGGAAGACTACGACCTGGTTTACGGCGGTGACGCCACCAAGTGGGTCCAGTTCGCCAACTCCCTCCGCCTGCGTCTGGCCATGCGTATCCGCTTCGCCGACGCCGCCCTCGCCCGCACCGAGGCCGAGAAATCCATCTCCAGCCCCTTTGGTGTCATCGAGGACAATGCCGGCAACGCCGTCATGACCGGTGTGGACCATCACCCCATCTACGAGATCAACACCAACTTCAACGACGCCGACACCCAGCTGGGCGCTTCCCTGGAAGTGTACCTGAACGGTTTCGACGATCCCCGTAAGTTCCTGTATGCCAAACCGGCTTCCGACGGCAACCTGCACGGTGTGCGTCCGGGCATCGCCCCCAACGCATGGACCAACTACAAGAACACCGCCGGCAAGGTGTCCGCTCCCAACGCCAGCATCTTCAAGGTCACCTGGCTGAACGCCGCCGAAGTTTCCTTCCTGCGCGCCGAAGGCGCCCTGCTGGGTTGGAGCATGGGTGGATCGGCCAAGGACTTCTATGAGAAAGGCATCGAGCTCTCCTTCGAGGAGTGGGGTGCCAAGAACGCCGCTTCCTACATCAAGAACAACACCGCCGTTCCCGCCGCCTTCAAGGACAACGTAGGCCGTTCCAACGCCAACGCTCCTTCCACCGTGACCATCGCCTGGAACGAGTCCCTGAGCGAGGAGAAGAAACTGGAAAAGATCGGCACCCAGAAATGGCTGGCCCTCTTCCCCAACAGCTGCGAGGCCTGGGCCGAGTACCGCCGTCTGCACTATCCGGTCCTAATCACCCCCGCCAAGAACTTCTCCAACGGCGTCGTGAATACCGATCAGGGTATGCGCCGTGTTCCCTACCCCGTGTCCGAACAGTCCGACAATGCCGTGGGCTATGCTTCCGGCGTCGAGGCCCTGGGCGGTAACGACAATGCCGGTACCCGCCTGTGGTGGGACCAGAAGCCGTTTAACAACTAAACGAACGGATCAAGATGAAAAAGATTATCTATATTCTTTCAGCCGCCCTGGCCGTGGCCGCCGTCAGCTCCTGCGACACCAAGGTGGAGAAACTGAAAATCCAGGATATCAAGACCTACTCCCTGGACGAGAACGCTCTCTCGGCCGAGGACCAGGCTTACTACAAGAACCTGCGGGAATGGAAGGCCTCGAAGCACACCATTTCCTACGTGTACTTCGCCGCATGGGCCCCGCCGGAAGGCTCTACCAGCCTGTACGTAGAGTACAAGAACATGAAACCCAGGCTCATGTCCCTGCCGGACTCCCTGGATATCGTGAACCTGTGGATGGGTACGCCCATGAAACAGGAATACACCGACGCCTGCTTCTACGGCAACATCAAGAACGAGGAGACCGGTGAGATCGAGCGCGGCCCGATGCACACCTACGACTACTCCCCCAACGCCTACTTCGACCTGGAGTACTGCCAGAAGTTCAAGGGCACCCGTTTCGTCATGCACGCCGACGCCTCCCACTACGGCCAGGAGTTCGAGCTCAAGGACGAGGAGACCGGTGAGATGAAGTACTGGAAAGTTTCCGCCGGCGACGAGGCCAGCATCCGCGCCTATGGCCGTCTGGTGGTGGACATCGTGAACACCCACGGCCTGGACGGTGTCGACTTCGACTACGAAGGCTGGGGCGGTACGCAGATCAGCTGGGTCATCGATGAGGTTTCCAAGTTCTTCGGTCCTCAGGGTTCCAACCCCGAGAAACTTCTGATCGTGGACTACTTCGGCGGCGTTCCCCCGTCCAGCATTGAGCCCAAGATCGACTACCTCGTCTGCCAGGCCTACTCCCAGCAGGTGGGTCCCAACCCGCGTCAGGCTTCCGGCTTCCCCGCCGAGAAGATGGTGTACTGCGAGCAGTATGAACAATCCTCCGGCGACGGCTACAACTTCCTCAACGGCGGTTACCCGAGCGGCAGCTACAACGAGGCCGGAGAGAAGATGTACACCCTCGAGTCCTATGCCCGCTTCTCTTCCAATGCTACGGAAGGCCTGGGCGGCGGTTTCGGAGCCTACTACATCGACAACGACTACGACAACGGCGTGACGGCCCTGCAGAATAAGGGCTATGCCAACTGCAACTACCAGACCTATGGTTTCCTGCGTCGCGCCATCCAGATCATCAACCCTCACAAATAGACATCGGCCCATGAAAAAATATATCATCCCTGTATTGGCCGCGGCCCTGTGCTGCATCGCCTGCAACCAGGCCGACAAGTTCAACTACAGTCAGGAAATCGTCCTGATCACGGGTACGGATTCTTCCCCCGTGTCGGCAGACCGCATCCTGGCCGACCAGGTGCCCATCACCTACAACTTCTCCCTGTCCTGCACCGGCGTCGCTCCGGAGGACATGAAGGTGCACATCCAGTACGATTCCCTGGCCATGGCCGCCTACAACAAGGCCAACCAGACCAGCTACGTAAACGTACCCCGCGACGTAATCCTGATCAACGACGAGTATGTGACCATCTCCAAGGGCACGGCCACCTCTTCCCTGACCTCCGTCACCATGACGGACAACAGCTTCATCGAAGAAGGTGTCATCTACGTGATTCCCCTTTCCGTCGCCTATGTGGAGGGCGGTTCCGCTTCCATCCTGAAGGGTTCCGACTGCTTCTTCATCCGTGTCGGCAAGACCATGGAGAGCTTCTCCCTGGATATCCCCAACACCGGCGTTTACAGCACCTACAACCTGGGCGCCGGCAACTACAACCTGGGTGATTCCTGGACCCTCGAACTGAAGGCCCACCCTTACAACATGAAGTCCCGCGGTAACGACCAGCTGTGCCGTCTGGCCTGCTGGAACGAGGATGGCGGCGGCCAGGTGCTGCTCCGTTTCAACGAGAACGGTAAGCCCTGGAAGACGCTGGATATCGTGGCCCCCAACGGCCGTTACGTGACCGGCGCTACCGGTGAAGGCGACAACGCCACCGGTGTGTTCGAGCCCAATGCCTGGTACATGATCTCCATCGTCTGGAACGGTTCCGACATGACGGTTTACGTGAACGGTCAGAAAGACACGCCTTACCAGTACACCATCGCCGGCAGCCAGGCCATGAACCTGAACCGCTTCGAGATCGGCATGTCCTGGGGCGGCTACGGCGGTTCCCAGAGCTACACCGGCCGCATGGCCGAGATGCGTATCTGGAACATCGCCCGTTCCCAGAGCGACATCGCTTCTACCCTTTGCTCCGTCGATGCTAATGCCGAAGGTCTGCTGGGTTACTGGAAGATGAACGAAGGCGAAGGCCACATCTTCCACGATTCCGTGAAGGGCAACGACATGGACTGGGACAAGAGTGAACGTCAGAAGAACGAATCTGACTACAGCGCCACCCCCGAAGCCGGTGCATCCGTGCAGTGGGTCAAGGACGCCAAGAATAAATGCGCACAGTAATCAATAACATAACCAATACCACTTTTATGAAGAAAATTTTCTCTGCTTTTGCTGTAGCCCTGGTACTCGCGGGCTGCGCCAAACAGTACGATGACTCGGACCTCAGAAACCGCGTCACCACCCTTGAAACCAAGGTCGGCAACCTGGAGGCCCAGATGAAGGCCGCCAACGCCGTGGCCCTGGGCCAGTATGTCCAGAAGGTCGAGAAGACCGACGAAGGTGTCACCGTCACTTACGGCGACGGCACCGTGGTCACCCTCAAGATTTCCGGTGGCTCCGGCGCCGGTACCCTCTCCGTGGTGAAGAACGCCAAGGAAGAACTCTGCTGGGCCATCGACGGTGAGATCCTCCAGTACGAAGGCAAGGACCTCGTCGTGAGCCAGGTTACCAACATCTACGTCAAGAACGGCAAGCTGTACGCTGTCATCGCCGGTACCGAGACGGAACTGGGCGGCTTCAGCGGCGGCACCAGCCTGCAGGACGGCATCTTCAAGGATATCGAAGTCACCAAGGAGAACGTAGTCCTCACCCTCTCCGACAATTCCAAGGTGAACATTCCCATCGGCTCCGCGTTCAAGCTAGTCATCCCCAAGACGACCTACGCCGTGACCACCACCGATCCCTTCGAGGTGGCCTACACCGTGCAGGCCAAGATCGAGGGCACCGAGGTGGACATCTTCACCGATGCCAACTTCAAGGCTACCGTAGAGGCCGATAAGTTCGTGATCACCCCCAAGGCCGTGGCCGAAGGTACCGCCCTCGCCTATGCCGACTCCAAGGTAGGCCTCACCTCCATCGTGAAGCTCACCTTCGCCGGCGAGGAAGAGCAGCCCTATGCCAAACCCACCGACCCTCAGGCCGATCCTGACAACAACATCGACTACATTGGCGAAGCCGCTAACGGCTCCGTGGACGCCCACATCGTTTCCAACGTCTCCCTGGACAAGAATTCCATCAAGCCTCAGGCGAGCTGGATCTCCGTCGTTGACGTAAAGGCCAACAACTACACCATCACCCTCGCCCTCGAGGACAACCCCGACGAGGAAATCCGTACCGGTGAAGTCTTCATCTACGAGGCCGGCACCGAGAACAAGGTCCAGACCCTCAAGATCGCCCAGAAGGCTCACAAGGTCGAATACGAATACTACAACCCCACCGGTTGGAACAAGGTGTTCAACATGGCCGATTACAACACCAACTCCACCTTCAAGTTCAACAGCGCTCTGCAGCTGAACCCTTCCGCCGTTACCCTCCAGTGGAAATTCTACTCCAACAAGTGGAATGATCACACGTACCAAGGTGTAGACGGTCAGGGCAACCCGCTCTACTGCAACCGCCTGGGCGAATTCGCCAACGCCAGCGAAAGCCAGTCCGTGCTCCTTCGCTTCTCCAACGACGGTGATGCCGACGGCCAGCTCTGCCTGAATGCCGGCGCCCTTGGTCTGAACCAGGTTCAGATTCGCAAGGATAACAAGGCTTATGTCTGGGCAACCGGTGAATGGGTGGTCCTCACCCTCGTAGCCGATGGTTCCAAGATTCACATCTACGACAACGGCACCCTGGTGAATTCCTACGACTACACGCCTGCTGCTTCCTGGGATTTCCAGCGTTTCGATCTCTCCATGACCTGGGATGAAGGTGTTAACTGGCCCCGCAGACAGGCCTTTAACGGTTATAGCGCTTACACCCGCGTGTGGAGCCGCGCCCTGAGCCAGGAAGAAATCGCCGCCGGTCTGTGCGACGTGGCTTCCGACGCTGAAGGCCTGGAGGTTTACTGGAAGTTTGACGGCGCCGAAGAGAAGGCCGTCGTGAACTCCGCCGCCAAGAACGCCGAGATGGAGCTTGACTTCACCTCCTGCTGGGACGGTAACGGCAACGCCAAGGACAAGGGTGATGCTGCCGCTGCAGCCTGGACCGTTCTGGAAGGTTCCGAAATCAACGGCATCTGCTCCAAGGTCAAGGAGGGTGGCAACACCAACCCCGGCGGTGATCAGCCCGGTGGCGACCAGCCCGGTGGTGACACTCCCGGAACCGATCCTGTCCTGAACGGCAAGGTCTTCGAAATCACGCCCGAACTCTCCGAGAACTGGCTGCTCGAGAAGCCCATCGAGCTCACCAACGCCACCATTGAATGGCGCTTCTTCCCCCGTAGCTGGCATGAGCCCGGCGATCCTAACCGTCTCGGTGGTATCGAAAACAAATCTGAACAGGGTGTCATGCTCCGCTTCTCCAACGGCCGGAACGCCGGTAAGGGCCAGCTCCACCTCTCTGCCAAATATCTTCTGGGAAACGAACCGCAGGTTGTTAAGGAAGGCGAAAAAACACCTTATATCTTCGAGGCCGAAAAGTGGCATACCCTCACCGTTGTAATGGATGGTACCAACCTGTCTGTTTACGACAACGGCGAATACATTAACAAGTATGCCATGACTTCGAACCAGTCCTTTACCTTCGAGCGTCTCGAATTCGGTATGTCCTGGGATGACGGCAGCTGGAACAACACCGGTTACTCCAAATCCCAGCTCTTCGATGGCTACATTGACTACGTCCGCGTTTGGACTGTTGCCCGCAGCGCCTCCGAAATCAAGGCCGGTCTCTGCGACGTAGCCAACAACGCCGAAGGCCTCGCCGCTTACTGGCGCTTCAACGACACCGACCGTTACTTCCTCCTGGACAAGACCGGCAAGGGTAACGACATCGACTGGTCTTCCATGTCTGAAATGAACGGTTCCACCGTTCGCAGGCAGCTCGACCTGAGCACGCCCTTCGTAGCCGCCCTGAAGGAGTATGATGGTAATATCTGCGCCGGCACTGCCGTAGCAGAATAACAACCAACCCAATCCAACTTATTCCAAAAGAAGCCGACTCCCCCGAGCCGGCTTCTTCGTTTATTTTGAGATGCCCGGGCGGAGCCGGGCATGACGCAGAGGGTATGAAGGGAAGCGATTACTGCAACTCGTACTCGAGGGTGCCACCGGCAACGATGTCGGCGTACTCGATGTAGGGCTTGTCGTAGGGTTTGCCGTTGAGTTTCACGGAGGCGATGTAGCCGTCCAGGGGGCCGTTGGCCTTGATGGTGAAGGTGCCGCCGACAACCTTGACCTGCATCTGCGGGAACATGGGCAGACCGAACCAGAAGCGGGTGCTGGCGGGTTCCACCTGGTAGAAGCCCATGGCGGACAGCACATACCAGCCGCTCATCTGGCCTACGTCCTCGTTGCCGGAGAGGCCTTCGGGACCGTTGAAATAGAGCTCGTCATAGACCTGGGCCAGGCGCTTGGCAGCCTTCTGAGGCTCGCCCACCATGGAATACAGGTAGATGATGTGGTGGCTGGGTTCGTTGCCGTGGGCATACTGGCCGATGAGACCGGAGATGTCCGGCGGAGCCTCGCCTTCCAGCTCGGAAGAAACGGTAAAGAGCGTGTCGAGGGCCTCGACGAATGCCTCGCGGCCGCCGAAGAGTTCCTGCAGACCTTCCACATCCTGGGGGACCAGGTAGCGGTACTGCCAGGCGTTACCCTCGGTGTAGTCGTGGTTACCCTGCTCGGGAGCATAGGGGTTGAAAGGCTCGGTGAAGCTGCCGTCGGTCTTGCGACCGCGCAGGAAACGGGTTTCGGGATCCCAGTAGTTGCGGTAGGAGTGGCTCTGCTCGCGGTACTTCGCTTCCACCTCCGGGTAACCCAGGAAAGCGGCGGCGTTGGCCAGGGCGCCATCGGCGATGGCATACTCCAGGTCGTTGCCCACGGCTTCGCGGTAGAGGTCGGCGGGGATGTAGCCGAACTGGTGCAGGAGATCCAGGCCGCGGTCGTTGCGCTGGTCGGTTTCCTCCATGGCCTTGATCAGTTCATCGGCCGGGATGCCGGCGTCGAAGCCCTTGATGATGAAGTCGGCGAAGGAGATGGTGCCGGGGTTGCCCACCATGCAGTCCGTCTCGTTGCCCATCAGGTGCCACACGGGCAGGTCTCCCTGCTCCTTGTAGATGTGATAGAACGTCTGGGTGAAATCGTTAACCTTCTCGGGGTGCAGGATCGTGGCCAGGGGCATGGCGGCGCGGTAGGTATCCCACAGGCTCCAGGTGGTGTAGTTCTGGAAGTCTCTGTGACGGACCACGTCGTCGGAACCGCGATAGTCGCCGTTCACGTCATTGAACACGGAAGGAGCGATCATGGTGTGGTAGAGGGCCGTGTAGAAGACGGTCTTGCGATCCAGGTCTTCCGTATCCACCTTGACCTTGCCCAGTTCTGCGTTCCAGGCGGCCTTTGCATCGGCGCGGGTAGCCTCGAAATCCCAGTCGGGAAGCTCGGCGGCCATGTTGGCGCGGGCACCCTCCACGGAAACGGGAGAAAGGGCCACCTTGACCATCAGCTGTTCGGCGCCGGAGAACGGGGCCATCTCGTAGCGGAGGTACTTGTCCGTCTGGACGAAGGAGAGGGCGGGGCGGGAGAACTCGGCCCAGAAGAAGATCTTCTGGTTACGGGCCCAGCCGGTGGAATAGCGGTAGCCGCCGATGGCGGTCACCTGTCCCTCCTCGTTGCGGGAGATCTCAAAGCCGGATTCGGTGGTCTTGTCCCAGCAGCCGCCGTTTTCCAGGTCGATGACCACGGCGGGCTTGTCGGAACCCGGGAACGTAAAACGGTAGTAGGCCACACGGGCGGTGGCGGTCATCTCGGCCAGGATGTCGTAGCGCTCCAGGGGGACGCTGTAGTAGCCGGGCTCGCAGACCTCACGGGAACGGAGGGCATAACTCCAGGCGCCGGAGCCGGGGCGGTCCTCGCTGCCGCGCTCAAAGACGGTGGTTTCGGTGACCGGCATGAGGGTGACGTCGAAGAGGTCTCCGATACCGGTTCCGGAAAGGTGGGTCTGGCTGAATCCGATGACCGTAGAATCGCTCTCGTGATAACCGGAACACCAGTCCCAATCCTCGGGGATGCTGGTGGGGCCGGCCTGGACCAGGCCGAAGGGAACGTTGGCTCCCACGAACACGTGTCCATGGGCTCCAGTGCCGATTTTAGGGTTTACGAAAGAGCAATAATCGATCTGTTCAGACTTGTTGCATGCCGCAAGGGCAAGGACAGAAAAAAACAGAAGAAATCTTTTCATAAGTATTGCGTTTATCGTATAAAGATACGCAGTTTTTTTGTATCTTTGTCATATATGACAAAAAATGTCACCATCAAAGATATCGCCCGCGAAGCGGGTGTATCCATCGCACTGGTTTCCTTTGTGATGAACAACCGCATAGGGGCCGACGGCAAACAAAAGTACCGTGTAAGCCCCGCCACCCAGGAGAGAATCCGCGAAGTGGCCGCCCGCATGAACTACCAGCCCAGCTCGGCCGCCCGTATGCTCCGCCAGGGACGCACGCGCGTTATCGGCGTCATCCTGTCGGACCTGGGAAACATCTTCTACGGCATCATCGCCAAGGAGATGGAGAAAATCCTCACGCGACGTGGCTACACCGTGCTGTTCGGCAGCACCGAGGAAGACCCGGAGCGCTTCGGCCGCCTGGTCCAGTCTTTCCTTGAAAAGGACGTGGAAGGATTCATCGTAGTTCCGTGCGTGGGCTGCGGTCCCTACCTCGAACGGCTCCAGGCATCCGGACGTCCGTTCGTTACCATTGACCGTCACAACCCCCAATACGACATCCCCTCCGTCGTCATCGACAATGTAGGCGCCATGCGCCTGGCCGTGGGCGCCCTCAAGAAACAGGGCGCGCGCAATATCGGCCTGTTCACCTACGCCATGCGTACCTCGGCCATGATCGAGCGAGAGAAAGGCTTCCGCGAGGAGGTCGGCTCCAAGGCGCCCATCTATCACATGGGCCTCAACACCATGGAGGAGGACACGAAGAAAGCGGCCGACGACCTCATCGAAAGGGGTCTGGACGGTATGGTCTGCGCCTCCAATGAAACCAGCGCCAACCTGATCAAGGAACTGATCAGCAGAGGGATACGCGTACAGGAGGATATCCGCATCGTCGGCTTCGACTACTCCAACGTGTACGACATCTTCAAGCCGCACATCCCCCATGTCCAGCAGCCCCTGCCGCAGATTGCCAAGGAAAGTACGGACTATCTCTTCCGCCTCATCGAGCGCAAGGACCGCGGCGAAGACATCTCCAGAGAGAAAGAGAAAATCATCTTAAAAGCAAGCTTAATATGAAGAACATGCCCTGGGAGGAAAGACCTTCCGGCTCCCATGACGTTATGTGGCGTTACAGCGCCAATCCTGTTATTCCCAGAAATTTACTTCCTACCTCCAACAGCATTTTCAACAGCGCCGTCGTCCCTTTCAAGGACGGTTTCGCCGGTGTCTTCCGCTGTGACGACACCAACCGCCGCATGGCCATCCATGCGGGATTCTCCAAGGACGGCATCCACTGGGATATCAAACCCGAGAAGTTGCAGCTGAACGGAGACTACGCCTATGACCCCCGCGTCACCCTCATCGAGGACCGCTACTGGGTCACCTGGTGCAACGGCTATCACGGCCCGACCATCGGCGTAGCATGGACCAAGGACTTCGAGACCTTCCACCAGATGGAGAACGCCTTCCTGCCCTACAACCGCAACGGCGTGCTCTTCCCCCGCAAGATCAATGGCAAGTTCGCCATGCTGTCCCGTCCTTCCGATACCGGCCACACCGCATTCGGTGACATTTTCTACAGCGAAACCCCCGACATGGAGTACTGGGGACACCACCGTCACGTGATGGCTCCCGCTCCGTTCGAAGTGAGCGCCTGGCAGTGCATGAAGATCGGCGCCGGTCCCGTTCCCATCGAGACCCCTGACGGCTGGCTGCTGTTCTACCACGGCGTACTGCGTTCCTGCAACGGTTACGTGTACAGCTTCGGCAGCGCCCTGCTGGACCTGGAGCAGCCCTGGAAAGTGCTGGCCCGCAGCGGTCCCTACCTGATCTCTCCCCAGATGCCGTACGAGTGCATGGGAGACGTGCCCAACGTGTGCTTCCCCTGCGCCGCCCTGCATGACGAAGAAACCGGCCGCGTAGCCGTGTACTACGGTTGCGCCGATACCGTCACCGGCCTGGCCTTCGGCTATGTTCCGGAAATCGTAGAGTGGACCAAGAAAAACAGCATCCTCTAACGCCAACGAATCTGACGGGCTGCCGCAAATTCCTCATGGGAAATGCGGCAGCCTTTTTTGTATCCGTCCACCTGGACGCGGGAGGCGGTGGCTGAGGTACGCGTGATGGTGAGCACGTGCCCGTCGGGGAGGGTGATCTCGGCCTTGGGGAAGATGGGACGGGAGAGGGTGAAGGCGGGTTCGGCCGGGCAGTCGGGATAGAAACCGAGCATGGAGAACACGGCCCAGGCGCTCATGGTGCCGGTATCGTCATTGCCGGGGATGCCGTCCGGGGCGTTCTTGTAGTTCGTGGAGAGGATCTTAGACACCTGCTCCCAGGTACGGTATTCCTGTCCCTTGAAACGGGAGAACAGGTAAGGATAGACGATATCGGGCTCGTTGGCCGGATCGTAAAGACCCTCGTCAAACACATGCTGAAGGTTCTTCACAAAGGACTTGGAGCCACCCTGCAGCTTGGCGTAACCGGCCACGTCGTGCGGCACGGCGAAGCTGTAGTTCCAGGCGCTGCCCTCGTGGAAGCCGGGCGCGTTGGAGAAGTCGGCACCGTCCTCGGGGTTAAAGGGAGAGAGGAAGGTTCCGTCGGCATTGATGGGCCTTAAGCACTTGTATTCAGGGGAATAGTAGTTCCTGTAACCCAGGGAGCGGGCCAGGAAACGCTTGGCGTCCTCCTTGTGGCCGAGGGCATCGGCCAGACGGGAGAGGGCAAAATCGGCCACGTAGTATTCCAGCGCGTGGGAGACGGAGTTGTCCCCGGAGAAATCGGCCGCGAAGTAGTTCAGCGGGATGTAGCCGTCCTTGACGTACGGGTCGTTGTCCGGGCGCATGAGGTTGGCGGCGCCGGGGGTATCAGCCGATTTCAGGAAGGCCGCGTAGGCGGTTTCCACGTCGAAGTCGCGGATCCCGCGCAGCCAGGTATCGGCGATCACGCAGATGGCCGGATCCCCTTCCATGGTCCAGGTCTCACGGCCGAAGAGCTCCCATTTGGGCATCCAGCCCCACTCGCGGTACATGTCCACCATGGAGCGGACCATGTCCAGCTGCTCCTCGGGCCAGAGCAGCGTAATGAGCTGATGCAGATTGCGATAGGTATCCCACAGGGAGAACACGGTATAGCGTTCGTGCCCGGGTTCCACCCTACCCACGCCGCGGCCGAAAGGCTGGCGGTATTCCATGAGCGGATACTCCCCGTTCACGTCGCTGAGCACGTTGGGATGCAGGAGGGAATGGTACAGGGCCGTGTAGAAGATGGTCTTTTCGTCGGAGGAGCCGCCCTCGACGCGGATGCGGCCGAGGTAGCCGTTCCAGGCGGCATCGGCCTGCCTGCACACTTCGTCGAAGCGGAAGCCCTGCTGCTCGGCGTCCAGGTTCTCGCGGGCGTTCTCAATGCTCACGAAGGAGACGCCCATCTGCAGCTGGATCTGCTCGCCCTCGGCGAGACCCTCGTAGTGGAACCAGCAGCCGATGTCGTCGCCGGAGAGTTCGCGGGCGTAGTTCTCGTAGATTTTATATCGGCCCGCATCGGCGTCCCAGGCGGCCTCGGCAGTCATCGGGCGCTGCTTTTTCCAGTAGCCCGAGGCCGAAGGGACCTTGCTCACGCGGACGACGAAGTAGAGCGGGAAGACAGCCTCGCGGTTGTAGCAGAAGGTGCCCATGAGCTTGGAGCCCTCCACTTCTGTGGCCGATACCCTCCGCACGGTGGCGCCGCTCTCGTTGGTGAGGCCTTCGCCCAGGTTCAGGAGGATGTTGCCCTCCCCGCCGGGGAAGGTGTAGCGCTCGATGGCGGTGCGGGTGGTAGCGCTGGCCTCGGCCCTGATGCCGCTGACGAGCTGTACGCCGTAGTAACCGGGATGCGCCTGCTCGTCCGTGTATTCCGTTCCGTAGATGTGGTAGTCCACCTGCAGGGGGCCGGTGGTGGGCATCGTCAGCAGGGAGCCCA
>Ga0265298_10005056_pt1 | contig 16666 bp, 13 predicted proteins | sample AusTroGonzalo_MG_3_FD_193486 | JGI IMG/M metagenome (GOLD analysis project Ga0265298, IMG submission 193486) | Bovine rumen microbial communities from tropical cattle in Woodstock, Queensland, Australia - Gonzalo_01 | ecosystem: Host-associated > Mammals > Digestive system > Stomach > Rumen ... | reverse complement strand
AAATGATCATACTATAATTTCCATACATTGTAACCATCTCTAAGGTAGTGAATGCAAATATGAAGATCTCGTCACTCTGTCTTAGGACAAAATCTTTAATTCTGTGAATAAAGATTTGTCTTGTATTTTTTAGTATTCCAGGATACTTCTTTAATAGTTGGCGACCATTATTCTTGTTCACCTTAAGCCATGGATACACTCTGTTAATTTTCCAATTAAGAAAAATACATCCAATTATTTCAAAAAGAAATTCTATGGCAACCCATATATAAAGGTTGTGATATGATAGCGTAAGAAAGATCTGTATTGCAGTCTTTACCATTCTTGCAGACTGGAAATAGATTGCAACTAAGTACTCTTTTTGATCTGCGGCAAGCAATATTTGTCGATAATTGATAAAGTAACCAATTAATGAAGAACACAGGAAGGTAAAGTATGTAAAATAGATAATTCCCAAACCTAAATTTGCTGAAACAAATATAACCGGAAGGAAAAGGCTGATAATAATACCAATTGCTAAAATGATAAAACCAATCCACCGATACAAATATCCAAAAACTGATAGTATTTCCTGCGTACTGCCTCTGTCATCGCTTTGTAAAGGCTTATATAGAAAAAAACTGATGCAGCTACCTATTCCAAGTTCTGCCAGATTCAGATAGCCAAGAATGTTTCCAATCGTGCCTGCTAAACCAATAAACTCTTTTCCGAGACAATCCAAAAATACCTTTCGTGAGAAAAAAACGAGCACAAGCGAAAGGAAGTAAAATAAGAGATTTACTTCTGCATTTAAAATACTTTTATGTACCCTTCCGCTCATTTCGTTATCCCCTCTAAAAGATCTTTAGAGAATCTGTCCTTATTGTACTTTTTTGAATTACTTAAAGAGGACTTGCTCATCGCAGCTCTTTGTTCTGGGTTGTTGTAAAGTTGAAGTATTGCCTGGCTAAGTCTTGAAACGAACAGAGTACCAGTAGGTACAATAATAGCATTGTCAGTTCCGATTTGCTCTGGAATCCCACCACGATTTGTGACTATCAAAGGCAATGCCATGGCTTGAGCTTCCAGCACTGTTGTCGGGAAAGGATCATCCCATATAGATGGAATAACTGCGATATCTGCCAAATTTAAATAAGATGGCATTTCTGCATAAGGTATAAAACCGGTAAAAACAATTTGATCTTTAATCTCAGAGGATTTGATTTTGAGATTTATCGAAAAATCGTCATCTGAAGCTTCATCAAAAAAAGGACTTCCCACTACTAAAAGTTTAATCTGAGACTTCTCTTTTAATAGAATGAGGGCTTCGATTAGCTCTGAAATACCCTTTTCAGAGTTAATCCGTCCACTATAGATAATCACAAAATCATCTTCTTTGATTCCTAATTGTGAACGACAGATATGGTTAGATTGCCCTTTTGAAAAGAGCTCCAAATTAATACCATTATATACAGTTTGTACTTTCTCTGATTTATCAATTGTGTTAACACGTTCTTTAATATAGTCAGAAACAGTCAATACTTTTGTTATGGATTTTAGAATATCGTTTGCATGTGGAGTTGTTGCATTCAACAAATCATTATGAAGATGCAAATAAATGTTTGAGAAACCTCGTTTTGATAATTTGTATGCATATCCTGGTCGATTTTCCAATAACAAGATATCAAATTTCTTTTTGGAAATTATTTTATAGCATTGTTCAAAATAGAATTCGATATGATAGTTGTAATACTCCTCTTTATGAAACATCTGATATATATATCGTTTGATCCTTGCCCAGAGACTTGTGACATCCACATATTCGTAATGATTTACCTTAGAGTTGAGAACAGGGTGATCTTTTACTTTTTTATGGAAAATGGAAAATACAGTAATATCATGAAGTTGATATCTGTTATTATAATCTAAATAGAAATCTACCAAATTTTCAACAGCTCCTCCTTGTACAGCAGGAATCGGCAGTGTTCCAGGTGTTAGAATAGCTATTTTCATGAATTATGCTCTGTGTGAATAAAGTCGGTGTTCTTGCGATCCATATGCAGGATGTTCTTCAACATCCTTAGCACTAAACTTGGCAGGGCAAATACTTTGGTAAAAGAACGGTACCGCAATTGCTTTGGTAGAGATATGAATAGTGCTATTGATAATAACCCAAAGAGTATCCACCATTTTTCACTCCAATATGGACATAGAATTGTCATAAGTATAGAAAAACTTGCCAGTAGGACAATCAAGATGGATCGTGGAATCAAAGCTTGTTGTATTGTTTTATCAATGAAGTTAATTTTTCCGTGTATGATTGCTTCAGGAATTTTTGGTAGATTGCTTATCAGACTTTGAACCTGGGCAGTCATCCAACGCATACGTTGACGTTGGAAATTATCCTGGCTGCTAACCTTTTCATCAAATACATGAATGTCGGGGGCATATTTAATAAAGACTTCCTGATGGAGTAGGAGGGCTTCCATCTCGCGATCCTCTCCGGCTGTTGATAGTTGATAGACATTTCTTTTAAAGAGTTCATAGTTGAAACACATGCCAGAACCGATGAGAGCAGAAGAAAGGCCGAGACGGTTATGGGCTTTGCGGAAAATGGTGTTGTTGATTTCCTCACTGGCACCATCGAGTACAGCCACATCGTTATCAGCATTCTTGGCACAACGGTGGCATTGGATGGCATCATAGACCGTACAAAGGATGCTCAACTGGGACAAGAATTCAGGACGAACCACATTGTCCGCATCGAGTACCACAACTTGGTCAAAATCGCCTTTAACTTCGTTGATGGCATATTGCATGGCCTTGGCCTTAGAACTCTTTTCAAAGATTGGTTCGAGCAGGGTAATGGGTAATTGACGTAAGTAATCATTGGTTTCTGGCTGCATGTGGTCAGAAATGACAACCACGGTATAATGTGTTGATGGATAGTCCTGTAGCAGGAAATTTTCAACAGCATTAATAATAACCCGGTCTTCTTTGTATGCAGGATAGATAATAAGAAATTTATTCTGCTTGTTGCTTAGGGCTGCTGCATGTGTTGCCAATTTATCTTCTTTCTCATAAAACAGGGATATAATGGCAAAAAACACCACGTAAATCACTGATCCTGCGATGATGACCCATAAGGCAATGTCAATGCTATGTAGAACAGACCAAATCATCTTTTTTTACGGAATAGGTTGGGCTTATAACGATAGCACAAGCGTTTGAAAGGATCACGTAAGAACGTTTTTTCCCACATCTCTGTCACTAAATAGTCAGGAGTGGCCAGAGCAAAAATGAAGAGGGCTAAAGCTCCGAGAGTCCACCATTTGATGACCAATGTCATATAAATAAATGGGAGAACGATGCTCATGAGCAGGATAATGACAACCATAGTGGTACGAGGTACAAGCATCCACTGGATGATTTTGTCCGCCAGATCATATTGTTTCCTAAAAATGGCTCCAGGAAGAAATTTGATGTTGCGTATGACGTTATGGAATTGTTCGGCTGCCCATCGACCACGTTGTTGATTCAGTTTTGCCGTGGTACGTTTCTTCTCTCCATATACATAGATGTTGTCGAAATAATCTATAAAAAATTCTTGACGGAGAAGTAGGGCCTCTAATTCTTTGTCCTCTCCTGCAGTCTTGGTCTTCATGACATTGGTTTTGAACCAGGCAAAGTCGTAGGCGACACCAGAGCCAGCTAAAGCAGAAGAAAGTCCGACATTGATATGTCCACGGCGGAAGATGCTATTGTTGATTTCTTCAAAGATTGATGCTAATAAGGCAGTTGTTGTATCCCTGTTTTTAGATATACGATGCATTTGGATGGCTTTTGTCGCAGCCGTTTCAAAAGCATCGTTCACTTTGGCGAGGAAATCTTGTTCGACGATGTTGTCTGCATCAAGAATCAAAGCTATATCATAAATTTTGAACTCTGGTAGGTTTAGTATGGCATATTGTAAAGATTTTGCTTTGGTACTCTGCTCAAAGTTGGGCGTGAGGAGCGTTATAGGATATTGGGCGAGGCGCATGTTGGTCATCTCTTGCTGATGATCGGAGATGACAGTGACGTCGAACATACGCTGGGGATATGCCTGGGAAAGGATGGAAATGACGGCCTGTTCAATGACTGCATCTTGTTTGTAAGACGGAATTAGAACGACAACTCTGTTTTGTTTTTTTGATCTGGGGGAATCATGTTGACGGTTGAATAAAGCAGCAATAGCAAAGACGCCCAAATAGAGTACAGTCAATGCTACTATGATAAACAGGAACAGGTCAGAATAGATTAATATGTCCCAAAAGCTGATATTCATACTCTTTTGTTTATAGTTTAGTGTTTATTGTTTAAAGATGAAATCCCAAAGAGCTCGGACTGTAGCTTTCAATAGATCAAAACGAGCAGAGAATGTGTACTTCAATATGTCCCGAAAGGCAACGATGCCAATGAGGTAAATGTATGCCAGCGTTTTGTTAAATTCCATGGGATTTCGCTGGACTAACATCAATCTGTTTCGTGTGAGGTAGTAGGTGCGAAGAGGACTATTCTGTCCAGTGGTCTGGCTCTCCTTGTGGAAAATAGTACATTTGGGCTCGTACCAGATTTGATAACCTGCACGGGTGAACATCATAGACCAGTCGAGCTCTTCATAGTAGAGGAAATAACATTCTGGCATGAGGCCTACTTTTTCGATGGCATCACGACGAATCATCATGGCTGCGCCATGGGCGTAAGGCGTAGGGTGGGCTGTTTCATATTGCCCACGGTCTTCCTCATTGCAGCCAATGGCGTGATTGCGAACTGTGATTCTTGATAGTTTGGAATATCCAGCATACTGAATGGGGTTATTGTCCCATGCAAATCGAATCTTCGGGCATACGATGCCAATAGCAGTCGAGGATTCCATTCGGTCTATAAGTGCCTGAATGTTAAACTCCTTAAAGAGTGTGTCATTATTAATCAGAAACACGTATTTACCTTGAGCAGCAAGGATGCCCAAATTATTACCACCTGCAAAGCCGATGTTCCTTTCGCTTTGAATGACTTTGACTTGTGGATATCGTTTGGCAATTATTTCAGCTTCTTGATTTTTTGAGGCATTATCAACTACAATCACCTCCAGTTTTTCATTGAAGGGGATGGTTTCAATCAATGCACAGGAGTCTTCCAATCCATTGTAATTGATGGTGATAATAGAAACCTCAATGTTCAATGTTCAATGTTCATTTACAATGTTCTACACTCTTGATGCAAGTTTTTTCTCGAGTTTTAGACGTTTCTTTTCTTCTCGTTTTGCCATTCTTTCTTGCTCATATATTTCCCAATCTTTTTCTAAATACGGTAGTACATACACAATTGCTAATCCACCAAAAAATATCAAACCATTTGGAAATTGATATAAGACTTGATTTAAATATGCGCCCAGTTGAATGGCTGCAAATGCACAACACAAACCCGCTCCAATACCTATTAAAGATTTATTTTTTAGTCTAAATAGTACTATCCTACAAGCTCCAACAAACATTATGCACATTGATATTGCAAAAATGGTAACCCCGATGATGCCTGTATGAATCCACATATATACATACTCTGAGTCTGGAGCAATATAAGACATCACTACATATTTATTTCTTGCGGGGACGTCACCGCTTCTGATACCTATACCAATTCCCCATGGAGCATCTTTCAGGTATTTAGCCATGGTAGCCTTATTGATGTCGCGAACATTAGCAGAAGCATCATTCCTATTAAGAGCAGATCGCATTCGGCGGATTTGATTATTGCCTTGGCCAATGTTTGTGAATGCTAAAAGGCAAAAAGATATTAGTCCAAATAGAATAATGGGTACGGCAAATTTAACTGATTTAGATAAAAACACATAAACAATTAAGCCAATAAAGAAGCAGGCCAAAGCTGTTCGTGTACCCGATTGGAACATTCCCCATAATACAGCAAAGCCTATAATTATAAATAAAATGCGATCTATATTAAACTTTGATGTAAGACCTATCACCAGAAATGCAACAGATGTTGCCGCTGCATTACATCCATAATTGGCTGCATCGGAAAATGTTGACCAGTAACGTATGATACCATTTACGAAATGAGTACTTCCCCATGCATGAATACGTGCTAATTCGTAGGGATTCATACCAATATATTTTTGTTTGTATGTCCAATATACCGAAAATAATGCTAAAAGCGCCCATATTCTCAAATATTTTGTCAATACTTCTGGTGAGTTAATATAAATTGAAAAGATAAGTAAAAAGTAAACTAATTGAAATGCAATCAATCTGAAGCCTGTGAACCATGCACCCACATTGATACCTAAACTACATGTATCATTAAAGACTTCTACTGCGCATAACAAAACCCATAATAAGATGGCAAAGCCCATTAGGTTCATAGATCTTCTCCAGTGGTGGTCTTTCCTAAAGTCAATGAGTGCAATTGCAATAAGTACAATCTCAAATAACTCGTTGTATAAAGAAAGTGGAACTCCAGATGGTAGCCATTGGTTAAATAAGAATAATTGTAAGTTGTAGTTAACGAGAATGAGCCCCCAAAACACAAAATATGGCCATTTAAAGGCTACATATACAAATATGACGATTAACGGTAGAACACATATAATCGCAAAACTATTAAAACCAGATGTCACAAAATTGTAAATGGCGAGCAAAAACAGGAGAAAGAGTAAAACAACTCTTCCTCCATGTTCATGGGTGTATGTTTTTAATGTGCTTGTCATTATTTTGCGTGAGTGTTCTCAACAGCAGTCAGTCCCATCTGAGAAATCCGATAAACGAAATTGTTAAACTTCGTGTATGGTGGCAATTGACCTACAAATTCCTCGACTGCATAACGCTGAGCTTCGGTGAGATACATGTAGAGGGTATTCTGGTCCGTCAACTGGGACTGAAGTTCTTTCAGGGCTTTCTGATCTACATCCTTCCATGTGCGATTCGCCCGAGTGACCATCAGGTTAATCGTACCCATATTCAATAATCCGGAGGGAATGGAGTTGTCGTCAAGGTTTGGATACTCGATGATGGCAATTTCATTAGGCAGGATATCGGGACATATGTCTTTAATCTCCTTAGCCATGATGAAACGGCTGTCTTCTGCCAAAAAGTCCTCATCATATGTGAGACGACGAACCTGAAGACCTATAGAGATCCAGTAGTTCTCCAACTCTTGAGCCAAGTAACTCTTTCCATTAGCAGCATCGGTTGATAACAAGTTGAGCACATTCTGCTGCCCCTCCTTGAAGTGAGGAAGCAGTGACTTGCTGAGTTGACGTAGTGCCATATCGGCAATGGTCTTGTTGAAGCGGCGATAGCGTAAAGTACTCTCTTTAGGGAAGCAACCCATGACTGGAATTTTAGTGATTTTCTCGGAACGCATACGGTCACGAAGGGTACGATCTAACAATTCGATGATTAAGAAGTACAATGCAGTCATTATAAATGTCAGCATAAATGCACCAAGCAAAATCATCATGCGGTTGGTGGGTTGGGCATTCATAGGAAATAGTGGCGGGTTCAGCACACGGAGCGTAGCCGTGGTCATCTGCAGATTCTTTTGGCGGAGACGTGCTGCATTCAGAGCTTTCAGCATTTCCATGTAGTTTCCTTCTATAAAGCCAATATGCCGATCTTTTCTACCCAAAGTCGCGCCAATAGGAGCATAGTAAATCATTTGCTTGTCAATATTAGCTCGCATAATGTCTTGCGCTCCTAATTCTGCTTTAGTCTTTTCCAACAAAAGCACTTGATCCAACCATGCACTAATCATAGAACTGGCTTTGACGCCTGTTTCGGTACTGTAGGTACCCGCCTCAATGTCCTTAATAAGTGATCGTACGTTATCCGTAGCATTTTGAAGCATTTTTTCAGCCTTAGCCAGTTCCAACTGGGATTCAACACCACTACCTCCACCTTCACTGCTCATTAAGCGTAGGTTGGAAATACGGGACTGGATGCGGGAGATATCTGTCACCTGATTGGTAAATTCCTTATTGGCTTTAATAATTTTGGCCCGGTCGCCTAATTGGCGCTCTAAATAATCCATCAGCGCACGTGTCGTTGCTTGATTTTTTAATATAGTGTTGTCTGACCTCTGTTGTTCTCCATCCATTCCTGCTAAAACTTTTGTCTGTTCACCATAATTGATGATACGCTTTTCCACATTATAGCGAATGAGGTCATCTTCGGCATGGGTCAGAATCCGATACAGACGGGCCACCTCACGCTCAAAGAACTTGATGACGTTATTTGTTTCACCATAACGAAGTTGGGCATATTGACGAGCGAAAACTTCATTTAGAATATCTAAGGTGTTATATGCAATTCCTGCATCATTGGCAGAATAACCAATGTCAATAATGTCGCTTCTATCTAATTGCAAAACTTTCAGACGGCTAGTAATGTTATTAATTCCAAAATAGGGGTGATAATTTGTCAAGCCAAAAAGATAATTGTCTTGCGTTGGCTTTTCGTATGCCTTCAGGTTTGCATAGGTGGCATTCTCGCTATTGTGATTAATTAGAGCTTTGACATCTGCAGGGACACTATTGTTTAATTGACGGAAATGTTCAGCAGAAATGTAATTGTTGTCCTTATTCGTATTGCCATACATCATGCAGCGGGCAAATAAACGAAGGGACACCTCATGAATCGTGACATCTGTCGTAATCAGTAACATGAGGTTTTTTAGATTGGTCTGCGCTTGACCACCTGCTACACCGGATCCGCCTTCAATATTATAGGCGGTAATCATACCTGTATAAATCGTCGTGTTGGCATCATATACGCGTTCCATGTTACGCGTCATAAACCAAGCTACTACCAGTGCAATTAATGGTAGAATAATCAAATACCAACGAATCTTGTATAAAAACCTGACAATATATCTAAATAAATCCATAATGCTACTATTTATTTCGTTTTACTTTCTTTCTTTGCGGCTTTAGCAGCTGCTTTTTCTGCTTTTTTCTCGGCTTTTTCCAATGCTTTAGTCTTCTTTTCGTCTTCTTCCACAGCTCTTTTAATCCGCCTTTCGACAGCCTTGTTCTCTTTGGCAATTTCTTTGTCAGATTTTGATACATGAGTATCCAAAGTGATTTCTGTCGTAGAATTAGTGATAATAGGGGTATGAGTCAAAATCTCTAAAGTAATAATGTCAGTGGTAATGGCGGTCTGCATGGATTGATAAGTTTGAACTTGGCCACTTTCATACAATTTTGTATGAGCAAATTCCTCAATTTCCATATTTCCATTTTCAAATTCTTCCCTATTTAATGCACCCGCACCTTGATAGGCTGCTGCTGCTTCTCCCAATGTCTTTAATGAAACAAGATCATTCGTGATTTTAACATATAATGTAGCAATCTGTAGTTTCAGTTGATCATATGCAATGTCTTTAGCAATAACCGCTTGATCTACATTGAGCCTTGAACGCCTGATAGATGGAACATAATCTATAATATCTTCAACAGAAATAGCAGCACTTACACCTACATTCCAGTAACTTTGCTCTGTGCCTTGGAATTGGTAAATCATATAACTGGTCGTTGAAGAGTTGTTTCCCCACATATCGGCTCTACCATAACTATAACTGGCATGACCATTAATATGTGAGAATATACTCCTCTTCTGTTTCGCCACTTCTGCCACAGCAATCTGTCGAGCCTTTTCCAAAGTCAAAATCTGTGGATTGGCCTTTGCATTCTCTAACAGAACCGCCAAAGGTGGCAGATGGAACTGCGAGAAGTTAATATCCTTCTCCTTACTGGAGTCAAAGAATCCGGCCGCGATACCACTTTCGTCGAATTGGGCGAAAGCGGAGGAACCGATTCCAGTGGCCGCTACAATCATTAATAGTCGCTTAATCTTGTTCATTGCGCTATGGTTTATGTTTCTTAATCTTATACGTTATCTTTCTGAATGAATGCTGTCAAGGTACGGAAAATGATCTTCATATCCATCGTGAAACAATATGTCTGTCCGTAGGTGATGTCGAGCTGCTTGCGCTCTTCTGCAGACATCATGCCACCCTTGCCGCGTTCTTCTACTTGCCAGAGGCCTGTAAGGCCGGCAGGTGCCATGAAACGGTCAATGCTGGAATCTACGGTGAGTTTCTCAGCCTCATAGAGAGGCAATGGGCGATTGCCCACGATGGACATGTCGCCTTTCAATATGTTGAAGAGCTGTGGCAGCTCATCAATACTGTATTTACGAATGAATTTACCGACCTTGGTCACACGTGGATCGTTCTCAATCTTGACAAAGGCATTGTTGTTTTCGACTTCTTTCTCTTTATTGAAGTCTGATTCTGACACCACAAAGTCATCACCGACCAGCATCACCTCATCGTCGCTGATCATCATATCTGACTCCATGCCCATGTCCATCATCATCATCTCGGCTTCTTCGCCTAAAGGTGCCGTGATGACGCTCTGGTGATCCTTCTCTTCCTCATTGTCCTTTTCGGCATATTGGTTGCCTGCTTCCTTAGCCACTTCTTTCAACCGTTGCTCTGCATCGGCATACATGGAACGGAATTTCAGGAAATCGAAGACAGTATAGTTCGTACCGACACGCTTGGATTTGAAGATAATGGGGCCCTTGCTTTCCAAGCGAATGGCGATGGCCGTGATGATGAATACCGGCGAGAGGATGATGATGCCCAACAGGGAGAAAAAGATGTCGAAAAGGCGTTTCCAAAGAGGAATCTTAAAACGCAGGATACGATGCTTCGATGGGGCATCGTCGAACAACATCATCTCACGGTCGGAGATAAATGTTATCTTCTTATTGAGTTCTGTAATGGAAGAATTGACATCAATTGTGTCGTTGATGCCGCATTTCTGGTACATCTTCCGATCGTCCAACGTCAACTGACGGGTGAGCAGGATGATGTAGACATTCTTGCATTTCTTCTTAATATAGGTAATGGCCGTAATATCTTCTGCCTGGACACTCTGTTCATAGAACAAGATGAAATGCTCGTTACGAACATGAGGGGCACAAGCAGCGGCAGCGTCCTTATAGTTGGTCGCAAACTGAACCAACCGTCCGGGAATATATTTCAGACGTTCCTGGGTTTCAGAATTGTTGCCAAGATATACAATGCCTATCATATATTATATAATATGTGTATACTTAGGAAGGTTCAAGGAATAATCTTCTTAACCCTGATCTTTAGTTCCATAGGATTAAAGGGTTTGACAATATAGTCCTCAGCGCCAATTTCCAACAGACGGATTCGCTCACTCGTAGAATCCTCACTGGACAGCATAATGACGGGAATGTGCTTGAACAGCTCGTTCTGCTTGATCCATTCCAAGAAATCATCACCGCGCATACCCGGCATACGGATGTCGGAGATGATAAGGTCGGGCGTATTCCCAGCCTGGAGCCATTTTACTCCCTGCAATCCATCCGGCAACCACTGCACGTCGTAGTCGCTCATAAGGTAGATGGAGAGCACCTTTGCGATGGTCTCTTTGTCGTCAAGTATTAGTATTTTCTTCTTCATATAAGAATGGTTTATATTACGTAATAATGCTATTCTAACGTGCAAAGGTAAGCAAAATATTTTAATTGAACACAAAATTTGGTAAAAAAATTGCATTTTTGCTTAAAATAATTGGAAAAATCAAAAAAAAAGGGGAAATTTGCATCTAAAGTGAATCATTTATAGATTAATTGTATCAAATTATGGCAAACAGATTATTGTTAGGTTTTGATGTCGGTAGCTCATCAGTGAAGGCATCGCTTGTTAATGCCGATAACGGCAAGTGTGTAGCAACAGCTTTCTTCCCTGAGAAGGAGGCACCCATTATGGCTGTCAAGGCCGGATGGGCAGAGCAGGATCCCCAGATGTGGTGGAATAATGCAAAACTGAGTCTTCAGAAAATCATGGCAGAATCAGGAGCCAAAGCTGAGGATGTCAAGGCTATCGGAATCTCGTACCAGATGCACGGACTGGTGTGTGTGGACAAGGATCTGAAAGCATTGCGTCCTGCAATCATCTGGTGTGACTCCCGTGCTGTCCCCTATGGCGAGAAGGCTTTTAAGGAACTCGGCTCTGAGCAGTGCCTGAGTCATCTGCTGAACTCTCCGGGTAACTTTACTGCCGCCAAACTGGCCTGGGTGAAAGAGAATGAGCCTGAGCTTTACAGTAAAATTTATAAGATTATGTTGCCCGGTGATTATATCGCCATGCGACTGAGTGGGGTAGCTAATACTACTGTCAGCGGTTTGAGTGAGGGTATGTTCTGGGATTTCAAGAACAACCAGGTGGCTGACTTCTTGATGAAGTATTATGGTTTCGACGCATCATTGATTGCTGACATTGTTCCGACGTTTGCTGAGCAGAGTGTCGTCAGTGCCGAGGCTGCTGCAGAACTGGGGCTGAAGGTTGGTACGCCAATCACCTATCGTGGTGGTGACCAACCCAACAACGCCCTGTCGCTCAATGTACTGAATCCAGGTGAGATTGCTGCTACTGCTGGTACTTCTGGAGTCGTGTATGGTGTGTTGGGCGAGGTGAACTATGACAAGCAGAGTCGTGTGAACACCTTTGCTCACGTGAACCATACTGTCGACCAGACACGTCTAGGTGTGCTGCTCTGCATCAATGGTACGGGTATCCTGAACGCCTGGACGCATCGTAACATCACCCCAGAGATCGGTTATGCCGAGATGAACGACTTGGCAGCCAGTGTGCCCATCGGCAGTGAGGGCGTGACTATCATCCCGTTTGGTAATGGTGCAGAGCGCGTTTTAGAGAATAAGGAGATCGGCTGTTCTATCAATGGTTTGAACTTCAACAAGCACAACAAGGCTCACTTGGTGCGTGCTGCCCAGGAGGGTATCGTTTTCTCTTTCTGCTATGGTATGGAGATCATGCAACAGATGGGTATGGACATCAAGAAAATCCATGCTGGTAAGGCCAATATGTTCCTGAGCCCGTTGTTCCGTGACACGCTGGCTGGCGTGAGCGGTGCTACCATCGAACTCTATGACACAGATGGTTCAGTAGGTGCTGCCAAGGGTGCAGGTATCGGTGCCGGTATCTATGCTAATGCCGATGAGGCCTTTGCTACGCTGGATAAATTGCAGGTGATTGAGCCGAAGGAAGCTGACCGTGCTGCTTATGCTGCTGCATACGCTCATTGGAAAGAGTCTTTGAAAAAGAATATGTAATGAAAGATAAAGCCCGCCAGCTGGCGGGCTTTATTATTGCAGACTGTTTTTATACCATTCAAACAACTTTTGTACACCATCTTCAATCTCAACCTTGTGTGTCCAGCCGAGTGAGTGGAGCTTAGACACATCGATGAGTTTGCGCATGGTGCCGTCAGGTTTGGAAACGTCAAACTCAACCACACCTTTGAAACCAACGGCTTTCACTACTAGTTCAGACAGTTCACGGATGGTCAGTTCCTTACCCGTTCCCACATTGATATGACAGTTGCGGATTTCGCCTAATGAAGGGATGGCTCCACCACGACCTGCTGAGTGATTACGGTCTACGGCACCGTCCGTAGAGGCACCATAGTGTACGGAAGAATATTTCTCAATGCCAATGACATCCTTGAAATCCACATTCAGTAGGATATGCACAGAGGCATCGGCCATGTCTTCGCTCCATAGGAACTCGCGAAGCGGGGTACCTGTACCCCAGAGTACCACCTTATTATTATATATACCATATTTCTCGAGCACATTCAGGATGTCTTCCTTCGAAGCTTCGCCGTCCACACCCTCTACCGGACGCTTGTTCAGATCGATGGCAATTTTATCCCATTTCTCATCGTGGATGAGTTTGGCGAGATAGATTTTTCGCATCATGGCCGGCATCACATGAGAGTTCTCCAGGTGGAAGTTGTCATTCGGGCCATACAGATTGGTGGGCATCACAGCAATATAGTTCGTGCCATATTGCAGATTGTATGACTCACACATCTTCAGACCTGCAATCTTGGCGATGGCATATTCCTCGTTGGTGTACTCCAGAGGAGATGTAAGCAGACAGTCTTCTTTCATCGGCTGTGGCGCATTCTTCGGGTAGATGCAGGTGGAACCGAGGAAAAGCAGTTTCTTCACGCCATGAGCGTAGGCCTCACTGATGACATTGCATTGAATCTTCATGTTCATCATGATGAAGTCTGCACGATAGAGCGAATTAGCCATGATACCGCCCACGAAAGCTGCAGCCAGTACGACGGCATCAGGGCGCTCTTCATCAAAGAACTGCTTGACGGCTATCTGGTTCGTGAGGTCCAACTCCTTGTGACTGCGACCTATGAGATTGGTATAGCCCCTTTGAAGGAGATTATTCCAAATAGCGGAACCCACAAGGCCGTGGTGTCCCGCTACATATATTTTGCTGTTCTTGTCTAATGTCATTACTTAACAATTCCTTTCTCCAGATATTCTGCCAGGTTGGTTCTTACCTTAGTAGCAGCATCCTCTGCAGCAACCTTGGCCATATCTGAATCGACCATAATATTTACTAATTCCTCAAAACTGGTCTTGGCAGGATTCCAGCCAAGTTTGGCTTTAGCCTTAGTGGGGTCACCCCAGAGGTTCACCACGTCCGTAGGACGATAGAAATCGGGAGACACCTCTATCAGCACATTGCCTGTGGCCTTGTCGATCCCCTTCTCGTTTTCACCCTCTCCTTTGAATTCCAGTTCGATACCTACACGCTTGAAAGCATAATAGCAGAACTCACGGACGGAATGCTGAACACCGGTGGCGATGACGAAGTCCTCTGGTTTGTCCTGCTGAAGGATCAGCCACATACACTCCACATAATCCTTTGCATAGCCCCAGTCGCGCAGAGAACTAAGGTTTCCCAACAAGAGCTTATCTTGTTTGCCCTGCTTAATTCTAGCTGCTGCAAGGGTAATCTTGCGTGTGACGAAGGTCTCACCCCGGCGCTCTGATTCGTGATTGAACAGAATACCAGAGCAGCAATACATGTTGTAAGCCTCACGGTACTCCTTGACAATCCAGAAACCATACTGCTTGGCAACAGCATAAGGCGAGTAGGGATGGAATGGGGTGTTCTCGTTCTGGGGAACTTCCTCCACCTTTCCATACAATTCAGATGTCGATGCCTGGTAGATACGACATGTCTCTGTCATACCAAGCTGACGAACAGCTTCGAGGATACGAAGTACACCTACGGCATCCACATCTGCCGTGAACTCCGGTGAGTCGAAACTCACCTGCACATGACTCTGGGCTGCGAGGTTGTAAATCTCGTTGGGACGCACCTTGCCAATCACTCCAAGCACACTCATGGAGTCGCCAAGGTCTGCATAATGTAGATGAAAATGAGGCGTGCCTTCCAGATGGGCGATACGCTCACGGAAATCAACAGAACTACGTCTGATCGTTCCGTGAACCTCATAACCTTTTTCAATTAGAAATTCTGCCAGGTAAGAGCCGTCTTGGCCTGTAATACCTGTAATAAGAGCAACTTTTTTATTCATAATATGAATGATTATTCGTTTCCTGAGAATTGTTTGATACGCTGTTCTTCTGAGAGCTTGCAGATAAGGAGCGTGTCATCTTTTTCTGCGACGATATAGCCGTCAAGTCCCTGAATGACCACTTTCTTCTCCTGGGTGGTGTGTACGATACAATTATGACTTTCGAAGATATTTATGTCCTGGCCGATGCTTACATTGCCATATAAGTCTTTCTTGCTCTGCTCATGCAGGGAACCCCAGGTGCCGAGGTCACTCCAACCGAAGTCTGCCGGACAGACAAAGATCTCCTCAGCCTTCTCCATAATGGCGTAGTCGACAGAGATGTTCTCACATTCAGGGAACTTGCGGTCAATCTCCTCCTGTTCCTTGGGAGTGCCATAGACGGACAACATGGATTCAAATATTTTCGCCATAGCCGGCTGATAGACGCGGAAGGCATTGACGATCGTGTTCACATTCCAGATGAAGATGCCGGCATTCCAGAAGAAATAGTTCTTCTTGATATATTCCTGAGCCGTCTTGATATCAGGCTTCTCACGGAAGGAGTCCACCCGGAATATTTCCTTGTTACGGAGGGAACTGGTGCTTAGGTCTGCCTGAATATAACCGTAGCCTGTTTCCGGACGATTTGGCTTCATGCCCAAGGTGACGATGGCATCGGTCTCACTGGTAAACAACATGCATTCCTTTACAACACGCTGGAACTCAGCTTTGTCCGTGACAATATGGTCGCTGGGTGTCACCACAATATTAGCCTTTGGATCAGCCGACTTGATGCGCCAGCTGACATAGGCAATACATGGAGCAGTGTTCCTTCGACAAGGTTCACAGAGGATATTACTGTCCGGCATGTCGGGCAGCTGTTCTTTGACGATGGCTGCATATTTCTGATTGGTAACAACCCAGATGTTCTCAGGACGCACCAAGTTACCAAACCTCTCAACTGTTAATTGTAATAAGGTTTTCCCGACGCCGAGGACGTCAATAAACTGTTTCGGCTTTTCCGTTGTGCTCATGGGCCAAAAGCGACTTCCTACGCCGCCTGCCATGATAACCAGATGATTGTTTGTTCTTTCCATAATCTTCTAAGCTGATAATAATCGGCAAAGATACACTATTTCTATGAAATAAACGAAGAAATTCGAAAAAAAAGTT
>Ga0265298_10005055_pt1 | contig 16668 bp, 14 predicted proteins | sample AusTroGonzalo_MG_3_FD_193486 | JGI IMG/M metagenome (GOLD analysis project Ga0265298, IMG submission 193486) | Bovine rumen microbial communities from tropical cattle in Woodstock, Queensland, Australia - Gonzalo_01 | ecosystem: Host-associated > Mammals > Digestive system > Stomach > Rumen ... | reverse complement strand
TTCACGCCTCAGTACGACGAGTTGGAAGCACTTTACAAGAAATACCACGCTCAGGGCTTCGAGATTCTCGACTTCCCCTGCAACCAGTTCGGTCAGCAGGCTCCCGGCACCGATGAGTCAATACACGAATTCTGCAAGCTGAACTTCGGCACAGAATTCCCCCGTTTCAAGAAGATTAAGGTCAACGGCGACGATGCCGACCCGCTCTATAAGTTCCTGAAGGACCAGAAGGGCTTTGCCGGCTGGGATATGGACCACCCCATTGCTCCGATTCTCGACGATATGCTGTCGAAGGTCGATCCCGACTACAAGCAGAAGCCCGACATCAAATGGAACTTCACCAAGTTCCTGATTAACAAGAAGGGACAGGTCGTCGCACGCTTCGAGCCGACGGAGAAAACGGAGATTATCGAGGCACAGATTAAAGAACTGCTGAAGTAATGGAGAATACCAAGTGTTTGATTATAGGCAGCGGCCCTGCAGGGTATACCGCTGCCATTTATGCATCTCGCGCCAACCTCAACCCCATTGAGTACAGCGGCATGCAGCCTGGCGGTCAGCTGACGCAGACCACCGAGGTGGAGAACTTCCCCGGCTATCCGCAAGGCGTGGACGGCAACCAGATGATGATGGACCTGCGCGAACAGGCCGAGCGCTTCGGTACCGACATCCGCGACGGCGAGATTGTCAAGGTGGACTTCTCAAAGGCCCCCTATGTCTGCACAGCCGAGGACGGCACGGAGATAGCAGCCGACACCGTCATCATTGCCACAGGCGCCTCAGCCAAGTACCTGGGTCTCGACGACGAGCGCAAGTACAACGGCCAGGGCGTCTCAGCCTGTGCCACCTGCGACGGATTCTTCTATCGCAAGAAGACGGTGGCCGTCGTTGGCGGTGGCGACACTGCCTGCGAAGACGCCCTCTACCTCAGCGGACTGGCCAAGAAGGTCTACCTCATTGTGCGCAAGCCCTTCCTGCGCGCCTCTCAGGTCATGCAGCAGCGTGTCCGCGAGCGCGAGAACATCGAGATACTGTTTGAGCACAACACCGTCGGCCTCTTCGGCGAGAACGGCGTCGAGGGTGCCCACCTCGTGAAGCGCAAGGGCGAGCCCGACGAAGAGATGGTCGACATCCAAATCGACGGATTCTTCCTCGCCATCGGCCACAAGCCCAACACCGACATCTTCCGCGAGTGGCTCGACACGGACGAGACAGGCTATCTGAAGAAGATTGACGGCACGCCACGCACAAAGCTCCCCGGCATCTTCGTTGCCGGTGACTGTGCCGACCCCGTCTATCGCCAGGCCATCAGCGCTGCCGGCTCAGGCTGTCAGGCCGCCATCGAGGCCGAGCGCTATCTGCTGAACAGCTAACTTGTCTTTCCATAGCATCTAGAGCATCTAGATCATCTAGACAATCTAGATTTCTATACCAAAATGAAAAAGCCCCGCTTCACAGCGAGGCTTTTTCTAAATACTTTAAAAACTAAATTAATCAACCATAAACCTTAACCATTAAAAATCATTTCTGATGCAAAGATAGCCAACTTCTGCAAATCTCAGGTTGAATTATCGTTATTTTAGGTCGAAAAAATGATAATTAACGGATTTTCGACCTCTTTTAACGCATTTCAAACCTTTTTTAAGGCCTACAATGCATTTTTTGAGGCAAAAAGAATAGTTTTTGATAAAAATGCACTATCTTTGCGCTGTCAAACAAACCCTAACCTAAGATGCTCACACTGATAATCATCTTGTCGACAGTCGTCCTTGTGGCCCTCTTCCTCGTGGGTCGCGAGCTCTACCTGCGTAGTGTGCGCATCCGCCAGCGCCTCCAGATGAGCCGTGTCTATACGAACATCACCCACGAGCTGCTGACGCCGTTGACCGTTATCTCCGCCTCCGTCGAGCGCCTGCGCATCAAAGACCCGTCGCAGGCAGCCGACTACGACCTGATGCAGCTGAACATCGAGCGCATGGTGCGCCTGCTGCAACAGATTCTGGAGACCAGCAAGTCGCAGTCGGGCGAACTCAAGCTGCGCGTGGCCCGGGGCGACGTGATGCACTACATCCAGCAGACGGCCCTCTGCATTGAGCCACTGATGGCCAAGCACGGTCTCAACTTCACCATCAGTTGTAAGCCAGAAAGCATGATGGGATGGATTGACACCGACAAGCTAGACAAAATCATCTACAATCTCCTGTCGAATGCCGGCAAGTACACCCCCGACAACGGCAAGGTGGAGCTCGAGGTTTGCACGAACAAGCGCTTCGACCATATTATAATTAAGGTACGCGATAACGGCATCGGCATTCCCAAGGAGAAGCAGTCGCACCTGTTCCGGCGTTTCTACGACGGCGCCTATCGCGAGATGCAGACCCTCGGCACCGGCCTCGGCCTGTCGCTGACACGCGACCTTGTCTACCTGCATGGCGGCGAAATCAGCTGCGAGAGCGAGGAAGGCAAGGGAACAACATTCACCGTCGTGCTGCCCATCAACAAGGAGTCGTTCAGCGCCTCACAGATAGACGAGCAAAACACCATCGACATCAACAACGCCCGTAGCGTCATTCTCGACCTGACCACACGCATGAAGAAGACAGACCTTCCTCAGGAACAGGACGACATCAGCACGTCAGTCGACGACGACAGCTACAAGCTCCTCATCGTCGAGGACAACGTCGAGCTGCTCATGCTCATGCAACAGCTCTTCAGCCGCGACTATCACGTGCTGACAGCCCCCAACGGCAAGGAAGCGCTGAAAATTATCCGCGAACATGAGCTCGACCTCATCATCTCCGACGTCATGATGCCCATCATGGACGGTCATGAGCTGACGAAGCGACTGAAGAACGACCCCGACACGCGCCATCTGCCCATCATCCTGCTGACGGCCAAGACACAGGAGGAAGACCGCGAGGAAGCCCTCTCCATCGGTGCCGACGACTACGTAACGAAACCCTTCAAGATGCGCGATTTGGAACTGCGCATCAACAATATTATTGAAAACCGCAAGCGCCTGCAGAGAGAGTTCCGCAAGCAGACAGCCGAGGAGCTTGAGGAGACCGTTGCCAAGACCGTTGTCAAGGCCGTTACCGAGGTCAGTGCCGAGACCGGTGCCGAGACCGACCCCAATGGCGACCAGGAGTTTCTGGCCCGTGCTTTCGAGTGCGTCCACCAGCATCTGGAGGATGGCGACTACGACCGCGATGCCTTTGCAACCGACATGGGGTCCAGCGCCTCAACGCTCTACAACAGGCTCCGTTCGCTGACCGGCATGAATATCAGTAGCTTCATTCGCGACATCCGCATGAAGGAAGCCCAGCGCCTGGCCCGTCGACAGCCCGACATTCGCGTCAGCGACCTCGCCTACCGCGTCGGTTTCCAAGACCCCAAGTACTTCGCCACCGCCTTCAAGAAGGAGTTTGGCGTCACCCCCACCGAGTTCCTCGAAAATCTGAAGAACTAAGAATACGGATATCTATGAAAAAGTAAAACCCCTCACCATACTCACCCAATAGGGCTGAAAGGCCGATGGATAAAGGGATTGAGAAAAATAGATACTCACCCACTTACTCACCCAGGAACTCACCAGACTAGTCACCAATGTGGGAATTTATTGGTCTGAGAGAACGCTATGCCTCAGAAGTGAAACGGCACGAAGGTGAGGTGTCAGGTGAGGTCACCTGCGCGACTGAATCTGACTGTCGCCTGGTGAACAGATTCACCCGGATGGTGAGTATCTGGGTGACTGCCTGGGTGAGTATCTCGTTAGGGCAAACCTCTCGCAAAGCCTTTGCAGACAGGCGTTTAGCGTTTCATGGGTGAGTATGGTGAGTATCTTTTTAAATTCTCAAGAAAAATTCGCTTTTCCCCTAAAGCCGACTTCTGGTAAATACTCAACGAGTTTTGAAAAATACTCCATGACTTTCGCGAAATACTCCATGAGTATTTTCAAAAACTCATGCCCTTTTGGAAAAAAGACGATGCTGTAAAAGAAAAAGGGGGTGTCGAGGTGTAACCTCAGAAAACCGTCATGTGGTTTTAGTACCACTGCACGGCGTTGGAGTAGCTGGAGCGCTTGTCGTACTTCAGGGCGTCGGTCAGGGTGGAGGCGTTACAACGGAAGGAGAAGTTGTAACTGGCGTAGGGGGCGAGGACGACGGAACACGACATGTTGAAGCAGTGGAGGTCGCGGGAGAGGGAGGCGGTGGTCATGGAGATCTTCTTGTTGTCGAAGTCGTAACCGCTGGAGAAGGAGATGTTCCAACCGTCGGAGAGACGCAGGTTACCGCTGATGTTCAGGTTCTGCGTGAACTTGTAGGGATAGCGCATCGTATTGTAGTTGAACTTCTTGACGTCGGTGTTCTCGCGCATGGTGATACCATAGCCGAAGCTGAGCGACCAGGGCAGCGAGAAGGCCAGATAGCCGTCACCGTCAAGCTCGCCGGAACCGGCATTCTCCTTGCGGGCACCATGCTTGCCCTCTTCGAGTGAGTTGTCGAGGTTGGTCTCGATGTCGTCGTCGAGGTCGTCAAGGTCGTCGTCTTCGTCGTTGCGACGGTTGCGGTTGTCGTCTTTCTTCTCCACCTTCTCACCACGCAGGCGCTTGATGAGATTGGTTATCTTGGAGTTGTCGAGCGTGTAGCTGAGGTTCTGTGAGATGCCTTGGAAACGGCCTATCTTGCCGAGTCCCCAGTAGGTCTGGTGCTCGGAGAGGCGGGGGGTGGCACCCACGGAGTCGGCCTCATAGACGTAGGAGGCGAAGACGGCATTGAGGTTGAGTGTGTAGCTCTTGGTGAGCTTCAGGCGCAGGCGCGTGGAGAGGTCGCTCCAGGGGCGCACCTTGGCCGACATGTTGTAGGACATGGAGCCTCCGAGCTCGTCGATAAGGCTGATTTTCTTGCCGAGTCCGGTGGTGTCGCTCTCGCTGTTGATTTTCATCTCGACGTTGTTGGAGAGGTCGAAGGAGATGCTACCGGTCTTGCCGCGTCCGGGCACGCCGTAGAGTCCGTTCTGGAAGGGCGAGTACTCGACGAGGCTGACGTTGCCGTCCTTGTCGGTCTTCTGGTAGGTCTTATAGTAGCCGTAGCGCGAGGCGCTGAAGTCGGGGGCGTAGCTGAAGCTGACGGAGGGTGTGACAACGTGGCGTATGGCCTGCACCTTGTCGCCGAAGAGCTTACGGTTGGGAATGAAGAAACCGTAGAGCTTGGTGCTGGCGGAGACGGAGAAGTTCCAGTTGTAGACGTTGTAGAAGCCGTTGATTGTGTCGGCCACCTCTCGCTGGTTGACATCGTCCCACGACTTATCGACCTTATTCAGATAGGTGCGGTCGGTGAAGTTGAACGAGGGGTTGATGTTGATGTAGTCGAAGAGCGTGAAGTTGCCGCTCAGGGGAATGCTGTGCTGCATGCCGTTGCGCCAGTCCTTGGCGAGGCTGGAGTGGAGCACCTTGTCCTCCTTGGCGGAGATGGAGTTGGAGAAGTGGCCTGTGTAGGAGACGGCGAGCTTCTCGTACCAGCGCTCCTTGCCTGCTGCCTTCTTGCGCTTGAAGGGGTAGAAGCGCGAGAGCGAGATGTTGAGGTCGGGGAGCGTCATGGCGATGGTGGTGTCGCGCATGTTCTGGTTCAGGTTGACGGTGGACGACAGCGACAGGCCGATGCTGGAGAAGCTGGTGCCCCAGGAGACTGACGAGGTACGGGTGGACTGCGTCATGGACTGGGGGTTGTACATCGAGGTGAGGTTGTTCTTCTCGTAGCTGCTGGTGGCGAAGTTGACGGAGGCCGAGAAGTTCATGTAGGGGCTGGCCTTCTGGTCCTGACGGTGGCTCCACTGCACCTTGAAGCTGGTCTGCTTGACGTAGTCGGGCATGTTCTTCTCGCCGTTGATGGTGTTCTGATAGCTGGCGAAGAAGGAGCCGCTGTAGCGGTAGCGCTTACGGTAGTTGGAGGCTCCCGAGAGGCCCCACGAGCCCTTGGTGTAGATTTCGCCCAGCAGCTTCAGGTCCATCTTGTCGCTGATGGCAAAGTAGTAGCCACCGTCGCGCAGGTAGAAGCCTCGCTCCATCTCGTCGCCGTAGGTGGGCATGATGAAGCCCGAGGAGTAGCTCTTGGTGAAGGGGAAGAAGCCATAGGGGATGGCCAGAGGCAGGGGCACGTCGCAGACCACGAGGTAGGCCGGTCCGAAGACCACGTCCTTGCCCGGGCGCACCTTGGCACGCGACAGGGCGATGTAGAAGTCGGGATGGGGCTCGTCGCAGGTGGTGTAGCGTCCGTGCTGCAGGAAGAGCTCGCCGGAGGCTCCGCGCTTGGAGAGCTCGGAGGTGAGGTAGCCGTCCTCCTGCTGGGTATAGACCTGCGAAATCAGGCCCTTCTTGGTCTTGAAGTTGAAGGCCATGGTGTCGCTCTGGTACTCGTCGCTGCCCATCTTGAAGACGGGTGTTCCGAACTTGCGTCCCAGCGTGTCGAGCGAGCCTGTGGCGTGAACGAGCGACGAGTCGAGCACCATGGAGATACGGTCGCTCTTGAGGTCCATGTTCTGGTATTCCACATGGGAGTTGCCAAAGAGGAAGGCGCGTCCCGTGCCGGCCTCATAGGTCAGCGAGTCGTCGGCTGAGTATTTCACAGGGGCGTCGATGCCGTTCTTGCGCCTACGGTTCATGCTGTCGAGTGCCAGCGAGTCGTCGATGAGCTTGTTGTACTTGTAGATGGCCAGCTCCAGCGAGTCCATCGTGGTGGTGTCGCGCTTCATCTTGGCAGCTGCCGGGGCGGCATCAGAGACATCGCCAGCAGCAGGAGCCGTGGAGTCGGCAACGGCCACAGCAGCACTGTCGCCAGAAGCTGCAACGGTGGTGGAGTCGGTGGATGGGGTGGCAATGGCAGTGGAGTCGGCAACGGCAACGTCGGAAACGCCGACAGCCGTGGGAGCAACGGAATCAGCAGGCACCTCGTCCTGCTCCAGCAGCTCGGAAACCTTGGCTTTGGCCTTGTCCACAATGGCGTTGAGGTCGTTATGCTGGACATACGACTTCGCCTCCTTCATCGCTTTCTTACCCTTGTTAAGAAGCGACAAAGGGGTACACGCCCCGAACACAATCAGGACTGAAAGCAGCAATACGACGACTGACTTTCTCTCCATTGCGGATGCAAAGGTACTAAAAAGTTAAGAGTTAAGAGTTAAGTGTTAAGAGTTTTTTGCCGCAACGGCTATTATTTTACGCTTTATTCAAACTTCTTTGCCCACGACAGGAACTTTTCCACGCCTTCGGGCCCGAACTTCTCCAGCGACTGGGCTGCCTCGACCACCGTGCGCACACGCTCGGGATGGGACTTGGAGTAGAACTTGTCGGCATAGCACACCACCTGTTCTTCCAGCGACTCTGGCATCATGTCGGTGTCGGGGGCCGGTAATCCCTGGCGCAGAAACGCCTCGCGATGCAGGCCTGTGCCTGTATGGCGCTCAGCCACACGGGCATGGCGCTCCCAACCCTCCCGGCGCAGCACCTCGCCACCTATCTGACCATGCAGCAGGTAGGGCTGCGTGCCGTGACAGTGGATGGAAGGGGCGTCGCACCAACGCACACCAAGGTCGTGGAGCATGGCTGCCTCCTCCAGGAACTGACGGTCGAGCGACAGCTCGGGGTGACGGTCGCAGATGAGCAGACAACGGTCGGCTACCTGACGGGAGTGAAGAAGAAGCAGATGGCGAAGGTCCGAAGACGTCTCGCCATCTGCATGTTCTGAATAATACTTGTCTATAATTGCCTGATAGTCCATGTATCTAACAATCAGTAACAGGACAACACTTACGGAGGTTAGGCCTCGCGCTCAATCCAGGCGATGGTGTCGCCCTGACGGATCTGCTGACCGGGCTTGACGCTGATATCGACGAGCTTACCGCCCATGGCAGCAGGAATCTCGACAATCTCGCCCCACTTGGTCTGCAGGTAGCAGAAGGGCTGGCCCTCCTGATACTTCTGTCCGATGAAGGGCTCGACGCAGGGGGCCATCACGCCCTCGCCACCGAAGCTCCACAACAGCTGACCGGCCAACGGCGACTTCACGGCATCGGCCTTGGCATGCTTCAGCGCGTCAATCTCCTCCTTGGAAATCTTCTGACCACCGCCCAGCTTGGCGTCCTTAGCCTTCTGAATGTCGGCCAGCAACTGCTTCTTGGCCTGACCGCTCTTGAAGGCGCGATATTGCTCGGGGTGCATGGCGAGCTCGAAGAGCTCCTCGTCGTCCTGACCGTACTCCCAGCCGTTCTCGTCCATCTCCTTCTTGAAGCCGTCGAGAGCGTTCTCCAGCAGCGTGTGGGGGTCGACATCGGTGAACTCGCGGTTCTGCTTCTTGGCCAGCTCGACCAGCTCGGGGTCGATGGTGCCGGGAATCTTGCCCGACTTGCCCAGAATCATGCCCCACATGGCGTCGTCCATCATGACGAAGCGTCCCTTGCCCTGCTCGATAGTCAGCAGGTTCATCAGGGCGATGTTCTTGGTATACTGCGAGAACGGCGTCACCAGTGGGGGATAGCCCACGCGCGGCCATACGTACTCCACCTCGTTGAAGAGCTTCACGAGCATGTCGTCCATGGTCAGCTCTGCCTCACCCTTCTGGGCGCGCAGCTTGTTGATCATGGTCTGGATGCCACCGAGGTCGGCCATCATGGAGCCCATCATGCCGCCAGGCAGTCCGCAACCGAGCAGGAGCGACGACATGTGCTTGTTGGCAGGGTTGATGAAGTAGCCCAGCCAGTCGTCGATGAACTCTTGGGTGAGCGTGCGTGCCTGCATGTAGGCGTTCATATTGATATCGGCCACCTCGAAGCCCTCGTTCTTCAGCATCGACTGGACAGAGATGATATCGGGGTGAACCTTACCCCAAGAAAGGGGCTCGATGGCTGTATCGATAATGTCGGCACCGTTGTTGCACACCTCCAGGATAGAGGCCATGGAGAGGCCGGGGCCAGAGTGGCCGTGATACTGGATGATGATGTCGGGGTGCTTGGTCTTGATGGCCTTGGTCAGGGCGCCCAGCATGGCGGGCTGGCCAATGCCGGCCATGTCCTTCAAGCAGATTTCCTCTGCACCGGCAGCAATCACCTCGTCGGCAATGGCTGAGTAGTACTCCACCGTGTGAACGGGAGAGGTGGTGATGCAGAGCGTGGCCTGAGGCGTCATGCCTGCAGCCTTGGCCCACTTGATGGACGGAATGATATTACGTGTGTCGTTCAGACCACAGAAAATACGGGGAATGTCGACGCCCTGGGCGTGCTTCACCTTATACATCAGCGCGCGAACGTCATCGGGCACGGGATACATGCGCAAAGCGTTCAAGCCACGGTCGAGCATGTGAGTCTTGATGCCCACCTCGTTGAAAGGCTTACAGAAAGCGCGAACGGCCTCGTTGGGGTTCTCGCCGGCCATCAGGTTCACCTGCTCAAAGGCACCACCGTTGGTCTCCACTCGGCTGAAGCAACCCATGTCGATAATCACGGGTGCAATGCGCTCCAACTGATCCTTACGCGGCTGGAACTTGCCGCTCGACTGCCACATGTCACGATAGACAAGGCTGAACTGAATTTTCTTCTTCGTCATAACTGTTCTTTCGTTGTTTCCGGAAATATTTGTGCAAAGGTAATAAAAAACTATAAACTATAAAGTATAAACTATAAACTTTTTCGTATCTTTGCACCAAAATTCTGAATTCTCATGAGAAAGAACGCCTTTTTTCTTGCCGTTGCCATGACGACGGCACTGACAATGGGGTGCGGTGGCAACAACACCGACAAACAGGACTCTGCCAACGACAGCGTGGTGACAACACTGCCCGGCGACTCCACCATCTACGGACTGGCCTGCGACGGCTGCACGGACACCATTCTCGTACTGCTGCGCGACGTCACACAGAATCCTGATACGTTCGACATACTCGACGCATCGCGCAACCAGCTGGTTTTCGGACACCCACGCATTGGCGACCAGATGGCTGTGGTGCTGGCAGCACCCGACAGCAGCGCCAACGGCCAGAAGCCCGTAGCACGGATGGTCGTCGACATCGACAAGATTCTGGGCTCGTGGTGCTACATGGTGACACCACAGCTGCGCAAGCGTGCCGACGTGGACAAGCAGATGGAGCAGGAGTTCCTGAAAAAGATGCCCGACAGCACGCTGCAGCGACTGCTACAGCCCCGTGAGCACGGATTTATGCTGAAGAACGAGCACCAGGCACAGCCCATCGGCATGGTGCGACAGGGCAACACCACCGACGACCGGAGCCCCGTGGAATACCCCGTCGTGAAGCGCTATCGCGAGTGGTATCTCTACAACGGACGCCTCATTCTCAACGAGGCACGTCGCGACAGCCTGGGCGAGCAACAGGTACTGAGCAGCGACACGGCCGACTTCGTCCTGCTGCGTCGCGACTCCCTCGTCCTCCGGTTCAGCGACGGCGAGCGTAGCTACTATCGCAAGAGCGAAGAAACGGATAAAGAGAAAAAGTAGTAAATACTCTACGAGTTTTGACAAAAACCCCATGAGTATTTTTCAAAACTCCATGAGAAATTAAAAAAACTCCATGAGAATTTTTCAAATCTCCATGAGAAATAAAAAAAACTCCATGAGAATTTTTCAAATCTCATGGAGTTTCCTTTTTCTTCTTACAGTATCTGGTGGTTGAGCAGGCGCTGCTCAGCCATCTTCTCGTACTTGGTACCTGGACGGCCATAGTTGGCGAAGGGGTAGATGCTGATGCCGCCACGGGGTGTGAAGAGGCCCGTGACCTCAATGTACTTGGGGTTCATGAGTCGCACAAGGTCCTTCATAATGATGTTGACACAATCCTCGTGGAAGTCGCCATGATTACGGAAGGAGAAGAGGTAGAGCTTCAGACTCTTCGACTCGACCATGCGCTCAGCAGGCAGATACATAATCTTAATCTCGGCAAAGTCGGGCTGGCCCGTGATGGGACAGAGCGACGTGAACTCGGGACAGTTGAACTGCACCCAGTAGTCGTTGTCGGGATGCTTGTTCTCAAAGGTCTCCAGCACCTCGGGGGTGTAGGTGTTCAGATAACCCGTATCGCGACCAAGGGCCTTCAGATGTTCGTCTTTTCTTGTTGTCATAGTCGTTACACATTATATAATAGCCAACCCAGATAGGCCAGGTAGGCAGTGGTGAGGACGGCACCCTCCCAACGGGCAACCGTCAGTTTGGTATAGGAGAAGAGCCACAACAGCAGCACGGAGGCTACCATCATGCTCATATCAATCATGGTGATGCCACCAATCTGCATGGGGCAGACGACTGACGTCGTGCCCAGGATGAGCAGGATATTGAAGACGTTGGAGCCGATGACGTTGCCGATGGCCATTGCCGACTGCCCCTTACGGGCTGCTACGACACTCGTGGCCAACTCGGGCAGACTGGTGCCTCCGGCAACGATGGTCAGGCCTATGACGCTCTCGCTGACACCCAGCGCAGCAGCTAATGCCGAGGCATAACGGACGAAGAGTTCCGAGCCAGCGACAAGCAGTGCCAGTCCGGCCACCATCAGCACGAGACAGAGCCAGACGGGTGCAGGCTTCTGACTGCTGGGCTCTGCCTTCTGACTCTTGGCGATGCGGAAAGTGTAAGCCATAAAGACTGCAAAGCCAAGGAGCAGCAACACACCGTCGAGACGCCCGATTGTGTTACCCGTAAGGTTCAAGCTGTGGAAACCGTCGAGCGACACGAGCATCAGCAGAACAGCTGCCATCACCGTGAACGGCATGTCCTTCGCCACCGTCTGCCTGGCAATGGCCATGGGGGCGACCATTGCCGTGATGCCAACGATGACCAGCGTGTTCATGATGTTGGAGCCAACGACATTGCCGACAGCCAAGTCGGGCGTACCCTTCAGGGCTGACACCAGACTGACGAACAGCTCAGGAGCAGAGGTGCCTGCAGCAACGATGGTCAGGCCGACCACCAGCTCAGACACACTCATGCGACGGGCGAGGTCTGCCCCACCCTTCGTCAGCAAGTCGGCACCCTTGAGCACCATGACAATGCCTGCGACAATCAACAGAATGTTCAACAGCATATATTCTTTCTACTTACTCCTCATCATCGTCGTCGTCATCGAAGAAGCTCCAGTCAGCCTCCAGCGAAGGTCCGACAAAAGCATCCATGGCGCGACGGTCTTTCTTCGTAGGACGGCCCGTGCCACGCTGACGGTCGACAAAGCCACTGATGCGGTTCATCTCCAACAGCTCGTACTGGTCGGGCGTCGTGATATTCTCGTAAATCTCGGGCAGCAACTTGGCACCCACGCGCTGCTCGATGGTCTTCAAAATGCGGAACGAATAGGTGACAGGAGGCTTGCGCACACTTATCTTATCGCCCACCTTGACCATGCGCGAAGGCTTGACGTTGACATCGTTCACCATCACACGACCGTTCTTGCAGGCGTCAGCTGCGATAGTGCGCGTCTTGAAGATGCGCGAGGCCCACAGCCACTTGTCTATTCTTGCTTCGTCTGACATTTCTTACCCAACTTGTTAAACTGATTCATCGTGATGTCGATGCCAGCCAGCACGAAACTCTTGATAATCTCGACAGCCGTATCGATGGCAGGCTGCAAGTCGCTGATTTCCTCAGCGCTATAGCGTCCCAACACCCAGTCAATCTGACCACCCTGAGGATAGTCGTTGCCAATGCCCATGCGCAGACGGGCATAGTTCTGGCCTATGAGTTGCTGGATATGCCCCAGACCATTGTGGCCACCATTGGAACCGCCTGCCTTCAGACGGAACTGTCCCAAGGGCAACGCCACATCGTCGCTGACAACGAGCAGACGGCTCTGGTCGATGTTCTCCTTGTTGAGCCAATAGCGTACGGCATTGCCGCTGAGGTTCATAAACGTCGACGGCTTCAGCAGCACCACCTTGCGGCCTTTCAGCGTGGTCTCGCCGACGAAGCCGTAACGACGGTCCTCAAAAACAGTATTGGACGCCTTAGCAAAAGCGTCCAACACCATGAATCCTGTATTGTGGCGGGTCAGCTCGTAGTCAGGGCCGATGTTTCCCAAGCCAACAATCAAATACTTGTCCATTCCTTAGATTTTAGCCATTAGCGTGGGCTAACAGCAGTGATCATTACTCTGCTGCAGCAGCAGCGGCAGCCGAACGAGAAGCACGGGTAGCCTTGACAGAGCAGACAACAACCTCGGGAGAGGTGGCAATCTTCAGACCGTCGAAGCTCAGCTGACCAACCTTGATGGCCTTGCCCAGCTGCAACTCGGTAACGTCGATGTCGAGCTTCTCAGGAATATTCTTGTAAGGAGCGGTTACGTCAATCTTACGGATAGAGAGGTTCAGACGACCACCATCGCGAACACCCTGAGCGTGACCAGTGAGGTTCACGGGGATACCAACGGTGATTTCCTTCGTCTCGTTAACCTCGAAGAAGTCGGCGTGCAGAAGAGCGTCGGTCGTGGGGTGGAACTGAAGTTCCTTCATGATTGCCTTGTGCTCCTTGCCATCGATGTTCAGATTGACAACGTAAACGTGGGGAGTGTAAACTGCCTTGCGCAGCTCAGCGAACGAAGCAGCGAAAGCGAGAGCCTCGGGCAGACCATTCTCACCCTTCTTCTCACCATAAAGATTACAGGGAACCATTCCCTCCTTACGCAGCTCCTTGCTGGCCTTCTTGCCAGTAGCGGTACGAGCCTGACCGCTGACATTGATTTCTTTCATAACTGTTTGTGTTACTCTAAATTAATACTGTTGTTAATTCACCATCACACGGTGCGCTTTCCGAAAAAGCGGTGCAAAGGTACGAAGAAAAAATGAGAAATGACAAGTGAGAAGTGAGAAAATTATAAAAAAAACTCATTTTTCTTGCATAATCGCACAAAAATGCGTATTTTTGCACTCGAAAACAACAAGAAAGACATCAATCAACAACGAAAGCTCAATGATCAATCGCGAAATTATCCGCATTAAAATTGTTCAGTTAACCTACGCGTACTATCAAAACGGTAACAAGAACATCGACGCAGCCGAGAAGGAACTGTTCTTCAGTTTGTCGAAGGCTTACGACCTGTACAACTATCTGTTGTCACTCATGGTAGCTGTCTCGAAAGAGGCACGTCGCCGTCTGGAGGTGTTGCAGGGACGTGCAGAGCGCGAAGGCACACCGATGCCCTCGACACGCTTTGCCTACAACCGATTCGCCGTCCAGCTGGAGGAGAACCGACAGCTGCAGGAGTTCACTGAAACACAGAAGAAGACCTGGAACGACGAACCGGAGTTCGTCGGACGTCTGCTGGAGCAGATTCAGGACAGTCAGATTTACAAGGACTACATGGAGAGTGACGAGGACAGCTATGCAGCCGACCGCGAAGTGTGGCGCAAAATCTATCGCACACTCATCCAGGAAAACGAGGATCTCGACCAACTGCTGGAGGAGCAGAGTCTGTACTGGAACGACGACAAGGAGATTGTCGACACCTTCGTTCTGAAGACCATCAAGCGCTTCGAGGAGCAGAACGGCAAGAACCAGGAATTGCTGCCAGAGTACGACAGCGAGGAGGACAAGGACTTTGCCCGTAAGCTGTTCCGTGCCACCATCATGAACGCTGACGAGTATCAGCGCTACATGAGCGAGGCCTCACGCAACTGGGACTTCTCGCGTCTGGCCTATATGGATGTGGTCATCATGCAGATAGCCATTGCCGAGATGCTCAGTTTCCCCAGCATCCCCGTCAGCGTCAGCATCAACGAGTATGTCGACATTGCCAAGCTGTACTCTACGCTCAAGAGTGGCGGCTACATCAACGGCATGCTCGACGCCATTGCACGTCACCTGATACACACAGGCAGACTGATGAAGCGCATGGAAGAGCGTAAGAGATTCGATGATTAAGAAACTAAATTAAGCAATACAATAATAGAATTATGACAAACATCATTTCAGCTGCACAGGCAGCACAGGGCGGCGGCATGTCGATGATCATCATGATGGTCGCCATCTTTGCCATCATGTATTTCTTCATGATTCTCCCCCAGCAGAAGAAGCAGAAGAAAATCAAGGAGTTCCAGAACCAGCTCACCGAGGGCACGCCCGTTGTCACCGGTGGTGGCATCTACGGTACCGTCAAGAGCGTTGACCTGGCCAAGAACACCGTCGACGTGAAGATTGCACGCGACGTGGTCATCACCGTCGACAAAAGCTATGTCTTTGCCGACATGGCCAGCACCCCGATGCAGAAATAACACCCACAGACTATGGGCCATCTGAGTACGGGCATGCGCCTCATCAGGAGCTTCCTGTTCAGCCGAGCTAACAAGGAGTTCCTGCTTTTCATGTTCTTTCTCGTCATCTCGGGCGCCTTCTGGCTGCTCATGACACTCAACGAGAGCTACGAACAGGAAATAGCGTTCCCCGTACACATTACCAACGTGCCCAAGGACATCATGCTCACCAGCGACGAGGTTGACACCGTACGTGTCACCGTCCACGACAAGGGTACGCAGCTCATCAGCTACCTTTACGACGAGAAAGCCCGTCACCTGAAAGTCAACTTCCGCAACTACGACCGTGGCAACGGCACTGGCTTCATACCAGCTGCCGACCTGCAGAAACTCGTACAGCAACGGTTGCCACAGTCTGCAAAGGTTCTTTCCGTCAAGGGCGATGGCTTGCACATCTATTATAATACAGGTGCGAGCAAGCGTGTACCCGTACGATGGAGCGGGCATGTCACTCCAGAGCACATGTACTTCATCTCACACGTTGACTACAGCCCCGACAGCGTCACCATCTATGCTTCCGAGCACATGCTCGACAGTATTAAGTCGGTATTCACAGAACCGCTCAACTACACAGGATTCAGAGACACGCTTATCGTCAATTGCCGACTGCAGAAGACCAGAGGCGTCAAGATGGTGCCCAACCACCTCAGCGTCACCTTCTATACCGACGTACTCACAGAGGAGAGTATCGAGGACATACCCGTCGAAGGCATCAACATGCCTGAGGATAAGATACTGCGTACTTTCCCCTCACGCGTAACCGTCAGTTTCGTCACAGGTGTCAACAACTATCGCAACCTCAAGGCCAGTGACTTCAGCGTCGTTGCCGACTACAACGAAATCAAGGCACACCCGTCTGAGAAGTGCAACCTCTACCTGCGTCGTACGCCATCCGGCATATCGCGTGCCACGCTGCTCACAACACAGGCCGACTATCTTATAGAACAGATTACGCAACCATGACGGCAAGCAAGACCCCCCTGAAGATAGGCCTTGCTGGCGGCATCGGTAGCGGCAAGAGCTATGTGGCCCGATTGTTGGCCCGTCACGGCATCAGTGTCTACGACTGCGACAATGCTGCCAAACGGCTCATGCGCAGTGAGGAGATACAGCAACAACTGGAGCAACTCATCGGTTGCAAGCCTGACAAGCAGGCTCTGACCCGCTTTCTGCTGGCGTCCGATGACAACGCTAAGGCCATCAACGCCATCGTCCACCCTGCCGTTTTCCGTGACTTCGAAGAGAGCGGATTCCTGTGGCTCGAATCAGGCATTATGTTCGAATCGGGTGCCAACCACTACGTCGACCGAGTCGTTGTAGTTACAGCCCCAGAGGAGATACGCATCCAGCGTATCATGCAGCGCGACAACATCA
>Ga0265298_10005052_pt1 | contig 16673 bp, 7 predicted proteins | sample AusTroGonzalo_MG_3_FD_193486 | JGI IMG/M metagenome (GOLD analysis project Ga0265298, IMG submission 193486) | Bovine rumen microbial communities from tropical cattle in Woodstock, Queensland, Australia - Gonzalo_01 | ecosystem: Host-associated > Mammals > Digestive system > Stomach > Rumen ... | reverse complement strand
CCCTTGAATGTTTGATTCATCATGTTACCTGCATCTTGAGGAATACTCCACAGACAGGGTTGTCTAAGTGTCAACGAAATATAGACAAGTGCAAGTGCTACACGGGAATCATAAATATAAAAGTCGCCTGGTTTGTAAGCTGCAAGAACTTTTGACCAAAATGAAATGCGAGTATAGCCATGACGAGGATGATTTCCCATCATCAATACAGTATCTAGGCTCGGGTGTTCGTTTTGGAGCAGATTGAGAGCTTTTATTGCGTCGGAAAACTCATTCCGTTCCGCAATATTCGCTATTGCACGATCTCCGCCTCCCCAATAAAAAATATTGAAAATTGACTCTTCTATATAACCTCTTCTAAGGTGTTTTGAATGTTCGTTAAAGATCAAGACAGTTGATTGTTCATCTTTTGCATTGCGATTCTGGGGCCATCGATATTCTTTATTCAGCCATTTATCGTAATGGTTGCAAATCCCATTAACCATTGCGTCAAGAAAATCGCTTTCCTGTTGGGTGATTTCGCACATGTTTACGTCTCCTTGTTTGTTGTTTTGTTTGAGTAAAGGTTAATAGTTGTTATTGCGTCCTGCCAGGATCGACTCCTTGCTGGGGTACTTGCCGAAGATATCTTTGTTGAATCATCAGAGATTGAACTCGCCGTATTTATCCACGAGACAGATCGTGTTGAAAGCATCGGGATTCTGCGCGATGTATTCTTCCACATATTGCCGCTGATACCTGCGTGAATTTGAAATATCAGGATAATACTTGATGCCGTTCATTGAAACGGTCTTGACCCTCAGGTTGCGAAATGCATTGAGCGTGGCAAACACCAATTCGTGCAGCTCGTCGAGACTCCTGATGATGCGTTCACCTTCCAGGTCGATGCACGCAAGAGAGTTCTCAACGGGCACGACCAAAGAACCGTCTTCTTTTCTCTCGACCGGAAGTGGGCTGCCGTTGAACCCGACCGCCCGCAAAGCATCTCGATACTTGGCGAGCTCAAAAACAAAAAAAGCATTTCCTTCGGAAAGATTCTTTTCGATCAAACCGCGAATACATTTGATTGTTGTCGGCATGGCGAACTCCTTCTATGTTTGAAATGTTTGCGCCCGTCTTGCGGCAGACTATTTAACTGAGAAATCAGGTCGTTTCTGTTCAAAAAACAAAATGGAAGACGTTCTGACGGATACTATAGCATGTCATAACAGAAAAACAAGGTGTTTTGACTGAAAAAGAAAGGTTTTATTGAGATTTCGGTTCTTCCCTGGGGAAATCGCCGGTCAGCAACGGTTGAACCCGCCGCGGAGATCCACGAGATAGATTGCCTCGAACGCATCGGGATGTCCGGCAACGTATTCCTCCACAAACTGTTTCTGGTATGCTTCCGGGCGGATGTTCGGGGCCGGGCGGTCGTCGCAGCGGATGCCGTTCATGGCCACGGATTTGATCCCTTTTCCCGCAAACACGTCGAGCGTATCGTTGACCTGCTTGCGCATGTCTTCGACGGAGGAGATCCTTTTCTCCGAATTGTCGATGTAGACGAAGAGCCTGACGATGCCTTCGACGGGCGCGTCCGGCGCGAAGACGACCATCTCCGGCCGCCCGAATTCCGTCATGCCGAACATGCTCAGGAACGATTCGGATTCGAGGCGGATCCCGACCATTCCCGGCGGCACGAAGACCGCAATCCCTTCCGCCAGATCGCTGTTCAGGACAGACCCCTTGATCGGTTGAATCAGTGTTTTGTTGTCCATAAGACAATTCTCCTTGAGTTCATTTTTGCTTGGAAAGCCTGCCGAAAGACCAAAGCGTCTTTTACATCTTTGTGGCAAGGATATTTCGGAACATAAGACAGCATGTTCCGTTATTTCTCAAGAGCTTATTTCCCGGTTAATTGTTTAAGAGCTTTTTTTGCATCCTCGTCACCTTGTTCCGCAGCCTTACGGAACCATTTGATGGCTTCCGTCTTATTAGAATCTTCAATTCCGAACAGTTCATTAAATATCCCGCCATCTGTTCCTATGCGACGCTGATAATGCTTACCCATTTTGTATTGGGCAGCGGCTTTTCCCAGTTCGGCAGCTTTGTGATACCATTTGAAAGATTCCTCATCATTTCTGTAAACCTTTCCGCCGTATTCATAGCAATAGCCAAGTTCCCAACACGCATCGGCACTTCCCAGTTCGGCTGCTTTTTTGTACCATTTGATGCCTTCATCGTAGTTGCTGTACACGAATATGCCATGATAATAACAATTTCCGAGTTCATAGCACGCATCAGCATTTCCCTGTTCGGCTGCTTTTCGATACCAATTCAAGGCTTCGGAGGGGTTCCTCGACATCCCATTCGAACCGCTTTCATAGGCCTTCGCCAATTTATATTGTGCAGCCGCATTGCCTTTCTTGGCGGCTGACACGATTTCGTCGAATTGCGATTGCGTCTGTTTGGCAGATGTCGTTGTGCTTGTTGAAGTGCTCGAAGATGTCGTCGTTCCGCGAGGCGTTCCCGCTGGGCGGGTTTCCAAGAAAACCGGGGTCGTGGAAACGGAACCGCTTCCTGTATCCTGAACAAGAGCCACACGGAAACCGAGGCCCGAGTACTCATTGTTGGCACAGCCGTAACTCCGAACAGCCAATTGATTGGCCTTGCTGGAGGAGGGACCGCCTCGATACACGCGAAACGTGCTATCACGTTCACTTCCCTTTCCCCGCGAAAACTCCGCTTTCTGGGCACTGCTGTCCTCGTTCCAGTCATCCAGACACCATTCCCATACATTCCCGATCCTGTCATATCCCCCGCGTGCCGCAAATTCCCATTGCGTTTCTGTCGGCAGTGTGAATTTCCAGCCGATTGGAGCCTTTCCCGATTGATTCAACTTTTCACAGAAAACCATTGCATCGTACCAGGAGATTTCATGAACAGGCCTGTTATCCGAATATCTCGGAGATCCCAGCAAGGCTTTGCTCTGCGCATTCGTCACTTCTGTTCGGGCAATGTAAAAGTCGTGCGTCAATGTCGCCTGATGTGGCACTTCATTGGGTCGATTTCTTCCATCGGCCGCACTCATCATGAAAGATCCGGCCGTGACTCGTACCATTTCCAACGGCGCGGCTCCGTCGGGGAGCTCAATCGTCAACCGATATTTCTGAATCGTTTTTTTTGCCTCGGCATGTCCTTGTTTGGCCGCAAGATCGAACCAGGATACGGCTTGAGAGGTGTCTTTCTCCACGCCTTCGCCCTTTTCATAGGCCAGACCGAGTTTATACTGTGCATCAGCATTGCCATTCCGAGCATCCAAAAACAGTTCGATGTTTTTCAGATTGGACTGTGCTTCCTGATGTCCATGACTGACTGCTTTGCGGTACCAGTTTGCAGCCTCGGATAAATCGGTTTTGACTTTTTCATAATAGAGTCCGAGTTTATACTGTGCTCCGGCGTTATCCTGCTCAGCGGCCTTGCGATACCAGTTCGCGGCTTCGGAGAAGTCGGCTCTGACGCCAGTGCCGTTTTCGTATGCCAGTGCTAATTTGTATTGAGCCTCCGCGATTCCCTGTTCGGCGGCTTTGCGATTCCATTTCAATGCTTCGGACAAGTTGACTCCGACGCCGGTACCTGATTCGTAAGCCGTCGCAAGTTTGTATTGTGCCTCGGCATGGCCCTGTTCGGCTGCCTTATGGTACCATGCCATCGCCTCTGTCAAATCTTTTGTAACGCCGCTGCCTTTTTCATAGGCTTGCGCCAATTTGTACTGCGCTTCCGCGTTGCCGTTCTGGGCGTTTAACAGCAACTCGGCAGTTTTCAGTTTCTTCTGCGCTCCGGCATGGCCTTGTTCGGCAGCCTTGCGATACCACTTTACCGCTTCGGAGAGGTCTTTTGTCATACCGTTGCCGTTTTCATATGCCAAGGCAAGGTTATATTGCGCCTCGGCGTCGCCATTCTGCGCGGCCAATAACACTTCGGCTGATTGCAAATGCCTGGATGCTTCTACATAGCCCTGTTCAGCGGCCTTATGGTACCACTTTACCGCTTCGGAGAGGTCTTGCGTTATGCCGTAACCGTTTTCGTATGCCAGGGCGAGTTTATACTGTGCTTCGACATGCCCCTGTTCGGCAGCCTTGCGATACCACTTTGCTGCTTCGGAGAAGTCGGCTCTAACGCCAGTACCGTTTTCATAATCCAGTGCCAGTTTGTATTGCGCCTGGAGATGCCCCTGTTCAGCGGCCTTGCGGATCCAATGCAATGCTTCGGACAAATCCTTGGCGATACTTTCTCCATTTTCGAAACAGATGCTCAGTTTGAACATCGCCTCGGCATCCCCCCGCCCGGCCTTTTCCAGCAAACGAACCACATCGCGCAGGAAATCCGCTTTAGACTGTGCATCCGCATGCCCCTGTTCCGCGGCTTTGCTGTACCATTGGAACGCTTCGGAATAATCCTGTTTGATGCCGATACCATTTTCATAAGACTTGCCGAGTTGGAACTGAGCCTCAGCATTGTCCTGTTCCGCAGCCTTGCGATACCATTTGACGGCTTCGGTTTCGTCCTTGCTCACACCAAGACCATTGATATATTTTTGTGCGAGCTTGAACTGCGCCTCGGCATCGCCACTCTCGGCGGCCTTGCGATACCATTTCAGAGACTCTTTCAAATCTTTGGGAATCTTTTTGCCCTGTTCAAAACGGATCCCGAGCTCAAGCATTGCTTCCGCGTTTCCTTTGGCGGCGGCTTTCAGCAAAAGGACCGTATCAAGCAGAGAATCCGCTTTGGTCTGCGCGTCGGCGATGCCCTGTTCCGCAGCCTTGCTGTACCAATCGAATGCCTGGACATAGTCCCAAATTACCCCGAGCCCTTTTTCATAACACTTTCCCAGCTCGAATTGGGCTTCCGAATGGCCTTGTTCCGCAGCCTTCTGAAACCATTCCGCAGCTTTTGTAGATGAATTGTTGTTTGCATCAAGGCCTAAACAATGAAGGCCCATTTGGTATTGCGCGTCAGCGATGCCCTGTTCCGCGGCTTTCTGATACCATTTGAGAGCTTCGGTTTTACTCTTGTTCACGCCGTTGCCGTTGCTGTAACATGTTGCTAACATGAACTGCGCTTCGGCATCACCCTGTTCTGCCGCCACTAGCCATACTTCCGCCGCTTTCTGATAGTATTCATCAGCTTTCTTGTCGTCTTTATTGATGCCACGGGCAAACCGGTAACCTTGGCCGAGCTTGTACATTGCATCCGCATGGCCCCTGTCCGCCGCTTTCTGAAACCATCTGGCCGCCGCTTCCCAATCTCTTTCGACTCCGCGGCCCTCCGCGTAGCAAACCCCGATCCGATACCAGGCCTCGGTATTTCCCTGTTTTGCCGCCTCGAAATACCATTTGATCGCTTGCCTGTCGTTCCTCTCCACGCCTTGCCCGTTCCAGTAGCAGTTGGCAATACAGATTTGCGCTTCGACATGGCCTCTCTCCGCTGCTTTCTGGTAATACTGCGATGCATTCGAGTAGTCACGGGCTGCATAGGCGGTCTCGCCCTGCTGGAATTCTGCCTGGCCCTTGTCGTTTTCACCGCAGGAAACAAGAACGACAGCGAGCATCAGCAAGAGGTTGTAAAGGACCTTCCGATGATGGTACCTGCTAGCTTTGTTCATGGTTGGGGTCATTCCGAAAGAAGTTTCTCATTATTCTGTTATCGGCCTGCGTCCGTTTTTGATGCCGGATTCAAGTTTCCTGACAATCGTCTATAATCAGGATCGGCGGACTGCCCTTTCTGATAAAGCGCCTGACTGGCATGTTTGAATGAATGCCTCAAGCTGTCCGCCATGTTATAGCAGGCATTCGGACTGATCGGACTCCGCAGAAACCATGTGCCGATGATCAAAGGCGGAATCAAAGGGATGATCCAAAGGCCCGGTTTGACAAGAACCATTTGATTGATTTTGTGACGAATCTCATACCAGACAGCTAGGGACAAGAGGATGAACAGCAGGACGATCTCGGAGGTCAGTCCGTCGGAACATGTGACCGGACTCAGTACGAACCAGCAGAATGTGACAAAGTAAGGAGTAACTGTCATAGACCAAATATGACACTGCTCCCCGTGGCCTGAAATCCGGGAATCCAGCATGACAAAAGTAAAGCACAGAAGAGACAGTACCGCTAGAATGGTCATCCCCGATGACCATCTTGAAAAAAAGAACGACCAGTGATAGAACGTATAAAGGGACCACGATGCGAGCCCGGCATAGAGAAGATTCAGCCAGCGGTCCCTGGTCGTTCCGTTTAGCCCCCGAGAAAAGAATGGACTCCAAATGTAACTGTACACCAGGGCGCAAATTACGCTCAGGACGATCCAGATCAAGCCTGAAAACAGAGCATGCTTCCAGGACTCGGCAAACAAACTGAGCCAGCCGGTTTCGCCAAACAGGGAAACGATGGTAAAAACCAGCAGGAAGATGGAAGAAGCCAGAAACGCAAAGCTTTTTGAGAGACGTTCCCTGATCGCGCCGGTGTATTCGGTATAATTCCAAGTATGTCTCCACACATAGAAATGCAAGTAGTTATAGGAGAATCGCTTTTGCATTTCGGGACGCTTCAGGATTAGATCGTTCCAATGCCGTGGCGAAAACCGGTTCCAGCAGCGGCATTTCGATGCGAACTGCGGCTGTTTGGAAAGCAGCTGGACCCAGTCATCGGCGGAGAAAGAATCCCAGTTGCAGACATCGGCCAGCCCGGGATAATTGATCATGTAATCAAGCCATTGCTTCGCCGTGACATTCCAGTTACAGCGTTTGCCCCAATTCATCTTTTCGATGACGAGAAGCGGCGGCTTGTGATTGTTGTCGAAAGCGGCCCAAAGCTTGTCGGAAACAGTTAGAAGTGGTTGGGGGTCATTATTCTTGAGAAAACGATGCCATTCGTTGCGACGCACATATTCAGGCTCCGGCATGGTGGAAAGCAGAGAGACCCAGTTGTCCCAGGTAAAGTTGTCCCAGGGGCAACGCTGAAGGGGATCGAATCCCAGGTTGCGTAGAGAAGCGATCAAATCCTTTTCTTTCAGAAGATTGACCCATTCCGCTCCGGGAATCTCGCTCCAGGTGCAGAACTTTGCCATTTCCGGTCGTTTCGCCAAATGCTGGACGACATTGTTCCCCGTTCTCAAATCGTAAATCGTTTTGAACAGGGGGGCTTTGTTCGCCAGGGCTTTCCAATCATCATTAGACAGTTTGGTCCAGCAGGTGACGGCGGAGTCCGCGGTCAAACCGCAGTATTTCGCACAGTCCGGGCGGAGCGACAGCAGTCTGGTCCAGTCGTTTTCGGTGAAAGATTCCCAGCATGAGAGTTCTTTCAGAATGATCAATGAGGCGTCGACCAGGTCTTTGTCGGAAGCGGATGCGAATAGGATCGTCCGAAGATGGCTGGCGATTCTTTCCCGATAGGACTGAGACAAATCGTGTCCCGCGTTATCCTGTGCCGAGACCGCCAGGCCGTACCACTTGACAGCCTCGGCATAATCCTTTCTCCCTTCCAATCCGAAGAAACAAGATTCTCCCAGGATGTACAGGGACAAGGCATCCGCGATGTTCTGCCTAGCGGCCTTGCGGGCCCACCTTGCGGCTTCGGTATCGTCTTTCTCTGTGCCTTTGGCTGCATAATAAAACAGGGCAAGATCGAACTGCGCCTCCGCTTTTCCCTGTTCGGCGGCTTTGCGGTACCATTGGAAGGCTTCCGCCTCGTCTTTCTTTACGCCTGTTCCGTAAAAATAGTGCCCGGCGAGCTTGAACTGGGCTTCCACATGCCCCTGTTCGGCGGCCTTGCGGTACCATTTGACGGCTTCCATCACGTTGCTTCCCACGCCGACGCCATTGAAATACCGCTGGGCGAGGTTAAACTGCGCCTCCGCATGCCCCTGTTCGGCAGCCTTGCGATACCATTTCATGGCTTCGACATCGTTTTTGCCGATCCCGATTCCCTCGGAATAGAGCCCGCCTATCTTGAACTGTGCTTCCGCGTTCCCGCATTCGGCGGCGACGTGGTACCACTTGGCGGCCTTGACGTCGTCCCGGGGCATGCCGTCTTTCCCAGAGCGATATTGTTCCGCGACGAGGAAAATGATATCGGCCAGGGACAGAGGAGAAGGGCCGACGGGAAGGGAAACTCCGCTATCTTTGCAGAAAGCATCGAAAGCCAAGATCTTCAATTCCGCGAGTCCGTGGTCGGAACAGAGCAGGCAAGATTCGCAATTATGATCGCATTGTTCCGTGAGCGCCTCATGGCACCAGGATGCAGAATCATTCACGCTGCGGATCCTGTCCCGGAATCGGTAGGCGATCGCCTTGACGCCTGCCATATCGGGCAGGGAAAAGACAATGTCGTCAAATATGACTTTCGATCCATTGACCGGTGCGTCTCCGGCAAACATGACCAGGCATTCCGGCGAAAACTCCACTTCGAGGCGCGTGACGGTTTTCGGGATCGTGATAGTGCGCAGGTGTTCACAGCGTAGGAAAGCACCTTTCTCTATCGTTTGCAAGCCTTCCGAAAGGACGACCGTTTCCAATGCGCCGCAGCCCGAAAAAGCATCGGCGCATATCGTCTCCACGGTGGATGGGATCGCTACCGTCGTCAAAGCCGCATCGGAAAACGCGCCGGACGCGATTTCCGTGATCCCCGGCGGGACGGCGTATCCCGTGTGCCGGCCGCTGTCACGGTACGAGGTGAAAACAGTTCCGCTGAACTCGATCCTGATCCCGAGGACATCGGCCGCTTTCCGGTAATACTCCAGTCCCTGCTGAACGTTTTGATCCGTTCCGAATCCCGAGATATAGCAGTCCGCCAGCTCCGTCAGCGCTTCGGGAGACGGATCGGGATACTGTGTCGCCGCGATCGTCAGCAGCTTGAAATATTTGGTCCTATCGGGGTTTTTCGAAGTGTCGACGCTTTTTGCTTTTTGATAGTATGTCTCGCTGTTCCGGGGATTCAGGATAAAGAAATAGAGACCGTGTTCGGAACAGTATTCCGGCGTAGGATCGAAGTCGCTGTCGTCGAATGCACGGATTTTCGCCAGCCATGAGCTCAACATCGGGGACGGTTCTTCGGGCAGATGATCGTTCAGCGCGGACAATTCCTGCCGTGCGAGCTGCCTGTCCCGAGAGAAATCGTGAGCTTCGTATAGTCTTTGCAGATAGAAAATATACCGGCATTTCAGGTGAATGTTCTCAGGCCAGATCGTTTGCGCTCTATTCAACAGAAATTTCGCAAATGCGAGGTCGTCGGGAGCGGGAGCTTCCGTAAAAATGTCTTTCAGTTTGTCCCGGATGCCGACGGGAAAGCCCCGGCCGTTCAACACCTGGTCGATCAGGACCAGATAAATGTCAAGAGAATCGTTTCCTTCCTGGAACGCCATGTCGATAATATCGGCGGCTCGTGCCTCGAGTTGATTGCCGGGATCGGCGGATGGCGCGTTCAGGATGACATACAGGAGCCTGGAATGGAATGCGGTCGTATAGGGATAGCGATTCAGGCTTTTGCAGAGTCCCCGACAGGCTTCTTCCATCAGGCCGTCGTCGAAGATCCATAGATCATGGTTGTCCAGGGCCACCGGTTCACACTCGGTTCCGATCACTTCTTTTTGTAGGACGGCGGCTCGGCTCGGCTCGATCTTATAGAACTCGCGCAAGCGTTCCAATTCCACGCTGCTTTCCGAAGAAAGAAAATTCCAGCCGTCCTCGTCCTCGTTTTTCCTGGCTTTATGGAATGCTTTCTTGTACTCGGCTTCCCGGCAGGTCTTGCATAGATTGGTTCCCCGGTCGTAACAGTCTTCGCAGGTGAGCTGGTTGCATCGGGGACAGAGGAACGAACGGTCAGCCCTGGTGTTCTGATTGCAGGCATGGCACTGGCCCGCCAGCTTGTCCGCCTCGTTTTCGTGATTGATAAACGTGGCGGAGCCGCCTTTTTCGACGTTGATTTGTTTCCCGATCACATCACCGGGGATCACGTTCTTGTCGCCTATCGAGACGAATGTGTCCTGCCCCGCGGACGTGAACCGATAATCGCTTCCCTTGCTTGTTTGCGCAGCGGGAGCGACTTTTTCATGCCCACTCTGCCAATCGTTTTTCAGAGGAATCAGCTCTTGACAAAATTGGCAGAAACGTGAGTCGTCATCTACCCCTGAACCGCATTTCGGACACTTTATCATGGTCGAACCTGAATCAATCGTTGAGGCACAGAAGGACGTTTTCAGAGTTTATGTCCGCATTTGAGGCAGAAAGCCGCACCGGGTTCAATATATGCGTGACAAACAGGACAGACCCCCGCAGTCGGATTTTGGGGCTGTGTCCTGTTCATCTGGCCCATGCCGCCGACGGCGTTCACTGTCGATTTCATCACATCGACGACCCGGTCATTGTTCGCATTTGCGTCCGCACGCGTCCGGTCGAGCTCCTGCTGTTTCATTTGCAGGAGCTGCTGCATGAGCAGCGTGGTCTTGTCATCATTCGACTGAGCGTGCGCGGCGGCCGCCTCGGCTTTGAACTTTTCGGCAAACGCCTGGGTGACCTCAGGCGTGATATTGGGATTGGAGGCCATGATCTGCTCGGGGGTCATATCGGAATAAAGGCGGGTGATTTCGCGTAGGGACTCGGCCTGTGTCTTTTCCATTTCCAGTTTACGATTATGTTCCGCGTTTTCTCTTTCGTTACGGAGAGCCAGCCCCTGCTTTGCGAGCTCGATCCGATTGAGCATTTCCTTCTGTTCAAGCTCGAGCTCCTGTTCCCGTTTCTGGCGATCAATCTCGAGTTCCGTACGGGAATGCTCCAAACGGAATCCGTCCTTCTTGCGTTCCTGACCAATCTGATGGTCCAGCTGGTCGTTCTCGTACTGACGATCCCATTCCGCTTTCTTCTGCTCCAATTCCTGCTGGTTCCGCAGCGTGGCGAGGGAGAGGATCTGAATGTCGTTCAGGTCGCGCACCTTGGCGTCCTGCGTGATCATGTGGCGCAGATTGTCCACTTCCTGCTGGCGCAGGAGGCCGTTCTTAACAAAGACCAGCAAGGCGGCCTCGACTTCATCCTCGGATTTCGCTTCACGGAGCTGACGCTGTGCGGCCAGCATCATGTCGAACTTGGCCTTCTCGTCCTCCGTCAAGGACATTTCCTCGTAGATCTTTTCCTTTGCTGCCATCAGGGCGGCGTCCATTTGAGCCAGCGCTATGGCCTGTTTATCTGCCATTTGCCGTGCATTTAGCTCGCCTGAATTCTGGATTCCCTGCATCCTCAAAAACTGCCGATACCGTTCTTCCTCCTGTCTGGAAAGGAAGACATTCCGCTTCATGGTCTCCGCCAGAGTCTGTTCCGAAATATACAGCTCCTCCCTCAAGCGACGAAGATGTTCCAGTTCGGCGTTCGAGGAAGTGAGGGTGATGATGTTCGTGACGGAAAGGAATGGATAAACGCCCAGCAGGCTGTTCTGCAGGTGCTGCATCAGTCGACGCTGGATATCCGCATTGTTGTCGATCTGTTCGGGAGAGACCGTCGCCAGAAACAGATTGATCTCCTTGCTGAAAACCGGTTCCAGCTCCTCCCCGAGATGCCCCAGGCTGATCATCTTCCGGTCGCAGGCGAGGTTTTTGGAGTAGAAGTCCACGAGGTCGGTGACCCGGCAATGGACCCGCAGCCCGATGTCGCTGCGGATATTTGCGGTGCTGACGTTTTTGAACGTAAATACGAGCGGGAAATCCGTCGTGCGGACCAGGACGATGGAGACAGGCGGCACATTGGCGGGGATACGGTTGGTCAGACCGGCATTCCGGGCGCGTTCCCTGCTGGAACCCTGGAAGCAGGATGTAATCCGGTTGATGAAACGGCCGAAAAGTTTCTTTTTCTCGGCTTTTTTCTCTTCTTTCGTAGCATCCTTTTTCTGCTTGGACGCCTTGATTTCGTCCGCCCCCAGGTCTTTGAAGGTATATCTGCCGGCATCCAGTTCGGCCAGCAGTTTGCCGTTGAAAAAGAACAGGGCTTTGACGCCGTACTGGATCGAAACGCCTTTGACGTCTCTGCCGTAGGCGGCGATATCGTTTTCATCGATCTTGACCGCGATCTGCTCGGGCAGGATGTTCCAGTGGATGTAAGGGCCGATCAGGGAGAAATCCTTGGACGGGGGCGGGATCGGGGCCGCATTTCCCACCGTTGCTCCGCATGTGCTGCAGAAGTTCGCGCCGGGGCTCATAATCTTTCCGCAATTCGGGCAGAGAATGCCCTGTTCCGGCTGGGCGGCGGACGTCCCGTTACCCAGTTTCGTCCCGCATTTTTTGCAATAGATCGCGGCATCGTTCATTTCGGTCGAGCAGTTCGGGCAAATCTTCATCGTTGTTGTCTCCTTGGTATGTTAAATGTTAATGCTATCTGAGTTCGGATCAAGGTTGCTCGGAACCGGACGGCTTTTCAGGTCCCCCTCGGGTGTGATCGAATCGGCGATCAGCGTGCCGACCGCGTATTCTTTCTTGATGCTCTCCTTTTTTACGCCGGTCACGCGGACGCGTTTGCCGTCGAAAGGAAGGATTCCCTTGTTCTCGAACGGATTGTCTCCCTTCAGGACCAGTTTGTACACGGTATCTTGGTTGATGTACAGGAACGGGACTTTTGCCTCGCTTTTCGTCCCTGTATTGAACAGCAGGAATACAACAGTCCCGACTGTTTCGATCTGTTCTTCTGCGTGTTGAGTCATGTTCATGATTCCTTTCCTCACTTGGAAACGGCTGCTTCGCGGATTGTGCCGTTTTTGTCAAAGTAAACGGAAACGTAACTCTTTCCGATTCCCGTATCGAAAGAATACGTTTTGTTGAACAGTTTCCCGTTTTGCATCCGGTAGACATTGTGTGAGAAATGAATGCTTTTCGTATGCGTTCCATCCCCCGGTTGGAACGGGAGATATTGTGCCGCAAAAGCATCGACTTTTGCCTCGATTTCTGCATTGACTTCGGCCAGATACATTTTCGCGGCGTTTAAGACGTCCGGTACCGGGACGTGAAGTCCCTTCGGCACTCCGCCGAAGGTTTTGGACATACCTTTCATCATCCCTATATTATGGTTCCTGCCCGTGCAGGCGGAGGGATCCCCGTACAGAGAGAATTCGGCGATCGTAAGGATGTCGTCAGGCGTCAGAGTATTGTCATATTCCGCCCGACTCTTGCGAATCAGCGCCTGAAGGCTCAGGATATGGGCGTCGCCTGCCGTTTCGCCGCAAGCGACATGCTTCAGATAATCCCCGATGACAATATCCGCAAAACATCTGTATTGGGGATCGGACGCACCCATGGCGATTCTGCTGGATCCCAGGAACGCAAGGCACTTGTTGCGCATGGCCGTTTTCAGAATGGATTCCTCCGGGGACAATCCGATATATCTTGCGCCGTAGCAGGCCTCGACTCCGAGGATAAATGGAACAAAATAGTCATGAAACGCCTTGGGCAAAACGGCCTCCGGGTAATGAAATCCATCCTGACCATACCACGGTTTGTCATCCGCGCTGCCATGAAGATTGAAAAACAGGAGATTTGCCCCGTTTTCAAACAGTTCATCTGTTGTGTCGTCGGCCATGATTTCCGGCGAAGTCTCAACGGAGTTGTCCGCATTGTTTCGGAAATGCTCGAATTCAAATTGCGATTCTTCCACCCATACCTTGGCACTTAGCCCATAGGGACGAATATCATCCATGATGCCGATTCCATCCGCGGCATTCTCAAAATACTGCTGAAAACCCTCGAAATCGCCGTCCGTAGTCGGAAGCCTGCCGACACGGAGCGCCTCGTTCAGATTGAAATCCTGCCCTTCCCACGGCGAAGTCGTGTCAAGAACGGTATAGACAAAATCGGAATCCACATCAGAATCGCCGGTCTTTCCTTCATTGTCCCAGGTCGCGACGTCGACGATTTCTTCGTTTCCGAGAACAAACAGGTATTTCGGGCGTGCGATGTCGACTACCAGCCGCAGCAGCTCCACAATATCATCCACACCTTTGATGCTGTTTCTTTCCGAAACACCGAACCGGACCGAATTCTTGTCCAGCCGCAGCACGCAGTATTCCACACCTCGTTCATGAGCGGCTGAAATATAGTCGCGGATGATCTTTTCCACCTCGGATGCCGGCACATTTAGTTGCAATGCGAGCGCGGAGACATTTGTCAGGATGATGCCGAGTTCATATCCCGTCGCATTCCTCGCCATTTTCTCCCATTTCGAAGCCCAGTCGATTCTGGAAAAAAGCAGATAGTTGTCGTCCGTCCCGTCGAAACAGTAGAGTTTTTCCGGCTTCCTGCCGGACATCTCCACCTCGGGGACTTTTGCACCGCATCGTTCGCAGAACGCTGAATCCTGTGGCAGCCAGGCCCCGCATTGTTCACAGTAAAAAGCCTTGATGCACGATTGTGAGTTGTGTTTTCCGAAAACAACCGGTTCCACGGGTACTTTCGTCCCGCATTGCTCGCAGAACGCCGCGCCGGGCGTCAGCTTCGTTCCGCACTTCTCACAGTAAGCCATGCCAGATGCCTTTCATTAAGAATTGAGCTGAATACCCTCACATTTGATATGCGGAATGAGTATTCAACTCTACTAATAGCACTTGTTTGCACAAAAATCAAGCCTTTTAAAAGAGAAAAAAAGAAAAAAAGCGTTTTATAGTCATCCACTTTATGTGTTTTTGCAGAAATGCCATTTCCGAACTTGATGTTATTGCAACAACGCTCGGATCAGTCTGCCGAAAAGTCTATTATGAAGTCGTTTCCCGGTACCAGCTGATTCTCCAACTGCGCGAAATCCGGATCCGCGGATTGTCCTTTCCGAATCAATGCCGTGCTGGCATGCTGGAATGAAGGGTTTAGACTGTCTGCCATTTTATAGCACGCATCAGAGTCTACAGGACTCAGCAGAAACCAAATACCGATGGCCAAAGGCAAAATCACAGATACGACATAGGAGAATGAAACGATCTTTTTGTCGCTCTCCGCAAAAGCGACAAAGCCCAATAGAATTGTTATCAAAAACAGTACGGCATTTGCGACGATCAGCCAGCCGGAACACTTGACTGGACTCAGCATGAACCAGCTGTAAATGACAAACCATGGAAGAAAGGCAAGGAACAGACTGTGGAAATCATTTTTGCTACCCGAAGCGTCTTTTGCGCATATGGCAAACATCAGAAGCGAGATAAGTGCCAAAACGATCAGCCCCCATGACCACCTCGAAAACAGGAACGACCAGTGATAGAACGTATAAAAGGAAAAAAATGTGAGCCCCGCATAGATGATATTCAGCCAGCGGTTCCGGAAAAAAGACCCCCAACCTGAAGTATAGCCCAGCACACAAAGCACGGCCCCTATGAGCCAGATCGTGCCGGAGATCAGAGCGTGTACCTTTGATTCAGCGAGCAAACTGAGCCATCCGGTTTCTCCGAAAAGGGAAATAAAAGTGAAGACGAACGCAAAACCCGAGGCCACCTGGAAAGCAAATTTTTTTGACAGATGTTTTCCGATTCCGCCATCATAATCGGTATAATTCCAAACCTTCGAGAGATCATAAGGGAAGTGGCCATACATGGATGACGGAAGCTGGTTCCAATGTTTTGCCTCGAATTTATCCCAGCAGTGACATCTGGATTCGAACTGCGGCTGTTTGGAAAGCAGTCTTGCCCAGTTGTCGGTGGAAAAGCCATTCCAGCATTTGCAGAAATCGGCCAATCCCGGATAATCGATCAAGATATCAAGCCATTCTTTCGCCGTTGTTCCGCTCCAGTCCTTGTATTTGCCCCAGTTCAATTTTTCGACGATGGAAAGGGGCGGGCAGTTCGTGGCAAAAATGGTAGAGACCATAAGCTGATCGGAAATTGTTTTGAGGCTTTCAAAGTCAAAGTCATCTTTCTTGAGAAGATTGTCCCACTTGATGTATTTCGCATACTTCGGACAGACGGAAAGGAGGTCCGCCCAGTTCTTTCCGCTGAAATCATCCCAATGACAGAAACGAAGGAGATCGGGCTGTTGATGGAGAAGCGAAGAGATCAAATCATCTTTTTTCAGCAGATTGACCCATCCTTTTTCGGAAATCACATTCCATTTGCAGAACTTCTCCATTCCCGGGTGCTCGGACAAATGCCGGGCGACATTGTTTCCGCGCCTCAAATCATAATATGGTTTGAACAGGGGTTCTTTGTTCGCGAGGGATTGCCAGTCATCCACGGACATCTTGGTCCAGTAGGTGACGGTGGAGTCCGCGGTCAAGCCGCAGAATTTCGCATAGTTCGGGCGGACCGACAGCAGGTTTTTCCAATCCTTTCCGGAAAAAGAATCCCAGCAGGAGAGTCGCGTCAGAACCTTCAGCGCAGAATCGACGATTGTTGTCGTCGACGAAGATGCAGAAATGATCTCCAGGAGATGGTCGGCGATTTGTTTCCGGTCGGACAGAGACAAACCGCTTTTTGCGTTGCCCTGTTCCGCAACTGCCTGATCGTACCTCTTGACCGCTTCGGCAAAATCCTTCTTGCTGAAACAGGCCTCTCCGAGGACAAAATGGGTCCACGTGGTGGCAACACCTTGTTCGGCGGCCCTGCGATACCATTTTGCGGCTTCCGCCCTATCTTCCTTCACGCCGGTGCCGTTGCTGTAGCAGCTGCACCGGCGTGAAGGAAGATAGG